>Ga0209674_100319_pt1 | contig 30960 bp, 37 predicted proteins | sample AraplaCvi_mMS_r2_FD_184279 | JGI IMG/M metagenome (GOLD analysis project Ga0209674, IMG submission 184279) | Arabidopsis root microbial communities from North Carolina, USA - plate scrape CL_Cvi_mMS_r2 (SPAdes) (version 2) | ecosystem: Host-associated > Plants > Roots > Endosphere | place: USA... | reverse complement strand
ACATCGCGTCGGCGCTGACTTGTGATCAGCGAAGCCTTGCATTCTATGCCGTCCTTTTAGCGATGCGCAAGCACTTTGGCAAAAAACTTTCAGGACGCGGCGTTCGGGGCTGCAACGGGGCATTGCGGCCGCCAGCGCCCGCTCCTGAATGCAGAAGGCGCCGCTTCGCGGCGCCCTCGCTGATCAGATCCTGCCGCGGGCCTCAGCCGCGCTGACCTGGCGCCGCCGTCTGCAAGCGGCCGTAGATCATCTGCGGGTCTTCGGCCTCGCAGACCAGGTCGACGTTCCTGCTCCAGATCGAGGCGTCGACCCGCAGGATGCGCTTCTTGATCGACGAGACCTGCGTCGGATGCATCGAGAAGCTGCGTAGCCCCATGCCCAGCAGCAGCTCGGTGAACGCCGGGTCGCCGGCCATCTCGCCGCAGACGCAGACATCCTTGCCCTGGGCGTTGGCCGTCGCGATGGTCTGCGAGATCAGCGAGAGCACCGCCGGGTGCCACGGGTCGTACAGATGGGAGACGGCCTCGTCCGCTCGGTCGATGGCCAGCGTGTACTGGATCAGGTCGTTGGTGCCGATCGAGACGAAGTCGAAGTGCTTGAGCAGCGACGGCAGCATCAGCGCCGCCGCCGGCACCTCGATCATCGCGCCGATGGCCACGTCCAGATAGGGTTGCGCTCGCGCGCGCAGCTGCGCCTTCGCGCGCTCGATGGCCTCGAACAGCAGCCGCACCTCGCGCAGCTGCGCCACCATCGGCACCAGCAGCCGCACCTTGCCATGCACGCTCGCGCGCAGGATCGCGCGCAGTTGCTCACCGAACATCTCGGGCTCGGACAGGCTCCAGCGGATCGCGCGAAGGCCGAGCGCCGGGTTCAGGTTGTGGTCGTTGCGCTCCATCTGCTGTGGCGAGCGGTCGAGCTGCTTGTCTGCGCCGATGTCGACCGTGCGGATCGTGACCGGCAGCCCTGACAGCGCCTTGACCACCTTGCTGTAGGCCTCGTACTGCTCCTCCTCGCCGGGCAGCCGGCCCGCGCGATTCATGAACAGGAACTCGCTGCGGAACAGGCCGACGCCCACCGCGCCGGCGTCGAGCACCGCCTGCGCGTCGCTGGGCAGCTCGATGTTGGCCAGCAGCTCGATCGGGTGGCCGTCGAGCGTGACAGCCGGCGTGTGGCGCAGCCGGTCCAGCCGGGCGCGTTCCAGCTCGACCTGGCGCTGGCGGAAGCGGTATTCCTCGAGCACGATGGGAGACGGGTTGACGATCACCACGCCGGCGTCGCCGTCGATGATGATCCAGTCGTCCTGCGTGACGATGCGGCTGGCCTCGCGGGCGCCGACCACCGCCGGGATGTCCATGCTGCGCGCGACGATGGCCGTGTGCGAATTGCGGCCGCCGACGTCGGTGACGAAGCCCGTGAAGACGCTGCGCCTGAACTTGAGCATGTCGGCCGGCGCAATGTCGTTGGCCACCAGGATCAGCGGGTCTTCGCCGGCGAAGTCACGCTGGCCGTGGGCGGGGATGTCGCTGTCGGCCTCACCGTCGCCGTCGCCGCCGCCGAGCCGCCCGAGCGCGGCAATCACGCGCTCGACCACCTGCTCCAGGTCGCCCTTGCGCTCGCGCAGGTACTCGTCCTCCATCTCGTCGAACTGGCGCGCGATGACTTCCAGCTGCGACGACAGCGCCCACTCGGCGTTGTAGTGGCGCTCGACGATCCATTGCCGCGTGGCCTCGGACAACGAATCGTCCTGCAGCAGCATCAGGTGGACGTCGAGCAGCGCGACGAGCTCGTCGTGCGCGTCTTCCGGCACGTCGCCCTTGAGCGCGGTGAGCTCGTCGACGACCAGGTCGCGGGCGCGGCGCAGGCGGCGCACCTCGGCCTCGATCATGCCCGGCTCGACGTAGTAGTGCGCGACGTCGACCCGGCTCGACGCCACCAGCACGGCGCGGCCGATCGCGACACCGCGCGACACCGGCAGACCGAACACCTGAATGCTCACGAACGACCTCCGCGAACCGCTCGCCGGCACGCGGCGGGCGCCCGGCGGGTTCGTCCGATCAATGTAGCAGCAAGCCGGCGCGCCGCCCTGCGCCGAATCGCGCATTTGCGCTGCCGTGTCACACGGGATTCATCGCCGCTTCATGGGCGCGTCATCGCGCGCCGCGAGCATCCATGCAATCCTTGGGGAGTATTGCGATGACCGATTTCGTCACCACGCCCGCCGCGGTGGACGCCCCGCGCCGCACCGACCGGGCCGCCCTGCGCGCCCAGCGTTCGGCGCCTGCCCCGACGCTGCAGGTGGTCTGGGCCCGTCATCTCGACGACGTCCGCGCCGCCCAGCGCCTGCGCCACCACGTGTTCGTCGAGGAAATGGGCGCCCGCCCGACGCCGGTCGCCGGCGCGCCCGCGGGCCACGACGTCGACATCTTCGACGAGTTCTGCGAGCACCTGCTCGTGCGCACCGCGCCGGTCAACGACGAGCCCGGCGAGGTCGTCGGCACCTACCGCGTGCTGACGCCGAGCGCCGCGCGCCGCGCCGGCAGCTTCTACAGCGACACCGAATTCGACCTGACGCGCCTGCGCCCGCTGCGCGACCGCATGGTGGAGCTGGGCCGCAGCTGCGTGCATCCCGACCACCGCACCGGGGGCGTGATCCTGACGCTGTGGAGCGCGCTGTCGCAGTTCATGGAACAGAACGCGATGGAGACGGTGATCGGCTGCGCCAGCATCTCGATGCGCGACGGCGGCCACTGCGCCGCCAGCCTGTGGGCGAAGCTGCGCGAGACGCACCTCGCGCCGGCCGACCGCCAGGTGCGCCCGCGCGTCGCGCTGCCGGTGGACGACCTGAACCAGTCGCTGGACGTCGAGCCGCCTGCCCTGATCAAGGGCTACCTGCGCATGGGCGCCAAGGTGCTGGGCGCGCCGGCCTGGGATCCGGAATTCAACACGGCCGACCTGCCGCTGCTAACGCGCGTGGACGACATCCCGCCCCGCTACCAGCGCCACTTCGCGGCCTGAACGGCGCGCGCGGCCGGCCAGCGCTTATTGGCCTTCGCCGAACTTGTCGTTGACGAGCGCGGCGATCTGCTCGGCCGCCTGCTGCTCGTCCTCGCCCTCGGTCTCGAGCTCGACCTCCGAGCCAAGGCCGGCGGCCAGCATCATGATGCCCATGATGCTCTTGGCGTTGACCCGCCGGCCGTTGCGGGACATGAAGACCTCGCACTTGAAACTGCTGGCCAGCTTCGTGAGCTTGGCGGAGGCGCGGGCGTGAAGGCCCAGCTTATTGCTGATGACGAGAGGCGTTCGGATCATTCGAGGGCGGAGTTTGAACCTGGTTCTGCGGCCGCGTCTGCGCCACCTGCATGACGCCTTGCGACGCACCGGAGACCGCGCGGGCGACCAGCGCGTCGAGCGGCTCGCCAAGATAGCAGAGCGAACGCCACAGCATGGGCACGTTGACGCCGGCGACCACGCGCACGTTGACGCCGTCGGACAGGCGCTGTGCCACGTTGCACGGCGTGGCGCCGAACACGTCGGTCAGCACCAGCACCTCGGGCGCGTTCAGGCGCGCGAGCGCCGCACGCGCGAGCGACTCGACCGCCTCGGGCGACATCGTCGGCTCGACGTCGATCGCCTCGAACAGGTGGCCCTTCTCCTCATAGCAGTGCCCGGCGACGGAAAGCAGCGCCGAGGCGAGAGGAGCGTGAGCGATCAGCAGTACAGCGGCCACGTGGTTTCAGACCCGAGCGCCAGAAAGCGGCGCAAACGAAGGATTATCGGCCTGGAAGCTCGGCAAACCTAGTACGCAGACTCCGCAGGCGGGGGCACTGCGGACAATTCGTGGCGGTTTTGCACGCTTCCTGGAGCACGACGCACGAACCTGAACGCTAGCTGGGGGCGGCGACGGGCTTTTCCAGTTCGAAGCGTAGGCCGTCCTCGAACGGGCGCAGCGCGGCGTCGGGCAGCGTCGCCCCGACGGCGCTCGCCTGGTAGACGCGCGTGCCGCGGGCGAAGACGCGCAGGGCTTCCTCGATCGTCTCGCCGTCCGGCCGGCGGCCATGCAGGTGCGCACTGGTGTTTCCTGAAAACGGGGTGACCCCGCGCAGGTTCAACGCGCCAGACAGGGAATCGGCCGACCGGATGGTGCGGGCGGCACTGTCGCGCAGCGCGAACAGCACCGGATCGACCTTGGCCGGGTCGCCCACGTCGGCCGTCGCCACGCCGTAGGTGACGCCGCCGACCTCGCACGACAGCATGAACAGCTGCAGCGGCACGCCGGCCACCGTCACGTCGCGCTGGAAGCGCGCGGGGCGGCACGGCAGTTCGGCCACGAGCTGGGTGTCGGGCAGCGGGACGCTGCGCCAGTCGAAGGTCGGCGAGCACGCCCCGAGGGCGGCCAGACCGGCCAGTCCGAGCCGGATCCGCCACCCCGGCCGGTGGCAACTGTCAACGGGTGTATCCGAATGTTTTTCGTCGAGCATCGTTGTCATCATGTGCGGGAATGCGCGGTCCGCGACGAGTGTTCACCCTCCTGGGGGATGGAACGAGCCCCTCGCGGTGGGCAATATGCGAGGCGTCGGATGCAGTTTGCTACACTTTGTAACTGGCACGTACCCAGTCACGCAGCGCGGCGTCCGACGTCACGCGCGCCCCGCGTGAAGGAGGAATTCAAATGGCAATGACCCTGGCCTCGAGCCGCCCCATCATGACCGATCAGGCTTCCGACGCGTCCCGGCCGCAGCCGGACGAGAGCCATTGGCGCGAGATCATCGGTCAGATCGGCACCGAGGTCGGACTGCCACTGTCGGCCGCGCTCGAGCGCGTCACCGTGCTCGCCACCACCGGCAAGATCGACCGCGCCGGCCTGCGCATGCTGCGCGAGGAGATCGAGCGCGCGCGCCGCGCCGGCATGATCGGCCAGCAGCTGGCCCGCTTCGCGTCGGGCCGCATCCGCCTGTCGCCCGAGCAGGTCAGCGTGACGCAGATGCTGCGCGAAGTGCTGCTGCAGCGCGGCCGCGAAGCCGCCGCGCGCCAGATCGAGCTCAGCCAGGTGCTCAAGCCCGCCGAGGTCGTGGCCGACGCCACGCTGCTGCACTCGCTGCTGCAGGCCATCGTCGACTGGAGCCTGGACCTGGCGCAGGGCAAGCTCGAGTTCAAGCTCGACATCAAGGCCTGGCCGCCGTATGCGCGCATCAGCGTGCGCTTCCCGCATGCCAGCTCGGATGCGTCCGATCGCCTGACGCCGGTCGGCACGCCACTGCCGTCGCTCGACACCATGGCTTGGCGCCTGGTGCAGCAGATCTCGTGGACGCTGAACCTCGTGCTCGACCGCACGGTGTCGGACACCGAAACGACGCTCACGATCGAGTTCCCGCGCACCGTGCAGGACGAGATCGAGGGCGTCACCGTCGTCGAGATCGACCAGGGCTTCGGCGTGTCCGACAACTCCAAGCCGCTGGCGGGCAGCCACGTGCTGGTGGTGGCGAGCACGCGCGACAACCGCTCGCTGATCCGCGAGTCGATCCGCCACATGGGCCTGCTGGTGGACTTCGTCGGCAGCGTCGACGAGGCCGAGGAGTTCTGCCGCGACGCGCTGCCGCACGCGATCATCTTCGAATCGGTGCTCGCCAACGATCGCTTCCAGAAGCTGCGCAACGGCATCATCGCGGAGATGCCGACCTTCGTCTTCATCGAGGTCGCGATGGAAGGCAGCGCGCTGCAGTTGTCCACGCAGGGCAACGAAGGCGCGCGCATCGGCCGCGACGCGGTGATGCAGTCGCTGCCGTCGGCGCTGATCTTCGAGCTGTCGCGGACGGCCTGAGCGACCGCGTCGCGGGCCTTCAGTGCCCGCCGAACACCGCCTTGAGGATCGCGCTGCCGGTGGCCACCGGGTCGGCGCGGATCTTCTTTTCTTCCTGGCCGATCATGAAGTACAGGCCGTCGAGCGCCTTGCGCGTGACGTACTGTTCGACGTTGGCGTCCTCCGGCTTGACCAGGCCGAACGTGGAGCCCTTGCTGGCGACCGCGTTGTACTTGGCGGCCAGCGACACCTTCTGCGTCTCGGTGGTGACGATGGGCAGGAACTTCTCGCCGAGCGGCGCGCGCGTCTTGCCGGCGAAGAAGTCGGTGACCGAGGTGTCGCCTCCGCGCACGATCTTGACGGCGTCCTCCACCGACATCGCCTTGACCGCGTTGACCAGCAGCGGCTTGGCCTCCGGCACCGCCTGCTCCGCGGCACGGTTCATCGAGTTGACCAGGTCGTCGACGCGATGGCCCTGGCCGATCGCGCGCAGCATCGAGGCGGCACGTTCGAGCGCGCCGGGCAGCGGGATGCGCACCTGCGGGTTGTCGAGGAAGCCGCCCGGCTTGCCGAGCAGCGCGACGGCGCTGTTTGCGCCGCGCTCGAGCGCGGCGCGGACACCGCTGGCGGCCTCCGACTCGTCGAGCGCCAAGGCGTTGGTGGCCTCGGCGAGCAGCCCGACGCAGGCGGCGCGGGCGAGGAACAGCGTGGCAAGGGCCGGCGTAAACTGGCGTCGTTGCATCGTGGACTCCGATGAAGTTCGTTCGCACCCTCGCACCGTTCGCTTCTGTCCTGCTCGCGTCGGGTGCCGGGCTCTCGCTTCCGATGCTAGCCGGTTGCAGCCGCGTCGAACAGGCGCCCGCGGTCGCCTACACGCTGCTCGACGGCCGGCGCAGCGAACTGGCGGCCCTGCGCGGACATGTCGTGCTCGTGAACTTCTGGGCCACCAGCTGCGCGCCGTGCGTCGAGGAGATGCCCGCGATGGTGGACAACTGGCGCCGCTTCTCGCCGCAAGGCTTCGAGACCCTGGCCGTGGCCGTGCAGTACGACGCACCGGCGCTCGTCTCGAGCTTCGCCCAGTCGCGCGCGCTGCCGTTTCCCGTGATCATCGACAACACCGGCGAGATCGCGCACCGCTTCGGCGACGTGCAGTTCACGCCGACGTCGCTGCTGATCAACAAGCGTGGCGAGATCGTGCGGCGCTGGATCGGCAAGACGGACTTCGCCGCACTGGCGCCGCTGATCGCACGGCTGGAGGCCGAGCGCTGACGCCTCAGCCCTCGCCGGGCCACGATGCGCGGAAGCGGCTCGGCGCCGCGCCCGCCGCCTTGCGCATCAGCCGCCGCAGCGCGGTGGCGTCCTCGTAGCCGACGCGCTCGGCCACCTGCGCGATCGTCAGGCGGCTGGCCTCGATCAGGTGGCGCGCCCGATTCAGCCGCACGCCCTGCACCAGCGCCAGCGGGCCGCGGCCGGTCGCCGCGCGCACGTGACGCGCGAGCGTGCGCGGCGACATCGCGAGCTCCTCGGCCAGCTGGGCGACGCTCGGCGGATTCGGCAGCGCAGCCTCGACACGCTGCGTCAACCGGCGCACGAGCTCGCTGCCGTTGGCCATCATCGCGGGCAGCACGAACGGCGCCTGCGCCTGGCGGCCGTCGATCAGCAGCACCTTGCCCACCGCGTCGGCCAGCGCCACGCCCAGGCGCGTGCGCAGCAGGTGCAGCATCAGGTCGGACTGCGCCAGCGCGGCGCCGGCGGTCGCGATCGGGCCGTCCTCGCACACCATGCGGTCGGCGTCGACCAGGCAGTCGGGCGCGAGCCGGCGCAGCTCGGGCGCGAGCCACCAGGACGTCGTCGCCCGCCGCCCGGCCAGCAGCCCGGCGGCCTGCAACAGGAACACCGCCGAGCACGACGCGGCGACCCGGCCGCCGCGCTCGGCATGCCGCCGCAGCGCCGCGATCGCGCGCCGCGCGTCGTCCCCCGCCAGTCGGTCGGCGATCGCCGTCGGGTTCTCCGTGCCCAGGCCCGGCACGATCCAGGTCGACGCGTCGTCGCGGGCCCGCGCAGGCATCGCCGCGGCATCCAGGCGCAGGCCGCCGCTGAGCGCCACGCCGGGGCCGTCGGGCGAGAGCACGCGCCAGGTCGGGCAGGGCGTCTTCGCGCGCGGCGCGAGGCGGGCGGCGGCGGCCAGGATGTCCAGCGTCACGGCGACGCTGCTCGCATAGCTGCCTGGCAGGACGATGATCGTGAAGTCGCGCATGGCCGTTTCCGCTTGATAGATGCCTGATCGGACACTCGCAGTCTAAGGCGATCCGGCGTGCAATGGAGTCCCTGAAGTCTTCGGAGACCCTGCATGCCCGCGACCACGCGCCCGCTGACCGAGCCCGACCCGCTGGACGACTTCACGCCGCGCGCGGTCGACATCGACGGCCTGGCCAAGACCGTCCACGTCGCCGGCACCGGCCCCGCGGTGATCGTGATGCCCGAGACGCCCGGCATCAGCCCGCACCTGGCCCGCTTCGCGCGCTGGGTGCGCGACGCCGGCTTCACGGCATGGATGCCGTCGCTGTTCGGCCGCGACGGCGCGTTGCCCGGCGTCGAGGAGGCGGTCGACACGTTCCGGCGCACCTGCGTCGCCGCGGAGTTCCGCGCGCTCGGCGCGGGCCGGCCGAGCCCGATCGCGACGTGGCTGCGCGGCCTGGCGCGCATCGCGCATGCGCAATGCGGCGGCCCGGGCGTGGGCGCGATCGGAATGTGCTTCACCGGCAACTTCGCGCTGTCGATGATGCTGGAGCCGGCGGTGCTGGCGCCGGTGCTGTGCCAGCCGTCGATGCCGCTGGAGGACGCGGCGGCGCTCGAGAGCCCGCCGGAGGAACTGGCCGCGGTGCGCATGCGCCTGGAACGCGACGACCTGAGCGTGCGCGGCTACCGTTTCGCAGGGGACCGCTTCTGCACGGCGCAGCGCTTCGCGGCGTATGCGGCGGCGCTCGGCGATCGCTTCGAGCCGCGCGTGCTGCCCGACGCCGCCGCCAACACCGCTGACCTGCCGCCCTTCTTCGAGCACGTCGTCAAGGGCGCGCACAGCGTCGTCACCGTGCACCTGATCGACCAGGCGGGCGAGCCGACGCTGGCGGCGCGCGACGAGATCCTCGCGTTCCTGGCGCGACGCCTGGCGCCGGCCTGAGGCGACGTCAGCGCGCGGGCGCGGCCGTCGCCCGCGGGAGCGGCTGCACGAGGATCACCTCGGAGGCGACCGTGTCGATGCCCACGAGCAGGTCGGCTGGTTCGGCAGCGGCGCACGCGCGGCGCTCTGCTGCAACGACGCCAGCGATCGAGCCGAATCCGGCCGGTCCATCCGCAGCCGGTAGATCGTAGTCCGCCCGCCGGGGCTGGAGCCGCCAGGTGGAGCCGTCGTCGAGCACCAGTTCGCTGGCCGCGCCCGGGTGTTCCGTCCACGATCGCAGCGCGCCCAGCGCCAAGTCGGGCCCGTGCATCGGCGGCGGAGCGCGCGGTTCATCGGCGAACGTCGAGGACATCAACAGCACTCCCAGCAAGAGCAGGCGCCTGCGCGCCGGACCCGGTCCAGGTTCATCCGGGGGTCGCCCAGTTGGCGGCGCGGGCTTCACGATGTTGGTCGTAGTTCCACGCCTTGCCGACGTCGACCCCAGCCGCCTTCAGCTCGCCGGCCATCACGTGGGCCCGGTTGTAGCAGCAGTCGTTGGGATAGCTCCACGGGATGTCCGTGCGGGCCTTGAACTTGTCGAACCAGGCTTGCGCCTGCGACGGGGTCAGCGCGCCCTTGCACGGGCGGGGCACGACGGGCGCTGTCGCCGGCGTCGGCGAGAACGCGTCCTTGATCGCCTTCCAGAGGTCGTCGAAGAAGCTCATTGGCGGCCTACCGGCCGGGTGCGACGGCGCGGGCCGCTCATGACGTGGCCGCGCCGTTGTCCGCCGCCCGGTACAGCGCGGCGACGCGGTCGGCGGCCACGCGGTGCGGATCGTTCCACCGCGCGCGCGGGCCGCAAAGGCCGCCGAAGGGGGCTGCGGGGCGATACCCCATCCGGTAAGGGTATGCCCGAGCCGCCGTCAGCCGATGTCCAGGCCGGCGTGCTCTGCCTGCTTGTCCGCGTGGTAGCTGGAGCGCACCATCGCACCGACCGCCGCGTGGCTGAAGCCCATCTCGATGGCCTTGTCCTCGAACATCTTGAAGGTGTCCGGGTGCACGTAGCGCGCGACGGGCAGGTGGTGGCCCGACGGCGCGAGGTACTGGCCGATCGTGATCATGTCGATGTCGTGGGCGCGCATGTCGGCCATGACCTGCAGGATCTCCTCGTCCGTCTCGCCCAGGCCCACCATGATGCCGCTCTTGGTCGGCACGTCGGGGTGCATCGCCTTGAATTTCTTGAGCAGGTTCAGGCTGAACTGGTAGTCGCTGCCGGGGCGGGCCTGCTTGTACAGGCGCGGCGCGGTCTCGAGGTTGTGGTTCATCACGTCGGGCGGCGCGGCCTTCAGGATCTCCAGCGCGCGGTCGTCGCGGCCGCGGAAGTCGGGCACCAGCACCTCGATGCGCGTCTCGGGCGAGAGTTCGCGGATCTGGCGGATGCACTCCACGAAATGCCCGGCGCCGCCGTCGCGCAGGTCGTCGCGGTCGACGCTGGTGATGACGACGTACTTCAGCTTCAGCGCCGCGATCGTGCGCGCGAGGTTGACCGGCTCTTCCGGATCGAGCGGATCCGGGCGGCCGTGGCCGACGTCGCAGAACGGGCAGCGGCGCGTGCACTTGTCGCCCATGATCATGAACGTGGCCGTGCCCTTGCCGAAGCACTCGCCGATGTTGGGGCAGGACGCCTCCTCGCACACCGTGTGCAGCTTGTGCTCGCGCAGGATCTGCTTGATCTCGTAGAAGCGGCTGCTGGGCAGCGCGGCGCGCACGCGGATCCAGTCCGGCTTCTTCAGCTGCTCGGCCGGCACGATCTTGATCGGGATGCGCGACGTCTTGGCCTGCGCCTTCTGCTTGGCGCTGGGATCGTAGGCGGGGGTCGCGACGTCGGGGGTGTTGGCTTCGGAGGACATTCGGTGCGGCGGCGGCCGGGGATGGACGTCGCGATGGTGAGGCGCGAGCGACAGGCTCGGCACCCGAGTTGGAGGCTGCGGCGGCGCCTTTTCAGCGTCGAGGACGACTCAGCGCGTGAACTGCGCGCGGAGCCTGCGGCCCAGCACGTCGGCCACCGTTGCCCGGTCGGCAACGACGCCCAGTGTAGCGAGATCGACGGTTCTCAGCCCGGCATAACCGCACGGGTTGATCCGCGCGAAGGGTTGCAAATCCATCGAGACATTCAGGGCGACTCCGTGATACGTGCAGTGATTGCTCACTTTTACACCCAGCGCCGCGATCTTGCCCAGGCCGCGGAACGGGTCGGAGACGGGCCGGTCCTGCACCAGCGCGGCATGACCGAACGGGTCGCCCAGCCGCACGTAGATGCCCGGCGCGCCGGGCACGCGGTGGCCGGTGATGTCGACGTCGGCCAGCGTGCGCAGCACGGCCTCCTCCAGCCGGAAGACGTATTCCTTGACGTAGATGCCCAGCCGCCGCAGGTCGACCAGCGGATACGCGACGACCTGCCCGGGCCCGTGGAACGTGACCTGGCCGCCGCGGTTGGTCTGCACGATCGGGATGTCGCCCGCGTCGAGCACGTGCTCGGCCTTGCCGGCCAGGCCCTGCGTGAAGACGGGGTCGTGCTCGACGACCCAAATCTCGTCGGGCGTGTCGGGGCCGCGCCCGGCCGTGAAGGCCTTCATGGCGTCCACGGTGGGCTCGTACGGCACGCGCCCCGGGAAGCGCAGAACGGGCTGGACGGCGGTGTCGGCCGGGGCCAGGGAAGTCATCGAGCGGGATCCGGCGAAGGGATGCCCAATCTTAGGGCAGGCCGTCCGCCGACGCTCAGGCCGGGGTGATCTGCTTGAGCTTGAGCAGGCGCTTGTAGTCGCGCGAGCCGCGGAAGGTCTCGAACTCGGCGTCGATCGTGTCGCGGTCGACCGTCTCGAGCTTGCGCGCGAGGCACGCGAGCACGAAGGCGTGCTCGTCGCCGTACTTGTTGACCGACCAGCCGATGCCCCCGGAGTTCGGGCAGCCGGGCCAGAACGCGATCCAGCGCCAGTCCGGATATTCCTTCTCCTCGCGCCGCCGCACCGCGTGGACCAGGCGCACGCCCACCACGCCGGACGTGTTGCGGCTGGTCATCCGGTTCTTCATGCCGATCGGTGGCGGCAGCTCGGCCAGGGTCGCCTTGACCCATTTCCTCGCCGCGGCCTCAGCCTTGGTCCAGGTGCCGTACTGCTTCAGCGTGAAGTTCTTCTGGTGTAGCTTTTTCTGCCGAACGATGCGCGCCATCACGCATTTTTCGGTCTCGTTCCTGGTGAGATGCATGAAGCCTCTGCGAGTACTTCCCTCACCCGAGCCATCACAGAACGATCTTGACCATCGGATGCGCAGTCAATGTCCGGTAAAGCTCATCCAGCTGCGGACGGCTGGTGGCTGTGACCGTGATCGTGATGCCCAGGTAGTTACCCCCCTTGCTGGGTCTGGTCTCCACCTTCGTGTGGTCGAAATCCGGATCGAACTGCCTGGCCACCGCAATGATCGCGTCGACGAAACCTTCAGCGTGCGGGCCCATCACCTTGATGGGAAATGCGCTGGGGTACGTGATCAGCGACTGTTCGGGAGGAATTTCTTGCATGGCGGCTGGTACCGTTCAAATGGACTGCGACTGAATCGCACGTTGGTAAGCCTCGTGCAGACGGGCATAAACCGGACCCGGCCGACCGCGCAGTGCGCCGTGGCCGACCTGCTCGCCGTCGAGGCGGGTGACGGCGATCACTTCCTTGGAGGCGGAACTCAGGAGCACCTCGTCGGCCGCACGGACGTCGGCCTCGCTCACCGGGCGCAGGTTGAACGCGATCCCGGTCTCCTCGCACAGCTCGCGCAGCAGCTCGATGCGCACGCCGGCCAGAACATGTTCGTCGGGCGCGGGCCCGAGCAGCGCGCCCTCGTGGACGATCCAGACGTTGCTGGACGCGCCCTCCGTGAGCCACGGGCCGCCGTGGCCGTCCTCGCGCAGCAGGATCGTCTCGTCGGCCTCCTGGTCGGCGGAGATCTTGCGTGCCAGCACGTTGCCCAGCAGCGAGATGCTCTTGATGTCGCCGCGCTCCCAGCGGAAGTCGCGCGCGGTCACGCACGCGAGGCCCTGCACGCGCTGCGCGGGCGTGGGCTGCGTGCGCTCGCTGGTGGACACGAAGACGGTGGGCTCCAGCCCCATGGGCATCAGGTGCGAGCGCGGCGCCACGCCGCGCGTGACCTGCAGGTAGACCAGCTGGTCGCCCGACGGATGCGCCTCGACCACCTTGCGGATGCGCTCGAGCCAGGCCTCGGGGTCGAGGTCGGCCTCGATCTCCAGCTTGCCCAGGCTGCGCTCCAGCCGCGCCAGGTGGTCGTCGAAGCGGAACAGGCGGCGACCGTACACCGGGATCGACTCGTAGGCGCCGTCGCCGAACAGGAAGCCGCGATCCATCACCGAGACCTTGGCCTGGTTCAACGGCAGGAATTCCCCGTTGAGGAAGCACAGCGTGTCGGGCAGGGCGGTCATGGTCGTTGCTCCTGGTCGAGCCGGCGCGGGTGGCGCCAGGCACTGGGAACCCAAGCGACGGCGTCCCGTCGGGCGGCGGGGTGGGTCGCTCAGGTCACTAGCCTACTTGATCCAGAGTCGGATGGCATCCCAGGCGCGGCCGAACAGGCCCGCCTGGGGCACGTCCTCGAGAACGGTGAGCGGAATCGTGGCAATCGCGGTACCGGAGGCGGTGCTGACCTTCAGCGAGCCCACGCGCTGGCCCTTGGCGAGCGGCGCCACCAGCGGGTCGGTGCGCTCGATCTGCGTCTTCAGGCGGTCGCCCTCGCCCTTGGGCACGGCCACGTAGACGGCGTCGGAGCTGCCCAGGCCGACCTGCGCCTTCGTGCCCTTCCAGACTTGCACCGGCGCCCCGATGGCCTTGCCGGCCTCGACCAGGCGCACGTCGTCGAACGCCGTGAAGCCCCAGTTGAGCAGCTTCTGCACCTCGTTCGCCCGCCCCTGCATCGAGTCCGCGCCCATCACCAGCGCGAGCAGGCGGCGCTTGCCGTTCGGGAAGTCGCGCTGCGCGCTCCCGAGCAGGCAGTAGCCCGCGGCCTCGGTGTAGCCGGTCTTCATGCCGTCGACGCTCGGGTCGCGCTTGAGCAGCAGGTTGCGGTTCTCCTGCTTGATGTTGTTGTACTTGTATTCGCGCTGTGAGTAGTAGTGGTAGTACTCGGGGAAGTCGCGGATGATGTGCTGCGCGATCACGGCGAGGTCGCGCGGCGTGCTGCGGTGGCCCACTTCGGTCAGGCCCGTCACGTTCTTGAACGTCGTGTTCTTCAGGCCCCAGGCCTGCGCCTGGCGGTTCATCATCGCCACGTAGGCGTCGACGCTGCCGCCCACGCCCTCGGCCAGCGCCACCGCGGCGTCGTTGCCGGAGTCCACGATCAGGCCCTGCAGCAGCTCGTCGACGGTGGGCGTCATCGTGGTGTCGATGAACATCAGCGAGCCGCCGCCCTTGCGTTCGGCCCAGGCGCGCATGGACACCGACAGCTTCTGGTCCAGCGACAGCTTGTGCTCGCGCAGCGCGACGAACACCGGGTAGGCCGTCATCAGCTTGGTCAGCGACGCGGGGTCGGCGGAGGTGTCCGCGCCGCGTTCGGCCAGCACCTGGTTGGCGTTCATGTCGATGACGAAGTATTCGCGCGCGGCGATCTCGGGCGCGGGCAGAGCCTGCCCGAAGGCGGCGCCGGCGACGGCCAGGCTGAGGAGGGTGAGCAGTTTTTTCATGGGGTCGCCGGAGTCACTCGGCAAAATGACGGAGGACCAGCGACTTCAGGATCATCAGCTGGCCGTGGAAGAAATGCCCGGCACCCGGCACCACGACGACCGGCAGCCCCTGCGGGCGCGCCCAGTCCATCGAGGCCGACAGCGGCACGACGTCGTCGGCCTCGCCATGCACGAGCAAGGTCTCGACGGCCACGGGCGGGGCGGCGTGTTTGACGGTGGACGGAGCGACGAGCACCATCCTCTGAGGCTTGTCGGCCTCCGGAAGTTTCGCGGCCGCGGCGGTGGCCACGTAACCGCCGAACGAGAAGCCGCCCAGCACCAGCGGTTCGCCCGCCTCGCGGTGGGCCGCGACCACGGCCAGCGCGTCGTCGACCTCGCCGCGGCCCTCGTCCCAGGTGCCGGCCGACTGGCGCACGCCGCGGTAGTCGAAGCGCGCCACGCGCCAGCCGCGCTGCACCAGCGCGCGCGCCAGCGTCGTCACGACCTTGTTGTCCATCGTGCCGCCCTGCAGCGGGTGCGGGTGGCAGATGACGGCCAGCCCGCGCGAGGGCAGGTCGGTGGTGGTGTCGACGGCGACGCTCAATGCGCCCGCGGGCCCGGCGATCTCGCCGCGCTTGGTGAAGGTATTCATCTCGGTTGAAGCGATATCAGCGGCCGACGTCCGGCGGCAGCTTGAGCCGATCGACCGGCTTGCCGCCGATCAGGTGCGAGTCGACGATCTCGTCGATGTCGCTCTTGTCGACGTACGTGTACCAGGTCTCGTCGGGGTAGACGACCGCCACCGGGCCGCCGGCGCAGCGGTCGAGGCAGCCGGCCTTGTTGACGCGGATGCCGCCCGGGCCGGCGAGGCCTTCGGACTTGACGCGCGACTTGCAATGGTCGAATCCGGCCTGAGCACCGACGTGCGCGCAGCTGTCCTCGCCAGGCTTGCGCTCGTTCAGGCAAAAGAAGATGTGGTGCTTGTAGTACATCCCGGCATTGTAGGAAGCCCGAACGGCCGAGTTGCGCGGCCGCGCCGCGGGAGGGGTCAGGCGGGCGCGGGCGCGTCGTTGCGCACCACCCGGCGGAACAGCGCCACCAGCCCCGCGAACGGCCACAGCCAGCCCACCCACTGCGCCAGCCCGTGGAAGTGGATGAAGCGGCCCTGCTCCCACTGCTGCAGGCTCTCGGCGTAGTACGGGTCGGACGGCGCCTGCGACACCAGCGCCACGTTGATCGACAGCGCCACCAGCCCGAGTGCCGACGTCGCGCGCTGCCCGGCGAGCACGCAGGCCAGCGCCAGCACCGCGCCGATGGCCAGGCCGATCGGCACCGTGGAGGTCACCCAGCCGAGCGCGTGCACCGGGCCGAAGTTGAGTGCCGCCGATAGCGTGTTGGCGGCCAGGCCCACGCCGACCGCCGCCGCCACCAGCGCCGCCCGGCGCCAGCCCGGGCGCGAGATCGAGAACGCGAGCAGGCATGGCCCGAGCAGGCCCAGCGCGACCGCGAAGGCCTCGGCCGCCTTGGACATCGTGCCGGTGTTCTCGCCCAGGCTGGCCCACAGCCACTCGAACCACGGCGCCAGCGGGTGGTCGCTCAGCAGGTCGTACGCGGCCTCCTGGATCCGCTCCCACGTGATGCCCTGGCAGAACGGCACGTTGCGCGGGTAGAGAAAGCCCACCGGCCACAGCATCACCAGCGCCATCGTGGCACCGCTGTGCGGGACGAACCAGTTCTCGCGCACCGTCGACCAGCGCCCCCCCGCGCCCGCCGAATGCACCGCGACCGCCAGGCTCACGCCCGCGGCCGCGCCGAGCGAGTTCAGCGCCCAGTCCATCAGCGACGAGTAGCGCCCGGGCAGGAAGTGCTGCGTGAACTCCATCGACCACGACAGCGCCGACGAGGACACCACCGCGATCACGCCCGCGGCCAGCGGCCGGCGCCCCAGCCGCAGCCCGCTGGCGTACACGAGCGCGCCCAGCGGCATATAACCGATGAAGTTCGACCAGTCGTCGAAGCCGAGGTGGTAGCGCGGCCAGCGCAGCACAAGGAGCGCCGTCAGCGGCTGCCCGGCCGGCCACGTCCAGCCCGTGAACGGATACAGGCTCGCGTAGATCACCAGCCCGGTGAAGACGACCGCCAGCAGCAGCGACGAGCTCTCGCGAGGATGCGTGTGCGCGCCCGTCGGCAGGCGCGGGATGCGCGCGGGCGCCCGGGCGGCGTTGGCCATCGCGTGGTAGCGCTCGCGTCGTCGCGGCCGATCAGAACGGCTTGACGACGACCAGGATGACGATCGCCGCGAACAGCAGCACCGACATCTCGTTGAACACGCGGAACCAGCGCTCGCGGCGGCGGTTCTCCAGCTTCTCGAAGCTGCGCAGCAGGCTGCGGCACATGTGGTGGTAGCCGATCGCCACGATCACCAGCAGCAGCTTGGCGTGCAGCCAGTACGCACCATGGAACAGGCCGGAGTTCATGCCGGCCAGCGCCAGGCCCAGCACGATCGCCACCACCATCAGGAAGCTCGCGAAGCGGTACAGCTTGCGCGCCATCATGAGCAGGCGCTCACGCTCGGCGTGGCTGTCGCTGGGCACCTGCGCCAGGTTCACGAAGATCCGCGGCAGGTAGAACAGTCCGGCAAACCAGCTGGACACGAAGACGAGGTGCAGGGCCTTGACCCAGGGATAGGCGCTCATCGCCTGACTATAAGCGGCAGCCGGCCGGCAGGCCTCCCCGGCGCGGGCTGGGGGAAATCCTTTCGGTGCCGCCCGCAAAAGAAAGAGCCCCGGTATCCGCAAGGGACGACCGAGGCTGCAAAGCCTTGACGCTGTCATCACGCAAGGCACCTGCTCAGGGAGGAAAAGCAGGGGACAATATCCTCACGGACACCGTCCGAAATGGAATGTAGCAGAACATCGGCGCTGCGCGACAGGTAGTCGCCCGCTTTGTGGGCCACAACCCCACATTTTTCGACCGAGAGAAACCCGACGTGTCCCATTTGCCCCCCTTTCCCGCCAGCCGCCCGCGCCGCATGCGCCGTGACGCCTTCAGCCGCGAGCTCATGCGCGAACACCGGCTGAGCCCGGGCAACTTCATCCTGCCGGTGTTCGTCATCGACGGCCAGAATCAGGTGCAGGACATCCCCAGCATGCCCGGCGTGCAGCGCATGACCATCGATCGCCTGCTGGGCGTGGCCGAGGAGGCCCAGGCGCTGGGCGTGCCGGCGCTGGCACTGTTCCCGGCGATCGAGCCGTCGCTCAAGACGCCCGACGGCGCCGAGGCGCTGAACCCGCAGGGCCTGGTGCCGCGCACCGTGCGCGAGCTCAAGAAGCACTTCCCCGACCTGGGCGTGATGACCGACGTCGCGCTCGACCCGTACACCTCGCACGGCCAGGACGGCCTGCTCGACGAGACCGGCTACATCGTCAACGACCCGACCGTGGCCCTGCTGACGCGCCAGGCGCGCGTGCAGGCCGAGGCCGGCGTCGACATCGTCGCCCCCAGCGACATGATGGACGGCCGCATCGGCGCGATCCGCACGATGCTCGAGGGCGACGGCCACCTGCACACGCGCATCATGGCCTACAGCGCCAAGTACGCGAGCGCCTTCTACGGCCCATTCCGCGACGCCGTGGGCTCGGCCGCCAACCTGGGCAAGAGCAACAAGAAGGTCTACCAGATGGACCCGGGCAACTCCGACGAGGCGTTGCGCGAGGTCGCGCTCGACATCGCCGAGGGCGCCGACATGGTCATGGTCAAGCCCGGCATGCCGTACCTGGACATCGTGCGACGCGTGAAGGACGAGTTCCGCATGCCGACCTACGTCTACCAGGTCAGCGGCGAGTACGCGATGATCAAGGGCGCCGGCCTCAACGGCTGGGTCGACGGCGAGGCCGTGATGATGGAGTCGCTGCTGGCGTTCCGGCGCGCCGGCGCGGACGGCGTGCTCACGTACTTCGCGCTGGAGGCGGCGCGCGTGCTCAAGCGCGGCTGACGCCGCCGGCGGCGTCGCGCGGAGGTCATCTGCGCGATACGCGCCTGTCACATTGGCGGCGTTCAATGGGTCGCTCCTGGGACTCGAAACGCCGCCGCCATGACCTCCCCCGATCACGATCGCGACTTCGACCTCGAAGTCAGCCGCCGCCGCCTGCTCGCCGCCGCGGGCGTGGCCAGCGCCCTGGGCCTCGCGCCGTTCGCCGGCGCGCGCGCCGCCAGCGCCGTGCAGTCCGCGCCCGAGCGCCACCACGGCGCCGACCCTGCCGTCACGCCGTCCGTCGCCGGCCTGCACCTGCAGTTCGGCGGCGACGCGTCCAGCGAGGTGACGGTGTCGTGGCACACGCTGCAGCCGGTCAAGGACGCGCGCGTCATCGTCGGCCGCATGGACGGCCACTTCGAGCAGACCGTGCCGGCGCGCACCGTCAGCTACACCGACGCGAAGGCCAACCAGGTCGTCTATGCGCACCACGCGCGCATCGAGCGCCTGGCGCCCGATTCGCAATACCTGTACGGCGCGCTGCACGACGGCGCCGAGCCGGAGTTCGGCACGTTCCGCACCGCGCCGCGCGGCCGCTCGCGCATCACGTTCACCAGCTTCGGCGACCAGGGCACGCCCACGATGGGCAAGCGCTTCGTGCCGCCGGCCGGGGTCACGCTGCCCAGCCTCCCGTTCGTCAACGACAACCTCGGCTCGCCGTTCGCCGGCGACACGACGATGGGCGTGGAGCGCCTGCGCCCGCTGTTCCACCTGTTCAACGGCGACCTCTGTTACGCCAACCTGGCCGACGACCGCGTGCGCACGTGGTGGGACTTCTGGGAGAACAACACTCGCAGCGCGCGCAACCGCCCGTGGATGCCGTCGCCGGGCAACCACGAGAACGAGCTGGGCAACGGCCCGATCGGCTACCAGGCCTACCAGACCTACTTCTCGGTGCCCGAGGCCGACGGCCAGACCGACGTCACGCGCGGCCTGTGGTACGCGTTCAGCGCCGGCTCGGTGCGCGTGGTCAGCATCGCCAACGACGACGTCGTCTACCAGGACGGCGGCAACAGCTACGTGCGCGGCTACTCGGGCGGCGCGCAGAAGGCGTGGCTCGAGCGCGAGCTCGCCGGCGCGCGGCGCCTGCCCGGCATCGACTGGGTCGTCGTGTGCATGCACCAGGTGGCGATCTCGACGGCCGACAAGTTCAACGGCGCCGACCTGGGCATCCGCGAGGAATGGGTGCCGCTGTTCGACCGCCACGGCGTCGACCTGGTCGTCTGCGGCCATGAGCACCACTACGAGCGCTCGCACCCGATCCGCGGCCACGAGGGCAACTCCACGCTGACGCCCGTCCCCACCGCCACGGCGACCGACACCATCGACACGCGCCGCGGCACCGTGCACATGGTGATCGGCGGCGGCGGCACGTCGGTGCCGTCGAACCAGCTGTTCTTCGATCCGCCGCAATGCCGCGTGATCACCGCGGTCGGCGCGCCCGATCCGACGACCGGCAAGCGACCGCCGGTCTACGTGACCGAGCACGCGCCATGGTCGGCGGTGCGCAACGCGGCGCACTCGTACGGCTTCGCCGCCTTCGAGGTCGACCCGGGCACGCACGCGGGCGCCACGACGACGATCAAGGTGACCTACTACGACGTCACCGGCCCCGACGGCCGCCTCGCCCCGTTCGAGAGCTTCACGCTGAGCCGCCCGCGCAGCGACGGCTGAGCCGCCGCACGCGGCGCCCGCGCGCGTCGCGCGCGAGGGCGCGCGCTCACGCGTACGGATCGTCGAAGCCCAGCCCCGCGAGCACCTCGGTCTCGCGCGCCTCCATGCACGCGGCCTCGTCGTCGACCTCGTGGTCATAGCCCTGCGCGTGCAGCGTGCCGTGCACGAGCAGGTGCGCGTAGTGCGCGACGAGGTCGATCTTCTGCTTCCTGGCTTCCCGCTCGACGACCGGCGCACACAGCACGAGGTCGGCCTCGATCTCGGGCTCCTGCACGTAGTCGAAGGTCAGCACGTTGGTGGCGTAGTCCTTGTGGCGGTACTCGCGGTTGAGCATGCGGCCCTCGTCCTCGCCGACGATGCGCACCGTGATCGCGGCGGGTGCCTCCAGGCCTGCGCGGATCCAGCGCGCGACCTTGTGGCGCGGCAGCAGGTCGCGGTGCGACGGGTCGGCGAACTGCAGGCTCAGCTGCAGCTCCGGCAACGGGGTGCGGGCCATCAGGAACGTCCTCCTCGGGTGCCGCGTCGGCCTTCCTGGAAGCTGGCCGGCACGACGGCCGGCGCCTCGGCGGCGGCGGCGCTGCGCACGGCGGCGGCCTCGTAGGCCTCGACGATGCGCGCCACCAGCGGATGGCGCACCACGTCGGCCGCGCCGAACTGCGTCACCGCGATGCCCTTGACATCGCGCAGGATGGCACTGGCGTCGGCCAGGCCGCTGCGCGCGCCGCGCGGCAGGTCGACCTGCGTGAGGTCGCCGGTGACGACGGCCCTGGTGCCGAAGCCGATGCGCGTGAGGAACATCTTCATCTGCTCGGGCGTGGCGTTCTGCGCCTCGTCCAGGATCACGAACGCGTGGTTGAGCGTGCGGCCGCGCATGAAGGCGAGCGGCGCGATCTCGATGGCGCCGCGCTCGAAGGCCTTGGTGACGCGCTCGTAGCCCATCAGGTCGTACAGCGCGTCGTACAGCGGGCGCAGGTACGGGTCGACCTTCTGCGACAGGTCGCCCGGCAGGAAGCCCAGGCGCTCGCCGGCCTCGACGGCGGGACGCGTCAGCACGATGCGCTGCACGCTCGCGCGCTCGAGGGCGTCGACCGCGCAGGCCACCGCGAGAAAGGTCTTGCCGGTGCCGGCCGGACCCAGGCCCAGCGTGATGTCGTGCGACAGGATCTGCCGCAGGTACTGCACCTGGTTGGGCGTGCGCCCGATCAGGTTGGCGCGCCGCGTGTGCAGCACGATCTCGCCGCCGGCCGTAGCCTCTTCCGGCGCGACCGGCTTGGCGTGGCCCTGGATCACGTCGCGCTGGGCGTCGTGCAGCATCAGCTGCAGCTGCTCCTCGTCGATCGGGCGGCCGCTGCGCTCGTACAGCGCCTCGACCAGCGCCATCGCGCGCGGCGCCTGCAGCTTGCCGCCCTCGACGCGGAAGTGCTCCTGGCGGCGCGTGATGACGACGTTGAGCCCCTGCTCGATCGCGCGCAGGTTCTCGTCGAGCACGCCGCACACATGGGCGAGGCGTTCGTTGTCGGGTGGGGAGAAGGCGCGGCGGACGATCACTGAGTTGCTTCGAAGTTCCTGGGGCGAGGCGCGATTGTCCGCCCATCCGATAATCACCGCATGATCGGACGTCTCACGGGCATCGTCGCGGAAAAGTCGCCCCCGCAGGTTCTGCTGGACGTGCAAGGCGTCGGCTACGAGGTCGACGTGCCGATGAGCACGTTCTGCAACCTCCCCGGCCTGGGCGAGCGCGTCACGCTGCTCACGCACTTCGTGGTGCGCGAGGACGCGCAACTGCTGTTCGCCTTCCTCACCGACGAGGAGCGCGCCACGTTCCGCCTGCTGGTCAAGATCTCGGGCATCGGCCCGCGCACGGCGCTGGCGATCCTGTCGGGCCTGTCGGTGAGCGACCTCGCCGGCGCCGTCGCGCGCCAGGAAGGCGGACGGCTGCAGAAGGTGCCGGGCATCGGCAAGAAGACCGCCGAACGCCTGCTGCTGGAGCTCAAGGGCAAGCTGGGCCCCGAGATCGCGTCCGCCGGCATCGCCATCCAGAGCGACGCCCAGGGCGACATCGTGCAGGCACTGATCGCCCTCGGCTACAACGAGAAGGAAGCGGCGATGGCGATCAAGGGGCTGCCGAAGGACGTGGGCGTGTCCGACGGCATCAAGCTGGCGATGAAGGCGTTGTCGTAGTCCTCGGCCGCGCCCGCTGACGCTTCCTGCGTGCCCGGATGCGCTTGGCGGGATGAACGCCGGGATCGCGGCGATCAGTTCTGGCGCGCGACCGCCTTCACGTCGACGGTCCTGCGCTGGCCCTTCGCGTCCTCGAACACCAGCTTGATCGGCACCACGTCGCCGGCCTTCAGCGGCGCCTTCAGGCCCATCAGCATCATGTGGAAGCCGTTCGGCTTGAGTTCGACCGCCTTGCCCATGGGCAGCGGCAGCGCGTCGACGGCGCGCATCTTCATCATGTCGCCGTCCATCTTCATCTCGTGCACCTCGGCCGAGGTGGCCACGGGCGAACTGGCGTCCACCAGCTTGCCGCCCTTGAGCGACGTGATCGTCATGTAGGCGGCGGTCGTCGTCTGCTGGGCGACCGTGGTGCGCACCCACGGATCGGTGACGGTGACCTGGGCGTGGGCGGCGGCGCTCGCGAAGACGGCGGCGGCGAGGAAGGCGGCGGACTTGTTCATGGCATCGAATCGTACGTGACGCGCCTTCGAGGCGGTTTCGGCCCGATTGTTCCCGCCGTCGTTTCCGCCGGCGGGCGCAGGCCTCATAATCACTGAATGTCCATACAGACCGACGATTTCAGCGGCTCCGGCGCTCGCGATCCGCGTCCCGTGCGGGTCGTCGGCGCCGGCGCGGCCTCGCCCAACGAGGAGGCGATGGAACGCGCGCTGCGCCCCAAGCGGCTGGACGACTACGTCGGCCAGGCCAAGGCGCGCGAGCAGCTGGACATCTTCATCGGCGCCGCCCGCAAGCGCGCCGAGTCGCTCGATCACGTGCTGCTGTTCGGCCCGCCGGGCCTGGGCAAGACGACGCTGTCGCACATCATCGCGGCCGAACTGGGCGTGAACCTGCGCCAGACCTCGGGCCCCGTCCTGGAGAAACCCAAGGATCTCGCGGCCATCCTCACCGGCCTGGAGCGCAACGACGTCCTGTTCATCGACGAGATCCACCGACTGTCGCCGGTCGTCGAGGAAATCCTGTACCCCGCGCTGGAGGACTTCCAGATCGACATCATGATCGGCGACGGCCCCGCCGCGCGCTCGATCAAGCTCGACCTGCAGCCGTTCACGCTGGTGGGCGCCACCACGCGGGCCGGCATGCTCACCAACCCCCTGCGCGACCGCTTCGGCATCGTCGCGCGGCTCGAGTTCTACACGTCCGACGAGCTGGCCGCCATCGTGGCGCGCTCCGCCGGCCTGCTGGGCGTGCCGATCGACCCGGACGGCGCGCACGAACTGGCCCGCCGCTCGCGCGGCACGCCGCGCATCGCCAACCGCCTGCTGCGCCGCGTGCGCGACTACGCCGACGTCAAGGCCCAGGGCCGCATCACGGTGCCCGTGGCCAACGCCGCGCTCGCGATGCTGGACGTCGACCCGCAAGGCTTCGACCTGATGGACCGCAAGCTGCTTGAAGCCATCGTTCACCGCTTCGACGGCGGCCCCGTGGGCCTGGACAACGTCGCCGCGGCCATCGGCGAGGAGTCCGGCACGATCGAGGACGTCATCGAGCCCTACCTGATCCAGCAGGGCTACCTGCAGCGCACGCCGCGCGGGCGCATCGCCACGGTCGCGGCCTACCGCCACCTGGGCCTGGCGCCGCCGGCCCGCACGGGCAACGACCTGTTCGGGATGCCGCCGGAGTTCTGACGTCCGCGCGCCGACGCGAGGCGCAGCGCGGGTTGGACGATGGTCGATTCGACCTGAGACCGCCACTCGGCCACGGTGTCGTCCTGCGCGCGGTCGCGGCAACGACATGGGCCAGGCGGCGGCATCGCAGGATCCACGTCGCCCGGCGCCGTGGCAGCACGATCAGTCGGCCCGGGCCGCCAGCGCCGCGGCAGCCGGCATGCGGTCGGCGGATTCGTCCAGCGTCGGCGCGTTCAGGTCGAGGTGGCTGGTGTCGTTCCAGCCCACCATCGTCAGGCCCGAGCTGGTGTGCAGCAGGCGGTTGATGGCCGCGTTGTCCAGCTGCCAGATGCGCGGCGCGTCCAGCGGCACGCGGGCGGCCGCGCGGTACAGGCAGTCGAGGACGCCGCCGTGCGCCACGAGCACGACGGTCTTGCCGGCGTGGCGCATGGCCACGCGCAGCGCGGCGTCGACGCAGCGGGCGTAGAACACCGTCAGGGATTCGCCGTCGCCCGTCACGCCCGGCGCGAACTCGGGGTCGCGGCTCTTCCAGCGCGCGGCGAGTTCCGGCCATTGCTGGGCGACCTCGCCATGCGTCATGCCCTGGAAGCTGCCGAAGTGGCGCTCGCGCAGGCCCGTGTCGAGTTCCAGCGGGATGCGGTTGAAGCTGGCGATGGCGTGGGCCGTCGCCTGCGCGCGCGCGAGGTCGGAGCTCACGACGACGTCGGGCGCGTCGTCGGCCAGCCAGTGCGCCGTGCGCAGCGCCTGCTCGCGGCCGCGGTCGTTCAGCGGGATGTCCAGCTGGCCCTGCAGGCGGGCCTCGACGTTCCAGGCGGTCTCGCCGTGCCGTACCGCGATCAGTCGCGTCGCTTCGCCATGGCTCATGCAGTCAACTCTTTCGAAATCAGGTGCCCCACGTGATGGGCTGCTTCTCGGCCATCGCGTGCTTCATCATTTCCACCATCGGCCACACGCGCTGGCGCAGGCTGACGCGGTCGGCCTTGCTGCCGCCGGCGTCGTCGTCATCGGCCGCACGCGGCGCCTCCGCGGCCACCGCGGACTCCAGGGCGCCGATCGCCGCGGGCATCTGGTCGACCTCGATGATGCCCTGCGGCGTGCGCTCCTTGCCGATCAGGCCCAGCACGCGCTCGCCCACCGGCTGCGTCATGATGAGATCGCCGGTCGCCCTGCTCTTGAACTTGTAAATCATGTCGATGTCCGGTTGCGAAAAAGAAAGCGGCCAAGGAGATCCCTGGCCGCGATTGTCCGCGATCTGCCCGGCGGTTCGTGCGAACCACCGGCGATTCGTGGGGAGACTTCAGCGGTTGCGGCGCACGCGCACCACTTCGACCAGCGCGATGACGGCGGCGCCGACGGCCGCCGCGATCAGCAGCGACTTGATCGGCTCGTCGCGCACATAGCCGCGGGTCGATTCGACGGCTTCCTGGCCGCGATCGCGCAGGGCAGCGGCACGTTCGCGGGCGGCGTCGTAGCCGTCGCTGGCGTACGCGCGGGCGCGTTGCGTGGCGCGCGACAGCAGCGGCCTGGCGTCGCCGTAGGCCGAGGCCAGGCCGTCGACGGCGCTGTCGAGCGCGGTGCGGGTGTCGCGCTCGGCGGCCTTGAGGGCCGCGGCGGCGCGGTTGAAGTGCTCGGAGGTGGAGGCCGAGGCGGCATTGGACAGCGAGGTTTCGGACATGTGTGCTCCTTGAATGATTGGCTTCGTCGCCGTCCCGGGGGTCGCGGGCCGGCGCTGAAGAGACGCTTTCAGTGTGCGCGGCAGGCGGGCGACCTCCGGTAGGGGCGGGGCGTGCCTGCGTGTCGGGCGGCCACGGTCGGCGGCGTAGGACGTCAACTACAGGGCAATCAGCATGCGCGCATCGGGCACGGTCCGGGGCAGAAACGACACTGGCGTCGCGGCCTTGGCCGCCCGCCTCAGTGCGGCAGTTCGCCGGGTGCGCGGTCGGCGAGCGCCACGCAGAACGCCACCAGCTGGTCGATGTCGCGCGACTTGTCGAACACGCGATCGGCGCCGCTCGCCAGGCAGCGCGAGCGCATCTCGTCGGTGGCGTAGTTGCTGAGCACGACCAGCGCGGCGTCGGGCCGGCGCCGGCGCGCCGCGGCGATCACGCCCAGTCCGGAGCCGGTGCGCAGGAAGATGTCGACGATCACCAGGTCGCAGCGCCCGCCGCCGGCGCCGAGCCAGTCGACGGCCACGCTCTCGTCGGCCGCCGTGCCCACGACGTGCACCGGCGCCAGTTCCTCCAGCGCGGCGATCAGGCTGTCCAGGACGATGGCGTTGTCCTCGACGACGTAGACATCGAGCGGACGCGCCGGTGCGCCATCCTGGCCGCGGGGCCGCGGGGCGGCGCCTGCGGCATCGGCGATCGCGCCCCGGGGGTTCATCGGCCGCCCCCTCGTCGGGCGGCGTCGTCGGCGCGCGCAAGCCACTCGGCGCCTTCGACCAGCGCCTTGCCGTCGGCCTCGTCGAGGCAGGCGTCGGCGTCGCGGCCGCCGGCCACGCAGCGCGCCAGTTCGACCTGCGCGGGCGAATCGGGCGCCCCGGCGCCGGTCGCCGCCAGCGCCAGGTCGAGCTCGCGCGGCACGGCGGCCGCCAGGGTCAGCGCGGCGGCCACGGCAGTGGCCACGGGGAGCAGGAAGCGGGCGGCGGCGGGCATGAGGCGACGGGCGGCGGGTGGGCGGACGGCGAAAAGGGACCCCGAGAATGCGCCGATCGGCGGGTGCTGGCTGCCGGAGGGTCGCCCGACGGGCTGTAGTGCCTGTCCTACGCATGGGGACGTCCGCGCCATGCGACCATATTCCGGCGCGCCTCGCCGGGGCGCGCCGCGAAAGGAAGCACCATGAGCACCGCAGCCGATCCCAGCAAGAGCCCGCCCGAGCCCGCGCCGGCGCGCGTCACGCCCGCACCCGCGGACGCGCCGCACGCGGAGGACCTCGATCCCGAGGAAGACGTCGCCCCGAACCTCGGCGGCGAGGACCAGATGCAGGACGCCTGAGCGCCCTGGACCCCGTCAGAGCCGGCGGCGCGACGCCGGCAGGCTGAACCAGGACTCGAGCGCGCGCTCTTCCATCCAGGGCCCCAGGCGCCGGCCCTGCAGGCCGTCGCAGCCGGCGGCGATCAGCGCGGCGCACTGCGCCTCGGTATCGGCGCCGGTGGCGTGCACCTCGAGGTCCATCGCGTGCGCCAGCTGCACCAGCGCCGGCAGCCAGCGCGCCTCGGCGCCGGAGCGGGCACTGGCCTGCGACAGCACGGCGTCCAGCTTCACGCCGGCCAGCGGCAGGCGGCGCAGCGGGGCCAGCGAGCTGGTGCCGTCGCCGAAGCCTTCGAGCAGCACGCGCACGCCCTGGCGCGCCAGCGAGCGCACCGTGGCCAGCGCAGCGTCCGGGTCGGCGTGCAGCGCCGATTCGGCAACGTCGATCTCCAGCTCGGACGGCGCGCAGCCGGCCGATTCCAGCGCGGCAGCCACGCGCCGCGCATACCCGGGCTGCGTCAGCTGCCAGTCCGAGACGTTGATGTTCAGGCGCAGCGCCTGGCCGGCCGCGCGCCAGCCGCGCAACTGCAGCAGGCCCTGCTCGAGCACCCAGTCGTCCAGCGCGCCGACCAGCCCGCGCTCCTCGGCCACGCCCATGAACTGGGTGGCGGGCAGCTCGCCGAGTTCGCGGTCGCGCCAGCGCAGGTGCATCTCGAGGGCGACGGCCAGGCCGGTCTTCGTGTCGAAGCGCGGCTGCGCGGCGAGCCGGAAGCGGCCCTCGCCGGCCGCGTGCTGCAGGCCGGCCTCGATGCGGTCGCGGCGGCGGCGCCACGAGTCGAAACCGAACTTGTGGACGGCGAACGACGAGCGCGTGGCCTGCTGCGCCCGGTGCATCGCGATCTCGACGTGGCGCAGGATCTCGTCGGCCGACAGCCCGACGCCCGGCCAGGTGCCGATGCCGATGGCCACCGGCACGCCGCCGGTGCGTTCCTGCACGTCGATCAGCCGGCGCGCCGCTGCCTCGGCGGCGGCCTCGCTGGCGAAGTCGATCAGCACGCCAAAGCGGCTACCGCCCAGGCGTGCGCAGTAGTGCGGCTGGCGCATCGCGCCGCGCACCTGGCCCGCGAGCTCGGACAGCCGGCGCGCGCCGGCGGCGCTGCCGCCGCCCTCGCCGAACAGCGCGTCGCGGTTGAACTCGATGCACAGCACGGCGAAGCCGGCGCTCTCGCGGCCGGCCTGCAGCGTCTCCTCCAGCGTCTCGACGAAGCCGCTGCGGTTGGGCAGGTGGGTCAGCTGGTCGACGCCATGATTGCCCGGCTCGCGCGGCACGCCGATGCGATTCGGGTTCGTCTCGCGGAACGAGAACACGCGCCCGATCGGACGGCCATGGCTCCACTGCGGCTGCGCGTGGCGCTGGATGACGGCGCCGTTGACCTGCGCCACCTCGTCCACCGCCTCGGACATCGTGTGCGCGTAGACCTCCTCCAGCCGGCGGTCGTAGGCGTCGACGTCCATCACGTTCATGCGCACCCACTCGTGCACGGCGCGGTCGTCGCCGGCGTGCAGCACGGCATCGGGCAGCGACCACATGCGGGCGAAGCGGCGGTTGAACGCGCGGATGCGGCCGGCGAGGTCGGTCACCAGGATCGCGTCGGCCGTGGCCTCCAGCGTCGCGCGCAGCTCGGCCAGCGCCGTCTCGCGTTCCACCTCGACGCGGTGCTCGCGGCTGCGATCGCGCACCGTCACCAGGAACAGCGCGGTACCGTCGGCCAGCCACATCGGCGCGATGCGGCGCGCCACGGCGCGGGTGCGGCCGCTGGGCAGGTGCAGCTCGGCGTCGCTTTCCAGCACGGCGACGACGCCGCAGCGCACGCTGTCCCAGTAGGCCATGTCCTCGAGATCGGCGATCGCGTCCTCGGCGTCCAGGCCCTCGAGGTCCTTGCGTTCGAGCAGCTCCTCGGCCTCGGCGTTGGCCGCCAGGATGTGGCCGCGCGCGGCGTCCACCACCCACGCGGCGTGGCCGACGGCCGCGAGCGCCGACAGCAGCCCCGCGAACGATTCCGTCGCCGCCACCTGCGACAGGCGCGGCACCGTGGGCGTCATGCGGCGGCCTCTTCCGGCACGTCCTGCTCCGGCGCGCTCTCGACGTCGAAGAAGTACGAGATGCGCTGGCGCGGCTTCAGGTACTCGAGCGCGCGTGCCGGCAGCTGCACCGGCTTCAGGCTGCGGCGGATGCCCAGCTGCGGCGTCTTCTCCAGGTCCAGGTGCACGGCCTCCTCGAGCGGCACGGCCGCGTCGTGCACCAGCACGCGCGGCTTGAGCGGATGCGCGGCATTGACGGTCATGACCATCGCGAAGCGCTCGTCGCTCAGCTGCACCACCGAGCCCGGCGGGTAGATGCCCATCATCTTGATGAAGGCCGACAGCAGCGTCTCGTCGAATTTCGAGCGGCACTGCGCGAACAGGCGCGACAAGGCCTCGTGCGGCGTGATCGACTGCGTCGGCGACGCGGCGTTGCACAGGTTGTCGTAGCGGTTGACCAGCGCCACGATGCGCGCCGGCAGCGACATCCGCGGCAGCATCAGCGCGCTCGGGAAGCCGCTGCCGTCCGCGAGCTCGTGGTGCTGCGCGATGACCAGCTGCGCGTCGGCCGACAGGCCCATGCGGCGGCCCAGGATCAGGCCCTGGGCGACGTGGTCGCGGTACAGCGCGGCCTCGCCGGCGTTGAAGTCCTCGCGCGGCAGGCGCACGCGATCGGGCAGCGCGATCTTGCCGACGTCGTGCATCAGCGCGCCGACGCCCAGTTCCATCAATACGGCACTGGGTATGTTCAGCTGGCGACCCAGCATCAGCGAGACGACGGCGACGTTGAGCGCGTGCGCCGCGTGGCGGTCGCTGGCCATCTCGCCCAGCACGCGCAGGCAGGGCTCGCCCTCGACCAGCATCTTGTCCAGCAGCGCGCGGGCCAGCAGCTGGGCGTCGGTGTTGGCTGCGACAGGGTCGGTCATCACCTTGTCGTTGGTGCGGCGAAGGTCGCGGCAGGCCTCGGTGAACTGGCGCTCGCAGCGCTGCGCGATCTCCAGCTGCGCCTGCAGCGCCATGCGCGCGAGCTGGCGCGCGTCCAGCGGCTTGGGCGCCTCCTCCTCGGCCAGCGCCGCCTCGGCCGCCCCGGCGGCAGCGGCCGTCTCGACGGCCGGCTGTTCCACGTCGCTGCGCTCCGGGCTCCACGTCAGGCGCGTCAGGCCGAGCGAGCGGATCGTCTCGATCTGCTCGTTGGAGGTCAGCTTGAAGCTCGACAGCGGGAACGGATGCGACATCCAGCCGACGTTCAGGTGAACGAACATGCCGATGCGCAGGGCGCTCGCGTGGATGGGGGTGGTCATTCGAGATGTTCCTTGGCTGCCCGGGCGGCCGGGCAACTTCTTCCTCCGTGGAATCGGCCGAATGTCCGCCCGACTTGAGCGGACGGATCGCCGGATGAGCCGGGGGCGCCCCGAAAACGCGCAAAATCCCGGCCGCAGGACACGGAATTCGAATATTTGTTCTTCCTGCGAACAAATCACGCTGACGCGACGCCCACCCACCATGACCGACGCCTTCATCTGCGATGCCCTGCGCACGCCTTTCGGCCGCTACGGCGGATCCCTGTCCGCGGTGCGAGCCGACGATCTAGGGGCCATTCCAATCCGGGCGCTGCTGGCGCGCCATCCCGAACTCGACCCCGCCGCCATCGACGACGTCCTGTACGGCT
>Ga0209674_100302_pt1 | contig 33919 bp, 38 predicted proteins | sample AraplaCvi_mMS_r2_FD_184279 | JGI IMG/M metagenome (GOLD analysis project Ga0209674, IMG submission 184279) | Arabidopsis root microbial communities from North Carolina, USA - plate scrape CL_Cvi_mMS_r2 (SPAdes) (version 2) | ecosystem: Host-associated > Plants > Roots > Endosphere | place: USA... | reverse complement strand
GTCGAAATGCTGCTGATCTACACGCTGGAGCGCTCGGACATCCTGCCTGCAGACGACTTCGGCGTGCGCGATGGCTACCGACGTCTGAAGCGGCTCGACGCCACGCCCACACGCAAGCAGATGGAGACGATTGGTCTTGCGTGGAGCCCGTATCGAACCGTCGCGGCTTGGTATTTATGGCGTGTGCCCAGCAACGTTTCAGGCGCGTGAATTCGGCAAATTTTGCGCTAGATCACGCCCCAACGACATATCGCTTGCGCGACATATGTCACGCCGGGATCATGCGAAAACCTTGAATTCCCGTGCGGCGTTCACTTTACTGGAAAACGTTCGCGCGCCATTTGCGCCGCACTTATTGGTCGAGTCATCGTGGAACAGCCCCAAAACGTCGACGCGCAACGTAAATCCGAAGAACTGCGTAGCTTTCTTTTTCTGACGGCCGTCATGGTGCCGGTTCTCTCCGTCGTTATCGTGGCCGGATATGGCTTTATCGTCTGGGCGTCCCAATTGCTGAGCGGTCCGCCAACGCATTGATATACCGCCCGGGGGGTCCAAGGGCGAGTCGGGTCATATGTTCGCGCAGCACTGATTAGAAAAGGCGTTGATCGCCAAAACAGCGTCATGCGAAACACAAGAAAAATAGATATCCCCATTCGGCCGGCGCCGCTCGATGACGACGAGTGGCATATCGCTGGCGTCCTGGTCCAGACGCGCCCAACCCATATTGCATCCGTAAGCAAGTCCATCGAAGCCATCGCCGGCAGCGAAATCCATGCGGCCAGCGATAACGGCAAGCTTGTGGTCACGCTTGAGGCGCCCAGCTCGCGTGCCATCGCAGCTCACCTGACATTCATTCAACAGATCGACGGTGTGCTGAACACCGCCCTGATCTATCAGCACAACGAAATGGCCGACGCCATGAATGAGGAAATGGACGATGAAAGTCTCTCGCCGCGCGTTCATTAAGCAGACCGCTGCCGCTGCCACCGCTTCGGTAGCTGGCGTCACGCTTCCTGCTGGCGCCGCCAACCTCGTCACCGACAAAGAGCTGACGCAGCTCAAGTGGTCGAAGGCGCCTTGCCGATTCTGCGGCACGGGCTGCGGCGTTGAAGTCGCCGTCAAGGACAACCGCGTGGTTGCCACGCAGGGCGACCCGAAGGCCGAAGTCAATCGGGGGCTGAACTGCGTCAAGGGCTATTTCCTTTCGAAGATCATGTACGGCAAGGACCGGCTGACCCAGCCGCTGCTGCGCATGAAGAATGGAAAGTACGACAAGAACGGCGATTTCACGCCCGTGAGCTGGGACCGCGCGTTCGACGAGATGGCGGTGCAGTTCAAGCGCGTCATCAAGGAAAAGGGCCCGACCGCTGTCGGCATGTTCGGCTCGGGCCAGTGGACGATCTTTGAGGGCTATGCCGCCGTCAAGCTGATGAAGGCGGGCTTCCGCACGAACAACCTCGACCCCAACGCGCGCCATTGCATGGCCTCGGCCGTGGCGGGTTTCATGCGCACGTTCGGCATGGACGAGCCGATGGGCTGCTACGACGACTTCGAAGTCGCCGACGCGTTCGTGCTGTGGGGCTCGAACATGGCCGAGATGCATCCGATCCTGTGGTCGCGTGTGACGGACCGGCGCCTGTCCGCGCCCAAGACGAAGGTCGCGGTGCTCTCGACGTTCACGCATCGCTCGTTCGATCTGGCCGACATCCCCATTGTCTTCACGCCACAGGCCGACCTCGCGATGCTCAACTACATCGCGAACTACATCATCACCAACAAGAAGGTCAACACCGACTTCGTCAACAAGCACACCGTCTTCAAGCAAGGCGTGACCGACATCGGCTACGGTCTGCGGCCCGACAACCCCGTGCAGAAGGCCGCCAAGAACGCCGACAAGGTGGGCGACTCCAAGCCGATCTCGTTCGACGAGTTTGCGAAGTTCGTTTCAACGTACGACCTGGACTACACCACCAAGCTGGCGAACCCGGACAAGAGCAAAGAGAAGGAATTCAAGCAGCAGTTGCAGAAGCTTGCTGAGCTGTACGCCGATCCGAAGATCAAGGTCGTGTCGTTCTGGACGATGGGTTTCAATCAGCACACCCGCGGCACCTGGGCGAACAACATGATCTACAACCTGCATTTGCTGACAGGGAAGATCGCCACGCCGGGCAACAGCCCGTTCTCGCTGACGGGTCAGCCCTCGGCCTGCGGCACCGCGCGCGAGGTGGGCACGTTCTCGCACCGCTTGCCGGCCGACATGGTGGTGACCAACCCGAAGCACCGCGAAGAAGCCGAGCACATCTGGAAGCTGCCAGCAGGCACGATTCCGGAAAAGCCCGGCTATCACGCCGTGCTGCAGAACCGCATGCTGAAGGACGGTAAGCTCAACGCCTACTGGGTGCAGGTTAACAACAACATCCAAGCTGGCGCAAACATCAACCAGGAAGGCTACCCGGGCTACCGCAATCCGGAAAACTTCATCGTTGTCTCGGACGTGTACCCCACCGTCACTGCGCTGGCCGCCGATCTGATCCTCCCCAGCGCGATGTGGGTTGAGAAGGAAGGTGCCTATGGCAACGCAGAGCGCCGCACGCAGTTCTGGCATCAACTTGTTGATGCACCGGGTGAGGCGCGTTCCGACCTGTGGCAGCTGGTGGAATTCTCCAAACGCTTCAAGGTGGAAGAGGTCTGGCCCGAAGAACTCATCGCCAAGAAGCCCGAGCTGCGCGGCAAGACGCTCTACGAGGTGCTCTACCGCAATGGCAACGTCGACAAGTTCCCGGTCAAGGACATCGATCCGGAATACAACAATGCCGAAGCCAAGGCATTCGGCTTTTACCTTCAGAAGGGCCTGTTCGAAGAGTACGCAAGCTTCGGTCGTGGCCACGGCCACGACCTGGCACCATTCGACGACTATCACAAGGCGCGCGGATTGCGCTGGCCGGTGGTCAATGGCAAAGAGACGCGCTGGCGCTACAAAGAAGGCAGCGATCCGTACGTCAAGGCCGGCACCGGCTACCAGTTCTACGGCAATCCCGACGGCAAGGCGGTGATCTTCGCCCTGCCCTATGAGGCACCCCCGGAAGTGCCGGACAAGGAATACCCGTTCTGGCTGTCGACCGGCCGCGTGCTGGAGCACTGGCACTCGGGTTCGATGACGCGCCGAGTGCCCGAGCTGTATCGCGCGTTCCCGAACGCGGTCTGCTTCATGCACCCGGAAGATGCGAAAGCGCTGGGACTGCGACGTGGTGTCGAGGTCGAGGTGATCTCGCGGCGCGGCAAGATGCGCACCCGCATTGAAACGCGCGGCCGCAATCAGCCGCCGAAGGGCCTGGTGTTCGTGCCCTGGTTCGACGCGAGCCAGCTCATCAACAAGGTCACACTGGATGCAACCTGCCCGATCTCGCTGCAGACGGATTTCAAGAAGTGCGCCGTCAAGATCGTGAAGGTTTGACGCGCACTGGCAGACGACACACGCGCAACAGGAAAACGTCATGAAGCTCAGCCGACTCTTGGGACTGCCAGCCGCCATCTGCGCGCTGCTGCTGGCGACCCTTGCCAACTTGCCCGCGCAGGCCCAAGGCGTGGTCGACGCCATGCGCGGCGCGACGCCGATCGCCGCAGAATCGACACCGCCGATCCTGTACCCCACCGAGAACAAGGACGTGCGCCGCGAGCGCAACTACACCGGGCAGCCGCCGACGATTCCGCACAAGATCGACGGCACCTACATGTATCAGATCACCAAAGACAATAACGGTTGTCTGTCTTGCCATGCCCGTACGAAGGCCGAAGAGATGCGTGCGATCGCGATCAGCCCCACGCACTACGTTGACCGCGATGGCCATCAACTGGCCGACGTTTCGCCGCGCCGCTTCTTCTGCACGCAATGCCACGTGCCGCAGGCCGACGCCAAGCCGCTTATCACCAATACGTTTGTCGATGTCGATGAACTGCTCAAACGCAAGCCTGATGGCAAGAGCGTGGGCAAGAACTGAGGCGGTGCAGCCATGTTCAACCTGATCAAGCGCTACTGGCGCACCATCAACCGGCCCAGTGCGTATTTCAGCCTGGGCTTTCTGACGTTGGGCGGCTTTGTTGCCGGCGTGGTGTTCTGGGGTGCGTTCAATACCGCGATGGAAGTGACCAACACCGAGGCGTTCTGCACGGGTTGCCACGAAATGCACGACAACGTGTATCAAGAGCTACAGAGCACGATCCACTACACCAACCGCAGCGGTGTGCGAGCGATCTGCTCGAACTGTCACGTTCCGCACGCCTGGACGAACAAGATTGCACGGAAGATGCAGGCGTCCAAGGAAGTGTGGGGCAAGATCTTCGGCACCATCGACACGCGCGAGAAATTCGAGGCACACCGGCTCGAACTAGCCCAGCACGAATGGGATCGGCTCAAGGCCAACGATTCATTGGAATGCCGTAACTGCCACAACTACGAATCGATGGACTTCACGCGGCAAAGCCCGCGCGCGTCCGCCATGCACTCCCAGTATCTGGGCAGCAAAGAGAAAACCTGTATCGACTGCCACAAGGGTATCGCGCACCATCTGCCCGACATGTCGAAGATGAAGACCGAGTAAAGCACGTGAACGTGCTGCCGGTGCTAGACCCCGTTTCACTCAGCCCCCCACTGCCGTGCTTGTTGCCAGCCAATTGACGTTTTCGCGCGCCGGCCGTCGGATCTTCCGCGAGCTGGACCTCTCGGTATCGGCGGGCGAGCTGGTGCAGGTAACGGGCGCGAACGGCAGCGGCAAGACCACGCTGCTGCGCGTGCTCTGTGGCCTGCTGGCACCGGCAGGCGGCTCTCTGACATGGCACGGCGCGCCGGTGCGCAGCGGCGATCCCGCCTTCCTCAATGCGCTTTGCTACGTTGGCCACACCAACGGCATCGATCCAGATCTCACTGTGACGGAGAGCCTGCGCTTGGCCATGCAACTGGCCGGATTGCGCGATTCGGCATCCGAGCCGTTTGGCATCGGGGTTGCACTGGAAGCGCTCGAACTCGGCAACCTGGCCGCCACGCCCGTGCGCAAGCTTTCGCAAGGCCAGCGTCGGCGGGTGGCACTGGCGCGCTTGCTGCTCGCGCGGCGCGAGCTGTGGCTGCTCGACGAGCCGATCGCCTCACTCGACGGCCGCGCAGCGGAGCTTTTCACCGCGCAGCTCGATGCGCACCTGCGCGCAGGCGGCATGGCGATCATGGCCACCCACCAGTTGCTGTCGCGTCCGCAAGGGGCAAATCGCGTGCTTCGGCTTGGGGGCAACGCATGAAGCCGACGCTGATGGCCATCCTGCGACACGATCTGGCGCTGTCATGGCGGCGGCGCGGCAATCTCGTCGGTGGCGTCGTGTTCTACGTCATTGCGGCGAGCCTGTTTCCGCTGGCTATCAGCCCCGACCCGCAACAGTTGCGCATGCTTGCGCCGGGCATCCTGTGGGTCGCGGCGCTGCTGGCGTCGATGCTCTCGCTCTCTCGGTTGTTTGCGCAGGAACACGCTGATGGCAGCCTCGATCAATTGCTGTTGTCGCCACACCCGCTTGCCCTGATTGTGCTGACGAAGATTGCCGCACACTGGCTCACGAGCGGCTTGCCGTTGCTGCTGCTCACGCCCATCCTGGCGCAGCAGTACAGCCTGCCGCTGCATGCAACGCTGCTGCTGACAGCCTCGCTGCTGATCGGTACGCCAGCCATTGCGCTGATCGGCGCCGTTGGTGCAGCGCTCACGCTGGGCGTGCGCAACGGCGCAGCGCTGCTGTGCATCCTCGTCCTGCCGCTGTGTGTGCCCGTGCTGGTGTTTGGTGCGGGCGCAGGTTCGGCGGCCGATGCAGGGCTTGATGTCATGCCGCATTTCTCACTGCTGGGCGCTTGCCTGGCGCTATCGCTGTTTGTCTGCCCGCTGGCTGCTGCCGCCGGGCTGCGCATTGCCGTGGAATGACCCGATGACGAACCGATCCGGACTCCACAGCTCCTCCATCGCCGCACGCCAGCCTGTTTTCCGACGCTGGAACTGGCTCGCGTATGCGTCGCCTGTGCGGTTTGATCCGCTTGCGCGCAAGCTGGTGCCGTGGTTTGGCGTGGCCGCACTCCTGTTCCTCATCGCGGGCCTTTACGTCGGTTTTGTTGTGGCGCCAACCGATGCGCAACAGGGCGAGGTCTACCGGATCATCTTCCTGCACGTGCCGGCCGCGTGGATGTCGATGTTCATCTACCTGGTGATGGCCGGCTATTGCGCGCTGGCGCTGGTGCTGCGCACACGGCTTTCGTCGATGATGGCCTCGGCGCTGGCACCCACCGGCGCGCTGTTCACTGCCATTGCGCTGTGGACAGGCGCGTTGTGGGGCAAACCAACGTGGGGCACGTGGTGGGTATGGGATGCGCGGCTGACGTCGGAGTTGCTGCTGCTGTTTCTGTACCTCGGCTTCATCGCACTGGAGAGCGCCATTGAAGACCCGCGCCGCGCCGAACGCGCGTGTGCCGTGCTTGCCGTGGTGGGCGTGGTCAACATCCCCGTGATCTATTTCTCGGTGCAGTGGTGGAACACGCTGCATCAGGGCGCGTCCATCAGCCTGACGGCGGCTCCGTCGATGGCGATGACGATGTTGCTCGGCATGCTGCTGATGACGCTCGCATGCTGGATGTACAGCATCTGCGTGGCGCTGATTCGCGTGCGTTGCATCATGCGCGAGCGCGCCGACGATGACCACAACATGAGCACGCCGGCATGAGCCAGTTCTCCGTCAATCACTTCGACTATATTGCGGGCGCGTTTGCCGTGGCCGCCATCTGCATCGCGGCCGAGTTGCAGCTGCTGGCTCGCCGCTGGCGCGCGGCCAGTCGTGCGCATCACCCCCATCCTGACGGCAGCGACCAATGACACGCAGACAACGCCGCCTCGGCATCCTGCTCGCCGCACTGGTGTGCGCAGGTGCGGCTACCGCACTCACGCTGAATGCGTTCCGCTCCAATCTGGTGTTTTTCTTAAGCCCGAGTCAGATCGCCGCCAAGGAAGCGCCTGTGGCACAGGTCTTTCGACTGGGTGGCCTGGTCGAACGCGGGTCGATGCAACGCGAACGTGACGGCATGACCATCCGCTTTGTCGTCACCGACACAGCGCGCGGTGTGCCGGTCGTCTACCACGGCTTGCTGCCGGACCTGTTCCGCGAAGGCAAGGGCGTGGTCGCGCGCGGGCGGCTGGGCGAAGATGGCGTCTTCGTCGCCAGCGAGGTGCTCGCCAAGCACGACGAAAACTACATGCCGCCCGAAGCGGCTGATGCCTTACGCCGCGCCGCGCAGGTCAACGAGCAGATGGCGAAGGAAACTGCCCGGAGCGCGTCGCGATGATTGCCGAGCTTGGCCACTTCGCGTTGATCGTGGCGTTGCTGACTGCTGCCATGCAATCCGTGCTGCCGCTGGTTGGCGCGGCGCGCGACAACGAGCGTTGGATGGCCGTGGCACGTCCTGCGGCGCGCATGCAGTGTGCATTGGTGCTGCTGGCATATGGCGCGCTGACGTGGGCGTTTGTCAGCAACGATTTCAGCGTGCTCTATGTGGCCGCCAATTCGAACAGCGCGCTGCCGCTGCCCTATCGCGTGGCTGCCGTGTGGGGTGGGCACGAGGGGTCGATGTTGCTGTGGACAACGATGCTGGCGCTGTGGTCGCTGGCCGTGTCGTTGTTCAGCCGACAACTGCCGTTGCCCGTCGTAGCGCGCGTACTGGGCGTGATGGGCGCGATCAGCACGGGGCTGCTGCTTTTCCTGCTGTTGGTGTCCAACCCGTTCCTGCGCCTGTTGCCGCCGGCCATGGAAGGGCGCGACCTCAACCCACTGCTGCAGGACCCGGGCATGGTGTCGCATCCGCCAATGCTGTACATGGGTTACGTGGGCTTTGCGGTGGCGTTTTCGTTTGCGATGGCCGCGCTCCTGTCAGGTCGACTCGATGCCACCTGGGCGCGCTGGTCTCGGCCGTGGACAACCGCCGCCTGGGCATGCCTGACGACCGGCATCATGCTCGGCAGCGCGTGGGCGTACTACGAACTCGGCTGGGGCGGCTGGTGGTTCTGGGACCCGGTTGAAAACGCGTCGTTCATGCCGTGGCTGGCAGGCACGGCGCTGATCCATTCGTTGGCGGTGACGGAAAAGCGTGGCGTGTTCCGCGCATGGACGGCGCTGCTGGCCATCTTCACGTTCTCGCTCAGTCTGCTTGGCACGTTCCTCGTCCGCTCGGGCGTGCTGACGTCAGTGCATGCTTTTGCGGTGGACCCAAAGCGTGGTCTGTTCATCCTGGCGTTGCTGGGCATCGTGACGGGCGGTGCGCTGGCTCTGTTTGCGTGGCGCGCAAAGCGCTTGTCCAGTGGCACCTCGGACGGTGCGACGTTCTCGCTGTTCGCGCGTGAATCGTTCCTGCTGGCCAACAACGTGCTCCTCGCGGTGGCTGCCGCCACGGTGCTGCTTGGCACGCTGTATCCGCTGGTGCTGGATGTGCTGCGGCTGGGCAAGATCTCGGTCGGCCCGGCGTATTTCGAGCAAGTCTTTGTCCCGCTGATGTCGCCTGCGGTGCTGCTGATGGGAGCGGCGCCATTGGCCCGCTGGCGTCACGGTGCACTGCCGTCGATGGCCGTGCGGCTGCGCTGGGCGGCGGTGGCGAGTGTTGTCGTCGGGCTTGGGCTGGCGGTGTTTTATGGAACGTCCGCGCTGGCGGGCCTCGGGCTGACGCTGGCCGCATGGTGTCTTGCGAGTGCGCTAGCCAGTCTGGCCGAAAAACTTCGGCAGCCCGGCCATCGATTGACGACGCTGCGGCAGTTGCCGCCAAGCTACTTCGGCATGCTGGTGGCGCACGCGGGGGTGGGGGTGTTCATCGCGGGCGTCACGCTGGTGCTCAGCCAGGAGACGCTACGCGAACTGCCAGTGCGCGTGGGCGGCACGGTGGAGGTGGGCGGCTACATGTTCCAGCTCACCAACGTTGCGCCGGCGCAGGGCCTCAATTACGACGTCTTGCGCGGCCACGTCGAAGTCAGCCGCAACGGCAAACCGGTGGCTACGCTGCTACCCGAGCGGCGCTTGTACCGCAGTCAGGAAACCCCCACGACCGAAGTCGCCATCGACACCGGCATCACACGCGACCTCTATGTCGCGCTCGGCGAATCGCTCGGACAAGACAACTGGGCCATGCGCATCTACATCAAGCCCTTCGTCAGTTGGATCTGGGGCGGCTGTGCGCTGATGGTGCTGGGCGGCCTGCTGGCCGTGTGCGACCGCCGCTACCGGCTGCGCCGCCGCGCCACGGCATCGCGCACCACGCCCGAGACTGCACTGGCCGGCCCGTCACTGGCAATGCCGGCGACAGAGGAGCCACGGTGAAGCTGCGCTACGTGCTGCCACTGGCAGCGTTCTTCGTTCTGGTGATTGCGCTGACTGCGGGGCTGTCGCGTGACCCGCGTGAACTGCCCTCGCCGCTGGTAGGCAAGCCCGCCCCGGCGTTCAGGCTGACGGCGCTGGAATCGACTGCCCGCCCGATCACGCCGCAAGACCTGCGCGGCAAGGTCTGGATGCTCAACGTCTGGGCGTCGTGGTGCACCGCCTGCCGCGCGGAGCACGCCGTGCTGAACGCGTTCGCCAAGCAATCCCCCGTGCCGATCTACGGGCTGAACTACAAGGACGACGCCGACGCCGCACGCGCGTGGCTCAAACACATGGGCGATCCGTATGTCGCGTCGCTCATCGACGCAGACGGCAAAGTCGGCATCGACTACGGCGTCTACGGCGTGCCGGAGACCTTCATCATCGATCGTGCCGGCGTGATCCGCTATCGGCAGGTCGGCCCCGTGACGGCCGAGTCGATGGAACGCAAGATCGTGCCGCTTCTGCAGCAACTGGAGCAGGAAGGTGGCCATGCATAAGCGCCTGGCTGCCCTCGTTATGGCCGGCGTCGCGGCGTTCACGTTGCAGATGCCCGCCCGCGCCTCTGCGGCGGACGTCGATCTCGACACCCGCGTCCATGCGCTATCGGAGCAACTGCGCTGCCTCGTGTGCCAGAACCAAACCCTCGCCGATTCCAACGCCGACCTCGCCCTCGACTTGCGCCGCCAAATTCGCGAACAACTCCGCGCCGGCGCCACCGAGGCCGCCGTGAAGGATTACCTCGTGCAGCGCTATGGCGATTTCGTCCTGTACCGGCCGCCCGTCAAACCGCTGACCTATCTGCTGTGGTTCGGCCCGGCGCTGTTGCTGATGGCGGCGGTCTTCGGCATCGTGTCGTCGCGCAAACAGCAGAAGGCACCCCCTCCCGAGATGGACGCTGACGCGCAAGCGCGCCTCGCCGCCCTGCTTGCATCGTCACCACCGGAAGACCCCCGCTCATGACCGTGATGACCTTGTTCTGGCTGCTGGCGGCCGCCCTCACGGCTGTCACCATGGCGGTTCTGCTGACGCCGTTGTTGCGACGCGCACGCAACGATGCGGGCGATGCCCTTAGTCAAAGTCCAACGGCGCGCAGCCAGATGGTCCGCTGGTACCAGGACCAACTGCACGAGCTGGATGCCGACCTGCGCAACGGCGCTATCGATGCCGCGGGCCACGCGCACGCACGCGCAGAGCTTGGCCGGCGGCTGCTGGACGATACGGCCGACACCGCCAGCACCTCGCAGGCGCGCTCTGACCGCCACCCCATTCTGCTCGCCGCTGTGCTGCTGGCCGCGTTGCCCACGTCCGCCGTGCTGCTCTACCAGCACCTGGGCAAGCCCGCTTCACTGTGGATGCCCGGCGACATGATGACCGCCGCCCGCAGCGATCACACCGGTGGAGACGCGCAGATCGAATCGATGGTCAACAGCCTCGCGCAACGGCTGCGCGACACGCCTGACGACGCACCCGGCTGGGCATTGCTCGCGCGGTCTTACAGTACGATGGAGCGCCCCGCCGATGCCGTCGTTGCCTATGCGAAGGCGGTGGCCCTTGCCCCCGACGTCGCCAGCCTGCGCGCCGATTACGCCGACGCACTCGCTACCGCGCAGGGCGGCCCCCTCGCTGGTGCGCCCACGGAGCAGGTGCGCCTCGCCCTGAAGGCCGATCCAGACGAGCCCAAAGCACTGGCCCTGGCCGCTTCCGCCGCCGTCGAACGTGGTGACGTGAGCGATGCAATCGCCCAGTGGGAGCACCTGTACCGGCTGCTGCCCCCTGAATCTGCCGGCGCCAAGCAGATCGCCGCCAACTTGGCCGCTGCGCGCGCCGATCGGCAAAACGAACCTCGCAGAAAGTGATGCGATCGATACTTCGAATTTGACAGCAAGACGCGGAGTGCCCGGCCAGACGGACGTACCTACAGTACAGTCATCGCAGTCCACTGGATGACGCCATGCAAACCTCCGCCCGCCCCGTACCGGACACCACCCTCGTTGAACACGACCCGCGCTGGACTCGCGTGCTGGCGCGCGATGCCTCTGCCGACGGGCAATTCGTCTATGCGGTGAAGACCACCGGCGTGTATTGCCAGCCGAGCAGCCCGTCGCGCCTGCCGCGCCCGGAGAACGTCGAATTCTTCGACACGCCCGCCGACGCAGAAGCCGCCGGTTATCGCCCGAGCCGCCGCGCCGCCCCGGATCAGACCACCGTGCGCGCGCAGCAAACCGCGCTTGTCGCGCAGGCCTGCCGCCGCATCGAGGCAGCCGACACACCGCCCACGCTCGACGCGCTCGCGCAAGACGCTGGCCTGAGCCCGTATCACTTCCATCGCCTGTTCAAGAGCGTCACGGGCCTCACGCCCAAGGGTTACGCCGATGCGCATCGCGCCCGCAAGCTGCGCGCGCAATTGGGACGCGGCAGCACCGTCACCGAGGCCATCTACGACGCCGGATTCAACGCCAGCAGCCGCTTCTACGAGGCGTCCGACAACGTGCTCGGCATGACGGCCAGCCGCTACCGCGCCGGTGGCGCCCAGACGACGATCCGCTTCGCGGTGGGCGAATGCTCGCTCGGTTCGATCCTGGTGGCGCAGAGCGATCGCGGCATCTGCGCGATCCTCATGGGCGACGATCCCGACGCCCTCGTGCGCGATCTGCAAGACACGTTCCGGAAGGCCGAACTCATCGGCGGTGATGCGGGCTTTGAGGACTTGGTTGCCCGGGTGGTAGGGCTGATCGAGGCGCCATCCATCGGGCTGGAACTGCCGCTGGATGTGCGCGGCACCGCGTTCCAGGAGCGCGTGTGGCAAGCGCTGCGTGAAGTGCCGCCGGGCAGCACCACAAGCTACGCTGAGATTGCCGCGCGCATCGGCGCACCCAAGGCGGTACGCGCGGTGGCGCAGGCCTGTGCGGCCAATCACATCGCAGTGGCGATCCCGTGCCATCGCGTGATCCGCCGAGACGGCAACACCTCGGGCTATCGCTGGGGGGTGGAGCGCAAGCTGGCGCTGCTGGAGCGCGAAGCGCAATCCGCCGCATGAAACCGCGTGAGAACGTGGACCCTCATCGGCACCGACGGCCAGCCCTATGAGAGCGCCGTGCCCGGCACGCTGGGCGGGCATCGGCGCGCGCGCATCTATGGCCGGCTCGATTGCGCAGCAGCACGCCGGGCCATCGAGCGCGGCGGTTATGTGCGCCACCGCGTGTTCTTCCTCAACGAAGCCGACGCGCGTGCCGCCGGCTACCGGCCGTGCGCGGTGTGCATGCCGCAGGCGTATGCGGCATGGAAAAAATCCGCCAGTTGCGGGTAAAGTCGTGGGCTGAACATCGCCGACACGCTCCGCACATCATGACCAAATTCCTGCTGCTTGCCGCGTTCACCGCTCTCGCGCTGGCGGGCTGCGGCCGCTCCAACGACGCGCACAAGCCTGGCGCGCCCGCTCCAGCTTCCGCACCTGCGGCCCCCGCCCCTGGCGCTTCCAATGCGGCCAATGCGCCGACTGCCAGCGCGCCCGCCGTCAGCGAGGCCGAACAGGCCAAGGCCGTCGATCTGGCCCGCGCCGCCATCGAAAAGTACAAGCTGACCACCCTGTCGCAGGAGTGCCTGTCGTTCCTGGTGGACCGCGCCGACGACACGCACAACAGCGTCGAAGTGCTGGAAAACCACACTCCCGCGTGCGGCGGCGACCCGAACACCGCGCCGCGCGTGGTCACGCTGCTCATCGACAAGAACACCGGCGCGCTGCAGAAGGACGACCCGGCCAGCGGCGAATATGTCCCGCTCAAATAAGCGCCCCAAGACAGCGCGCATAAAAAAACCGCCGAGGCATTCGGCGGTTTTTTGTTGGCGCGAACTTCGCGTCAGACCACGATCGTCTGCGCTTCGCCAGCCTGGCGGGTGCGGATTTCGCCGATCTGGTAGACCGTCTCGCCCGCGTCCTTCAGGTGCGCGATGGCGGCCGGTGCATCGGCTGCCGACACGATCACCACCATGCCGATGCCGCAGTTGAACACGCGGTGCATTTCGTCATCGGCCACGTTGCCGGCCTTCTGCAGCCACTGGAACAGCGGCGGTAGCGTCCAGGCGTCTTTGTGCAGCACGGCGGTCAGGTTGTCTTGCAGCACGCGCGGCACGTTTTCGGTCAGACCACCGCCGGTGATGTGCGCCATGCCCTTGACGGTCAGCTTGTCGATCAGTGACAGCAGTGGCTTCACGTAGATGCGCGTCGGCGCCATGATGGCGTCCTGCAGGCGCTGGCCGTGGAAATCGGCGTTCAGATCCGGGCGCGACACCTCAATGATCTTGCGCACCAGCGAGTAACCGTTCGAATGCGCACCCGACGAGGCCAGGCCCAGCACCACGTCGCCCTCGGCAATGGTGGTGCCGTCGATGATCTTGCGCTTTTCGACCGCGCCGACGGCAAAGCCGGCCAGGTCGTATTCGCCGTCCGGATACATGCTCGGCATTTCAGCGGTTTCGCCGCCGATCAGCGCGCAGCCCGCCAACTCGCAACCCTGGGCGATGCCCTTGACCACGGTGGCAGCGGTATCGACGTCGAGCTTGCCGCAGGCGAAGTAATCCAGGAAGAACAGCGGCTCGGCGCCCTGCACCAGGATGTCGTTCACGCTCATGGCGACCAGATCCTGGCCCACCGTGTCATGGCGGTTCAGCGCAAAGGCCAGCTTGAGCTTGGTGCCCACGCCGTCGGTGCCGGACACCAGCACCGGCTCCTGGTACTTCTTGGACAGCTCGAACAGCGCGCCGAAGCCGCCGATGCCGCCCAGCACGCCTTCGCGCATGGTGCGCTTGGCAAACGGCTTGATGCGGTCGACAAGGGCGTCACCCGCCTCGATGTCGACGCCCGCGTCGCGGTAAGACAGGCCGGTCGATGCGGATGGGGTTTCGGAAGCGCTCATACAGTCGTCTGAATTGAAAAAACCGGGAAAGAAAGCGAGACGGCGGCGGGAAGTCACAAAAACCAGACCCGCCGGTCCAGTAAAATCGCGATTTTACCGGATGCGGCCGTCCCGATGGCCGCTTTTCCGACTCCTCCACCCCGCCATCGGAACCGTCGCCCCCCATGAACGCCCCCGTGCTGTCGCAGGAAACCAAGCGCACGCTCGCCTGGATCGCCGTGGCGCTTGTCTTCCTGGCCCTGCTCAAGGCCCTGGCGCCGACGCTGACGCCCTTCGTCTTCGCGTTCATCCTGTCGTACATCCTGCACCCGGGCGTGGAATGGCTGCAGCGCCATCGCGTACCGCGCGTGCTGGGCGTGTTTTTGATGATTCTGGTGCTCTCCGTGGTGGGCGTGGCGCTGATGCTGCTGATCCTGGCGGTGCTGCAGCGGGAGATCCCGGCCATCCGCGAGCAATTACCCGGGATGCTCGCCAAACTCAACGCATTTCTGTCGCCCAAGCTGGACGAACTGGGCCTGCATGTCAGCTTTGATTTTCCCGGCCTGCGCGCGCTGCTCACCGAACAGCTCGCCGCCAGCCCGGATGACGTAGTGGCCCGGGTGCTGACTTATCTGCGCGTGTCGGGCTCGGCGGCCATCCAGGTGTTGGGCATCTTCTTCCTGGTGCCGATCGTGATGTTCTACCTGCTGATGGACTGGAACATGCTCATGCGCCGCATCGAAACCGCCGTACCGCGCCGCTGGCTGCCAAAAACGCGCGAACTGGCCACCGAAACCGATGGCCTGCTTTCGCAATATCTGCGCGGGCAGATCATCGTGATGCTGGTGCTGGCGGTGTACTACTCGGCGGGGCTGGCGCTGGCCGGCTTTGACGTGGCGCTCCCCGTAGGCATCTTCACGGGGCTGGCGGTGTTCATTCCGTACATTGGCTTTGGCGTGGGGCTCACGCTGGCCATCCTTGCCGCACTGTTGCAGTTCGGCAACCTCTACGGCTTGCTGGCAGTCGCCGTGGTGTACGGCATCGGCCAGTTCCTGGAAAGCTTCTACCTGACGCCGCGCCTGGTCGGCGAACGCATTGGCCTGCACCCGCTGGCGGTCATCCTCGCCTTGCTGGCTTTTGGCCAATTGTTCGGATTTTTCGGTATCCTGCTGGCCCTACCGATCAGCGCAGTGCTGCTCGTCGGTTTGCGGCAGATTCGCCAGCTCTATCTGGGCAGCAAGCTGTACCGCGAATAACTCACCCGCCGCCTCACGTTTCATGGCCACACCCGAACAGCTCCCGCTCGAACTCGGTGCGACGCCCGCCCCGACCTTCGACAACTTCGTCGCCACCGGCAACGAAGAGGCGGTGCTGCGCCTGCGCGCCCTGATTCCGCAGGTGGTGGACGGTACCGCCACAGACCGCCTGGTCTACCTCTGGGGCGAGGAAGGCAGCGGCCGCAGCCACCTGCTGCAAGCCATCTGCGCCCAAACCGAGGCCGGCGGCTACGAAGTCCGCACGCTGGAACCCGACGCCCCGCCCGAAGCTTTCGAATTCGACCCGACCATCACCGTCTGGACGATCGACGACGCCGAGCGCCTGGACGAATGGGCGCAGATCGCCGTGTTCAACCTGGTCAATGAAGTGCGCGCGCATCCGCATGCCGCCATTGCCATCTCCGGGGCTGCCGCGCCGATGTCGATGCCGCTGCGTGAAGACCTGCGCACCCGCCTGGGTTGGGGCTTGGTCTACTGGCTGCGCCCACTGTCCGACGCCGACAAGGTGGAAGCCCTGCGCCAAGCTGCCCGCGAACGCGGCATGCAACTTTCGGCTGATGTGCCGCAGTGGCTCGTGACGCACTCCTACCGCGACATGCCGAGCCTGATGGCCCTGCTGGACGCCCTCGACACCTATTCGCTTGCCCGCAAGCGCGCCGTCACCCTGCCGCTCGTGCGCGACATGCTCGCGCTGATGAAGTGAATCCCGGGGCTCGCGCGGCCGGTGATGTAACGTTCGGGTAAAATCGCGCCCCATGAATCTGGCCCTCTTCGACCTCGATCACACCCTCATCCCCACCGACAGCGACCACGAGTGGGGACGTTTCCTCATCCGCCGCGGCGTGGTGGATGAAGCCGAATACCAGCGCAAGAACGATCAGTTCTATGCCGACTACAAAGCCGGCACGCTGGATATCCATGCGTTTCTGCGCTTTGCCTTGGCGCCGCTGGCCGCCCACCCGCGCGACACGCTCGCCCAGTGGCACGCCGAGTTCATGCACGACGTGATCCGTCCGAAGATCACGCCGCAGGCGCAAGCGCTGGTCTACAAGCACCTGGACGCCGGCGACCTGTGCTGCGTGGTCACCGCCACCAACAGCTTCGTCACCCGCCCGATTGCCGAGGCCTTCGGTATCGACCACCTGATCGCCACCGAACCGGCCACCGCCGACGGCAACCCGGACAGCGCCTTCACCGGCGACGTGGCCGGCACGCCGAGCTTTCGCGAGGGCAAGGTCGCGCGCGTGCACGAGTGGCTGGCCAACATGGGCCGCGGCTGGAGCGATTTCGAGCGCAGCACCTTCTACAGCGATTCGGCCAACGACGTGCCGCTGCTGGAGGAAGTGACCGACCCCGTCGCCACCAACCCGGACGACACGCTGCGCAATCTGGCAGCCGCGCGCAACTGGCGCATCATGGATCTCTTCTAAGCAAGGCGCGGCGTGATCAAGAAACTCATCAATCGCCTGCTGGGCAAGACCTCCGCAGAGCCCCACGCTCCGGCTGAACCGGGAGCGCCCGCCGCCAGGAGGGCCCGCACGCCCAAGGCACCCAAAACGGCCAAGGCGCGCACCAAGTCCGCCGGTGGCGTGCCGCGTCAGGCGCGTGTGTGGAGCGTAGACGAGCACGGCATCGATCCGAAGCTGCTCTCGCGCAACGCGGTCAAGGTCACGTCCACGCTGCAGGAAGCCGGCTATGCCGCCTTCATCGTGGGCGGCGCCGTGCGCGACTTGCTGCTCGGCATTAAGCCGAAAGACTTCGATGTGGCGACCAACGCCACGCCCGATCAGGTCCAGGCGCTGTTCCGCCGCTCGCGCATTATCGGACGCCGCTTCCAGATCGTGCACGTCACCTTCTACGGCGGACGCGATCAGGAAATCATCGAAGTCTCGACCTTCCGCGCGCTCGTCGACGCGGTCGACGCCGAGCAGGTGCCCGCCGGCAAGCGCGTCAAACGCACCGAGCTGGACCACCACACGCACGCTGTCGACGCCAGCGGCCGTGTGCTGCGCGACAACGTCTGGGGCACCCAGGCCGAAGACGCCACCCGCCGCGACTTCACCGTCAACGCGATGTATTACGACCCCGCCGACGAAACCGTGCATGACTACCATCACGGCATGGAAGACATGCGCGCACGCACGCTGCGCATGATCGGCGATCCGCACACCCGCTACCGCGAAGATCCGGTACGCATGCTGCGCGTGGTGCGCTTCGCGGCCAAGACTGGCTTCGACATCGACCCCGACACGCGCGCGCCCATCGCAGAGCTGGGCCCGCTGATCCACAACGTGCCGGCCGCCCGCCTGTTCGACGAGATGTTGAAGCTCCTGATGTCGGGCCACGCCTGGGCATCGCTGCAGGAGTTGCGCAAAGCGGGCCTGCACAGCGGCCTGCTGCCGCTGCTTGACGTCGCGCTGGAGCAGCCGATGGGCCAGCGCTTCGTGCAGCTGGCCCTCGACAACACCGACGACCGCGTCAAGGCTGGCAAGCCGGTCTCGCCGGGCTTCCTGTTTGCCTCGCTGCTGTGGCATCACGTGGTCGAACACTGGAACCGCCGCCGCTCTGCCGGCGAGCCGCTGATCCCCGCGCTGCACACCGCCATGGATGAAGTGCTCGACCGCCAGACCGAGCAACTCGCCATCCAGCGCCGCTTTACCTCCGACATGAAGGAAATCTGGAGCATGCAGCCGCGCTTTGAAAAGCGCTCGGGCCGCATGCCGTATCGGCTGCTGGAGTCACCGCGCTTCCGTGCCGGCTACGACTTCCTCGCGCTGCGCTGCGCCTCGGGCGAATTGCCGCAAGAACTCGCCGACTGGTGGACCGACTTCCAGAGCGGTGACGGCGAAGCCCGCGAAGCCCTCATGGCACAAGCCAAGCACGCGCCGAGCCCCTCCTCAAATGCCGGTCCGGCCAGCCCCGGCAAGCGCCGTCGCCGCCGACGTGGTCCGGCAAAATCGGATACAGTCGGTGACGTCAATCCGGGAAGTTCGGAGGAAACGTGAAGACAGTGGCGTACATCGGCATCGGCGCCAACCTGGGCGACGCGCGCCAGGCTGTGAAAGACGCCGTGGTCTGCCTCGCACAGCAGGTCGGCATCACCGTCACCGGCAAATCGAGCCTGTATCGCAGCGCGCCCGTGGAATCCAGCGGCGATGACTACATCAACGCCGTGGTGCGCATCGATACTCATTTCACTGCCGACCAACTGCTCCGCATCTGCCACCACATCGAAGACCAGTTCGGCCGCGAGCGCCCGTTCCACAACGCGCCGCGCACGCTTGATCTGGACTTGCTGCTCTACGGCGACCACGTCCTCACCTCGCCCGAGCTGACGGTGCCGCACCCGCGCGTTGGCCAACGCGCCTTCACCCTGCTGCCCCTGCATGAACTGGCGCCCGATCTCGTGATTCCGGGCATTGGCGCCGTGGCTGCACTGCTGCCCGGCGTGGCCGACCAGCGCATCGAAAAGACCACGATGTGCCAGTGCATGCGCGCCAAGCAGCCGGCCGCCTGATCATCCGCACCACGCACAACCACCCGCCGATGGCACTGGATCACCTGCGCCGTATCGTTGTCGAAGGGCCCATTTGCGTGGGCAAGACCGCGCTGGCCCAGCGTCTGGCCGATCATCTGCGGGCGTCGACGTTGTTCGAAACACCCGCCGAAAACGCCTTCATCGCCCGCTTCTATGAAGACCCCGCGCGCTATGCGCTGCCGGTGCAACTGCGTTTCCTGCTGCAACGCGCCGAGCGCCTGAAGACGTGGCACAAGGCGACGCTCGCCGGTGAGCGCATCGTCGCTGACAGCTTCCTGCCACGCGACCGGCTGTTCGCCCAGCTCACGCTGCCCGCCGATGAACTCGCGCTGTACGACGCGATGGCCCATGCGCTGGCCCTGCCGCAACAGCGCATTGATCTCGTCATCTGCTTGCAGGCGCGCGCCGAGGACCTGCTGCCACGCGTCACGCGTCGCGCCGTTCCTTACGAAACCGGCATCGATGCGGAGTATCTCGAACGCATCTGCGCCGCATACGGCGAGCTGTTTCTGTATTACGATGCCGCACCGACGATGATCGTCGACACCGCTGCCTTCGACCCCGCAGGCAACGACGACGATTTCCGCACCTTGCTCGCCCGCATCGACGCGATGCGCGGGCCCAAGGAATTCATCAAGCTGGCAACGCGCTAGCCGACGCACCGCATGGTCTGCGTGGGCGCTCGCGATGCCCCAATGAGTCTCTCAGTCCATGAGCTACCTCCAGGAATCGAACCGCAAGGCCGTCACGGTGACTTCGCTGCAGGCCATGCGTGCCGCCGGCGAGCGCATCGCCATGCTGACCGCTTACGACTCCAGCTTCGCCGCCCTGATGGATCGCAACGGCACCGACGTGCTGCTCGTCGGCGATTCGCTCGGCAACGTGATGCAGGGCCAGAAGACCACGCTGCCCGTCACGCTTGAGCACATCGTCTATCACACCGAATGCGTGTCGCGCGGGACGACCAAAGCGCTGCTCGTGTCGGACCTGCCGTTCGGCACATATGGCACACCCGAACAGGCCTTCCATAGCGCCGTGCGCGTCATGCAGGCCGGTGCGCAGATGGTCAAGCTTGAAGGCGGCGTGTGGCTCGCGCCAACGATCAAGTTCCTCGTTGAGCGCAGCATTCCGGTGTGTGCGCACATCGGCCTGACGCCGCAATCGGTGCACGCGTTTGGCGGCTTCAAAGTGCAGGGTCGCGGCGATGAAGCGGCCGCGCAACTGAAGGCCGATGCGCTGGCGGTGCAGGATGCCGGCGCGCAGCTCGTCGTCATGGAAGCCATCCCGGCCGACCTGGCCGGCGAAGTCACACGCCTGCTGGCCATTCCCACCATCGGCATCGGCGCCGGGCTGGAGTGCTCCGGCCAGGTGCTCGTGATGCACGACATGCTGGGCGTATTCCCCGGCCATCGCCCGAAGTTTGTACGCAACTTCATGGACGGGCAGACCACCATTGATGGCGCCGTCGCGGCCTATGTGGCAGCCGTCAAGGACGGCACGTTCCCCGGCCCGGAACACACTTTCGCCTGAGCGGCACTCGCATGGAAATCTGGTCGGCCACCGTCGACGCCTTCGCCCTGCTTGCCAGCGGCGACGCGGCGTTGTGGCTGATCGTCTGGGTGTCGTTGAAGGTGGCGATCGCGGGGCTGCTGCTGGCGGCGCCCCCAGGTCTGCTCATCGCCTACCTCATCGCCATGCACCGCTTTATGGGACGCCGTGCGCTGGTGGTGCTGGCGCAGGCATCGCTGTCGTTTCCGACCGTGCTGATCGGGCTGCTGCTGTATCTGCTGCTTTCGCGGCAGGGGCCGCTGGGCGGCTTCGGGCTGCTGTTCACGCAGGGTGGGATGATCCTGGGGCAAGCGGTGCTTGGCCTGCCGGTGACCGTCGCGTTTGCACTGACGACGCTTGAACGCGCGGATCCGCGTCTCGCCGAGACAGCGCGTGTGCTTGGCGCCGGGCGCCTCCGGTTACTGCTGACCGTCTTTCGTGAACTGCGCTTCGGTCTGATGGCGGCCGTGGTGGCCGGCTTTGGGCGCGTCATTGCCGAAGTGGGTTCGGCGCTGATGGTCGGCGGCAACATCGAAGGCGTCACGCGGACCATGACCACGGCGATCGCGCTGGAAACCAGCAAGGGCGAGTTTGCACAGGGAATCGCGCTGGGCATCGTGCTGATCGTGCTGGCGCTGCTCGTCAACCTCGTGCTGGCGTGGTTGCAAGGGGCTGGCAACTATCGCAGGGAGCCGGCATGAGCGCGTCGTCGCAGCCAACCATGGTGTTTGAAGGCTTGCGCTGCCAGCACGGCGCGCGCGTGCTGTTCGAGATTCCGCGCCTGGCGCTGTCGGCAGGACATGCGATCGTCATCACGGGCGCAAACGGCGTCGGCAAGACAACGCTGCTGCGCATGCTGGCCGGGCTCGCACCCGCCAATGGTGCGACCGTTGATATGGGCCACGGGCAGCAGGCGCTGTCGCCCTATCCGGCCGAACTGCGCGCCCGGCTGACCTACGTTCACCAGCATCCGTATCTGTTCCGCACTTCGGTACGCGCGAATCTTGCCTATGGCCTGACCACGGGCGCACATCGTGTGGCACGTGCGGAGTTGGCTGAACGAGTTGACGATGCCCTGCACTGGGCTGGCCTGCAGCACGTGGTGGATGTGCCGCCCGAACGGCTGTCCGGCGGCGAAACGCAACGCCTCGCACTGGCGCGGGTTCGTGCGCTGCACACGGATGTGCTTCTGCTCGACGAACCGACGTCGAATCTGGACGGCGCCGCACGCGAGCAAGTCATTGCACTTGTGGGAGAACTGGCAGCAGAAGGCCGCACGCTGCTGATGGTCTGCCACGACCGCGAACTCATCAACCTGCCCGGCGTGGCGCGCTGGAAGCTAGAGCACGTCGGCGGCCAAGGCCGGCTCGAAATGCGCGGGCACCACGCCGCGTAGAGCATTGCATACGGCGACGGCTTCGGCGCGAGCAACATCGGTGCGCGTGAGCGAACGTTCCTGCAGCGGCCCATCCAGCCACGGCGACGCGTCTTTCAACAGCACCGCACGCATCACTCCCGGCAAGACACCCGCGGACAGCGGCGGCGTCCACCACGCGCCATCGAGCTTGACCAGCAACGTGCTGCGGCCGCCTTCGGCCAACGTGCCATCGGCGTTGAAGAACACCGTATCGAATGCACCTTCGCGCTCGGCCGCCTGCCAGGCAGCGTCGTAGCCGGCTCGCAGTGTGGTCTTGTGCGTCGGCAGACTGTGTGTGACCTCGCGCGGTTGCTCAGCAACGAGCAGACGTACCGGTGCATCCCAGCTCGCATGCAGCGGCGACAGGGGCACCGCCGATACGTTTGCCGCACCCTCCGGCGTGAGCAGCAGGCGCATGCGATAAGCACCCTCGCCTTCGAGTGTTGCGCACGCAAGTGCCACGTCATTCGTCAGCACAGTTCGGTCGAAAGGGAAACCGAATGCAGCGGCCGAACGTTCCAGCCGCGCCAGATGCCAATCCAGCAGCGCCACGCCATCGCGTGTCGCGCGCATCGTCTCGAACAACGACAGCCCTGGATCGAGTGCCGTCACGAAACGCGCCTTCAGTTGGCACTCCGCGTACTCCTCGTCGGCGATGCTGTCGTGCACGATGCCGGAGCCGATACCGAGTTCGCCGCTGCGCAGGCCATCGGTGCCGGGCGGGCCGAGCACCAGCGTGCGGATCGCCACAGAGAAGCATGCGTCGCCCATCGCACGATCATCGACAGGCGCATCGATCCAACCGATCGCGCCTGTGTACAGGCCACGCGGCTCTGGCTCCAGCGTATCGATGATCTCCATCGTCCGCCGCTTGGGCGCCCCCGTAATGGAACCGCACGGGAACAGCGCTCGCAGGCAATCAGCAAGGCCGGTGGCGGGCGGGATCTCAGCCTCCACGGTCGACGTCATCTGGAGCACGCTGCCGAACGGCGTCACCTCGAACAACGCCGGCACGTGCACCGAACCGGCACGCGCGAGACGGCCAAGATCGTTGCGCAACAGATCGACGATCATCAGGTTCTCGGCGCGGTTCTTCTCGTCGGCGGCCAGCGCGGTGGCACGGGCTTCGTCGACTTCGACATTGCCGGTGGCAGGCGCGGTGCCTTTCATCGGCCGCGCGACAAGCTGGCCCGCGTGATGGGAGAAGAACAGCTCCGGCGAGCACGACAGAATCGCACCGCCCTCCGGTAGCGCGATGAAAGCGCCGTAAGGCACCGGCTGGCGCGCACGCAGACGCCGATACAGCGCCGCCGGCGCGCCAAACGCTGTCATGCGCAAGCGGTACGTGTAGTTGACTTCGTAGGTATCGCCCGCCGCAATCCAGTCGTGGATACGCGCGACGGCGTCGGTGTAGGTGGCGTGATCGACGCTGGCGGCACAGTCGAACAGGCCCGCTGCGCCCGTTGCATCGGGCCACGCGTCGAACAGCGCATCGACCTCTGCCGACGACAGCACCCGCATCGTGCGAAACAGCAGCACGCGCAAGCGGCCATCGTGGCCAGGCAATGAGGAAGAGATTTCGGTGGAAGCCGGCAGGCCGACCAGCGGCCCACCAAATTCATACGGCGCAACGATCAGGGCATGCAAACCCTGGCGCCAGGCTGCACGAAGATCGTCATCCAGCCCATCCAGCATGCCAGCCGGCCGAAAAAACTCGCCGGCGTAACGGGTGTACCAGCGCGAGCACGGCGCGCCGCCCGAGGTGGCATCGTCCAGCAGCGCGAACGGCGCGCCGGCCTTTGGCGCTTGGAGCGGCTGCATGACGAAGTCCTGATTGAAGAGTTGGTGTTTAAGAAGCCTCGAAAAGCGTAGCGAGCGGCCCGAGGTTGGTACGAGAAGCGCAGCCGTACATCGGTACGGCGAGCATCACAGTGCCAAGATCGGGCCGCGCAGTAGCTTTGCGCGGCTTCTTACGAGGAGAAGAAGTTCTTTACCTTGTCCATCCACGACTGCTCTTGCGGGCTGTGCCGCGAGCCGCCTTCGTGCACGGACTTGTCGAACTGTTTGAGCAGGTCTTTCTGGTGCTCCGTCAGCTTGACTGGTGTCTCGATGTTGATGTGCACATAGAGATCGCCGGCATAACCCGAACGCACGCCCTTGATGCCCTTGCCACGCAGGCGGAACGTCTTGCCAGCCTGCGTGCCTTCGGGCACCGTGAACGAAGCGCGACCGCCCAGCGTCGGCACTTCGATGTCGCCGCCAATGGCTGCCGTCGCAAACGAGATCGGCATCTGACAGTGCAGGTCATCGCCGTCGCGCTCGAACACCGGGTGCTGCTTGATGTGGATTTCCACATACAGGTCGCCCGGGGGGCCGCCGTTGATACCCGGCTCGCCGTTGCCCGACGAACGGATGCGCATGCCTTCGTCGATGCCGGCCGGAATCTTCACTTCCAGCGTCTTCTGGCTCTTCAGCTTGCCCTGGCCGTGGCACTTGGTACACGGCTTGGGGATGTACTTGCCGCTGCCGTGGCACTTCGGGCAAGTCTGCTGCATCGTGAAGAAGCCCTGCGACACACGCACCTGACCGGCTCCGTGACACGTTGGGCAGGTCTCCACGCTGGAGCCGGGCTCGGCGCCCTTGCCGTGGCAGTGGTCACACTCGTCCCAATGCGGCACGCGGATCTGCGTGTCGTAGCCATGCGCGGCCTGCTCCAGCGTGATCTCCATGCTGTAGCGCAGATCAGCGCCGCGATACATCTGCGGGCCACTACCGCGGCGTCCGCCCTGGCCCTGGGCCTGACCAAAGATATCGCCAAAGATGTCGCCAAAGGCCTCGGCAAAACCGCCGCCAAAACCTGCGCCGCCCGCGCCAAAGCCGCCGGCCATGTTCGGGTCGACACCCGCGTGGCCGTACTGGTCGTAGGCAGCCTTCTTCTCCGCGTCGGAGAGCATCTCGTAGGCCTCTTTGGCCTCCTTGAACTTGTCTTCCGCTTCCTTGCTGTCCGGATTGCGGTCCGGGTGGTACTTCATCGCGAGCTTGCGATAAGCCTTCTTGATCTCGTCGTCGCTCGCGTTCTTACCCACCCCGAGCACTTCGTAGTAATCACGTTTTGCCATGGTGGCTTCAGTCGTCGCCTGTTTTTACTGCGTGTCGAATAGCAAAAAAGCCGAGCGTGACATCAGGTGCGTCCCGCACAACCCGATGATCACTGCCCGGCGTACCGCAACGTCCGCCTGGCGGACGAGTTGGCTTACTTCTTGTCGTTCACTTCCTTGAACTCGGCGTCGACGACGTTATCGTCGTGCGGTGCGCCTTGTCCGGCTTGCGCGCCAGCTTGGGCGCCGGCAGCGGCTTGTTCAGCACCGCCGGCTTCGCCCTTGGCTTGCATGTCGGCGTAGACCTTCTCGCCGAGCTTCTGCGAGGCGGTTGCCAGCGCTTCGGTCTTGGCGTCAATCGCGGCCTTGTCGGTCCCCTTCAGGGTCTCTTCAAGTTCCTTGATCGCGGCTTCGATCTTGTCCTTCTCGCCAGCTTCCAGCTTATCGCCGTACTCGCCCAGTGCCTTCTTGGTCGAGTGCACCAGCGCTTCACCCTGGTTGCGGGAGTCGACCAGTTCGCGCAGCTTCTTGTCTTCCTCGGCGTTGGCCTCGGCGTCCTTCACCATGCGCTCGATCTCGGCTTCCGACAGGCCGGAGCTTGCCTTGATCGTGATCTTGTTTTCCTTGCCGGTCGCCTTGTCCTTGGCGCCCACGTGCAAAATGCCGTTGGCGTCGATGTCGAACGACACTTCAATCTGCGGCGTGCCGCGCGGTGCCGGCGGAATGCCCTCAAGGTTGAATTCGCCCAGCATCTTGTTGCCGGAGGCCATCTCACGCTCGCCCTGGTAGACCTTGATCGTCACGGCCGGCTGGTTGTCGTCGGCGGTCGAGAACGTCTGCGAGAACTTGGTCGGGATGGTCGTATTCTTGCCGATCATCTTGGTCATCACGCCACCCAGCGTTTCGATGCCCAGCGACAGCGGCGTCACGTCCAGCAGCAGCACGTCGGTACGGTCACCGCCCAGCACCTGACCCTGGATGGCGGCGCCCACGGCAACAGCCTCGTCCGGGTTCACGTCCTTGCGGGCTTCCTTGCCGAAGAACTCCTTCACCTTCTCCTGCACCTTCGGCATACGCGTCATGCCGCCGACCAGGATCACGTCATGGATGTCCGACACCTTCACGCCAGCATCCTTGATGGCGGTGCGGCACGGATCGATCGTACGGGCGATCAGGTCTTCGACCAGCGCTTCGAGCTTGGCGCGCGTGATCTTCAGGTTCAAGTGCTTCGGGCCCGAAGCATCCGCCGTGATGTACGGCAGGTTGATTTCGGTCTGTTGCGTGCTCGACAGCTCGATCTTGGCCTTTTCAGCGGCTTCCTTCAGGCGTTGCAGCGCGAGCACGTCCTTCGACAGGTCGACACCCTGCTCCTTCTTGAACTCGCCGATGATGTAATCGATGATGCGCTGGTCGAAGTCTTCGCCGCCCAGGAACGTATCGCCGTTGGTCGACAGCACTTCGAACTGCTTCTCGCCGTCCACGTCGGCAATCTCGATGATCGAGATGTCGAACGTACCGCCGCCGAGGTCATACACGGCGATCTTGCGGTCGCCCTTCTCGTTCTTGTCCAGGCCGAATGCCAGCGCAGCCGCGGTCGGCTCGTTGATGATGCGCTTGACGTCCAGACCGGCGATGCGGCCGGCATCCTTGGTGGCTTGGCGCTGCGAATCGTTGAAGTAGGCCGGCACCGTGATCACGGCTTCGGTCACTTCCTCGCCCAGGTAATCCTCGGCGGTCTTCTTCATCTTGCGCAGGGTTTCAGCCGAAATTTGCGGCGGTGCCAGCTTCTGGCCGCGCACTTCCACCCAGGCGTCGCCGTTGTCGGCCTTGGTGATGGTGTACGGCATCAGGCCGATGTCCTTCTGGACTTCCTTCTCTTCAAACTTGCGGCCGATCAGGCGCTTGACGGCGTACAGCGTGTTCTTCGGGTTGGTCACCGCCTGGCGCTTGGCCGGGGCACCGACCAGGATCTCGCCGTCTTCCATGTAGGCGATGATCGACGGGGTGGTGCGAGCGCCTTCTGCGTTCTCGATCACCTTGGGGGTGTTGCCCTCCATGATGGCGACGCAGCTGTTGGTGGTACCAAGGTCGATACCGATGATTTTGCCCATGTTCTTGCTCCTCGAATCTGGTGTCAGGACTGCACTGAATACAAACTTGGATCGGATGTGGGAGTGCCGTCCGGCTTTTCAAGGCCGAATTTTGAAAAGTTGAGCATTTTGGCCGGTTTTTCTTGGGAAAGCACCCGAAAACGTGCGCTACCGGGCAAAAACGCGTGTTTTGAACGCCCAGAGCCGCAAACCAGGCACAAAAGGTGTGGGTGTTACCCTTGCCCGCATTGCCACTCGCCGGACGCCAACCCGGCTTTTGCGCCCATGCCTTTGCATCCTCTCCGATCCATTCTTGGCGCTGCCCTGCTTGCCGCATGCGCCGTGCCCTCTGCCGATGCTGCCGTTGCCCTGCTCCAGCCCTCCCGCCGCGTCAACGCCAACCAGCCCTTCACCCTGACCCTCGTCATTTCGGGCGATGCCGCCCAGCGCAGCTATGCCGTGCCGGCCAAGCTACGCGTAACGGCCAGCGCCGATCTGCAAGGCCCGGTAGAAGTGATTCTCGATCGACACAATGCCGGCGCTGAAACCCTGCACCTGCGTCCGGGCCAAGTCCGCACCGTCGCCTACACCGGCACGCTGCCCGAGGTGCTGCGCGGTACGGTCCGGATCGATGTGCCGGATCTGGATGCGGCGCCCGTTCTGGTGACGCTCGTGCGCGGCGCAGACGCCCCGCAGATTGCCGCGGATGGCGCCCCCACCGGCGCCGCCCGCAACGCCGCCGCCGAAGCAACCCGCCCAGGCGGTGCGCTGGGCGCCAACCCGAATGCCCCCACTGCCAACACAACCGAGACACCGCCCATTCCCGTGGCAGTGGCCGGCAGTGGCGAAGCATCCCGCCCGCCCGAAGAAACCGCGCGCCTGACGTTCCACGAACCCATGTTCGCCGCCGTGGGCGCGCACGGGGGCCTGAACGCCAAGTTCCAGTTGAGCTTCAAATTTCGGATCTTTCAGCCAGAGAACCCGGCATCGGCAGCGCCGCTGGATAACGTGTACTTCGGTTACACGCAGTTCTCGTTGTGGGATGTGGGCAAGGAATCGGCACCGTTCCGCGATACCAACTACCGGCCGAGCGTGTTCTATTACCGCCCCGATACGGGCATCCACGGCGGCGCCCTCACGCGGCTGTCGTTCGCGGGGGGCATCGAGCACGAATCGAACGGCCGTGACGGCGACGCCTCACGCGCCATCAACACCGTGTTCGTGCGCCCGACGTTCCACTTTGGTGACCTGAACGATTACCACTGGAAGTTCGAGCCGAAGCTGTACGCGTACCTCACGCGCACCGGCAACACTGACATCGCGCACTACCGTGGTTTTGGGGATTTCCGCGTGTCCTACGGTGCCCCCAACGGCTGGGAATTGGCCGCCACGCTACGCAAGGGCACCCGCAAGGCCTATGGCAGCGTCGACGCGCAATTGACGTATCCGATGAGCCGGATCTTCACCGGCACGGCCGGCTACCTATTCATTCAGTATTTCACCGGCTACGGCGAGAGCCTGCTCGACTACAACCACAAGCTGGGCTCGCAGTTGCGTGTCGGGTACAGCCTCTCGCGATAGGACGCGGCCGGCTTACAGGGTGTGCTGGCCACTGGCCTCGGGCTGGAACGCAACGCGATCGATGCGCAAGGAACGCTCGGCACCATTGGGCGCCGAGTATTTGACCGACTTGCCCGCACGCGCGCCCAGCAGCGCAGCGCCCATCGGCGAGAGCACCGACAGCTTTGCTGACGTCACGTTGGCCTCTTCCGGGTAGACGAGCGTCCACTCTTGTTCGGCGCCGGCTTCATCCACCACGCAGACGACGGAGTTCATGGTCACCACATCGGCGGGAATCTTGTTGCCGGGCACCACGTTGGCACGAGTAATCAGGTCGTCGACCAGATCGGCCAGCGGCGAGTTGCTGCCCGCGCGGGTGGCGGCGTTTTCCAGGCGGGTGAGGTCCAGCTCGGTCAGGTAGATGGCGGCTGCTTTGGACATGACGATCTCCTACAGGTCAATGTTCAACACTAGGCAAAGCCGCTGCCCATAGCCTTCTGGGCCAATGCAACGCAGCGGCAAGAAAACCAGCGGGCACACAGGCCGGCCGGCGGTGATACGAAACTGAAACTTCTGGTGGGAGTGAAGAGAGCCCGGCGGCAACGTGCCGCAGGGGCACTAGAACAACCGCCGGGCGGCGGCAAGGGCCGCGGTCATCGCCTGGGCGGCGCGCGGCGAGGTGCGCGCCACACGCTTGCGGCGCACGGCACGGACGGACGAAACGATATGGAAGGCCGCAACCATCGGCATCGACGTCATGATGGTCGCTGCCTCAGATCAGCGGCTTGCCCGCCAGCTTGTTGCGCGCATTGGCAACGGCGGCGGCAAACTGCGCGTGGCCATGCCAACCGGTCGCCCGGCCAAGCTTCTTGCCACGATGGAAGAACATGAACACCGGAATGCCATGCAGGCCAAAGCGCTGGCCCAATTCCGGGTGTGCGTAGACGTTGGCATGGAGCCAGTTCAGCTCATGCTCACGCACAGCGGCCGGTTGCGCGAGGATGGCTTTCTTGGCCATCTCGCAGTTGAAGCAATCCACGCCCCAGAAGAATACGCACACGAGCGCATCGCCCGCCGCCGCAATGGCCGCGTCGAAGGTCTCGGTGTTCACCTCGCGCATGCCAAACGCCGCGAACGCGGTCTTATCGACCGGGATCGCGCCGTTGGCGTCTTGCGAAGTGGTGGTGTTCTGGAGGATCACGGGGCGTCAGCTTACTTGGGCGCCGCCACCGTCACGAGCGCGGGGCGCAGCACGCGGTCGGCCAGCGTGTAGCCGCGCTGAAGCACCGCCACCACGGTATTGGCTTCCTGATCAGCGGGCACCATTGAGATGGCTTGATGACGATGCGGATCGAACTTTTCACCCACGGGGTTCAGTTCGGTCACACGCCCCTTTTCGAACGCAGCGTAAAGCTGCTTGAGCGTCAGTTCAACGCCCTCACGCAGCTTGGTGGCATCGCCCGACGTGTCGGCCAATGCGGCCTGAAGGCTGTCCATTACCGGCAGCAGGTATTCCGCAAAACCTTCGATTGCGAACTTGTGGGCCTTCGCCACATCGTCCTGACCACGGCGGCGGATGTTCTCGCCTTCGGCCGTGGCGCGCGCCCAGTTTTCGTAATTCTGGCGCGCCTTTTCTTCAGCGGCTTCCAGCTGACGGCGCAGTTCGGCGATGTCCATGTCGGCCACGGCTTCTGCTACGGCGGCTTCGTCACCGGCGACAGCCTGGGCGTCGGCACTTGCGCGCTGAGCCTGGCTCGAATAAGCGTGGGCCGCCTGGCCCGTCGCCGACTGATTCGGCTGGGTGGCTTGGGTGTCCGCTGGCATGTCCGAGTTCGAGGGGGTGTCCGGAGTGTGTTTCATAGCGCTGGATAAAAGGGAATCGACGCACGGCATGTGCCTGAAGACGATCCGCTGGATTTTTACAAACGATTTGTCCCCGTTATGGGGCATTTGGCGCGCTTTTCAAGGGCGCCGGATGCGCGACAACTGTGCGCCGTGCATCACGAAATATGGGGTTACAACTTTCATCAGACTGCAACGGCACAGCAATTGCGGGGCCCTTATGGGCCGCCTATGATGCAAGAAAAAACTGGGGGGCGCGAGCTTCTTTGAGGGTTCGTACCATGCACAACAAGCTGCCCGTTCTGACCGTGCTCCTGCTGTTGACCCTGACCGCAGCCACAACGTTCATTTGCCTGTCTGGGGCCGTCACACCGCGTTATACGGAGTACGGTAGCGGCAAGGCATTCTTCAAGCACTACATCATCAAGCCTGCGCAGATGCAGCAGATGCCGCGCGGCTTGAGCGTATTAAGTTAGCACACACTCGCGCGGTATACCTCACTCTCCGGTCACTCTCCGCCGAGTTTGTCGATGCGCCGTCGGTCTCGCTTAGTTGGTCGGCCAGCAATTTGTGTGGCGGGTTCTCGATACAGCCGGCGTTTGTCGGCGTTCTCTTCGCGTTTTAAGCGACTGGTGTCCGTCTCGGCGTAGAGCGTCTGTGCAACGGAGGCCGGGCCGCGTACTTCGGCCAGCGCCAACACCTCCACTTCCCACTGCTGTTCATGCGCGTGCACTCGCACGTGGTCACCAATTTTGACATCCTTGGCGGGGCGAACCGGCTGGTCGTTGATCTGGACGCGCCCCCTCTCCACCGCATCTGTCGCCTGCGAGCGTGTCTTAAAGAAGCGCGCGGCCCACAGCCATTTGTCGATGCGCACACGACCAGCTGCGTCGGTGCTCACTTTCATGCGGCCGCCCCCTTGCTCTGTGCACGCGTGCGGCTGGCTTCCAGCACATGCGGATGCGTGAGCGTGAGCGGCCAGCCCTGAAGATGCGCCAGCGCAATGTCGGCAATGCCGGCGATCCACGCTTCGCTGTCATTCAGGCACGGGATGTAATGGAATTCCTTGCCGCCGGCGACGCGGAAGGTCGACTGCCCTTCCATGGCGATCTCTTCCAGCGTCTCCAGGCAATCGGCCGGAAAGCCCGGGCAAAACACGTCCACGCGGTTGGTGCCGACGCGGCCAAGTTCTTCCAGCGTGGGCGCGGTGTACGGCTGTAGCCATTCGGCGCGCCCAAAGCGTGACTGGAACGTGACCAGGTACTGCCCCGGCTGCAGGCCGAGCGCTTCGCCCAGCAAGCGGCCTGTCTTCAGGCATTCGCAGTGGTAGGGATCGCCCAACTCCAACGTACGCCGCGGCACGCCATGGAACGACAGCAACAGTTTGTCGCCGTGCGCAAAATCGGGCGCGCCATGCTGTGCCCAATACGCCCCCACCTGCTGGTGCAGCGCATTGATGTAAGCGGGGTCATCGTGAAAATGCTTGACGAGTCGCAACTCCGGCTGATTGCGCATTTCGCCCAGCACGCGGAAGACCTCATCGAAGGCAGTCGCAGTGGTGGTGCCGGAATACTGCGGATACATCGGCAACACGAGGATGCGCTCGACGCCCTGCTTGCGCAGCGCCTGCATGACCGAGGGGATCGACGGATTGCCGTAACGCATCGCGCAGGCAACCACCACATCGTGGCCCTGCGCGTTCAGCAACTGCTGCAGCGCATGCGCCTGCCGCTCGCTATAGACGAGCAGGGGCGACCCCGTCTTGTTGGCCTCACGCAGCCAGATGCTTTCGTACTTGTGCGCCGACGCCCGCGAACGCAGCGGCACGATCAGCACGTTGAGGATGAACCACCATGCGGCGCGCGGAATCTCGACCACGCGTGGGTCCGACAGGAACTGACGCAAATAGCGGCCCACCTCGCGCGGCGACGTGCCGTCGGGCGTACCGAGGTTGACGAGCAGGATCGCCGTGCGATCGGGCTGACCGTGCTGGAAGAGGGGTTCGGGCAAAAAAGGCATGGGCGCGGGGTACGCGAGGGCGCGGACAAGCGGTCGATTATACGAGCCGAAGTATTGCGTTCCTCTTGGCAAGCAATCCGGTACTCAAGCAGCGTAATAGGTGCAACCGCGTCGGCTACACTCGCGAGTCGAGTGACGGCGGCATTACAGTGTTCGAGAAGAATGAACGGCTTCGCCAAACGACCGCGATGCAATCCACCACTCTGTCGACCCTAGAGTTCAATAAACAAAAATAAGGTGATTTATGGGAGTAACAAAAACAGCTCGTATGCTTCTGCTGATTGCGCCGTTGGCGTTGGTCGGATGTGCAAGCAATACGGCGCCCGTGTCGATGCAGTTTGCAGCAAAAACCGAGGCAGCCAAATATCGCCGCGTAGCCGTGCTGCCGTTCGATGGTGACGCAGGGGCGAAGGCCACCATCGACTTTGAAAGCATGCTGGCTTCCGTGCGGTACGAGCAGAAGCCCTATTTCACGATCGTCGATCGGACGCAATTGCTGAATGTAATTGGCGAACTCGCACTGCAGCGCAGCGGGCTTGTCGATCCCCGCACAGCCGCAAAGATTGGACGTCTCACCGGGGCCGAAGCGCTATATGGTGGTTCGGCCATCATTTTGCCGGTTGCATACAAGTACTCCACCGAGCCACGCTCCGTCTGCCCAAAGGACGGGAAGTGTTATACAAGGCAGATTCTCTGCACGACAAAAACCGCCAGATTTGAGCTGACCCCGCGACTGGTTGAAGTCGCGCGTGGCACCGTCGTCTACAGCGATACCAAGATTGGTTTGGCAAGTTCGTATCGATGCGACGACCAGGCGACGGACGATCCCGAACAAGTTCTGGTAACCAAGGCCGCCGCCAATGCCTTTCAGCAGGCCCGGGAAGATGTGGCGCCGTACGAAAGGAACGTGCTCGTGAAATTCCAAAGCAGTACGGACGGCATCAACCCGCAGTCGGTTGAGAACTTCAAGGGAAGCCTGGAATTTGCGAACGCAGGACGATTTGACCGTGCATGCCCGCAATGGGCGGACTTGGCGCGCGCCAACCCATCCAGCTTTGCGCTCCAATACAACCTTGCCGTGTGCGATGAGGTCAGTGTGACCCTACACCAAGAAACAGTACCGCTGAGAAGTAGAGAATCCGGCATGATTTTCACGATTTGAAATGGAAAACATGCCATGAAGACGAGCAAGTTCACGGAGGCGCAGATAGCATTCGCGCTCAA
>Ga0209674_100300_pt1 | contig 34463 bp, 60 predicted proteins | sample AraplaCvi_mMS_r2_FD_184279 | JGI IMG/M metagenome (GOLD analysis project Ga0209674, IMG submission 184279) | Arabidopsis root microbial communities from North Carolina, USA - plate scrape CL_Cvi_mMS_r2 (SPAdes) (version 2) | ecosystem: Host-associated > Plants > Roots > Endosphere | place: USA... | reverse complement strand
TTCTGCCATCGGCAACGCACCGCGGATACCGGCTGCGTATCGCCCGATGTGCCAAGCCTCATGTCGGTTCACGAAGCCCATGCCAGTGCTTGATCCTTCCGCCACGACGTATACCTGGCCCTGCTCATCACCCATGAGGTAACTACCGGCGCTTGTGCTATGCCGGTTCTTGCGCATCCGCCGCAGGATGAACATCGCGAGTGGGTACATGTCGCCTTCTTCTGTGAATGTCCCGATCGGCCTGACGTCCCGCTCTATCTGGCGGTGAACGGTCCGATTCGGGCGTACATGAGGACGTATAACGCGCCTTGACTTAGGTTCAAGACACGGAGCCACGACGAGATTTCCGATGGTTTCGATGTCGGGAGCGTCGGTCATGGTCACCACCGTTTAGGTTGGCTGGTCAGGTGGAATCGCCCGCAGTTCGGGCAGTGATAGGCGTGGTCTTCGGTCTTCACGGAATGCTGCTTACGACGTAGCGACTTCAGCCGCCGCAGCTTTCGCCTTGCCAGCGCCTTGGATCGGTAGCCAATCTTCTGGCAAGCCTCACCCACAGCGCTTCCTCCTCTTCATTTCCCTCTGGATGAGATCGAGCTGCCCTTGGGCGTTGCGCTGGACCTTGAGCCAGCGGAGCTGCCTTTCGAAAAGTTGGAGGTCGGTAGCGGATTCGTGGCCCGTGCGCGGGACTTCGCGATCTCGGCCCGCTCTCTTAGCCACGGCCTTACCTCGGCCTGCTGTTCCGGCGTCAGGGCGTCGATCAGCGGTCCCCATTTCCGCCAGTCGCTTTCCTGCCGCATGATCCGCAGCGCGTGCCCTAAATGCATGTAGATCACGATCGGCCTCGGCTTTCGCTCTATCGGCTATGTAAGACGCCTCAACCACGCCGCGCATATCAAGATAGAAGATCATGCGGCCTCCAAGGTCACATCGAGCCGCGGGTTATCTCTGTCGATGCCGGCATGGCGAATCCGAAGATCCACGATCTGGCTGTCGTCCTCGTACAGCCGTGCAGCCTGCATTGCGTCCTGCGCTGCTTTCAGTAGGTTGTCCAGATCTCGGCGGCGCGCGTCGGGCATGCTGGCATCGATGAAAAGTGCGAGCTTCTTCCGTCCGAAGCCCTGAACGCGCGCAATCAGCACAGCCTGAGCTACCCGCTGGCGGTACGCCCTTCCCTCTCGCGAGAGAAGCACACGCGTGCCTACGTTGCGCCAGATGCGGTTCGTGGATGGAGGAAATGGGATCGACAGGCGGATCATGCGGCCATCCCCTTCACCACGATCAGGCCCTTAGCGATCATCCGCAGCCATGTCCGCACCATGGCGCGGAGGGCATAGAAGTTACGGTCAGCCTCGTATTGGGCGCGGTCGGCGGTTTCCTCTGGTGTCGGCGAATCCGTCCATCGGTTGCACTCGGAACAGGCATATGCCGCCTGGATGTCAGTCGGCTTGAATGAGCCGCCGCAGTCACCTAGCCAGCGGAAGTGCGCCAAAACCACCGTCTCGTCGTCGTAGTTGCATACTCCCTCTACGTTCATGGTGCAGCCTTCCATCTTGGCCGACTTGCGGAGTGGTGTCGTCTTCATCGGTCAAGTACCTTCCAGATGAGCAGGAAGAAGGCCAAGGTGTGATGGCCGGTGACGAAGGCGAGGATGGCGATAAGAAGCCTCATATAGCCTCCCTGTGCTCAGACCACCTGACGCCCTTCTCAGCACCGAACCACTGGACGAACTCGATAAGCTCAACCATGTCGCCAACGGTCATCTTCGATGTGCGCTGACCGAGCATCACGAAGCCTCCGTCTACGCCCTGAGCGACGCGCTGGGACTTGTGCAACCCAGCGGTGAGGATGTCCTTCCAGTCCTCGGGAGAGAGGCGCTGGAGCTTGCCATCGACCGGCCATTCGACCTGTTCGGAAATATCCGTCAGGCAAGCCCAAAGCTTCCTGTTTTGGTCTAGCGACCTGCGCGACTTAAACTCATCGATGGTCACCATCACGGGCTTGTCGTGCTGGAGGTATTCGCACACCTTCTTCCAGGCGAACTCCATGCGGGATCGCGCATTCTCGGGGCGGAGGACGACGGCTTGGGCGGTCATGGAGATACCTCGTTCCGGCCGTGATACTTGCTCTCGGACTCATTGCAGTTCGTCGGTTTGACGCCATGCTTGTCAGTGCAAGGCGAGCAGCGGAATGCTGTGTCTTCGAGGTAAGGCATTCCCGACATGTCGTAGGAAAACCCTTGCGACCATGAGACTCCGGGTCCGTTCTGATCAACGAACTTCCCGCACTGGTCGCACCTGGGCTGAAACGCAGCCTGCCACCCGCGCGGCATCTTCGGCGGGGCTGTCGCCATGTCGTTCATCCACTGCTCGTAGCTGAGCGAGTCATGGGGGTCGATAAGGCTCATGACCGCACCTCATTGCACCCCTGGCAGCGCAGGTAGGACGACCCATCCTTGCGATGCGCCTTGACCCACTCGTGGCCGTGGCGAATGCAGATCAGGGCTCGGGTTAGGAGGTTTGAGAGGATCATGCGGATTGATCCCAGCCGAGGTCGGTGTAATCACCGAAGGTCATCGTCCCGCCGTGCCAGGAGACATCGACCGTGCCGGTCGGGCCGTGTCGGTTCTTCTCCACGATGATTTCCGCGACGTCCTGAGGCTTGGCGTCGTCGTAGTAGCCTGGCCGGAACAGCATGAGGATCTGATCGGCCTCCTTCTCGATTTCACTTGAATCGGATAGGTCGCCCATGCGCGGCTTCTGGCTTGCCCTGCCCTCCACCGCACGCGACACCTGGGCCAGTACCACCACTGGAATGTCGAGGTCACGGGCGAGATTCTTCAGCCCCTTCGCAACGAATCCAACCTGCTCGTGCTTGCGCTCACCTTCTCCGCCGATGCGTTGCAGATAGTCCACATACAGGGCCTTGATGCCGTGCTTGTGCTTCCAGCGACGCGCCACCCGAACTACCTCAGCCAGCGTCGGCGCGGAACGGTCAAGGAACCACATCGGGAGAATGCTGGTGGTTTCGACGGCGCCGAACAGCTTGCCCCACTCAGCCTCGTCGAACCCAGCGTTGCGGAACTTCATCGCATCGATGCGAGACTCGGCGCTGAAATTGCGCAGCGTGACCTGCTCGACAGGTTGCTCCCCGGAAATGATGCCCACTGGGTTTCCCGCATGAGCCGCGGCACGTGCCATGCCCATCAGGAAAGCCGTCTTTCCCATGGCGGCGCGACCACCCACGACGATCATGTCGCCCTTGTGCAGCCCGCCGAGCTTCACGTCTACCTGGCTCAAGCCAGTCGTCACACCGGGCAGCTTGCCGCCTGCCTCGTGGATCACAGATAGGGCTTGGAAGGCTGCGGTAGCGGCCTGCTTTGCATCCCATTCGTGGTTCTGCTCCACAGCGTGAAGGTTCATCAGATTAGCGATCGCGGCATCCACGGCCTTGTCGTCGGTGGACTCGACGAGAGTCATGCCAATTTCCCTTGCCTTACGAGCCCGCCATGCCGCCATCACACGGAAGGCAAACGCCTGGGGAACCGGGGTCAGTAGGCCGCTATTGCCGATGTCGTATACGAGCGAGGCCATGGCGTTTCGGCCCTCCCGCTCAAAGTAGTCAGCCACGCTCACGGGGTCAGCCGGGCGGCTGGCGGAGGACAGCGTGGCAATCGCGGTGTAGATGTCCGCGTGGTTCTCCGTCAAGAAGTATTCGGCGCGCATATCCACCTTGTGGCAGTCGCCAGGGCGTAGCATCAGCGTTGCCAGCAACGCGCGCTCGGTTTCCGTGATGGTCTGATCTTTTGCTCGGCTCACAGTTTTCTCCGGGCAGCGGGTGATTCACCGTGATCCACGGTGGAGTTCTGTTTGGCGTTGAGGTTCGCCCAATCGCTACGGATGGCGCCCATGAATGCCTCGTCCCAATCGACGTAGCGGTAGTCCTTGGCTCTGGCCTTGCTGACGAACGCATCGAAATGTTCATCGAGTCGTGCGTAGCCTTTGCTGGTTGCCCAGGTACGGACACGATCTGAGATCGAGAAGTCATCGGGTATCGAAGACTTGATCGACTTGGCTCGTCGAAGCGGCTTCTCCTGTTCCTGTTCCTGTTCCTGTTCCTGTTCCTGTTCCTGGCTTCGAAGGGGCTTCAAAGGGGCTTCACTATCACTGTCGTCAATGAGGCTGAAAGCGACACCGTATAGGTTGAGAAACCGCGCTCTGATGCGGTTTGGCATCTTCGCCAGTTCTTTTCGTAGACCCACAACGCGGTTGTCACGCGGGCTTAGGCTGTCACCTATCTGGAACGCGGCCATGCGAAGAACGAAAACCGTCTCCGAAGCCTCGTCGTACTCGCAAAACCCCACTTCGATGAGCCTTGCAAGGGCCTTTGAAGCCCCTTCAATGCCAAGCCCTGTTTCATGCCCCATGTACATCACCGGGCAATAGAAGACCCCCGTCATGGACGAGTGCGGAGAGGTCATCAAATAGGTGGCTAGAACCTGGGCCTCGGGATTGCCGCGCAAGGCTTTGCCCGTGTCTCCGGTCCAGAACTTCGGGGAGACGATGCCGTAGTCGCGCATTACCGCAGCCCCATCCGGCGCTCCATGCGCGCGATTTGCTCCGGAGATCGGGCATTGATGAGGCTTGCAAGACGATACCAGCGGTAGCGCACTACCACGGGCGGCTCATCGCCCCTTATGGCCGCTTCTACTGCTCGACGAGCGAAGCGGATGCGCCACTCGTGGAATGTGTCTCGAAGGCTCATTACTCGACTACCTTCCACAGCGTGACCGGGTGCATGTGGCACGCCCTGCCCTCGGCTTGGCGATAGCCGAGCTTGCGGATCAGCCCCTCGCGAGCCAGACGCGTGAACACAGAGCCGAACGCACGTCCGTCAGGCGGCATAGGCAAGCCTTTCGTGTGCGCCCATCCGCGGGCTTCCTCGGCGGTGAAGTTCGCCTTGTGATGGCGGATGAAGTTGCGCAGCGAGAAATAGGCCAGGGATGACCAATCAGCGTGGCAATCGTCAGCATGCGCCGTAGCGCGAGCCATGCCGGCGTCTCGGCCTGTGCGGCCTTGGTTGAGCACTGCGTTCATTGGTTCCCCTTATCTGCGCTTTTGAGAGACTCAAAAGGAAGGATGCGGCCCTCCTTTTCGGGTAGGTCTAGGCCGGCCTGCATCGCAAGCTCAGCGGATAAGGCAATCGCCGCGGCAACAGAGATCCCAAGGCGTGCCGCTTGTGCCTCAAAGAACCTCTGCTGCCGCGCGGTCAGCGTGACGTCGTACACGGAGCAATGGGCTTTTCTGGCCCTCACAAAGCCCTCGCAACGGCGTCCATATCGCCGTTATGTTTCTCAAGCAGCTTCATCCCGATCACGGCGAGGTCGTGAACAAGGGTCGATGGCTGACGGCGCGTCTTGGGCGCCAGGTCATTGATCTTTTCTTCGTTCAGGCCGTCGAAGCGCACGCGATAGACGTGGTTTCGAATGTGGATGGGATCGGCGTACATCGGTAAATCCTTTTGGAGACTCGTGTGGTTGAGGGAAATGAACAGGCAGCAGAAAGCCGCCCCGGGGAATCAGGCGGCTTTGCGTCGAGCGCGAGGCGACTTGATGGATTCGGGGTAAAGCACCGAGTGGACGCGACGGGCATTCATGCGGCCTCGCCTCGCGAATTGGTCGCGTCAATAAGCAGGTCCGCGGCAGTGACTTCGCCACCCGTAGCCCCGATCAGGGCAGGCCAGTACGAAGGGCGTATAGACCGCTTACCCGCAATCCAGTGCCTAACCGCAGACGGCTCGACGTTGCAAGCTTGGGCAATGCGGCGGATTGCTTCGCCTCGCTTGCCGATCGGATGGCTGGAAACCCACTCGCGTATGTTCATGGACCCGGACGATACATGATGTATCCCCAAGATACAATATGTGGCATGGACGGAGCCGATACGATCCGTACCATCGAGGCCATGACTGATTGGGTTGATCGCGCCAAGGCCAGAATGACCTTCCTGAAGCTCAGGCAGGACGACCTTAAAGGGGCGTTCGGCGTGGAGACGCGAGGGGCAGTAGGACACTATCTAACGCGGCGCCGGTCCCCTACTCCGGACCAAATCATTGCCCTAGCTGACAAGCTTCGGATGCCCGTTGGCGAACTGCTGGTTGGCGAGCGAGGGATGCTGTCTCAAAATGATGTGAGATCTCAGGCCGTGGGATTGGATGGCCGGATGATCGCCGAGACGGCAAAGGCCCTCCGCATCGTGTTTGCCAGGCGGGGGGTCACATTCGATATCGAGAAAGATTCCGGAATTTTCGCGGCGGCCTACAGCATGCGGGCTCAGATGGCTGACGAAGCTTCACAGGAAGAACTTCTCGGGTTCGGAATGGCCCTGGCAGACATGGCTGACGTGGGGAGCGAGCGCTATGGACGAGATAATGGTGATGAAGCTGGTGGCATTGATCGAAGCACGACTAAGCGAAAAGTCCGCTAACACACAGCCAGTGGTCACCGGAGTTGTCTTCCCCAGATCTCTGCCCGCACCATCAAACGATGCAGATGGCTCTTCTCCGGTAACGAGGACTGGTTAAAGGGTTGGGCGCAAATAGTTCTTGCATGGCGCCAAAATAACCCCGCATGAGCGGGGTTTTTCTTGGTTAGAGGCCCTGCCCCGAGTCGCCTTCCAGCTCCAATGGCAAGGAAAGATTCCCTTGGTGCGGCGGCGCAATCCGATCAAGCTTCGACTTGAAGTCTTGCCAGCTCGTACTTAGCTGCATGACGGTGACGACCTTTGTAAGAAGCTCTTTTAGTCGGGGATCGCCAACGTCTTGCGTAAGTAGCCGATGCATATGATGAGCCGGTCGACCATCCGCGTTCTTTTTAGTTTTCGCTTTGAGTTCTTCCCACACGCCCGGAGCCAGCCGCCGATAGACGATATCGTTTGTCAGGTGGCCGAAATACGGGGGGCGCTTGACCGAACTCGGGTCGAACGGTAGACCTCTCAGCCGGAACATTTCCTCGTAGAACTCGGCGGGAAACTTTTTCACATATGGCTGTAGCTCCTTAGCCACAAACGCCTCAAGAATCTTAGCTAGAGCGTCTCGGGACCGATCTTTCTGATATCCCGTCGCTTCGTCGACTAGCGCAATGATGCCGACCTCAGCCAGACCGCGGATCAAGATGTCTGCCGCGTTTCCTAAGTGCCGCTGGGAAGGAAGTAGCTTGTCATCATCGCGCGCACGAAGGTAAACGTTACAGACCTTAGGCAGGAGCTCGGCTTTGTAGCCATATGCCTTCACGCCACTCGGAGTACGAAAAACAAGCGGCGTTGTCGACTCCAATAAATCCTTTGGAATGAAAGGCTTAAGGTTGTTTGCAGACAAGAAACTAGGCAGTTTGTCGACCCCTTCCTCAGCAGTCGATGCACCATGACCGCCTTTTGCCTTCTTCGCGCGGCCGAGCGCGGAGAGAAAACCTTCCTGCGTAATTAGTCTCGTCCCATCTTCTAGGACGTAGCACACGAGCTCGATACCTCCGATCTTCAGAGGATTGTCCGGTGAGCCATGAGTTGCCACCGGGAGCTTGCCCAAGTCTAGCCGTGCCTGCACCGCACGTTTGGCAATTTCAGACCGCCTCTCGGGCGTTAACGCCTGAGCCCGCGCCGCCCCGCCTATGGCCTTGCCTTTCGGTCCTGGTTCCATCTTCTAAGCCCCGTTGTCGTGAAGGTTTGCTAGATATATCTTGCAAACAACATCTTTGCAAGTTACTAAACTGAACGCTAGGTAAATGACCTGATACGATCTGGGCCCAGCGAGATACATGATGTATTGCAGACTGAGGATACATTCTGTATCTTTGCTTCCAAGCCGGCCACCCCGGCAGGGAGAGCAGACATGATCGATCGCACCTATACGAATCAGTACGTCTTCAAGGGTCACGACGAAGACGGCATGGCGATCTACGAGTTCGACGGCCCGGAAGAAGTTCTCTACCCGATCCCGTCCCGCGAGGAATGGGAACACAGCCGCGGGAAGGGTGCTTGAGCCATGCGCGCACCGATCATCACCGGCCACGACCACTTCAAGCCCGCGGAGCTTCCGGAGGCGCTTGAGTTCGACCTGACGCCCGGCGATGCCGAGCTTGTCGCTCGCTGTGCATCGGCTATCGACGCGCTTCGCCAGAAGAACGCCGAGAAATCGGAGACGCAGCGATGAGCACCGAGACGCAGAAGGTGGAAGAGCGCTGCGACCTCGGTTTGTTCATGGTCGAAGTTCAGCAGTCCATCGTGGCCGTAGGTACGTTCTGCGAGCTTGACGATCTGACCATCGCCTCGGTTCCGGCCAAGGACAAGCTGTCGGAATTGCTTGCTGAAAGCCTCGACCTTCAACGCGCGCTGCGCGAATGGCGTAACGCTTCCATCGCAGCGATTGAATCGCTTCGACATCACGGTCTAAACCTTCACGCAAGCCGCCTCCAAGAGGCGCTCGCGAGCATCGGTGCCAAGCCATGAAACCTACCCTCGCCCTCACCGCCTCCTTCCTTTTCCTCGGCTTTCTCGGCCGCTGCATGGGGATCGTCTAATGGCTGCTTTGCCTGACTACATCGACTTTCGCCACAAGGCTTACTTGGACCATCAGGAAGCCGCTGAGGCTGCGCAGGAACGGCTCAACGCACAGACCGCAGCCGAGCTTCGCAAGCGCGAGACGTGGGAAAACGGAATGGTCGATGCGGCTTACGAGAAGCCCGGCTATCCGAATCCGATCCTTGACGCGCTCATGGCCGAAGACTTCACCGAGGCCGGTCGCCTGATCCACAAGCACATCACTGAGCGCTTTGCCATCGAGCAAGCGCAAGACGCAATCGATGCCCAAGACGAGGACGCCGAAAATGGCTTCTACGCGTAATCCCCGCATGTTCCGCTGCCGCCTGGTGCGCTTCGTGGACGGCTTCCCGCAGACGGTTATCTACGTCGGCCCTTTCGACGGCTGGTCGCGTGACTGGCACATGGTGATGAGGGCGGTGGCATGAGCGCCATGACGCTGGAACAGGCCATTAGGGTTATGACTAAGGTTTGTGGCTACGCCTTCAACAAGGCGTACGGGGCCGATGCAGCTTGGAAGGTCATCCAAGCCGAACTCAATAAGTCAGCCAAGCACGCAGCCCGCGAAGGAGACAAGGCATGACTCGCCCTCCGTTCGGTGGTCCCGGTGAAATACCTCCGGTGCCCGTCAAGGTTCCGGCTGATGCTTGGGACAACACGATCCGCGCATATGGCGTAGCGGATGCATGCCAGTGGTTCGGCCACGACATGGATAGTGAATTCACGCTGGAAACGATCCGCATTCTCCGTGAGCGTAGCGAGGAAGACGCATGACCCGCCTCCTAGCCTGGTGGATGTCGGCACCTATCGATTTCAAGTTAGCCCTGGCCGGATTCCTCACGCCTTACGTGCTCATGGGCATTTTGATTTGGGTTGTGAAGCACTGAGCTTTGCGTCCATCAAAAGACAAACGGTTTCGCACCGCCCGCTAAGTCGCGGGGCTTCGGAGTCCACGGGCATAAAGACCTGCGAACCGAATTAGGTGCATTTTCTACCAACACGCCGCCGGACGTCTCCGGCAAGGGATTTGAGTATGAATCAGGTAGTCCAGTTTCAGCCCGAAGTCGAAGCCAAGCGAGCCAGGAAGACTGGATGGCAGCGCGCGAATCGTGCTGCGTTCGCGGCTGAACACGGCTACAGCACTACGGCTAACTATGGGGCTGGTGGTAATCGTGACGCGGTTCTAGAGCGAGACGGCCATGCCTGCGTCCAGTGCGGAATGACGGACGCAGAGCACAAGGCGAAGTGGGATAGGCCCATCACGGTAGATCACATCAGTAAGGACCGCAGTGATAACTCCCTCGGCAATCTCCAGACCCTCTGTCTCACGTGCCATGGCCGCAAAGACCTGATTCCCCGGCTACGGACGCGTAAGGCTGAGCCGCTCCACGAAGACATGCGAACGCTTCGTGCCAAGGGCCTGACCTATCAAGCGATTGCAGACCAGCTTGGACTGAGCATTGGCACGGTCTGGAAGTACCTAAAAAGGGATCAGCCGTGATTTCCGAGAGCGAGCAGTACGCCTCAGAGCAGTTTTCTACCGATGACGACGCAGTAGACGAGGGTTAGACATGAACGTTTTCCAGGCAATCAACGCAGTACAGCGCGACCTTGCGGCTACTGGCATCGGCAAGGACAGCGAGAACACATTCGATAAGTACAAGTTCCGCGGCATCGATGCCGTCTACAACGCTCTGTCTCCCCTTCTTGCCAAGCACGGTCTGTGCGTCCTTCCTCGGATGCTCAACCGCGAGGTCATCGAGCGCACAGCCAAGGGTGGCAACGCCCTGTTCTACGTCACTGTAGAGGCTGAGTTTGACCTTGTGTCGGCCGAGGACGGCAGCAAGCACACCGTGCGCACGTTCGGTGAGGCGATGGACCGTGGCGACAAGGCTACCAACAAGGCCATGAGTGCCGCGTACAAGTACGCCGCTTTCCAGACGTTCGCCATCCCGACAGAGGGCGACAACGACGCTGACGCGTCCTCACATGAGGTCAAGGCAACCGGCAAGCCACAGGCGCGACAGGTGGCCGGAACGCCCACAGAGGGCGCGTGGGAAGCCATGGACGCCGACGAGCAGGCATTCCTCATGGACATCGCCAACCGGGTGATGCAAATCATCGACTCCGGCGATGTTCCAGCGGCACATGACTTCCTGTCTTCGCAAAATCTGACGTCTGATGAACGTGTAGCAATTTGGACTCGTTTCGACAGTAAGCAGAGGTCAGCGCTTAAGCGTGCAAACGATGCAGCAAAAAAAGCCGCATGAACTATAAGCACGGAATGTTCGGGACACCGACTCACAACACTTGGCGGCAGATGATGCGCCGCTGTCATGGCTACTCTAGCCAAGCCAAGTGGTATCGAGACAAGGGCATTGTCGTTTGCGACAAATGGCACGACTTCAATTGCTTTCTTGAGGATATGGGGCATCGCCCCGAAGGAAAAACGCTTGATCGTATTGATTCGGAAAAACCGTATGAGCCCGGGAATTGTAGGTGGGCTACGGTGGTAGAACAGGCCAGGAACAAGTCGAATAACCGCGTCTTTCAGTTCGAGGGAAGGAAAGTCTGCTTAATCGAACTTTCAGAACTACTTGGCGTATGCCCCGAAACCATTCGATCACGAATAAAGAAGGGCTGGCCTGAGTCCGAAGTCTTACGCCCATCCACATCCCGTCACCACGTGACCGGACGGAAAAAAGGAACCACCTAATGTCAATCAATGTCTTTACCTTTTCCGGCCGCATCGGTCGTGATGCCGAAGTTCGCCACGTCAACGGCGGCAAGGTCGTGACCGGCTTTCCTGTCGCCATGGACGTCGGCTATGGCGACAACAAGTCCACGTTGTGGGTCGATTGCTCCGGCTGGGGCGAGCGCTGGGAGAAGCTGGCCGACTATCTGATGAAGGGCTCGCAGGTGACGGTGACCGGCGAGGCCAGCTTGCAGACTTACCAGTCCAACGGCGAGGACAAGACGAAGCTGGTTTGTCGCATTAATGACGTTCAGCTTCCGCCGAAGTCTTCCAGCAATGCACCTGCACAACGCAAGGAGCGCCCTGCGCAGCGGCAGGCTCCGGCTCGCGACAACAGCTATGGCGATGCGCCGGACGACGACATCCCCTTCGATGTCTTCCGCCGCCACGCCTACTACTGAGGGGATGGGGATGAGGAGAATGAACGAACTATCCGGAATTTCCGGACAGTTGCCCACCGGAGAAGCCCCATGACAAGCGAGACGAGGTTGTCGGTACAAGAGCTATTCGACATCGAGGTACGAATGGCCCACGCAGACGAATGCGGTCCAGAGCCATCCGTACGAGAAATGATTACGCGTTACTACGCGCAGGCGTTTGCTTGGTCGAAAGCTGAACATCTTGCAGACGAGCTAATCACCGCCCTCTCCCGCATCGCTGGTGAAGCATGAGCACATACGAGTACACCAGCGGCATGAAGTTAGAGCCGACCGATGCCGAGCGTTTCGGCGGACCTGACTCCTGCGCCAATCACGGCCATTTTTACGACGACGGATACTGCGAGTTCTGCGGCATACACGAGGACGAAGCATGAGCACGGTGCGGAGGTATACGGCGGAGGGGATGGCGGACATTGCCAGCAAGCTTGCTCAGGCCCAATCGTTTGATCCCTGGTCGAACAAATGGATAAGCGAAGCCCGTATGGCATTAAGCCAGGCTGCCGAAACTGAGGCGAAGGCGATGGGGTTGGTTGCACAACTGGAAATCATAGCCTCCGACTGGGAAAACACGGCTAATTTTGAGGGCGGAGACGACTACACGTTTGGCCGTATGCAAGTCGCTACGTTGGTCATCGAAGAAATCCGCGAAGCCCTATCCAAGTTCAGAGGTGAATACGCATAACTCATGACCACAACCACCGAGCGGTACACGTCTGAGCAGATGCGTGCAAAGGCAGAAGCATTGCTAAAGTCGAATACGGCGGAGATTCTTGCGTCAGACATGCTTTGGATGGCGGCTAAGCATTTCGAATATACGGCCACCCGCCTGCAATCCCTAGAGGCGGAGAATGCGCGGCTTCGTAAGGCTTTCGCTGATCTTCGCGATGCTGACGATATGAGCGAGACCGTGCGTGCCATCGCCCGCAACGCCCTAAAGGAGGATTGATATGTGGGGCTCTTTCAGCAAGTTCGAAGAAATCATGTTCACCCTGACTTTCTGGCTCGGCATGACTGGAATCATCGTACTTCCCATCGGTCTCATATGGTTTCTCGTCTCACACCTTAAATGGGTGTGGTGAACTAAAGGAGGATTGATTGTGGTTACTCGATACGATGTTCGTTCGCGCGAGGATGGATACACGCCCCACTACGCAAGTGATGACGGCGAATTCGTCACCCACGCCGACTACAAGGCGCTTGAGGATTCGCATGCGCAGTTGGCGCTTGACCTATTCGCGGAGCAATGCGAGGTAGAACGCCTCACCGCCGAGCTAGCGGAGTGCAGGAAGGATGCTGAGCGCTGGAAGTGGCTTGTGTCAGAGAACAACAAAGGCGGATCGCGCGCAAAGTTTCTGATCTGCTGGTGGAGCAAAGAAGGCGACGGTTACGAAACGACAAATGGAACGAGTGTTGACGGTCACGATCCGGAAGCCATCGTCCGACTCATAGACAACGCTATGGAAGGGGCTAACGCATGAGCACGATGACGCTTGAACAGGTGAATACCGACGAGTTGAGAGAATTTGCGGCCCGTCTTCGCTTCGGATCACTGGAATTTCGGGACGACCGCGAGCGTGCTGCTGACGCGATCTCCGGTGCATGCAATGTCATCGACGCCGAACTCGCCAAGCAAGCCGCCGAGCCAGTCGGAGGTGAGTTTGATATGCGCTATGACGCAGGGTTTGAAGCTGGGTGGCACAAGGCGCGGGCGCGCTTTGAGAAGCCTGAGCAGGCGGTGGACTACTCAGCCGGGATTCGTGAGGCCGCTGCGCGTCTTCGACAGGCATGCGACTTTGCTCGCATTCCATGCACCCCATCCAGCCTATCGCCGCTGTGTCAGTCAGCCAAGTTCCTTGAGTCTATCGTTGGGATTATCGACACCAATCGCCTGTTTCCCGCAGAGGTTGTCGATGGGGTGGGCGACAGATTGCGAGACGCCGCCGTTCTACTTGCATCGTTTCAAAGCGGCTTCGGCTCCCTAAAGACCTATGATGGCGACGAAGCCGCTACTTGGGATCGTATCGACCGAGCCATCGCCGCCATCTTCACAACTATCGAGTATCTAGCCGGCGATTGCCAGACTCTCGATTCTGTGTTGCCACTTCCCGTAATCAAGTCCGGCGGGCTGATGGGGCCGGAGTATGCGAACGGCTGGAACGACTGCCGTGACGAGATTCTTTCCAACCTTCGCGAAAAATCCACACCCCGCCCGGCTGTCGCCACGCCCGCGATAGACGATCCTACCGTTATGATTCAGACGAAAGGGTGGAGACTCATTCCTGAAACGCCCACAGAAGAAATTCTCGACGTTCTGAGGTGGCATCTTAATGAAGCTTGCCAAGGCCCTCCCTTCTTCCCCAGGGTTGTCTTTGATGCGCTTCTTTCTGCACTTCCTGACCCTAATCCATACCAGATACAAGCGGTTCCTGTTGTCGCCACGCCTGCCGAGGTGACGGAAGACGAGCGCGACATCGAACATGAATTCCCGGTTGGCGTCCGACTCGGCTTGGCTAGAAAGTTTCTGACGACGAAGAAGCGCACGGGTACCTGGGGATGGGAAGCCGCGCACTCGCAAGGGAAAGCCTACGGCTATGCATCCCGTTGGAACGCAATCATCGGCGCCGTGAATGCCGCCCTCGCCGCCCAGCCGAGCGCCGTGGGCGTGCCGGAAGAACGAAAGGCGTCGTTGTATCCCGACGAGTCACGCGAAGACCAGGCGATTGGCGCTGCCTACGACCGAGGTTGGAACGATTGCCGCAAGGCCATACTTGCCGCCGCACCGGAGACCACCCATGACTGACATCGAGAAGGAGAGGGAGGCGTTTGAGGCATGGGCTAGGCCGCAAGGATATGCGTGTATTCAAGACGATGCTGGATACAAGTCCGTCACACAATACGCGTGGAACGCCTGGCTAGCCCGCGCCAGGTCTGAGCGGGTGGTGTCGGTGGGGGAGTTAGAGGCGTTGTGCGACGAGTGGGAGGCAGAAGTGAGGCTTCGCTCGTACACCGAGGCTCGGCCGCTTCTAGAAGAACTCCGCACCCTAATCGCCAAAGCGGGGGTGGGTGATGAGTGATGAACTACTGCCATGTCCGTTCTGCGGCACAAATGACCAATATGTCGAGCGTTACGACTATTGCTCATGTTTCGTTTTGTGCGATGGAACAACAGAAGATGGTACAGCGTGCTTGGCTCGTGGCCCCATTGCCCTACAAGACGATGACGGCGAAGACGTTCCAGGCCATGCCGCCGCAATACGTGCCTGGAACAACAGAAAGTCGGAGTGGAAATGAGCGATGAGTTATTGCCGTGTCCGTTTTGTGGCGACGAGGCCGAATTGTGCAGCCGCCCCACCGATCTTCCCGGTTTTTTGTACGGTATTGCATGGACGGCATCGTGCAAAGGAAACATCGAGCCGGACTGCTGCGGAAGTAACTATTTCGACTACAAGACGAAAGAATGGGCCATCACCGCCTGGAACACCCGACAGGAGAAGGGGAAATGACTAAGCGATCCCGCGCCGTTGCATGGGAGCACACAATGATCATGGAGGATGGTCAAGCCACGCGGAAGTTGTCCTATTCCTCTGCCAATCCATTTGGCAAGCCCGGCGTTGACTACGACCGCGAGTACCTAGTGACAAGACGGAAGCTCATCTATGCGCCTAAAGAGCAGGAGAAGGGGAAATGAGCGAGTGGAAGACGATTGATACCGCACCGAAGGATGGATCCATGTTTTTCGGCTGGGTATCTGCCGTACAGCGTGGAGAGGCAGACGATGGCTCTTACCGCGAAACGGATGTGTCCGACTATGACTTTTGCAGATGGCGAAGCGAGTCATTCGGAGAAGGCGAGGAAGGCTTTTTCGAGAACATGATGGGCGATATCGGAGACATGCAGATGATCACCCACTGGATGACCCTTCCGCCACCACCCACGGATTCCGCCCCATGACCGTTACATACACGATCGTTGAGGCACGAGACGCAACCTCTCTTATAGAAAGGGTTACCGCGTGTTTGGAAGATGGCTGGATGTGTGCAGGAGGATTAGCCACTGCCAATACGCCGGGCGTCTACTTCTACCAAGCCATGACTAGGAACCCACCCCATGACCATGAGTCCCGAAGAATTAGCCCGCTATCTTGACGTCCCGCTAATTGCGCCACTGCCGAAGCAGAAAGGGTTGCGTCCATACGAGACAAACCCGGTGGTTGCTATCTGTGGCGAGTGTGGACGCAAGGTCTACAAGATCGAGGGGTATTGCTGCCAGAACGGACGGTGCCCTATTCAACCTAAAGCATGGGCGACGCTATGACCATGACGATTAGTGAGGCGCTGGAAGTGATTGGCGACGTCCTTAGCGGGGTGTCATACCCATACGGTGAAGCCTGGGACGTCATCCGCTCGCGGCTTGAGGTGAGTGATGAGCCTGACGTAGCGCTTCTCGTTAGCATGGCAATGCGCATAAATCACGGCTTCGGCGTGGATGACCAGCGTAGCCAGGAAATTCAATTGGCTGACATGCGCCGATGCTGGGAGGAAGTGGTGGGCAAAGGCTTCTATCGGCCAGAGAATCGAAAGCAATATCTAGCCGCCCTTGTCGCGGCGCTGGGGGAGTGATGAGCATAGCAACCGCATGTTATGCACTAGCCATTGGTGGCGGCATTGTCTACTTCTACCTCGACTATCGCATTGCCAAGCGTCGTCGCGAACGCGAACAACGATTAATTGCCTGGATGAATGGACATGGCCCATACCCGGAGGATTGACATGAGCACTGAGGCGATGCTGAGGGAGTTGGAGCTATCTATCGCGCGCATTAAAGGCGTCATCGGCAAAGATGATGACGTTACATACGAGCAGGCTGCTTACTTGGCCTATTCCTTCATCCGCGATCATGGACATTTCCTTGCCAAAATGGTGGTGGACTCCGAGCGCATCCAGTGGTTACAGGACACCTACAACCAAGTGTCGCCGCAATTCCTGCCCAGGCCAAAAGGCTACACGGGTACGCTTGAGCCGACCGGGCAATGGGGCATATCTGTACGTGGAACACGGAGTGGGTTTGTTGCAAACAGCCTGCGCGAGGCCATCGACGCAGCCCGGGGGATCGGATGAGGCTTAGGACTGAAGTGCGAATGTGGATTGGTCATACGCATGATTAATAACGACGAGCATTACTGCAAGCACTGCAACAGTTATTTCCTCGTCTCTCTTGGGCCGAAAATTACTGGTGATTTCTTACTGGAATGTCCGCAATGTGGATGGCGACACTACCGCTATTTTGTCTCTGGCGAGGCCATCCATTGCGACATAAGTCGAAGGACTGACGATCCAAAAACTATCAATGGTCACATGTAATGGGAAAACAGACGAATGTGGTATGGCGATGAATGACGACAAGCTCTGCCTCTCTCGCGAGGAAATCACCGAGTTGACGCGAGCGCATACCCGTGCCCGCCAGTTGGCATTCCTGCGCAACAACGGGATTCGGCATTACGTGGACAACAACGGGTGGCCGGTGGTTACCGTCTCAGCCGTCGAGGGCATGCAGCCGCAAGCACGGGCTAAGGGTCCGTGGAAGTCGAACAAGGCGGCGTAGAGTGGGCCGTAGACCTTCCAGTCCTAACGCCGTGCCTCGCCTTCGTCTTCGCAAGCGAGGGGTACGCACGTACTACTTCTACGACCACGGCGGCCAGCCGAGGCGTGAAGAACCGCTAGGCACAGATTACGGCCTTGCGATCCTCAAATGGGCTGAGTACGAGCGGAATCGCCACGCCCGGGAGAAGGTCGCCGAGGTCATCACATTTCGGTATGTCGCGGACAAGTATCGGGCGATCGTCATGCCGACGAAGGCGACGGCTACGCAGCGCGACAACGAGCGCGAACTACGCAAGCTGTTTGAGTTCTTCGATGATCCGCCCTGCCCGCTTGACGAGATCCGCCCGCAGCACGTCAGGCAGTACATGACTAGCCGGTCATCGGCTCCTGTACGGGCCAACCGAGAGAAGGCCCTGCTATCGCATATCTGGAACTTCGCCCGTGAGCATGGCTACACGGACAAGGCTAACCCCTGCGCCGGCATCAAGGGCAACACGGAGGGCGGACGAGACGTCTATGTCGATGACGCTGTCTACCAGGCGCTATGGGACAAGGCGGGATGGCCCATGCGCGATGCTCTGGATATGGCCTATCTTACCGGTCAACGTCCGGCAGACGTGCTCAAAATGACCGTTGGCGACGTGAGGGACGGCCATCTAGAGGTGACGCAGAAAAAGACCAAGGCCAAGCTGCGGATAGCGCTCAGCGGGGCGCTTACCGAACTTCTGGCTCGAATCGATGAGCGCAGGAAGTCGTGCCCGGTGCAGGCCATTAGGCTGATCGTGGATGAACGCGGGAGGCCCATGACCTACCGGAAACTACACGATAGGTTCGTGGCTGCGAGGGATGCCGCGGGGGTCGATTTCCAGTTCCGCGACCTTCGCGCCAAGGCGGCATCCGACAAGGCTGACGCGAGCGATATGCGCGAGGCGCAGAGGCAACTTGGGCATACGTCGGTGGTGATGACGGAGCACTACGTCCGGTCACGTCGAGGGGCAAAAGTGGACCCGACGAAGTGACGATTGCGGAACAGAATAGCTATTGCGGAAATTTGCCAACTGACAGGAAGCGAAACGGGAATTCCCGTTTCGGAATAACTTCAAATGCTTACATGACTGCCCGGAGTGGGACTCGAACCCACATACCCTTTCGGATGAGGGATTTTAAGTCCCTTGCGTCTACCGGTTTCGCCATCCGGGCGGAAAGAAAAAAAGGCGCACTGCGTTAGCAGGTGCGCCTTGGAATGCGATGGAGGCCGAGGTCGGAATCGAACCGGCGTACGCGGATTTGCAGTCCGCTGCATGACCACTCTGCCACCCGGCCATCGCTTGCGCAGGCGAAGAGTATCCGCGTAGCGCTTAAAAAACAAAACCTCGGAGGTCCGAGGTTTTGTAAGAACTTGGAGCGGGAAACGAGACTCGAACTCGCGACCCCGACCTTGGCAAGGTCGTGCTCTACCAACTGAGCTATTCCCGCGTCGTTGTCCGGCTATTTTAGATCAGATGCCGAATGTGTCAACTACCTTGCACCGATTTTTTTTCACTTTTTGTCACATCCTCTGAATCTCCGCGCAGGCTCGGCCATGCGGCGCGGAGATAGTCGAGGCCCGACCAGATCGTCAGCACGCCGGCCACGACCAGCAGGGCCTCACCGATGTGATACAGGCGCAGAGTCTCTGCGTCGTGCTGGAGCAGCAGCACCACGAGGGCCACCATCTGCATCGCGGTCTTGAGTTTGCCGAGGAAGGCGACCTTGACCTTGGAACGCGCGCCAATCTGGGCCATCCACTCGCGCAGGGCCGACACGCTGATCTCGCGCCCGACGATCACCGAGGCCGTCACGGCCATCAGGATGCTCGACCAGCCCCCGCCGGGATGCGACTGCACGAGGAGAAAGAGCGTGACCGCCACCATCAGCTTGTCGGCCACCGGGTCCAGAAATGCCCCGAAGGCCGAGGTGAGCTGAAGACGTCGCGCGAGGTAGCCGTCGAGCCAGTCGGTAAAGCCCGCCAGGACGAAGACCAGGGCGGCCGTCAGGTTGGCGCCGCGGAACGGCAGGTAATAGACGATGACCATCACCGGCAGCAACAGCACGCGGAACAGGGTCAGCCAGGTGGGGAGGTTGATTCGCATAGGTCGGCCGGTGCGGGAGACGGGCGCTGCGTGCGCGACGTCTCCATGTCCATCAGGGGTGCAGCATGGCATAGATGCGTTCGGCAAGGCCGCGATCAATACCCTTCACACTCATCAATTCTTCGACGCCCGCGGCTTCCACACCGGCGAGGCCACCAAACGCCTTGAGCAGCGCAGCGCGCCGACGCGCACCGACGCCTGAAACGTCTTCCAGAGTACTCCGTTCGCGCGCCGCCTCGCGACGACGGCGATGTCCGCTGATGGCAAAACGGTGCGCTTCGTCACGCACGGCGGCCACCAGGTGCAGCGCGGGCGACGAGGTACCCGGATGCAACGTGGTGCCGCTGTCGGCCAGCACGAGCGTTTCCTCGCCTGCGCGGCGTCCGGGCCCCTTGGCCACGCCGACCACGCGAATGCCATCCACCCCAAGCTCCCGCAACACGTCCACCGCCTGCGCCACCTGGCCGGTGCCGCCATCGATCAGGAGGATGTCGGGCCTGGCGCCGCCTTCGACCACCTTCTTGAAACGGCGGGTCAGCGCCTGGTGCATGGCGGCGTAGTCGTCGCCCGGGGTGATGCCGGTAATGTTGAATCGTCGGTAATGCGATTTCTCCGGCCCCTCCGGACCAAAGACCACGCACGATGCCACCGTCAGTTCGCCACGCGTGTGGCTGATGTCGAAGCACTCGATACGACGCGGCGTGGCCTCCAGACCGAGCACCTTTTGCAGGTCGTCGAACCGGGCCAGCAAGGTGTGGCGACTCGCGAGGCGGGACGTCAGCGCCGCGCTGGCGTTGCGCTGAGCCATTTCCAGGAAACGCGCACGCTCGCCACGCACGCTCGGCTTCAACGACACGGTGTAGCCGGCATGATCGGACAGCACCGATGCCAGCACGTCCATGTCTTCTATCGGGTCGCTCAGCACCAGCTCGCGTGGCACCTGGCGATCGAGGTAGTACTGCGCCACGAATTGCGAAAGCACGTCCGATACCGAGGCGTCGGTGGGCAGGCGCGGGAAGAAGTCCCGCGAGCCCAGGCTCACGCCGTTGCGGAAGAACATCACGCTCACACATGCCATACCGCCTTCCATGCAGCAGGCGATCACGTCCATGTCCGCACTGGCGCCCTGCACGAAATGCTGCGCCTGCAGTTTGCGCAGAGCGGCTACCTGGTCCCGCAACGTGGCTGCCCGCTCGAAGTTCAGTTCCCGCGACGCTTTCTCCATCGAGACGGCCAGTTCGTCGATCACCGCACTGCTGCGCCCCTCGAGGAACATCTCGGCGTGGCGTACGTCGTTTCTGTAGTCATCCACCTCGATCAGGCGCACGCACGGTGCGCTGCAACGACCGATCTGGTGCTGCAGGCAGGGTCGTGAGCGGTTCTTGAAGTAGCTGTCTTCGCACTGACGCACCTTGAACAGCTTTTGCATCAAGCCGAGGCTCTCGCGCACGGCGAACGTGCTGGGGTACGGCCCGAAATAGCGACCCGGCCCGGCCTTGGCACCACGGTGGAACGCGAGCCGCGGGTAGTCCTCCCCTCCCGACAGATAGATATACGGGTAGCTCTTGTCGTCGCGCAGCACGATGTTGTATCGCGGCTTCAGCGACTTGATGAGCTGCGATTCCAGCAGCAATGCCTCGCCCGCGGTACGGGTCAACGTGACCTCGGCCCGCGCGATCTGCGAGACCATCGACGCGATGCGCGGGTCCATCGGCGGCTTGAGGAAGTAATTGCCGACGCGCTTCTTGAGGTTGGCGGCTTTCCCCACGTACAGCAACTCGTCCTCCGCATCGAAGTAGCGGTAGACGCCGGGCGAGGTGGTGAGGTGGCGGACGAAGGCCTTGCCGTCGAACGGATGCGACTCGGTGTGCTCCATCCGGACATTTTACCGCGTCAGCTGGTCACGGACGCGAAAACGCCGACATGGGGGAGCCATGTCGGCGAGGGCCATCCGTGGGAGCGTCGCCTTCCGTGTAGGGATCAGTGTGGCGACGGGGTTAGATTACGTTGCCGCCCCATGGAGCGCGCCCGGTGCAAGCCGAGGAAGGGTGTGGGCCGTACCCCCGGTCGCAGGAAGGGGATTTCCTACACGCCCTGCCCAGCCAGCCAGCGTTCGGCCCGCTCAAGGTCTTCCCGCGTGTCGATGCCCGGCGGGAACGGTTCGGGCGTCTGCCGCACCGAGATGGGGTACCCGTGCTCGAGGGCCCGGAGCTGCTCCAGCGATTCGGCCTGTTCCAGCGCCGTGCGTGGTAGGGCCGCCAGCCTGCTCAGAAAGCCCGCACGGTAGGCGTAGATGCCGATATGGCGGAGGAACGGCACACCGGGCGGCAGGACCTGGCGGTCGCGCGCGAACGCGTCCCGTGCCCAGGGGGCAGGCGCGCGAGTGAAGTACAGCGCGCGACCGTTGCCGCCGCGCACCACCTTTACGATGTTCGGGTCGAAAAGCTCCTCGGCGTGCTCGATGGGCGTGGCGAGGGTTGCCATGGGCGCGTCGTCCCCGGCCAGGGTCGCCACAACGGCACGAATGCCCGCCGCGGGTGCGAACGGCTCGTCGCCCTGGAGATTGACCACCACAGTGTCTTCGGGCCAGCCGAAATGGCGGGCGGTTTCGGCGATCCGGTCGCTGCCGGAGGCGTGGTCGGGGCTGGTCATGCAGACCAGGATGTCGCCGCAGCCTTTCATTTCGCGGGCCACGCGCTCGTCGTCGGTGGCAACCACCACCTGCGCCGCCCCCGCCTGCCCTGCCCTGGCCGCCACGCGGCGAATCATCGATTCGCCGCCGATCTTCAACAGCGGCTTGCCCGGCAATCGGGTGGAGCCGAAGCGTGCGGGCACGACAACGACGAACGGAGGAATCTTCTCGGCCATGGCGGCGCCCGGGTAACGGAAAGGCGAAGGTTAGCGCCTCGACGTCACCGACGGAACGCCATCAAGCCGTCTCTAACCGAAAGCCGGCGCCATTGGCCAAGGCGACAAAACCGGGGAAAGAGGTCGCGACGTTGGCGCAGTCGCCAATGACGATCGGTGTGGACGCGAGCAGCCCGGCCACGGCGAAACTCATCGCAATACGATGATCGCCATGGCTGTCGATCGTGCCGCCACCGATGGGCCCACCCTGGATGATCGCGCCATCCGGCAACTCGTCGATCTTCACGCCACAGGCCTTCAGGCCATGAGCCATGCTGGCGATGCGATCCGACTCCTTCACGCGCAGCTCGGCCGCACCGCGAATGGTCGTCATGCCATCGGCCGTCGCCGCCGCGACGAACAGTGCGGGGAACTCGTCGATCATGTCCGGCACGATGTCCAGGGGCAGCGCCACGCCGTGCAGTGGTGCGTAGCGCACGACCAGGTCGCCGATGTCTTCCCCGCCACTGCTGCGCATGTTCTCCACGGCGATGTCGGCCCCCATGAGTTCGAGTGCCGCCAGCAAGCCGGTGCGTCGCGGGTTCAGACCCACCGCTTTCAGGCGAAGCTCGGAACCCGGCACGATGCAGGCGGCCACGATGAAGAAGGCCGCAGACGAAAAGTCCGCCGGCACGTCGACGTCCACCGCGCGCAACGTATGCCCGCCTTCCAACCGGGCGCGTCCGGGGGCGTAGTCGATCGGCCAGCCGAAGGCGCGCAGCATGCTTTCCGTGTAGTCACGGGTCGGATGGGGTTCTACCACCTCGGTGAAGCCCTCGGCGTAGAGACCCGCCAGCAGCAGCGCCGACTTGATCTGCGCGCTGGCGACGGGCGGTTCATAGGTCACGCCGTGCAGCGTCTTGCCACCGTGGATACGCAGCGGCGGCTTGCCGTCATTCGTATCGATGACGGCACCCATCAAACCCAGCGGGTCCGTCACGCGTCGCATGGGGCGCCGCGAAAGCGACTCGTCGCCGATCAGCGTCGAGTCGAACGCCTGTCCGGCAAGCAGTCCGGCTAGCAAGCGCATGCCGGTGCCGGCATTGCCGCAGTCGAGCGGTTCGCTGCTGCCGCGAAGCCCATGCAGGCCCACGCCATGCACGACACGCTCGCCCGGTGCCGGAGTTTCGAAACGTACGCCGAGTCGACCGAGGATGGCGGCTGTGGCCCGCGTGTCCTCGCCTTCAAGAAACCCGCGGATGCGCGTGACGCCTTCGGCAAGGGCGCCGAACATCAGCGCGCGATGCGAAACGGACTTGTCGCCCGGCACGACGATCTCGCCGCGCAGCGGACCGCCTGCGGAACTACGCCAATCGATGCGGCTCACGGCAGGTTCTCCAGCAGGCGTTCCAGTTCTGTACGGCTGCCGACGCTTATGCGCAGCGTGTGCCGCAATCCATAACCGACCATCGGGCGCACGATGACGCCGCGTTCAAAGAGATGTGCCTCGAACGCGGTGGCGTCGTCGCCGAGATCGACGAGCAAAAAATTGGTCTGCGACGGCAGCACGCGCAGACCGCGCGCCATGAGTTCCCCTGCGAGCCAGGTGCGATCACGGCGATTGGTGGCGCGCACGTGCGCGCGATGCTCGTGGTCGCCCAGCGCTGCCTCGGCGGCGGCCAGCGCCACACCATTGACGTTGAACGATTCGCGCAGACGCTCGCACACCGCCGCCACCGAAGGATGGCTGAGCATGTAACCGATGCGCAGCCCCGCAAGCGCATACGCCTTGGAGAACGTGCGCGTGACGGCGAGGTTCGGAAAACGCCCCAGCAGATGCAACGCCGTACTCAGCCCTTCCGCATCCACGTACTCGTGATATGCCTCGTCGACCACCACGAGTGTCTGCGGCGGAATCCGCTCAAGAAAGTCTTCCAGCGCGGCGTCGGTGAACCAGGTGCCGGTCGGATTGTTCGGATTGGCGAGATACACGAGCCGCGTCGCAGGCGTGACAGCCGCTGCCATGGCGGCGAGGTCGTGCCCGTACGGTGCTTCCGGATGGTCGGCAGGCAGCGCAGGTACCGCGACGGCCGATGCGCCCGCCGCGGCCGCGGCGATGGGGAACACCGCAAAGCCGTACTGCGAATGCACGACCGGATGCGCTTCGTCCGCGAAGCACTGTGCCATCAGCATCAACAGCTCATGCGAGCCATTGCCGAGGGTAATGCCTGCAAACGGCACGCCCAGTTCGTCGGACAGCTTCCGCTTCAGCGACGCGCCGAGCGGGTCGGGATAGCGCCAGACTTCCTCGATCGCACGATTGGCCGCGCGCAGCGCGGACTTGCTCGGCCCCAGGGGATTTTCGTTGGAACCCAGCTCGGACAGCATCTCGCCGAAGCGCAGGCGCAGCGCCGGAAGATCGTGGCCGGGATCGTAGGCGCGGAGCGCCGACGTCGCCCGATTGGCGAGCGCGGCAGCATCGAATTCAAGAGTCATGGCAAGGCGACAGGATAGGAACCGAGTACACGCACGTCGGCGGCGGCAGGTTTCATTTCTTCGAGCGCGGCCTGCACGGCCTCGTCGTCCACGTGGCCGGATACGTCGATAAAAAACGCGTATTGCCACTTGCCGGTATGTGCCGGTCGCGACTCAATGCGATTCATGCTGATGCCATGACGCGCCAGCGGGCTCAGCACGTCGTAAAGCGCACCGGGCTTGTCGCGCACGGAGACCAGCAGCGACGTGCGGTCGTTGCCCGACGCGGGAAAGATGGAGCGACCGATGACGAGGAACCGCGTGGTGTTGTCGGAGCGATCCTCGATCGGACCAGCGACCGTCTTGAGGCCATACACACGTCCGGCCGTCTCGCCCGCAATGGCGGCCGACTCGGGCGAGAGCCGCGCCGTACGCGCTGCCTCGGCGTTGCTGGACACCGGCACGCGCTCCACATTCGGCAGATTCACGCGCAGCCAGCCCTGGCATTGCTGCAGCGACTGCGGATGCGAGTAGATGCGCTTCACGTCCTTCAACTCGCCGCTCAGCGAAAGCAGGTTCTGATGAACGCGCAGTTCAACTTCGCCGCAGATGGTGGCCTTCGACACGAGGAACATGTCGAGGGTCATCTGGATCATGCCCTGCCCCGAGTTCTCGACCGGTACCACGCCAAAGTCGGCGTTACCGGCCGCGACCTCCTGGAAGACCTCTTCGATGCTGCCCAGCGGCAAGCCGTAGGCGGCGTGACCGAAGTGCTTGCGCACCGCCTGTTCGCTGAACGTGCCTTCCGGCCCGAGAAAACCGATCTTCAACGGTTGCTGCTGCGAAAGGCACGACGACATGATCTCGCGGAACAGTCGCACGAGTTCCGCATTCGGCAGCGGACCGTCGTTACGATCGATCACGCCGCGCAGGACCTGGGCTTCGCGTTCGGGTCGGTAATACTCCACCGCCGCCTTCAACGGGCCCTTGGCCCGGCCGACCTGCTGCGCCCAACGGGCACGCTCGCTGATGAGCGACTGCAGTTGCTGGTCGATGCTGTCGATGCGCGTACGCGCCTCGGCCAGCGTGGCTTGTTTATCGGCGGGGGTCTTGCTCATGGACGTCCAGGCGGCTAAGTGGTTGCAGTTGAAACGGTTATCGCCGCGCATGCATGCTGCAGCGCGGCGACTTCCGACTTTAACCGTGCTTGGCCGCAAAGTCCCGCATGAATTGCACCAGCGCCTCCACAGCGGCTTCGGGCACGGCGTTGTAAAGCGACGCGCGCATGCCACCCACGGCCTTGTGCCCCTTGAGGCCAATGAAACCGGCCGCTTCCGATTCGGTGAGGAAAAGCGCATCCAGTGCGCTGTCGTGCAATACGAATGACACGTTCATACGCGAACGTGCAGCGCGCTCCACATCGTTTCGATAGAAACCATTCGAGCTGTCGATGGCGCCATACAGCAGCGCTGACTTGCGCGCGTTCCGCTCGCCCATCACGGCGAGTCCGCCTTCTGCCGCCAGCCAATCGAAGGTGAGGCCGGCGAGATACCAGCCCCAGGTATTCGGCGTGTTGAGCATGGAGTCGTTGGCGGCCTGCTCCGCATAACGAAGAATCTTCGCGATCGGGCGTGGCGGGCGCGCAAGAAGATCCTCTCGAACGATCATCACCACGAGGCCGGACGGACCGATGTTCTTCTGCGCGCCCGCGTAGATGAGGCCGAAGCGCGAGACGTCCAGCGGCGCGCCAAGGATGTTGGATGACATGTCCGCGACCAGCGGCACGTCGCCGACGTCGGGAATGTCGTGAAATTCCAGCCCGCGAATGGTTTCGTTCGGCGTGTAATGCACGTACGAAGCCGCAGGATTCAGCGTCCACTGCTCGCGCGGCGGCAAGCTGAGGAAATCGTTCGCTTCCGATGTGGCAGCGATGCGTGCATCCACGTGGTACGCCGCCTCACTGACGGCCTTGCGGCTGAAGACGCCCGTCACGATGTAATCGGCGCTGCCGCCCTCGGGTGCGAGGTTCATCGGAATCTGTGCGAAGTGCTGGGTGGCGCCGCCTTGCAGGAACAGCACCTTGTAGTTGTCCGGCATGCCGAGCAACTCACGCAGGCGGCGCTCGGTCGCCGCGGCAAGTTCCATGAAACGCTTGCCGCGATGGGACAGCTCCATCACCGAGGCGCCGGACCCGTTCCAATCGAGCAGCTCCGCCTGTGCACGCTTAAGGACGGCTTCCGGCAGCGCGGCGGGACCGGCACTGAAATTCCAGGCTCTGCTCACTTCGTTCTCTTCGTGGGGAAGGTAACGCCGATTATGCCCGTCAGAAGTGCATGAAAAGCACCGCGGAGATACCCAGCGCCAACAGCGCGGCGGTCGCGATCAGCCACCACACGTCCCCGCGCGGCGCGTCAGTGTCCGGCACGGCGACCTCGGGCTCCGGGTCCGACATGATCACTACCGGTTCCGCGGCCCAGCCGGGGCCATCGACCACGAAGCGGTGGGCGGCGATGCCGATCTGGTCGCCCGGCTGCAGCGAGGCTCGCACCACCTTCACCCCGTTGACGCGCACGGCGTGACGGGCGGGGACACGCGAAGCATCGAGCACCAGATCCCCCTGCTCCCACGCCAGCGTCAGCAAGGCTGCGTCGTTGCCGGGGAGTTCGAGGGGCAGCGCGCCGTGGGTGGAACCCAGCTCCAGGCGGTCGCCCACCGCGACCACACGACCCGACAAGGGGCCGGCCACCGGCCGCAAGGCGACGGTGCAACGCGATTCGGTAGGCTCGACGGTCACCCGGGCATCAAGGTCCGCGTCATCGCGCACCAGCATTCGGCAGTCACCGAGGGAAAGGCTGTCGCCAGGGCGCAGCAGCGCGCGTTCGCGCACGGGTCGTGCGTTGACGTACACGCGCCCCGTCTCGGGTGCGACCTGCAACACGAGACCGCGACGGTCCCGGTGGATGGTGACGTGGCGCGCGGCGACCTGGGTTTCGGACACGACCAGGTCGTTATCCTCCCCGCGGCCAATCGTGAGCACGGGCCGTGACCAGTGGAAATCACCGCGTGCCGAGCTGACGAATTCGATGCGCATGGAAGAACCGGGACGTTGACGACGCGACTTTAGCAGAGCGCGGTATCTATTTGAACGCAAAGGCGTCATCGGTCCGTGACAAGGACGCTGCTAGACTTGGCAACTCCATCGAACAGAAGGACCCGCCGCGATGGCAAAGATCGACATCCGCCGCCCCCATGGAACGACCCTCGAGAATGCCCGCACGGTGGTCGAGAAAGTTGCTGCTCGCATCAGCGAGAAATTCGGCACCGAAGGCCAATGGGAGGGCGACACCATGAGCTTCGCGCGTTCTGGCGTGAAGGGCGCCATCGAGGTGACCGCCACCGACGTCCACGTGACGGCCGAACTCGGCATGCTCCTCTCGCCCTTGCGCGGCACCATCGAAGACGAGATCCGCCGGAAGCTGGACGAACAATTCGGCTGATCCCTGCCGCCACCGGGCGCCGCCCGGTGGCCTCCCACCGCCCCCTATGGCATACTAGTGGACTTATGCGGCCATTCCGGCCGTTCATGTCGACCCGGAACACATGGCAAAAGACGACGTCATCGAAATGGAAGGCACGGTCCTCGAGACCCTGCCCAACACCATGTTCCGCGTGCAGCTCGAGAACGGGCACGTCATCACTGCCCATATCTCCGGCCGCATGCGCAAGCATTACATCCGCATCCTTACAGGCGACAAGGTGAAGGTCGAAATGACCCCTTACGACCTGACGAAGGGACGCATCACGTACCGCATGAAGTAAGGCGCCTCGCGCCGCCTCCATGAGGCAAAAAAAAGCCGCGGCAAACGCCCGCGGCTTTTTTATTGCTGTAGCAATCGCTATAGCGGCGAGGAAACCCGCCTCGCCGCTATAGCTCTCGCAGGCTTACCGCCGCCATGGCGGCGCCTACCTTTCTTAGGCTTCCGCCGTGGCCGGCTCGGCCGACTCCGTTTCGACGTGCAACTGATCGCCCTCGACCGAGAGGGTGACCTTGCCGCCTTCGGCCAGCTTGCCGAAAAGCAGCTCGTCCGCCAGCGCGCGCTTCACCTTGTCCTGGATCACGCGAGCCATCGGGCGGGCGCCCATCTGCGGGTCGAAGCCGTGCTCCGCCAACCAGCGGCGCGCTTCCGGCGTCACGTCCACACTGACCTTCTTCTCCGCCAACTGGGTCTCCAGTTCGATCAGGAACTTGTCGACCACGCGCAGGATGTGGTCGAAGTCCAGCGCATTGAACTGGATGATCGCATCGAGACGGTTGCGGAACTCGGGCGTGAACATGCGGCGGATGGTCTCCATCGCGTCCGGTGCGTGGTTTTGCTTCACGAAACCGATGCCGCGACGCGAAGCCAACTGTGCGCCGGCATTCGTGGTCATCACGATGATCACGTTCTTGAAGTTCGCCTCGCGTCCATTCGTGTCAGTCAGCACGCCCCGATCCATGACCTGGAGCAGGATGTTGTAGACGTCCGGATGCGCCTTCTCGATCTCGTCCAGCAACAGCACGCAGTGCGGATGCTTGGTGATCTGCTCCGTGAGCAAGCCGCCCTGGTCGAACCCGACGTAGCCCGGAGGGGCACCGACAAGGCGCGACACCGAGTGCGCTTCCATGTACTCGGACATGTCGAAGCGAACCATCTCGATACCGAGCTGCATCGCCAGCTGACGGGTAACCTCCGTCTTGCCCACGCCCGTCGGGCCGGCAAGCAGGAAGCTGCCGATCGGCTTGGACGGATCGCCCAGACCCGAGCGCGCCATCTTGATCGACGAAGCCAGCGCCTCGATCGCCCCATCCTGGCCGAACACGACCATCTTGAGGTTACGCTCGAGATTGCGCAGCACGTCGCGATCGGAGGCCGAGACCTGCTTCGCCGGGATGCGCGCCATCTTCGCCACGATGTACTCGATCTCGGGCACGTCGATCCTGCCGGTGCGCTCTTCTTCCGGCAGCAGGCGCCGGCGGGCACCGGCCTCGTCGATCACGTCGATAGCCTTGTCGGGCAGCAGACGGTCAGGGATGTGCTTGACCGAGAGGTCCACCGCCGCACGCAGAGCCTCACCGGTGTACTCCACCGAGTGATGTTCTTCGAAGCGACTCTTCAGGCCACGCAGGATCTCGATGGAGTCGGCCACGGTCGGCTCGACCACATCGATCTTCTGGAAGCGACGAGCCAGCGCGCGGTCCTTTTCGAACACACCGCGGAACTCCTGGAACGTGGTCGATCCGATGCAGCGCAATTCGCCGGAGGCGAGCATGGGCTTGATCAGGTTCGAGGCGTCCATGGTGCCGCCCGACGCCGAACCGGCACCGATGATGGTGTGGATCTCGTCGATGAAGAGGATCGCGTTCGGCTGCTTCTTGAGCTGAGCGATCACCGCCTTGAGGCGCTTTTCGAAGTCGCCGCGGTACTTGGTGCCGGCGACCAGAGCGCCCAGGTCCAGCGACCAGATCGTGCAGTCTTCCAGCACCTCCGGCACCTGTCCCTCCACGATGCGCTTGGCCAGACCCTCGGCGAGCGCGGTCTTGCCCACGCCGGCCTCGCCCACGTAAAGCGGGTTGTTCTTGCGGCGGCGGCAAAGCACCTGGATGGTCCGTTCGACTTCGTCCTGGCGACCGATCAGCGGATCGATCTTGCCCTGGATGGCAAGCTCGTTCAGATTGGAGGCGTATTCGTTCAGGGGATTGCCCTTGCCTTCCCCGCCTTCCTCACCGTCGCGCTCGGCATTGGGCGCCGCGGCAGCCGACTCGTCGCCGATCTTGGCGATGCCGTGCGAGATGTAGTTCACGACGTCCAGGCGCGTAATTTCCTGCTGGTGCAGGAAGTACACGGCGTGCGAATCCTTCTCGCCGAAGATCGCCACAAGCACGTTGGCGCCGGTGACTTCCTTTCGACCCGAGGATTGCACGTGATAGACGGCGCGCTGGAGCACGCGCTGGAAGCCCAACGTGGGCTGCGTATCGCGTTCGTCGCCGGCCGGCAGCACCGGCACCGTCTCGGCAATGATCCGCTGGAGATCGGCCGCGAGGCGTGGCAAATCGACGCCGCAGGCCCGCAGTGCGGCGAGGGCGGAGGTATTCTCCGTGAGGGCGAGCAGCAGATGCTCCACGGTCATGAATTCGTGGCGCTGCTCACGGGCCTGCTTGTAGCAGTGCCCGATGGTGACTTCGAGATCCTTGCTGAACATACGGACCGTCTCCGATAGCTGTGGGCGGCGAGGGCGAGCCCCCTTTCAATGCCGCATGAACTCCAGATGGGGGATCGGCTACATCTTTTCCATAGTGCACAACAGCGGGTGCTGATGAGACCGTGAGTACTCGTTGACCTGAGTCACCTTGGTTTCTGCCACCTCGCGAGTGAACACGCCGCAGACGCCCTTTCCTCGCGTGTGAACATGAAGCATCACCTGTACCGCCCTCTCCTGGTCCATGCCGAAGAAACTGCGCAATACCTCGATCACGAAATCCATCGGCGTGAAGTCGTCGTTCAGCAGGACGACCTGAAACAGCGGCGGCCTGGCAGTGTCGGGACGGGCCGTCTCAATGGCGAGGCCGTGCCCGCGTTCGCTTTCCTGATCGTGTTCGTGTTCTTGGGACATTAATTTGAAGCCTTCGATACGCGAGTCGTTTATACACCGGAAGCCGGGCCACTTTCCGGTCGATTCCCACAGGTGATGGCACAATAGGCCTTTTTCCAGAGCCCTATCCCCTTAAGCCGATGACGCCGACCAGCTCCCCCACCGAAAACGTGTGGTGCCCCCGGGTGACGGTGGCCTGCGTGGTCGCGCGCGGCGACCGTTTCCTCATTGTCGAGGAGGAAGTTGGCGGTCGTATTGCCTACAACCAGCCTGCAGGTCACCTCGATCCGGGCGAGACGTTGCAGGCCGCGGCGGTGCGCGAAACCCTCGAGGAAACCGGCCACCGCGTCGCGCTCGACGCTTTCCTCGGGGTGTGGCAGTGGACCAGTTCGGAGCACGGCGAGCAGGTTCTGCGCTTCGGCTTTTCGGCCCATGTCCTTTCCCACGACGAGACGCTGCCGCTGGACAAGGGTATCCGCCGCGCTCTATGGCTGCGGCGCGACGAGATCGAGGCGCTCGGCGACCGGCTGCGCACGCCGCTGATCCTGCTCACCATCGACGCCTGGCTCGACGGTCGGCGCCTGCCGCTGGATACGGTGTCGAGCCTGCTGCCTGGGGTCGACTCGTGAAAGTGATCCTCGGCGTTTCCGGCGGCGTGGACTCCTCGGTCGCCGCACTCCTGCTCCGGGAAGCCGGGCACGAGGTGGAAGGCATGTTCATGCAAAACTGGGAGGAAGACGACCGCTCCGGCCCGTGCACCACCGACGAGGATCGCAAGGACGCCGTTGCCGTCTGCGGCCGGTTGGGCATCCCCTTCCATGCGCGAAATTTTGCGAGCGAGTACTGGGACGGCGTGTTCGCCTATTTCCTCGCGGAGTACGCCGCGGGGCGCACGCCGAATCCCGACGTGCTGTGCAATCGCGAGATCAAGTTCAAGACCTTCCTCGAGCACGCACGAGCGCTCGGCGCGGAAAAGATCGCCACCGGCCACTACGCCCGCGTCGATTTCCGCGACGGCCGTTATCGCCTCCTGCGCGCCGTCGATGCCGCGAAAGACCAGAGCTATTTCCTGCATGCACTGGGCCAGGAGCAACTGGCTGCCACGCTGTTCCCGGTCGGCGAGATCGAAAAGCCGCGCGTGCGCGAGATGGCCCGCGAAGCGGCTTTGCCGACCCACGCGAAGAAGGATTCGACGGGCATCTGCTTCATCGGCGAGCGGGATTTCCGCTCGTTCCTTTCGCACTACCTTCCCGCCAGGCCCGGCCCGATGATCGACCCGGGTGGCCGTGTCATCGGCGAGCATCAGGGCGTCATGTATTACACACTCGGCCAGCGCAACGGCCTCGGCATCGGTGGCCGAGCCGACGCGCCGAACGAGCCCTGGTACGTGGTGGGCAAGGATGTCGCCAGCAACACGCTTGTCGTCGCGCAGGGCGGAGAGAACCGCTGGCTGCAATCGACACGGCTTTCAGCGACCGACGCCACCTGGGTCGCTGGCGAACCGCCCGCCCTTTCGTTCCGCTGCACCGCCAAGACGCGTTACCGCCAGGCCGACCAGGCATGCACTGTCGTGGTTCGCGGCGACACCCTGGAGGTGTCGTTCGACGAACCCCAGCGCGCCGTGACGCCTGGGCAGTCGGTCGTGCTGTATGACGACGAGGTATGCCTGGGCGGTGCCGTGATCGCTGCCACCGACGCTCCCTACGGCGGCCTGGCTCCACCCCCTTCCCCCGAGTTTTCCGAATGAACGAAGAACGCGTGCTCGCCCTGGCGGGTGTTTTCCAGGGCGCCGCCCTCGCCCAGCAACTGGCGACCGACGGCCGCTGCGACGAGGCGGCGTTTGAGGCCAGCATCGCCAGCGTCTTTCGCATCGATGCCGATTCCGTGGCCTCCGTGTACGGCGGTGTAGGCGGCGTGCGCCGCGGATTGCGCACGCTGGTGGCGCAGTTCGAGGACCAGACCCGCGACGTGGCGGTCATGCGCATGGCAGTCACCGTACTTCGCCTGGAACGTGCGCTGTCGCGCCAGCGCGGCCTGGTCGATCGCCTGCGCGAGGGCATCGTCGGTGCCCAGCGGCAGGTCGAACATTTCGGCATCACGCACCCCAACGTGGCCGCGCGCCTCGCCGATCTCTACACGTCCACGCTGTCCACCCTGAAGCCACGGGTGATGGTCACCGGTACGCCCGCGCACCTGCAGCAGAAGGCGAACGTGGATCGCGTGCGCGCGTCGCTTCTTGCGGCGGTACGTTCGGCAGTGCTGTGGAACCAGCTCGGCGGTCGCCAGTGGCAACTACTGGTCTATCGCAAGCAGTGCGCCATGCTGGCGCGCGGCCTGCTGACAGGCTCGACGCTCGACGACGGCGGTTGAGGCGAGGGTCCCGGCGTCTGGGCAGTTGTCGCTACGCCACGGTCTGAGGCAGCGCCGCGTCCAGTCCCGGGATGGTTTCGGCCAGCGTTCGCAAAAGATCCCCGAAGCGCGCCAGGTCGTCGTGCCACGGCGTGGCACTGCGCCAGTAAAGAGAAATGTGCCGGCCGGGCCGCGCGTCTTCCACCGCGGCCAGTACGACGTTGGGAATCGACCCCAGCCGCTCATGAGCCAGGATCGGCACAAGCGTATAGCCGCCGCGCAAGGCCACCAGCGTGGCAAGGCTTTCGATGCTGAGGTCCTGGATGCGCTCGGGCCGGGCCGAACCGGCCATGCCCAGATCGGAGACGCCATGGCCGTGGCTCTCGGCCATGAGCGTCGCCTCCGCGGCGTCCAGTTCCGCCAGGCGAATCGACGCCCTGTCCGCCAACGCATGCCCGGTGTGCAGCATGAGTTCGTAGGGCTCGAAGAACAGCGCCGTCGATTCCAGGCCGGTCACGGTCGCAACGGGCGGGGCCAGCACGGCATCGAGTTCGCCTTCCTGCAGACGACGCAGCAGGCCGCGGGGTTTGCCTTCCGAGATGGTCAACCGCGCACCGGGGAAACGCTGCGGGAACGGCTCGATGAAG
>Ga0209674_100298_pt1 | contig 34587 bp, 27 predicted proteins | sample AraplaCvi_mMS_r2_FD_184279 | JGI IMG/M metagenome (GOLD analysis project Ga0209674, IMG submission 184279) | Arabidopsis root microbial communities from North Carolina, USA - plate scrape CL_Cvi_mMS_r2 (SPAdes) (version 2) | ecosystem: Host-associated > Plants > Roots > Endosphere | place: USA... | reverse complement strand
GGATCGGTGGCAACCCTGAGCCAAGCCGGCGGTACACCGCCGGAAGGTGCAGAGACTACCTGAGGGCTACAGCGCCCTTCATAACAGGCTCGAGCGTCCCGCACCCCACCCGCGCGTTGCAAAACGACGGAGGGTGAAGAGATAGTCCGCGCCAGAGGGAAACCTTTGGAATACGCGAATCCCTTGGTTCCAGGTTCGAATCCTGGTGGGCCCACCAAATATCTATCCACTGATGTCCGAGCAAGTCCAGAGAATCTAAAAAAACCCCGCCAAAAGCGGGGTTTTTTGTCGCCTCATGTCCAGGCCGGTTCCGGGGCATCCTGTTGCATCCAATGAAAAAGTGAGTAAGGTTGTGAGTAAGTGGCCGACTCGAATCGCACCTTACTCACAAAAGCGTTACTCACATGCTCACTGATACCAAGTTGCGAACGTTGAAACCCCGCGAGAAGGTGTATCGCGTAGCCGATGCCAATGGGTTGTGTATCGAAGTACGGCCCAGCGGCGCGAAGCTGTGGCGCTATCGCTATCGACATGCAGGCAAGCCGAGCATGGCTGCCTTAGGTGAGTACCCCACCATGTCGCTTGCCGAAGCACGCAGCGAGCGCGACCAAGCGCGGGCGCAAGTGAAAGAGGGATTGAATCTTGCGCACGTTGCTAAAGCCGAACGCGCCGCACGAATGGAGCGAGCAAGCAACACGTTTGCGTCGGTGGCTTTGGAATTCCTTGCTAAACGCGAGAAAGAAGGCATGGGAATGGACAGCGTGGAGCGTGGCCGTCGCCTGATCGAAAAGGACCTCGCAAGTATCCGCAACCTACCAGTGGCTGAAGTGTCCGCAACGATATTGCTGGCGGCTCTTCGCAAGATGGAAAAGCGCGGCATCGTGGAATCGGCACATCGCGCACGCGGCTTGGCTGGTCAGGTATTCCGTTATGCCATCGCAACGGGACGTGCCGAGCGCAATCCTGCAGCTGATCTGATTGGTGCGCTTGAGCGCCCGAAAACCAAACACTTTGCCAGCATCATCCTTCCATCGAAGATAGGCGAGCTGCTGCGTTCCATCTACAACTACCAAGGCTCGCTGGTGACGATAGCGGCGCTCAAGCTGGCGCCAGTGGTATTCGTACGACCTGGTGAACTGCGATATGCCGAGTGGTCCGAAATCAACTTGGACAAGGCCGTGTGGGATATCCCTGCCGAAAAGATGAAAATGAAGCAGCCGCATCTAGTCCCATTATCCGATCAAGCTGTATCGATTTTGCGCGAGCTACACTTCTTGACTGGGGGTGGGAAATATGTATTTCCTGGTGTGCGTAGCATGCGCCGGCCTATAAGCGAGAACACGGTGAACGCCGCACTGCGCTATATGGGCTACGACAGCGACACGATGACTGGGCACGGTTTCCGTGCGATGGCCAGAACGGTAATGGACGAGGAGCTAGGCTTCCCCGTGGATCACATCGAACACCAATTAGCCCATGCTGTCAAAGACGCCAATGGCCGCGCTTATAACCGAACTTCGCACTTGCCTGCGCGCCGAAAAATGATGCAGGCGTGGGCCGACTATTTGGACAGCCTTCGCGCCGGTGCCGAAGTGATTCGGTTGGAGCGCCAGTCTGCCTGAAATTAATGTTTGGCATTGATGATGGTGATATCTCACCCTGACGAAGCGCAGTGGATTAAACGCGCAAGCGATGTCGATAAGAAGCATCTCAATCTAACTTACTCATTGATAGCCCACTCGGCGTCCTGAAGCAAGAAAGCAAGCGCGCCAATCGCGAGTTCTGCATCCTGGCGGGAGACAGGTCGGGTGCCAAGACTGGCTGCAGCATTGGCTTTAGCACGACTATGCAACTTGTTGATCAAATCGCCCGCATCGGCAAGTGCGTTCTTCTTTTCGTCGATGAGATATTTCACCAACTTACCAAGATCGTTCTTACCATCCGAATTTGAAACGGGAAACTTGGCGCTAATAACATGACACGCAGCATTCCGGCAGGCATCGATCACGGACTGTGGAGCCTGCACGGATGCTGCCTCAACGACGGCATTGAGCGAACCCACGACATCGTGCCTGTTGGATTCTGGAATCTCGTCATGAACTAGTTCGGGAAGAACACCGAAAAACGTCTTCGACTTGAGCGTGAGAAAGTGCCCTTCAAGGCCGATACGTTCCGAAAGAACGACAATCCACCGGATCCGCTACCTTGACTCCCAAGCTCGATCTCCGTTCCCGGCTTAATCTGGATGTCCGCGGTTTTGTACGAGCGATTCACATTGAAGTCGTTGGCGGTATTGTTCAAATCGCGATTGGGAAAACGCGCTACGCAATCCGCAGCCCAGCCATTGCGCAAATCCTTCTCGAACACTCGTCCACGCCGAATTCGCGTCGCCGAGTTGAAATAGTCTTCGTGGAACAACAACTCCCGGCCAGGCGCCTTCCCAGCAATTGACAGAGGAAGAATCATTGGATTGCCCTGGATCCGGCGCAACCATGATCCGCTACCTTCGTACCAAAGACCTTGTGCCTCGGCGATGTACTGAATCATGCAGCTTGCCTTATGTCGACTTTGCCAGTGACGCTGCGGAGATTCGAGCGGCTCTTCTCTCTTTAACGAGTGCGATGATGCGCTCGGCCTACGGAACAGCCCGAATACGCGTCGAGCGCGCGGCGAAACTATACGGATAAAAATGGAGATCTGCCGACTCAGTTCCGCGAATCTTCAATAATTTCGTTTTCCGAGAACCAGCCTTGATCCAGCACGAAGCGCTTGACGCGCTCAGGACTAGAACTATATGCCACCAGAGCAAGGCTCTTCTTTGCACGACTCGCGGTCACATAAAACAACCGTCTAGTCGCTTCAACGACCTTACCGTCGGTTTTGCCACCAAAAAGATCTTCGTACTTGAACATGAAGCCACGGGCCTCAGTATCATCCATGATCACCATCACTCGGTCGAACTCCAAGCCCTTGACACCTTGATGGGTGTCAAAACGAGCACGCCCTGCCAAGTATTCGCGAAGGGGTTCGACCTGTGAAAATGGGGCCGCAAGTAGCCGATCAATGATCTCATGGCGCTTTTGTGTAGCCTCATCCACTTCCTCGCCTTCAGCGCCGGTCTCATCTACATCGGACGCCCAGGCCAGCAGCCTTTCCGGCACTTCCAGAAGCTTGTTGGACGCGATGTGCCGTAGCACCTGCAACAAAGTAGGATCGGCGCCGCCCACCCATAGAGAAAGAAGGTTCTCCACGGATCCCTGGACCGCCGCCAAGTGAGCCCGGCCAGGGCTAGCCTTTAATGCATCGGATGTGAGAAGTGGTGAACACGCTTTAAGCGTACGCATTAGAGCGAAGCGATCACTACCACGCTGCGCCTCTACTATCGATAAGATCTCGTTGGTGAAGAAGGTCGCCAGTGACTGCGTGCCATTGAGCAAGCTCATCGAGTCAAGCTCATAAAGCGCGGAAAACACATCAAGACAGCCCAAACGTGCCGCCGCCATTCTGTGTTCTAGTGTCAGCGTCTTAACTGCGCTCGGCGTCGTCCAATCCACATCGCCTGTCATATTGGCCATGAGCTGAGCCATGCGCGCTTCCAGCTCAGACTTGTTGCCACAGTCGGCAGGAATAACAAATAAGCGCACAATCCCTTCAGAGGCATCATCGCGTGGCTGCTGCTGGTGATCGTCAACCGAGCTTCTCACCTTGTTCAGTAGTGCCACGATGCGGGAGGGACAACGATGGTTCATCTTCTTGCTTGGTGTTTGCCACTCATCTGGCAAAGTCTTCCCTAAGTCATCCTTACCGTCGGAGTAGATGCGCTGCATCATGTCGCCGATCAATCCAAGCGAGAACGCGCCAGGATGTTGTGCACTGACTTGAAAGAGCGCGTCGACCAGCGCTTCGCTCGTGTCTTGACTCTCATCTACCAAGAGGATGGGGTAGCGACCGACGAAGATGCTCTGCATACGACGTTTCGAGCTGAGGAGGTGCGATGTGAGCTGGATGACCTCCGCATGGTTCAGCGAGTCGCGTGTACGATTGGTTCCGGTCGGGCTGTAAATGAAGCGAGTGATCGTGGGCAGCGCTTCGAGGCGCTTAGTCGAGGAGGCGATCTTCAGCTTTCGCTCGGCCGATGCCTTGCCGGCTCGGCCCTTGGCTTCGAGCGCCCGCAAGTTCTGAATATCTTCCGCAAGCTTCGCCGTAAGCCATGTGCGAATGTCGTGGTTGAGGCCATCGATCAGCGACCAAGCGAAGCTGTGGATGGTGCGCACATCGAACAGCGGATCGAACTGAATGCGGCGCTTGATCTCATCTGAAGCAGCGTTCGTGAAAGTAATCACACCGACACGCTGGCCTCCCCGCTGTAAGCGGTCACCCCAAGTTGTTTGGATGTGTTCGAGAGCCGACACGAGAGAGCGTGTCTTGCCAGACCCAGCACCTGCGAAGAGGAAAAAGCTCTTCGGAGCCGATGGGTCCAGACAGGCGGCAATCTGCTCGTCTGCCAACTGATCGATATCATTGCCCAGTGTCTTTGGCGCCTGGTTCATGGATTGACCTCAGGGACTGCCGGCGCGGCGGCATTGAACGCTTGGATGGAGCTGCTGGGCATCTTTCCGGCAACATCGTCTTCTTTACGTTTGAGCTGCTCGATCAGCCATTTGAGGCCAGCATCAATGTAGCCGGGGAGCACCAGCAGATTGAGGTCTTTGCTTTCTAGCAACGTCATCGCAAGTTCGGCCTTGTCGCCCTTGGCAAGATCTGCATGAAGTTTGCTTGCCAGCTCATCAAGATTCGTTGCCGCACTCAAAGCATCGCGGAACTTCTTCGCTAAACCAATTCCTTCAAGTGTCTTGAAGAAGTCGATATTGCTATACACCAAGGCATCTTCGAAGGTATTGGCGATCGCCTCGGCATCCGTGTCCGTCCCGAATGACGTGCTAATTGGTTGCTGGTAAGCGACCCGAACGCCCACACCGCTTGGATCAAGTAGGGCAAGCGACTCAGGCTTCATGTCAAGGAGCAGATCGAGAGATTCCTCCGCCGGCGCCCAGCTCTTGATTGTTTGATTGCGCGTTAACAGATCCTGATCACGCCTAGGAATCGCATTACTTCCATTGGCCCACTTCGCATCGAGATCGGTTATGACCAGCGTATTGAGGCCAAGCGCGGCCAAGAGAGAGCGAAGACGGTGTGCGTGGCTACCACCAATTTCAAGCCAAGTGATGTAGCAACGGGTCAAATAATTGTATTTGTCTCGATTTCGCACCATGTATGGCACCAAAATCCGCTCGGCTGGCCCCTCCACTAGGATTGCTCCGTCGGCAAAGAACAGATCGCAATGCGTTACCTTCAGGTAGCGTTTGACGAAACGACCTGTCTCGTCCTCGGTGCCGAAGATGCGCGAGAGGTTCACCACGCGAGACACCGGAACCGATCCCTTGACAGGATTGACAGGCATCCGCCGGAAGTAGCGAAGAGACGCGAAATCAGCTTCGTGGGCGAGATGGCTTGAATGCGTGCTGACAATCATCTGGGTGCGAAGCGCTTCCTTATCGCCAAGGTGTTCATGACGCCTCAATACGCTGTAAGCATGCGTAATAAATACCTGTTGCACTTGTGCATGAAGATGCGCTTCGGGTTCTTCTACTAACACGAGATGCAAGGGAGGGACGCTGATTTCTTCTGTCAGCGGTTGCTTTGAAGCCTTCCCGACGCGCATCCATTTGTCGCGAAAACTCATCAGAGCGAATACCATCGATACCAAGTTCTGATATCCCAGCCCGTTCGAGTCTTCAGGTAGACGATTGATAAATCCACCTTCGGCCAGATGCGTTGGCACCTCGTAGTGCACAGCCGAGCCGTGCGTGAGAGCATCCAAAGGACGAAGGTCTGCCGTCAGTGTCAGCTTTGGGTCGGTCAGGCCTGGATACCCAATCGCTTCCAGCTCCTGCAATGCTGCCTCAAAGGAATTGGATAGCTGCCTGCCAAATTGCACGCGCGCACTATGCAGGGCTTGTAGCGCTTGTAAATCCTTCTCTTCGGGCTGGTCGAACGGATCTAGGTGTTGGGCGTAGTAGCCGCGGAGTTGTGTGGAGAGCCGCTTGCTCGGGCGCGCGGAGCTATCGCCTTGGTCCTCATCGCCAGATCCAGTCGATGTATTCCAGCCTAGGCCGCGCTGCGCGCTGATTTCGTCGATACGGATCAGGCCTTTGAACGGATCGCTCGAGAGCGCCTCACTATCGACGGATAACGATTGCGGCTTGGCCTCACCATTGCCGGGATCCTCCAGCTTGGCCGGGTCGAGGAGGTAAGCCTTGACTTCAAACATCGCGCGCAACCGACGCGATAGGAATTCGATCATCGACTTGGGCCACAACGAAAACGGTTCCGTGCCTTCGCCTGGGGCGATGGCAGCAGTGGCCATCACGGCTTTCGCCGCGCTACGGGAGGCCAGATATTCTCGCTTGAAGTCTTCGAGCTTCTTCGGCTCATAACGTAAACGAACCCCGATTGCCGATCCGTCCCAGTCCAAGGTCGGCAAGATCTTCTGCGCTAAGTGGAGCTGTTTCTCTGGCACTTGGAGCCAGACATCGAGGAATGGAACGACAGAACCCCAGTCGAAATCAGGAGCCCCAGTGCCATCCGCTTCTTCTTCCCAAGCCTTTCCGACGGCATCAATGGTTGTCCAGTGGCATAGCGTGAAGTCGTTGATGGAGAAATTGCCATGATCAACAAGAAATCGTCTGAGTGCGACCATTGCTGACGTTTTACCGCTGTTGTTAGCGCCCACGAAGATCGTGGACGTTTTGGAAATATCGATTCGCACAGCAAGTAACTTGCGAAAGTTAGCAACCTCTATGAAATCAATGTGCACCGTAAACTCCGATTTATCAGCGCGAAATAGTTCGTTGAGTAGCGCGTAGGATACGGGTGAACACAGCGGACCCTACCTTTAACTCTCAGCTGCCCGTGCTCTTTGGCGATACCGCCGCTGCGATGGCTCATGATGGGGTTCGCTACGCTCACCGTCACCCTACGCCGTGTCAGCTTTGAGGCGGCTTGCACCCTTTGCACCTTGCGCGCCCGCCGTCGCGGCCGCAAGCCCTCCGGCAGGAAGCAGCCGGTCTGGGCCGACAAGGGACTTTCAGCCAGATGGTCAGCCGGCTGGCTGTAGCCGCCAAGTCGAGTGGCAACCCCGATCACCCATGTTGGCGATGCATGGGCAGTTCGTTGCCAAAACGCAACCCACTGACGGATTCGCAGGTTGATCTCGAGCTGGTTATCCATGCTGCTCACTTGATGGTCTGCGTGGATTGAAAAATTCCTCAGCCATATATCACCCATGCGAACAGTGGCGATGCCACTGCTCCATCCATGTCAATGTCGGCACGGATGCCTTTCCATAGAGGAGTATGGGTGATGGAAGAGCAGACCACGATTGTTCCGTTTAAGCGGGACGAAACCACGCAACAAGCGGAACTAATCCCCGGCATGCCGGCATGTCCGGTGTGCCGCTCGATCCGCATCCAGACCCGCCTGTACGGCAAGAAGGTCGGCGGCACCATCGGTGCTGTGGCGGGAGCCACTAGTGGCGTTGCCCTCGTGCTCTCTGGTGCTGAAATGGGGGCAGTCGCTGGGGCCGCGGGTGGCCCCGTCGGCTCTGCCATCGGCGCACTCACCGGCGGCGTACTCGCCATGCTGATCGGGGGTGCCACAGGCTGCGCCGCCGGTGCTGCGTTCGGCGAGGTCATCGACGACAACGTACTCGACAAGTACCTCTGTACCGACTGTGGCTACACCTTCGGCAACAAGCCTATCTGACGCGCGCAGTTGCCCGTCATCCTTCAAATCCACGCATACGCCAAGCGCCCGGCTTTGACCGGGCGCTTGGCGTTTATGCCCTCTGAAAAGGAGTCTTTCATGCATCTCGTACAAACAATGGCCTATGCCGGGGAGACCCCGTGGCATGGCCTAGGCAATCGCCTTCTTCCGGGCCAGCCCATTGAGGTCTGGGCTAAACAGGCTGGCATGGACTGGCACGTTGAAGCCTCCGAAGTGCGCTACGTCGCCGGCAAAGGTAGCGTCGATTCCATTCATGATTACCCCGGCCAGCAAGTGCTCTACCGATCCGACACCAAGATGCCGCTGTCGGTGGTGTCCAGCCGCTACAAGGTCGTGCAACCAGGCGAAGTACTGGAGTTCTATCGCGACCTGACCAAGGACAGCGGGTTCGAGCTGGAAACCGCGGGCGTGTTGCGAGAGGGGCGCAAGTTTTGGGCGCTGGCGCGCACCGGCCAGAGCGCCACATTGAAGGGGGTGGATCGGGTCGATGGCTACCTCCTACTCGCCACGGCCTGCGATGGCACGTTGGCCACCACGGCGCAATTCACCTCAGTTCGCGTGGTTTGCAACAACACACTGGCCGTGGCCTTACGGAATGCCAGTGGCGCGGTGAAGGTGCACCACCGTTGCGAGTTCGATGCTGCTGCAGTGAAGCGTCAGCTTGGTATCACCGTGGCTGCATGGGACGGTTTCGTTGATCGCATGAAGGCCTTGGTCGAATGCCCGGTCGATCCCGATTCAGTAGATGGATTGCTGCGTCGTGTCCTCACCTATCAAGTACAGGAAGGGAGGGCCAGCGTGGTCAGCGAACAGGCATTGGCGAATGTCCGCGTCCTATACGAAGGCAGTGGACGGGGCGCTCAGTTGATCAGCAGTCGCGGCACGGCGTGGGGACTGCTCAACAGCGTCACGGAGCATGTCGATTTCCATCGTCGAGCACGCAGTAATGACCATCGCAGAGATGCGGCATGGTTTGGTCAAGGGGCACAGATCAAGCAGCGTGCTTGGGATGAGGTGATGAAACTGATGGATTGATGGGAACGAGGCGTAGCAGGCATGCGAATGCACCTGTTACGTCATACAGATGGCTAGCGATCTCGCTAATAGAGCAGCTGAGGTTCCTTATTTGGCGCGTTGTCCAGCCATCTTCTTGGCCAATGAGAGCACCTTGGAACGTTCCGCTTTTGAGAGTTGAGTGAAAGCCAACAGTAACTCAGCCTGATCTTCGTCTTCAGCGAAGAGGTAGGCCAAAGGAACGTTCAGCGCCTTCGCCAACTCGGATGCCGTGTCCATGTCGGCACGGTTCACTTGTTGCTCGTACCGGTTGATCCGGACGCTGCCGCTTTTCTTATCGCCCGTCACAAGTCCTCCCAGCGCCCGCTGGGAAAGGCCACGCAGGGTGCGCGCCTGCTTGAGGCGCTTGGCAAAGGTGGCGGTGGTGGCGTCTGACAAGTGATAGAGGAAATGACGGGGCTCCAGATCAGGATGGCCGATCTACCTAGAGAGTAGTAGTCACTACTGTTGCAGTATATAGTCTGACTAGCAACTAGTGTCGGGCCTGCCGTCCAACGGAAGGCAGGCGCTGGCACGGAATGACGCACATCAACAGACAGGGGTAAGGAATGAAAAGACGCATCACAATTTTGCTTGCCATGACTGCGGCACTGGCTGGCTGTGGCAACAATGACATCGACGCCGTCAAGAAGCAGACGCTCGACCAGGATCAGTCCTATACCGTGGGACAGTCCTTCGACAATCGGAAGGTGTGCGACTCCGTCAAATGGGACGAGATCACCGACGACCGGGGTCGGAAGATCGTCGAGTACCGCTGCACCTTCAATGGTGTGGCTGACGACGTCAGCAATGCCTTAGCCAATGCCACCAAGAAGCTGAAAGATCAAAACCAAGCTGCGAAGGACACCTACGACAAAGATGCTCAGGACGAACTCAACCTAGCTGAAAAAAGGCTAGCCCTAACGACGGCATCGGGTTCAACATCGCAGTCATCGGACAACGTTCCCGATGACCAGCTTGCGGCCAAGGTACATCACACCAATGATCTGATCCGATTGCTGCAAGACGCCCAGGCGCAGAATGATTTCGACAAAGTTGTCGTTACAGATTTTTGGGATAGCCTCTCGGCAGATGAAGTGACCAGCGATGCCCTGCACAAGGCAGTCGTCATATTTCAGGACGATGTGAAGAGCGAGGGCGGCGATCTTTCAAACCACACCACCTGGCAGAACAAGGCCCTCGGTGATCTGAATGCCGTCAGCGCGGCCGTTCCCGATGAAGCGCAGGTTTTGACGAACCGAATTCGAGTTCCTGAAGCTAGGCTCGACGTCATAAACGCCAAGAAGAAGCTCGATTCTTTGCAGGCTAACAAGGATCAGGCCTTCGCTTCGCTCGATGCGGATTTGTCGTCCAAGCTGCAACAGTTGGATGCCAGCGCGGCAACGAGTATCGACGAGCTGTTCCAGTGGAGCATGTCCGAGAACGGCGATCCCGTTTTTATATTTGCGGGCTCCGAATACAGATTTAAGAACGGAAAAGAAAAGCTCGTGAACTACTACAACGTCGGAACGCAACATGCCATCCAGGCCATGATTCGCAACGACACGACAACCTACGCACAGTACGTTGCCGAGACGAACCTGGGCGGCTGACGTCGAAAGACATGCCGCCACTTGGAACGATCGCCCCATAGACGCGAAGCGCTCCTTACGGAGCGCTTCGCGCTTGTGCGCGGACTTGCAACCAAACCAAACAAGTAGGGGGAAAGATGGATACTGCAACATTGATTTTGACGTTGCTGACAGCCTTCAATCTGTCGGTGATGGTGATGAAGGCCTATGGCGACAAGTTTCCGCAGCCGACTGCGCGCGCAAAGCATGCCGGCTGGCTCCAGGGATGGCGAAACACGCAGAAGCCGCTGCAGCGCTACTGGATCCAGGTCGCGATCATGTTCGCGGTCCTGCTGCTGTTCAACTTTGTGGGCCAGATGCTCGCGGGCTTCCTGGTGTTCATCCGTTTGATCGTGTTCGTTCTTGGGTACAAGCGAGCCAAGCTACAGATCGGCAAAGAGGCGGTGCCACAAACCCCTCTCGCGACGGGCCTACAGCAGGTTGCCCAAGCAGCGGTATCCCAGGGCTACGCGCCGGCCGCAGCGCTGCCGCCCCCACCCCAAGCGACCATTCCCAAAGCGTTGCCTCCCCCTGCGGAAAAGCGCCCCATGGGCAAGGGAGCCTGGGTGCTCCTGATCGTCATCGTGGTCGTTGCCACGGCGGGCGGCGTTGGCTATCTCTATAACAACGCGCACCCGATTGATAACTACACCGGAAGCACCCCGGACAACAGCCCCGCCAGTAGCGACACGTCAGCGGCTTCTGATGTGCCAGGTGATTCGAGCGATGCTACAAATGATTCTGGATCTCCTGCGACCCGCGTACCGGCTCCGCAAGCTGCTCAGCTAAAGCAGCCGACGCAAGCCACGAGCCAGCAGGCGATGCAACAGGTCGTCCAGCAAGACATCGCAGCACAAATTCAGGGCGGGGGCTCGAAGGTGACGATGAACACCTACGGCAATGTGGTGCCCTCGTTCTATCCGGGGAGGTCACCCCTGGACGCCATCGGTGATGCGTTGGCCTCGATCCACTCGGAGTTGACCGTGCTCGACATGGCACCGTCGGGCTATCCCGAATATCAGGTCGAGTGCGAGTCAAACGGTCAGTGCGTAGGCGGCACGGGCACACCAATGGGAGCGGTTGCAGATGTTGCCAAGGAGATGTTCCCGGTGAATCCGGCTGACGTTGGCCAAGGTGGCATTACTTGTAGCCAGTACATCTGCAATGACGGTAAGGGCAACGTCATCGGACGTGCGCCGACCGCCACACAGTAAGCCCGCCTGCACCCTTGCACCGCTGAAACAAGCAACGTGCCTTAGTGGCCGCGTTGGACGGTGCGTCAGTCACCCATATGGCATCAGACTTCCCGGCGACGTTGTTATTCCGCGTGACGCAAGCAACCCGGTACAAGCACTGAAGATGCTCTACATTGCGGCGCACCGCTTTCGAGCTCTATAAGTCCTTCGTCACGTCGGTGCTCCACTCAGCGGTTGGCTCTCGGGCGACCCGGGGGCCGGATGGTAAGTAGAGTCAAAAACCATGTCGGTCAGCCAGCGCTTGAAGCTGGGGTTGTCGCTAAACTGTTTGAAGAGCTCCGTGTGATCGGAGATCAGCTCCAACACCACGCGATTCAGAGCCTTGTCGTGCTCTAGCTTAGCGTTTTGCTTATCGGAGTTTGCCTGTGCGTTCTGGTAGGCCTTATCTTGCGCCACGCGGGCGGGAATCTCCTCGGTGATGACTTTGCGGATCTTGTCGCCATCCTTCCACTCAATGTTGCCGAACATATCGTTGAAGGCCTTGATGATGTTCGACAGCTTGTCGATATCTGGCGTACCGCCGCCACCACCGCCGCCAGGCGGAGGTGGTTCGATCAAAGCATCCGCATCGTCCATCGACATCTTCAATGATGCCTGCGCCTCCACCCGATAGCTGTCCATGTCGATGGCCTCTAGCACACCCTTGGAGAGGTCCTCCTCCTTTGGAGCCGGGAGTTTGGGGATCAGGAAGTTGAGGAAAATGGCCAACTTTTCCCATGCCGGGTGACCGTAAGTCAGGATCGCCGCGAGGAAGCCGTAGCTGCGCACGAAGGCCTTGGCGTTGCCCTTGAACTCGACTTGATCATCTTCGTTCAGATTGTCGATGTACTCGGCAACGCAGGCATCGAGGATGGGGTCGAGCTTGTCCCGGTCTGCGCCGGTAACATAGAACGCGACCAAGTTCTCGACCTGCTGCCAGCTGTACACCTGCTTCGAGTCAAGATCGTTCTTCAGGTCGTGCAGCTTGTTCGGGTCTGTCTCGCCGGTTTGGATCGTGGCGCGGTAGTAGTCCTGAAATGCCGCCTTCACTGCCTCGGCGTTGTCAGCAAAGTCGAGAACGAAGGTGTCGCGCTTTTGCGGGTGAGCGCGATTCAGCCTAGAGAGCGTTTGCACCGCCAGCACGCCTGCCAACGGTTTGTCCACGTACATCGTGTGCAGCAGCGGTTCGTCAAAGCCGGTGACAAACTTGTTAGCAACGATGAGGAAACGATACGGGTCTTGCTTGAGCTTGGACGGAATGTCCTTGCTCGGGAAGTCATTGAGGTCGGCCTCGGTCTTCTTCATCCCGCCAATTTCAAAATCACCCGAGTACGCCACGATAGCCTTGTACGGGCTCTTGATCGTGGTGAGGTAATCCGACACCTCACGGTAATAGTCGATAGCCCGCGCAATGCCGTTGCAGACGATCATTGCCCGTGCTTTGCCGCCAATCTTCTGTTTGCCCGCCACCTGCGCCACGAAGTGATCAACCATGATCTCCGCCTTCTTGCGAATGGCCTTGTCATGGGATTCGACGTAATGACGAATCTTCTTTAGTGCCTTGACTTTGTCGAAGTCCGGGTCGTCCTCCACCGTCTTGGCTACATGGTAGAAGCTGTTTACCGACGTGTAGTTCTCAATCACGTCGAGGATGAAGCCCTCCTGGATTGCCTGCTTGGTCGTGTAGGTCAGTTCCTCAGGCGAGCGGTAGTGAGTTTCGCCACCTTCCACGTAGCGCTCGCCGAACAACTCCAGCGTCCGGTTTTTCGGTGTGGCCGTAAACGCAAAATAACTGGCGTTCGGCAGCATTTTCCGCGATTCGATCAGCTTATTGACGGCATCCTCGACGGACTCTTCGTCATCTTCTTCGCCACCAGCGACACTCGACAGCGCCATATGCATCTTTGCCGTGGTTTTGCCGCCCTGGCTGGAATGTGCCTCGTCGATCAGCAACGCGAACGTCTTGCCGCCGAGGTCATCCAGTTCATCGAGGATGAACGGAAACTTTTGGACCGTCGTCACGATAATCTTCTTGCCTTTGCGCAGGAACGTGCGCAGCTCGGCAGCATCCTCGGAATGGCCAAAGATCGATGCAACATGGTCGTAGCTCTTGATGGTGCGGGCGATCTGGGTATCCAGCGCACGTCGGTCGGTAATGACGATGACCGAATCGAACTGAGCCAACATGACATCGGCGACGGTCTTGAGCTCGACCAGCTGGTGGGCCAGCCACGCAATGGTGTTGCTCTTGCCGCTGCCCGCCGAGTGTTGGATCAGGTAGCGTTTGCCGACCCCATCCTCGCGGGCTCGGCGCAGCAACGCGCGAACGGTGCGCAACTGGTGAAAACGTGGGAAGACCTGTTTACGCCGCTTCTTTCCTTTCTCATCTTCCTCTTCCACCACCTGTGTGAAGTTTTCGATGATGTTGGCCAGAGAGTCCTTCAGCAGCACCCGCTTCCAAAGGTAGTCGGTCTTCAATCCGTGCGTGTTGGGCGGATTGCCTGCGCCGCTGTTCCAGCCCTGGTTGAACGGCAGGAACCAGGAGGTCTTGCCTGTGAGGTGCGGGCAAAACCGAACCTCGGCGTCGTCCACCGCCATGTGCGCCACGCAGCGTCCGAGTTGGAACAGCAACTCGTTCGGGTTGCGGTCGGTCTGGTACTGCGTGATGGCATCGGCCACGGTCTGCTTGGTCAGCGAGTTTTTCAACTCGAAGGTCAGCACAGGCAGGCCGTTGATGAAGATCGCCATATCCAAAGAGCGCTGCGACTCATCGTTACTGTAGCGAAGCTGCCGGGTGACGCTGAAGATGTTCTTGCCGAAGTTTTCGGCGGCGCTTACGTTACCCGGCGTCGGCAGCAACTTGTACAGGTCGACGTGCGCCGGGCCGTGACTGACGCCCTTGCGCAGCACATCCACCACGCCGCGTTTGGCGATTTCGCCCTGGATACGGTGCAGGAACTGAGTACGTTTGATGCCTTCGTTTGCCAGCTCCAGTGCGCTGACGACCGTGGGCTGCGTGGCCTGCAGAAACGCCAGCAACTGCACCACGTCCACCGCGACGTCGCGATTGTAGTCTGTGGGCTGGCCCTGCACATAACCGCCACTGGTGCAGAGGTCGCGGACGATCAGGGCTTCCAACCCCTTCTCGCTGGTATCAGTCGTCGCCATCGTCTTCCTCCCCATTGGTATCAATTTCTTGGTCGTCGCCCAGTGCCACCAAGTCTTCATCGGCCACCACCTCGTCCGGAGCCGGCACCCAGCCTCGAATGTCCACCTGGCCGGTCACGACGTCAGCAATTTGCCGATCGCGGTACTCGCGGATGAGGGCGATCTCCTTCTCGATTTCACGCCGTACCGATTGTTCTTCGTTGAAGAAATCCGTGACTTCGCGCTGCAGATGCAATGGGGGAACCGGAATCTTCTCTTTCAACAACGAACGCGGATTCAGCGGACGATTGCGTCCTGCGGCACCTCGTGAGTGGTGGTTCAGGAGCAGGTCGCCTGACTTGCTCAAGAAGAATGTGTAGAGATACTCCGGTGTGACAGCATCAAGCATGCACTTGGCAATCGGGTAGCGATGGGAGGCAATACACCCGTCATCTTCGGCACAGGCAACGGCGACCGCGCCTTCCCAAGCGAACTGCCCGCTAAAAACCAGGTCGCCCTTTTCGATCCGGAAGAATATCGAATCGCCCAGATGCTTGCCTTCAGTTAGCGGCTTGTGGAAGATGCCGCGGCCACGATTAAACATGCCAATCGGCGTGTATGTCTTCTCCGGCTCTCTGGTGATTGGCTTCGCCAGAAGCGTGACGACTCGATCGAATCGAAGGTATTGAGTTTCTGCTGATGCAATCGCGTGTTCTGCGAGCACCCCTCGTTGCTCTGCCATCAGCGCAATGAGATCACGCTTTGCCTTGATGAAGCGGGCGATGTGGGCATCCTGCGCCCGCAGGTAAGTGACGATCTGGTCTTGCTCGGAGCGCGGCGGTTGCAGCAGCGAAATGTCGAGAAACTGGTTCGGATACAGGCGCAGACGCGAAGATCGGATGCCAGTCGAGCGCCCGATGTATTCGGCAACGTAAGCGCGAGTGCGCAGCAGGTAGTCGAGATACGCCGGGTTGAAGCTGTCGGCGTAGTGTGGACGGTACACACCGTAGGCCGGGCTGACGATGCCCGCATGCCTACTTGCACCAAGCGCCGCCATCCACGCCCACAGCGTATTGATCACGATGTCACCGGGACGGCACAGCTTAGAACCGATATAGCTCGCAGCCTTGAACATGGTGACGTTCTTCTGGCTGCGCGGCGTGACGCCCGTCAGGTGCGATACGGAGAGCAGCTCTTCCTGTCCAGTCTTGGAGCGCTCATCTACCTCTCGGAAGAAGGTCTTGGCGCGTTGTTCGTTCCAATGCTCAGGTACGGGCGGTAGCCAGCGCATTTTCGCCGTGCGGTAGCCCGGATACGCGTTCGCCGCTTCCATCATTCCGCTCCCACGATCTTGTGCAGCAGACCGTCGGTTTGCGCTTCCAGCTTGAGGATGTCAGCGCGAATCTGTTCGAGGGTGCGCAGCGGCGTTGGCTTGTAGAAGTAGCGTGCAAATGAGATCTCGTAGCCGATCTTGGTGGCGTCCGTCGCGATCCACGCATCCGGTGCGTGGGATAGCACCTCGCGCATGAAGAAGGCTTCAATGCCACCGACCTCCTTGAGCGGCACCTGCTCCGTGTCGCGCAGGTCGGTATCAGCCTCGTACTCCACCATGAAGCGATCTTTGCCCACGGTTTCAAGGTATGCGCCGTCGTAGCCGGGTTCGAAATACTCGCCCTTTTTGAGCTTGCTGCGCTTAGCGACAACGGACGGTGCCGTTTCGTCACGCCAGCTTACCGCTTTGTAAATTGCCTTTTTCTCAGCCGTGCTCGGCTTTTTGCCGTGCGCCACCATCACGGTCTCGAAGCCAGCGCGGAACTTGTTGTGGTCGTCGAATACGCCTTCGCCTAGGTCGTGCTGCGCCAACTTGGCCAGTTCGACTAGAGTCTTGTCGCGCAACCACGTCGCGGGGTCGAGCAGCTTCTTACGTCGCTTTTCTGGCACGGCCTTTTTGGTGGCCTTGGCGTCTTCGGCGTCCGGCTCGTCGTCGGCATCCTCATCACCATCATCACCTTTCAGCCACGCTTCAATTTCAGGTTTGAGCTTGGCAAATTCCATGTATAGCTTGTCGCCGTATTTAGCGTAAATCTCGCTGCGCAGCGCCTCGTCGCCCGTTGCAAAGCGCAAACTTTCGATAGCGCTTCGACTGAGCTGACTTTTGAGTCGCAGAGGGCGCTCGACCGTGATCTTCCAGTAGCCGAAGTCGGCGTTGTCGAACCACTTGCATTCGGGAGTTGCTTTCGCGGCCTCTGCATCGCTAGGCGGCTGCTCAAGGTAAGCTTTTAGGATGCGATCAATGTCCGCGTCCGCCAGCTCGCAGTTCTTCTTCCCAAGGTTGCGCCGCATCGGCAGGAACCACTGCGAGGCATCGATCAGCTGTACCTTGCCACGCCGGTGTGTGGCCTTTTTGTTGGCCAGCACCCAGATGTAAGTGGCGATGCCGGTGTTGTAGAAGATGTTGAGCGGCAGAGCGATGATGGCTTCGAGCCAGTCGTTCTCCAGCACCCAGCGGCGGATGTTGCTCTCGCCCTGGCCCGCGTCGCCAGTGAACAGCGCGGAGCCGTTATGCACCAAGGCGATGCGACTACCCAGCGGCGTGTTGTGCTTCATCTTCTGCAGCTTGTTCACGAGGAACATCAGCTGCCCGTCGCTGGAACGGGTGATGAGCTTGAATTCGGCATCGCCCCCGTGATTGACGATGAAGCGTGGGTCGCTGAATTCCTTCTTGCCCCCCATGCGGTCTAGGTCAGTCTTCCAGCTCTTACCGTAAGGCGGGTTGGAGATCATGAAATCGAACTCGCGCGACCGGAACTGGTCAGCTGACAGCGTGGACTTGTCCGCGCCGCCAACGATGTTCTCGGCCTCGTCGCCTTCGCCCTTGAGCAGCAGATCAGCCTTGCAGATGGCATAGGTCTCAGGGTTGATCTCTTGCCCGAACAGGTGAATCGAGACTTCCTTGTCGTGGCTCGTCGCCAGTTCGTGGAGTGCTTCTTCAGCCACGGTCAGCATGCCGCCCGTACCACAACTACCGTCGTACAGGAGGTACGTGCCGGACTGGATTTGGTCAGCCACTGGCAGGAACAGCAACTTTGCCATTAGTTTGACCACATCGCGCGGTGTGAAGTGCTCGCCAGCCTCTTCGTTGTTTTCCTCGTTGAAGCGGCGGATCAACTCCTCGAACACAGTACCCATGCCGTGGTTGTCGAGCGCGGGAAGCTTGATCCGGCCATCCGTATCTTTGACCGGCAGCGGAGAGAGATTGACCCCGGGGTCGAGGAAATCCTCGATCAGGTAGCCGAGGACGTGCGCATCGACCAACGTTTGAATCTGGTCGCGAAATTTGAACTTGGTCAGGATTTCCTGGACGTTGGGCGAGAAGCCGTCGAGGTAGTCGATGAAGTCATCGCGCAGACGCTGGCCAGCGCTACTGGCCTTGAGCTTTTCGAGAGTAAAGTCAGAGGTGTTGTAGAACGCCTGCCCTGCAGCCATCCGCAGTGCGCCGTCTTGCTCGGCCACTTTGTGCGCATCGAGGAACTTCTTGCGCTCCAGCACTGCCCGCTTGGTCGATTCCAACACAGCGTCGAGCCGACGCAGCACGGTGAAGGGGAGGATCACATCGCGGTACTTGCCGCGCACGTATACATCGCGCAGGCGGTCGTCAGCAATGTTCCAGATGAAGTCGGATACCCACTTGAGTTGAGACTGGTCCATTCGATCAGGATTCCTGGATTGTTTGTTCAGCGAAAAGCTCATCCCACAGGGATTCTGCCTGTGCGAATTGTTGCTGCTTGAGTAAGTCAATTTGCTGCTGGAGTTCGACCTCGCGATCTAGAACCTTGACGGCGCGTGCAGCAAACTCTTGGCTGAAAACCGGCACTGCTAGGCTCCTCAGAGCGCTGAGCGGAATCATCTGAATCGAAGATCCAGACGTAATTGAGGCGAGCAGCTCTTGCCCACGATCGGAGCGCAACAGGAGCGCAAGGGCGCGTAAATCGCCTTTCCTTCTATCTGCACGAAGGACGACCGCGGACTGCCCTGCAATCCATCCCCCAGCCCCGGGTTCAGCGACGTCGCCAGGGACGACTCCTACCTTTCCAGAACTGCCCTTGGTGATGAGTACAACGTCATATGGCTGCAAGAAAATGTCTTCCCCGCGGGAGGTTCTGCGCAGGGAGATTTCCAGTTCCTTCGTGGGCTTCTGAATGTACCCGGTCGGCGGAAGGTCGGCAGCGCCAATCTCGTATACGGGTATGCCTTCTGATGTCTCGGCCTTTCGATCCTTGTTGGCTAAGGGCGCAATGATGGTGGCGATACTTCCCAGCTCGACTGTGGGTTGCGCCTCCAGCTTCTTTTGGAAGCGTTGGCGCTCGGTCGATATGACGTAGCGGTTGACCTGAAGTTGCGCTTCGTTGGCGATGACATCATCGACTGCGACGATTACTGCAAGTTCTTCAGCGAGTTGCGTTTGCTGGTTTGCCAGGGAGGCTTCGAGGCCATGCCGACAGAAGGCAACGATATCCGCTTCGTTAATCAGCTCGATTTGCCCCTTGGATAGGGCCTTTCGGAAATGTTCCTGCGTGGCGTCCACAAACTTGACAGCACTGCATGGATGCTTGGTGTTTAGCACGAGGATTCCGACGGGAATATGCGTATCCGAGAGCAATCCTCCAGGTAGCGCTATAACGGCTTGAACGTACTTATTTTTCAACAAGTGTTCGCGCACTTCGCGGTCAGTGCCCGATCCGAACAAAAAACTATTGGGAATCACGATAGCCGCGCTTCCAAGAGTTTGGGCGACGATATGTTGGACCATAAGCCCCGTAGCCGTTGCCTTCGGTACGGGAAAGCGCCCGTAGAGATCACGCTCCGCAATGTCCGGTTCGAACCGCACGCCCATGGGAGGGCATGCAATGGTCGCGTCGAATTTTTGAAGCTTGCCGCCAGTTACAGCCAAGGGCGCGCGGAGGGGATTTGTCACCTCAATATCGATCGCATCTTTGGTGTAGAACAAGCTAATTAACGCTGGTAACGGGAACGCTAAGAGGCTTTCGACATGTACACGCGATGGATGAGCCCGGAGAACGGAGCCAACAAACTGGCCGCTGTACTCCCATGGGCAGTAAACGGATTCAATCTCTTTTGCAATTGCGAGGTCGCTTACGAGTCGAACAAGCTGCGGTGAAAGCATCTGATAGCCCGGCAGCCACGGCACCAGATCGGACACGACGTCTGCTGCTTGGAAGCGTTCGAAGACACCGGCATCCACAAGCGCTTTGGCGGACTTGGCTGCAGTGACGACCCCCGCATCGGCGTGGCGCGCCACGCCAGGAGCGCTGGAGAAGGCTTGGCCGATCAGCCCACGCCTGGAGCTTAGGGCCGTCAAAGCGTCGACAACGGCGCTCGCCCCTTTCTCGAGCACACCGTCGATGCGCTCTGCCGAATCCAGGTCCCCCTGCGCCGAAAGATGCGCCCACGCCAATAACTGGAACGCAAGAATCGACGCTTCATGCTGAACGACCAACCCGCGTAGGGGTTCAAGAACCTGATAGAGGACCTGCTTCGAAGGCATGATCGACATGACTTAGTGGCCTCGCCCTTCGTAGTTATAAGCGGTAATCAGCGATTCGCCCTGGGTAATGACGGCAACCCCGCCCTTGTCGATGATCTTCATCAGGGTCCGGAGATCCTCCAGCAGACGCCTAGCCGACCGCCGCCCCAGGATCACCTTGTCACCCGACGCCTCCCCGTAGGTCAGCGCCAGGTCGATCATGGCGTTGCTGATGCCCCGCTGTGACATGCGCTTCTCGATGTGCCTGGTCTTTTGCATGACTCGCCTCCAGTAGACGAGGATAGGTTATCACCCTCATAACCCTTGTCAAGTACCCGGGTACTTTTATCCGTTATGGACATCCACCGAGGCGCCGCACAGAGATAAGGTGCTCGTGACCTCCTCGTCCGCCGTGTAACGATGGCGGCGCCATGCTGCCGACGGCTGACCAGTTTGCTCATGGTTGTCGCCACGCCACTGTTGGGATTTGCCCGCTGCACCAGTGGCATCTCGAAAACGTCCTGATCCACCCGGCCAACACGGCATACACCCAAGGCCCGGTTTATCCGAGCCTTGGGCGTTTTGCTGTCTATCAAGAGGAAACCTAGATGCACCTGGTCGAAACGATGGCCGAGAAGCCCAATCCCGTGGCGAAACTAGTCATGCCAATCGATGAAACCGAAGAAGCGGCATCTAACTTGAAAGGACGTTTGACTGTTCGCTAGCTTGTTAGGCACCGCTGAGCGGGGCGGGCCAAACCGGAGCGCATGTGACAAATGTAGGTGGCACTATGCGATGGTTCTTGCATGAGTCTGCCGAGATTTCGGCCGAATGGTTCGCCCGCTTGATCTTGGGCAAACTACGCCTAATTGAAGCCGAGGCACTGATCGGCGAGATAGTCGCGTGAATGCAGCCGCCCTGCTTCCATTCCAGACCGCGTTCGACCCACCTCAGCACGCAGAAGGCAGCCTCGATCCGCTTGGTCTGTATTCGACCGCCGATACGCTCGGCGTGCGCTTGGCGCCCGGCGTGCGTCAGCGCCAGTCCAAACCGCGATATCTGACCCTTGCGCTCGTCGGCCATACCGTCTGCCAGGGACAATTGACGGAGCTTGGCGCCAGCAAGGGCCTACCGGCGTGGCTAGTGTTCGAATGGTTGGTGGTGCAATCGCTGGTGCAACGATTGACCGGCACATCAGAGCTGCAAGGCGTTCCCGGTCGCGACAAAGTGCAGGACACGCTCAAACGGGGTCTGTCCGTCTGCGCCAGCAACTACCTCAAGACGCCTTCGGTCTTCGGCTTCCACGGCATCTATCGTGTGCTCGGCGTAAAGGCAGGCTTGTTTGATAGTGATGGTCACCTGCTTGACGCCGGCCGCCGCGTGTTGCAGGCGTGGGAACGAGAGCAGCATCTAATAGGCTTCACCGGCGGTCACGGCCCCGGTCGAGAGTTTCGTTTGGCGATCGAACGCGTGGTACGCAACGGTCTGGAATCAGGCCAATTGGCCTCCCCCCGGAGCGACCTAAGTCGTTTGATTGCAGATCACCTGAACCCCCATCGTCCCGGCGTCATCGAGCAGCAGGTGCTATGGAACTCACTGATGCTATCGGACCCCTTGCGCAAAGAGTACGGAATTTTGCTGACTTCGGTGGAAGGTCAGGCCGATTGGCACGATGTCCATCACGACGAAGCCGCATTTCACGAACGCATCGCCCAACGTGCAAGCCTGATGATGCGACAACTGTTGGCAACGATCCGCGCATTCGAGCGACTGTCTAGATTACTGACGGATGCTTTCGATGAGGCAAGATGGAATCTCTCCAACTCCGGCCAACTCACGGATATCGCGGGACTCGCCCAAGGCGAAGCAATGCAAAGAGCTGCTTCGGAGGCCCCTTCCGCCTTTGTCGAAACACTGCGATTGCTCGGAGAAACGGACTACGCCGCGCGGCTGCGTGCGGAACGGACACTAATCTGGACTGGAGAAGCAGGAAGCGCAGAGCGATTCGCGGCCCGGTTGATTGCCCACCACGAAGCCGTACAGCGTGCTAAACCGCCCAATGGCAAGAGGCCGTGGTTCGATACATTCGGCGATGGCCGCATCGCGATCCGCCCGGCTTATGCGCCCCGCGAATATAAGCCGCGTGACGGAATCTATGTGCACGCTTACCGCACTGACCCGATCTGGTCCTTCGCCTTGGACCTTGGTCGAGTTGATGCCAAGGAAGCAACCGTTTGATGGCCCGCACCCAGAAGAGCAATGACCAACAACGGTCTATGCTGTCGCTGTGGGAGCCACCCGAACACGCCGGTGACCCTATCGGCGTAGTGGCCACCACGTACACACTGAACACTGCGCTCTTTGAAGAAGAATGTTTAGCGCGCTTTGCAGGCGTGCAAAGTGACCCGCTCCGCGACGGTGCGCTGTACTGCATCGAGCGTGAAGAGAAACTAGCCTCATTGAAGTGCGCTGCAGTGATCGCCGACATCCACCATTGTGCCGGGCGACGCAGTCTACGCTGGGATCTGCTAGCGGCCCGGCCAGATTCTGGCGTTATGCACGCAAAGATCAGTCTGCTTGCGTGGAGGAACCACATCCGAGTGATCATTGCTTCCGCAAATTTGACAGCTGAGGGTTACCGACGCAATCAGGAGTGCGCCACCGTCTTGGACTTTGCTGATGGAGCCGCCGAGGAGGAATTGCTAGATCCGTTACTGGCGTTCCTGAGCGAGGTCCTCGATACAACGAGCGGTCCAGCATCCGCACGTGCGCGCGACCTCCTCGCTTGGCTGGACAGCAGCCAAGCACGTATCTCGGCCAACACCCGCGGTTTGCAACGGCGGCTGGTGCTGACTGGGCCGGGGCGGGAAGACGTGTTCACTCAGCTCAACGCGTGGCTTCCGCCAAGCCGACCTGAACGCGTGCATGTTGTTTCCCCCTTCTTCGATGACGGCTTACGCAAGGATGGGCCGGATAGCCGTGTGTGGCAGCTGTTGCGCCAGCGTGGCAATGCAGAATTGCATCTTCATGTCGCCGGTGAGTTCGCGCCGGAAACCGGCCACTGGAGGCTTCAAGTACCCTGTCATGTGCGGGACGCCGTTCCATCAGGCCGTGATGGAGTCGCTTTGTATCTTCGTCCAATCCGCACCGACAGCGTTAGAACAGACCACGGCAACGAACATCGGCCCTTGCACGCCAAGATGCTCACGCTCTGCCATCAGAAATGGATCGCTTGGATGGTGGGGTCGAGCAACTTCACTTCTGCCGGAATGGGTCTCAATCGAGGCGCGCGTAATTTCGAGGCGAACGTCGTCTATTACTTACGTGCAGATACGACCGATACGCTATATCGCCAAATGGAGACGGGTGGGCTGTGTGGTGCTGACCCGTTATCGCTTACTCAGGACATCGAATGGGCCCAAGTATTTGGGGACGACGGCGAAGGTAACGTCGAGCCGCCGCTACCTCGATTCTTTGCATTGGCCGAACTACTGGACAATACAGATGACGGCCATCGCCTTTCGCTCACGTTCGACGCGCTTCCACCGCCCGGCTCATGGCGAGTCCACAACGACAACCGTCTTCTGATTGATCATGCATCGTGGCTCGCCAAAGGCGAACCGCAAATATTGGAATTGCTCACGTCTCGCATTGGACCACCGCCCTCCACCCTAACAGTTGAGTGGCAGGGCGTGAAAGAAAAGCCACATTCGGCCGCGTGGCCCGTCAATGCGCGTACGGCGAATGCGCTGCCGCCGCCGGACGAGCTGCGCAACCTCAGCCTTGTCGCATTGCTGGAATTGTTGAGCTCATCCAGGCCCATGCACGAGACCATGCGCGGATGGCTCCGACGCCAGACCGACGATGATGATCCGGACGGCATGACATCGGTGGAACTGATCGACCCACATCAGAAAGTCGACACCAGTGGCTTCCTGATCAAGCGCGTGCAACGCGCCTGTGGGGCACTCGCCAAACTCCGCGAACGGCTCGAACAACCGGTGCTGTCGGAGGCCGCTTTGGCGTGGCGCCTGGACGGACCAGTGGGGGTGCGCGCCGTCGCCGCTGCTATGCGTAAGCAGTGCGATTCAAGCCTGCCAGACGAGTGGGCTTTCCTGCTTTGCGAGCTGGTGCGGGAAGTGAAGTCGGTGCGCTTGGTCGACCTGAAGGGGCTTCCTGTCCAATCGCCACTGCAGCAACAGATGGATCAACTTATCGCCGATCTTCAAGGTGAAATGGAAGACGTGCTTGCAAGTGCAACCGAGTCGATGAAGGTGTACGCATCGGCAAGTCAGGGAGATGACCGTCATGCGCATACCTAGATCGCTGAATCTGCATGTCGTTGGTCGTCTGTCCGTGGAAGACGCTCGTCGGCAGGAGCGCTCAGCACAGGAAATCCTCGACCGCTTTAAGCATCAGCCCGGGGTCATCCTAGGAGACGAAGTCGGCATGGGGAAGACCTTTGTTGCGCTAGCCGTCGCCGCCACCCAGATCTTTGCAGACCCTAGGCGTCCAGTCGTGGTGATGGCGCCGCGCAACGTGGTCGCCAAATGGGAGCGTGATGCGAACACATTTCGTGATGCCTGCCTGCATTCACCTTCGGAGCGCAATCAGTTCCTTATCAAGGTCGCGGACACCGGCATCGATTTCCTCAAGCTGCTGGATGATCCCGAGCCGCACCGCGCAACCCTGATCGTGCTAGCACACGGAGCCTTGCATCGCCGCATGGCCGACGGTTGGAGCAAGCTTGCCATCTTGCAAGCTGCCATCAAGGGACGTCATAACGTGGCTAGCATGCGCGAGCGGCTTGCACGGTTTGCGCCAGAAATTCTGCGCATGAAAGGTATCGTTGGCTACGATCTGATGCAGGAAATGCTGCACTCATCTGCCTCCAGCTGGAAGCGGATTCTGGTCAGGCATGGTGTCCTTGATGACACGGCAAACGATCCCGTGCCTCAACTGTTGCTCGATACGCTCGACGATCTGGACCTGTCGGATGTGTACCAGCGCGTTGTGCATGTACTTCCAGAGCGCAGTTCCAAGAAGATCAATGAGCGATTGAAGGACGCACGACGCGCCATCACCGAGGAAAGTGGTGGCGTACTACCGCCGATCTGGCGGTCGGTGCTCAAACACATGCGACTGTCGCTGCCATTGCTGATCCTTGACGAGGCACATCGAGCCCGGCATGGCGGAACCCAGTTGGCCAGCTTGCTCACCACGGTGCGTGAAGATCTCGATGTCGCGGGTGGTCAATTCGCGGGCAAATTCGACCGGATGCTGTTTCTGACAGCGACACCCTTCCAGCTCGGGCATTCGGAGCTGTGCAACATTCTCAGCCGATTCGAGGCGATTGCCTGGAAAGGGCATCGCTCTCCCTCCATGTCCCGCGAGTCCTTCAGGGACTCGTTGGCCAACTTACGAACCAAACTGGATGAAATGCATACAGCCACCGAGCGGCTGGAGCATAGTTGGAAGCAGCTTCTAACTGTTGATGTTGAGGAAGCCGAACGCGAATATGGGTCGGCATGGTGGAAGCATGGCGGTTTCAACGATGAGGTGGCTTGCCTCGATGTCGCTAACGAACGCCTACGCAGCGTTATGTTGACGTATTCGAAGGCGCTGGCTGCCATTCGCGCATCCGAAGCTCGACTGGCCCCTTGGTTGCTGCGCAGCACCCGCTCACAGACGTTGCCACCTCCATTTTCGGACGTGCCGCGCCGGCAACGAATCGAGGGTGCCGAAGTGCTCGCTGAAATCGGAGCCGATACCGGGGCTCGGCCCGGGGGCATTCGGGTGTCCGGGGTGAATACATTGCCGTTCCTGCTCTCGGCGCGAGTGGCATCGCTCCAGATTCGACGCCAGCTCTTTAGCGAGGGCATTGCCTCCAGTTATGAGGCCTTGCTAGATACACACAAGGAAACCGAAACCGAGGGCACTGTAGCGCCAGGCGCAGACAACGTGATCACGGGCGACGGTCAATGGCACCTGGAACGGTTGCGGGAGGCTGTACGTGGCATTAGCACGGATGGCCGCAGCCAGCATCCGAAGATACGCGCGACGATCGAGCTCGCGATGTCCTTGTGGCGCCGAGGAGAAAAGGTGCTGATCTTCTGTCACTACCGACAAACCGGCTACGCCCTGCGCCGATACCTTTCAGACGCGATGCTTGGCGAGATTCGCGAGCGAGCTGCCAGAACCTTAGAACTAGACGCTGTCGACGTGCCTGCGGAGCTAGCCCGAATCGCGGGCCATCTGGATCGTGATCGCCCTGCAGGTCGTCATGCATTGGGTTTGATAGAAACAATACTAGCGGACATCAATGAGCTAGCGGCGCCAAAAACCAGCTCGCATATTTCCGATATCGTCCTGCGCTTCCTACGGACCCCCACCTTCCTGGTGCGCTTCGCAGACTTGGCGGCGACGGAAAAGACGGAGCTCTGGGTTGATGCGATGTTTGACCGCCCCGACGACTCCGGCATGACGCTACGAAGTGTACTGGGTGAATTCTTTGGCTTTCTCGCGAATAGGTGCGGAGAGAGCGAGCGCGATGCATACCTTGAAGCGCTTTCCCGCGTGCAAACAGGCAGTCACGTTGGAACGGATGCTGAAGCGTCATTTGGTGACGATGAGGCGTTGCCGGAAGAGCGATCCCGCCTAGTCGCGAACGTTCGCCGTGTTTATGGCGACACACGTGAAGAGACTCGCGCGCGCATCATGCTGACGTTCAACACCCCTTTTTATCCGGAGATACTTATTTCAAGCAGCGTGTTGGCTGAAGGCGTTGATCTTCACCTGAACTGTCGTCATGTCATCCACCACGATCTAGACTGGAATCCGAGTTCACTTGAACAACGCACTGGACGCTTGGATAGACTTGGCGGCAAAGCCGAGCGATGCGGCCTACCTATCCGGGTTTATCTACCCTATGTCGAAGGTTGCCAGGACGAGAAGCTGTTCCGGGTAGTCATGGACCGTGAGCGGTGGTTCGGAGTGGTGATGGGCGCGGAGGCATCAATGGCCAAGGTGCTGAATGCGAATGCTTGGGAAGTGGAGCGACTGGCAGAGCAGCAGCTTGCACCGCTTGCTATGGTGGAATCGCTCAGGATGCGACTAGAGCCCATCATCAATTCATCACGTGAGCACGCAGATTGCGAAAGTCATCGACCAGCATGACCTAGTTGAGCCCTGACAAACAACCCCATCTGATAATCGCTGAGAGTTGGTAGCGAGCGGGAAACCACTCAATCTCTTCCACTCATGAACTTCCCTTGTTGTATCAGGTTTGACTGGTAGGAGTGAGATGTCTCCATCCCTTCAAGCTTTTGCTTGTCAGCATAAAAACCGGTCGTCGCCAGCTCTTCGGCTGACGACTCGGGTTATTTGTCAGCCCTTGCCTGCGGCGGTCTGATCAAAGCGTACGGCTCGCTTACAGCATCGCGTACGCTTTCTATAAGAGGGTTTGTGTTCCACACCCTCTGTAAAGCAACAGCAAAAAACCCCCTGCCTTATGGCACCCGGCCGACGGTGGGTGAGTACGTCGACATAACATAGGGTGGTCGGATGTAAAAATTTACAGAGCGACATATAGATGACCATCGGGTGTGCGGTCGACACCAGGCGTGTCCGTGCAAAGGCCCAGGCCGTCCTCGCCTTATTGCGTTAAGCGGCAGGGGGAAGCCGGGCGCCGGTGAATGCGGCCTACGCGAGCCTGCACGCGCAAAAAAAACGGCCCCGAGTTTCGGGGCCGAATGAATCAACTTAGTTTTTTCAGGAAAGCCGGAAATGTGCGATAAAAAGTCGCGGATTTAGCGATTTCTGAAGAAAAGTACCACCGATTTCGGTGGTACTAGTGCTGGCGAGTTAGCGATGGCCCGCCGCGTGCTGCCGGGGCGCCTGGCTGCTGTACAGTCCCCCCATGAATGGCATGGGGCCTTGGCGGCCGGGATCGCTGTACCACTGAATCGGCGCGCGGTAGAACGCTTCGGGAATGGGCCCCTTGAACGATAGCGCGGTGAGCTTGCTGAAGGCGGTAGGGTTAAGACGGATGAACTTCTTGCGCTCGGACCTATCCACCGTCACGTAGCCGTTGTTGACAAGGTGGTTGATCGCCGCGTCGAAATCAGTACCCCCCTCACGGACGGCCCTGCCCTGAAGCACGTCGTTGTACGACGCTGGCAAGAAGTTGGGTACCCAGTTGTACTCGTATAGGTAGCGGGTCACGTGCCACGCATCCTTGATCGACTTCGGCGTGTCGTCGGTCGGATCGAACATGCGCTTGAACTCGGCAAGGAACAGGCGCATGACGGCAATGGCACGAGACAGCGTCGTACTGCTGATCTCGCCTTCGAGCCCTTCGACGACGTGGAAGATGCCTGCGATTCGACTGGCGTTATCCATGTGCTTGGCCACGAAGTCGCTGATGTTCTCCAGATTGCCGCCGGCCTTCGCCTGCGCGTTGATGATGTCACGCTCTTTCTTCCAGAGCACTATGGCATCGGGCGAAAAGGTCAGGATGTTGCGGGAGTAATTCCCCATGCGACGGTGCCTGAAGGCTTCGATCACAAGTTGTTCCAACCGTGCTAGGAATGCACGGAGATGTCCCTGATCCGTGACCTCGTTGCCAGTGAGATCGTTGCTCTGATGTGGTGTGCAGCGAACGATTAGTGTGCGTGCCATCAGTCCCGATTCACGCGCGGCGCCGTCGTTTTTCGCGAGGAATTGATCCGAGAACTTGGGCTGCACGAAGAGCACGGAAGCGATGATCAAATCATTGAACGAACACGTCGTTTGCGCGCCGTCCAGCATGAAAGTCTGGTTTCCGCCTTGCCATGCGTTGGAAAGAACGGCTGGATGGCTCATCAAACCAGATTTCAGTATCGGGTGCGCCTCGTCACTGGCGATAACGATGCGCTTGTGCTTAGTGCGAACTGCCTTGGCAAAGGCGGAGAAGGACATTACCTGATACAACACACGTTCATCCGTGGGCATGTCGTTCTCGTGCTCGCGCATAGAAGCCATGAGATGATCGTCAGGTTCACACGCTTGCGCGGCTTTGATGATCGCCTTGTCGAGACCTTTTCGCTTGAGTTCCCAGAGACGGTACTTGCTCTTGAACTGGTCAGAGGTAGCGCCGTTCTGAGATTCCTGACGGGCAAATGCATCGATGATCGGCTTCGCGAAGGCGTTGTAGGCAGGTGTTTTGCCAACACCTGACTCGGCAATGCCCCAAACGTAAAGGGACAGCGGGGTTTCCTCGCCACTGATCGGGTGCTTCATACTCGTGCGCTGCGCGACCACGGGAGCGGCGACACCAAGTTGAGAGGCAAAGCACAGCGCGAGAGGAATTCCGGCTTGCGCCGGGGATTCCAGAAGGGCATCTAACCAGAAGTCCGAGAGATGTGACTGGAGAGTTGATGACCAGTCGATATAAACGGGGTTACCAGGACTAGAAGCAACATAGTCAATCATGACGCACCTCCTGGTCGTCGTTGTTGATTGGTTCCGGCATATTGCTACCGGTCGTCATGTTTGCCGGTTGCAAGCTGGTGCGGCGAGTGCGTTCGGCCTTCAGCATCTTGGCGAACGTATTGGGCGAGAGTTTCAATCCCATCGCGGCGAGGCCCGCAAGGATCTTGCCTTTTGGAACTGCGCGCTTAAGCGCATCTTCGATATCGGCAGAGTATTTCTGGAAGAGCTGCAGTTTCATGGCCCGCTCACTTGGCGGGAGCGTACTGAGCATGAGGGCGATATCCAGTCCAGGAATATCACCTTCGCCAGCATCCATCTGCAGGAGCAGATGATCGTCGAATTTCATCTGTCTTCTCCCTCAGTGAGCCGTGCGAGAAGCTAACGCTTTCGCGTCGAGCCACGCAGAAACTGAACTTTCGAGCCAACGCGGGGAGTTGCCGATATAAAACGGACGCGGCCAGCTAGGATCATAGGCTGCGTACTTTGGATTCCCCATGGCATGGATATGGCTCTTGCCGAAGCCCGTTTTCTCCGTGACGTCGCGAAGGCGAAGCGCCTTCTTCGTTTCGTGATTGGAGACCTTTTCGAGCACCTCCATGAGGAGGCGGTGAATATCAACCAGTGTGATGTTGCCGGACTCGGCGGCATGCGCTGTTGTCGCGGACTTATCGGCTTTAGCCGATTGGGGCAATGCGCCCTTGGAAAAATGAGAAGTCACAATGAGATCCTCTCCGGCCAAAAGCTTGGCCAGATCAATATTGAAGGGGATTGATCTCACGGCTGCGCTTGCCGGCTTCGCCACGCTTCGGATGGCGACTGAAGAGCTCGTCAGCCCGCGCAGAGGGGGCTGGAATATGTTGCGATGAATTTCTTGTGTCGAGAGCTGGGGGCTCGACTAACAGAAATTGTGGTGACCTCTAATCGGAGGAATCCCGGGCCGGGCGCCGGGGGCCGTCGTTTTTTTACTGTCTGCTAGCGCTGCCAGACAGGTATCCGCTTACATCGGACATCGCGAGATCACGAGTTTCGCGATTTGAGGTTCGGGCAATTTAAAGTTTTCTTCTCCGCTTGACTGAATTCAAATCGATATTGCATCTGAGTTTATCGGATGTAAAGTGCGTCGCCAATGACTGCAGCTGCGTGTCTTCGATCGTTGTTTAAGCGGTTGTCCATAGCAGTCCATATCGCTCCACGAAGTAATTTGAACAGTGAACGGCTAGTTTGATTGACTGCTGTTGGATGGTGGGACGCATACAGCAAAAAGGCCTCGCGTCATCACGACGCGAGACCTTCCGGTTCCTGATTAGTCTGGATTCTCAGCCATGAAAATTAGTTGCCCTCCGCAGAGCGGCTCCGCGTTGGGCTTGCAGGGCATCATGGCTCTGGCCAGGCGCGGCAGATCTTGCGCAGAAGAAAGCGCTGATTGAATCGCTAGGCCGCCTCGACCAGACATCCTGTTCCGACCGATAGCCAACCTTCCGAGGCAATCCTCGAAAAGTGAGTAAGATTGTGAGTAACGCAGGTGACTCCAAAGTTAATAATTGATTTAATTCAATTAATTAATCAACTTATTAGGATGATGGTGGGCACCACTTCAATCCGTCCGTATCTGTTTGTGTGCACTTACCCATAACTTGGCCGTTTTGGCCAATTTATGGTCAAGTGTTACCCATAAAGTGTCCCCATAAGGGATCGACATTTAGATCGATCCGCGGCGGCTCGATGATCTCGGCTTGTCAATGTTACCCAGCCCGTCCCTGTGGCTTGCTATAGATAATTCCGTAAAAATGGATGCGCCGTTCGATCAAGCAGACGGCATGTCATGGAATTACACGGGGAAAGGGTCAATGTTTACGGATCATTCCGGTGTCGCGCCATCGCGCAACCGTCGCGTACCTGTTTCACCAGCTACATTGCGAGTGAAGTATGCGCTGGCTTAAGGACCTGGCACGCGCCATAAAGCGCTCACCGCGCAAGGCCGCTCTGAGTGTGTTTACCTCATTTAGCCTGCTATACACCGCGACCAAGATCGTAACCTTCCTTCTTCCTTCGGTGAAGATAGAAGGCTGGATGCCCATGACAATTATCGCGGCCGTTGGCATAACTTTAGGGTTGGAGAAGATTTCAAAGCCATCGTTGATCGCATTTCAAATCGCCAACTCAAACACCTGCCTCGAAATCTTGTTTGGTGACCTTTTTCAACAAGAGGGCATTCGCGTTATCTCAGTGGGCGAGTACTTTGACAGCGTGATTGGTAAGCCCGTCTCGGACCAAAGCCTCCACGGCATTTTCCTTAAACAATGCTTTGGTGGCCACCCCGAGTCTTTTGATTTAATTGTCGACAAAGAGCTCTCGAAAGTTCAGTACGAGACGACGTCTAAGAGTGAGGGCAAGAGTAAGGCCTACCCTATTGGCACAAGTGCAATGATAGATATAAATCAAGATCGTTACTTGCTCTTTGCTCTTACAAAGGCCGAAGTACAAACGTGCAAAGCATATTCTGATGTGACCATGATGTGGCAGGCCTTAGACGGAGCATGGAGTCGCGTGCGAATTGAAGCTGGGGGTCATCCTGTCAACCTGCCGCTCATCGGGAGTGGCCTGTCCGGTATCGGATTACCGACCAGGGACCTTCTTAATCTTCTTATCCTGTCAGCCATAACCGAAACCAAGGAAAAGGAAGTCACAGGAAAAATTCGAATCATCTTGCACCGCGACAGGTTCGACGATGTAGATCTGAGGGACGTTAAGAAATACTGGAGTGACAAATAATGGCCTATCGCAATGGTACATATATCGCGTTTCATGCCGCATATTCAGGAGGGATTTCTCCTTGGGGAGTATCCCGAGATGCAAGACTTCGATCAGAAACGGAGCTACGCGCCCTACGAGGTCGACTTCGGTCGACGGTTGATCGCCAAATTTCGACTTGATCTAAGTACGTTTTGGCGCGATCCGAATTTCAAGAAAATCGAGCGCGAAGCGCTTTACCCAGACTTGCATGACCCCTTGTTCAAACTTTTGAAGTACCCAGGCCATTAACCTATGTCAGCCCGTACCACTGTCAAATCCATCCAGGGCCTGATGCGTCAGGATGTCGGTGTCGATGCCCAGCACTTATCCCAGCTCTGCTGGATGTTCTTCCTGAAGATCATCGACGATCAGGATCAGCAGCTAGATGGTAGAAAAAGCCCACGTTACCGATGGGCCTGAAAAAACGCCCTAGACCGCACCGACCGTCATCTCAACGCTGCCCGCTTGAGACAAAGTTTCACGAAATCAATGAATTATTTCGAGCAGCCAAACGACGCGCAAAATCCGATGCACTTAACACATAGTTTTCCCGACAACGCATAGTCAGCCGCTGTTGCCAATCCGTAGCGCATCCAGAACAAGCGAAAATGCCGGTGACGGATGCCGTCGGCTCGGGTAGTAGAGATGGAAGCCGGGAAATGGCGGGCACCAATCCTCCAGCACCCGTACTAGCCGGCCCCCTTCGAGGTGGGGCGCGAATTCCTCTTCGGGCAGGAAGGCGATGCCCATGCCATCAAGTGCCGCAGCAACAATGTGCGGCGACGTGTTGACGATGACCTGCCCCTCGACGCGCACCTCCAGCTCACGGCGGCGGCGCTCGAATTCCCAGACATAAAAACCACCTCCGGCTTGCCGCTGATTGATGCAACGGTGCCGCACGAGATCGCCAGGCGTCTTTGGCGGCGCATGCTGGGCAAAGTACGCAGGCGAGGCGACGGCAGCCATTCGCACTCTAGGCCCGATCGGTATGGCGATCATGTCCTTGTGCACTGCTTCACCGAGTCGCACACCAGCATCGAAGCGATCGGCGACGATGTCGCGCAGACCGTAGCTCACGTCAAATTCCATATTGATGTCAGGATAGTTGCGGAGCACGGGCACCAGCTTGGGCCAGATGATCGTGCGCAAAACATGGTCCGCACAGGTGATGCGCACTGTTCCCGCCGGCTTGTCCCGTATCGCCGTCAGCGCGTCGAGTTCCGCCTCGATTTCCTCGAAGCGCGCTCCTATGGCTCGCACCAGGCGTTCACCGGCCTCGGTCGGAGCAACGCTGCGCGTGGTTCTGGTCAGTAGACGGATGTCGAGGCGTTCTTCAAGCGTACGGATCGTCTGACTGAGCGCCGATTGGGTAACGCCCAGCACCGCGGCTGCGCGCGTGAAGCTGCCTTCGCGGGCCACCGTCACCAAGGCGAGCAGATCGTTGAGGTTGCGTTTGGCCATCGGGCGCCTCGGGCATATTCATTAGTCTCACTAATATCTTCAATAAGGGTTTATTAGCTAGTCAAGGGGCTCGTGCGCCACAAGAATGCCGGGCATGAAAGCGATATGCCCGATGCCATCACGTAACCGCCGCCGGCTGTGCTCGACATTTGCCGGTTTGGCTTGGGCGCTGTGCGCTTGTTGTTTCTCGGTCTCAGCAGCGATGCCTGCAGCCGAAGTTGCGCCTCTTTTATCCCAGGAATCCTCCGTGAAGATCCGCATGAATGTTGAGGGCCACGCCGTCTTCGCCACGCTGGACGACACGCCGGCCGCGCGCGACTTTGCGGCCCTGCTGCCGTTGTCGCTGACGCTGACCGATTACGCGCACATCGAACGCATCGCCGATCTGCCCCGCAAGCTCTCACTG
>Ga0209674_100297_pt1 | contig 34664 bp, 31 predicted proteins | sample AraplaCvi_mMS_r2_FD_184279 | JGI IMG/M metagenome (GOLD analysis project Ga0209674, IMG submission 184279) | Arabidopsis root microbial communities from North Carolina, USA - plate scrape CL_Cvi_mMS_r2 (SPAdes) (version 2) | ecosystem: Host-associated > Plants > Roots > Endosphere | place: USA... | reverse complement strand
CGTCGTGTGCTCACGTTCCCCGCTTTTCTTGCGCTGCTTGTTGGCGCGATGGTCGGCCTGTTTGGCGGATGGCCAGAGTCGGTGGAGAAACTGCTGATGCAGATCGGCCAGACGCTGACGCCACTCGCGCTGTTTTCGGTGGGGCTGCAGTTCCGTCTGCATCTGCGGCGGGAGCAGGTCGGTGCGCTCGCCGCGGGCCTGGGTTGGAAGCTGCTGCTCGCACCGCTTGCAGTGCTCGGTCTGGGACTGGCGGCGGGTGTGGGCGGTCTGCCGTTGACGGTCGGCGTGCTGCAGGCGGCGATGGCGCCGATGATCTCGGCGGCGATCCTTGCCGACCAGTACGGCCTTGAACCGCGCCTGGCAAACACCGTGCTCGGCGCCGGCATCCTGGTCTCGCTCGTGACGATTCCCGTGGGCAACCTGTTCCTGCCGGCGGGCTGACGCTTGGATTCCCGCGACACGGCCACATCCTCCTTCCCATGACCGATCTCACGACTCAGGGCGTGCGCGCCGACGTGTGGCTATGGGCCGCCCGCTTCTTCAAGACCCGCAGCCTGGCGAAGCAGGCGATCGACGGTGGCAAGATCGAACTCAACGATGCCGCGTGCAAACCGGCCAAGGTCGTGCACGTCGGTGACACCTTCAAGGTGACCCGCGGAGAGGAGCGGCTGACGTGCGTGGTGGTGGCCCTTTCCGAGAAACGTGGCCCCGCCTCGGAGGCGCAGAAGCTCTACGCGGAAACGGAGGCGAGTGCCGCTGAGCGCCAACGCCGGATCGAAGATCGTCGCCTTACCGGCGGTGCCTTGCTGCGTCCCGATGCCCGACCCGGCAAGCGCGATCGGCGCCTGATCCAGGACCTCAAGAAGACCCTCTGAACGCGCAAAACCGCCCCCCGAATCCCTGCCCGGGCTGCTGACTCGGGAGGGGTGGGGGACGCCACGGTGCCGGAAGATGGAGAGTCGTAAGACACCGTGGAAAGCATGAGCGGTGTCGGTGTTCACCGCCCATGCGGATGCACTATAGGCAGGCGACTCGCCGCGGTGAATTCGTTTGTTCCAATCGGTCCGATAGCGGCACCCAATCGTTCAGCGCAGCATCTTTTGCAGCTTGTAGAGTTGCTCCAGCGCGTCGCGCGGGCTGAGGTCGTCCGGGTCGATGGCTCGTAATGCTTCTTCGACCGGTGAGGGCAGCGGAGGCGCGAACAGGCCCATCTGCGGGGTTGGCGTGGGTGGCGCTGCCACGGCCGCCGTCACCTCATGGCCTTGCTCCAGCGCCGAGAGATAACGCCGGGCGTCGGCAATCACGCTCTTGGGCAGGCCTGCCAGGGCGGCCACCTGCAAACCGAAGCTGCGGTTGGCCGGGCCATCCTTCACCGTGTGCATGAAGACCAGTTGTTCGCCGTATTCCACCGCATCCAGGTGCACGTTGGCGATGGTCGGATACTCGGCGGCCAGCTCCGTCAGTTCGAAGTAATGCGTGGCGAAGAGGGTGAATGCGCAGCTGGTGGCTGCTAGATGCACCGCGGCGGCGCGTGCCAGCGACAGGCCGTCGTAGGTACTGGTACCGCGACCCACCTCGTCCATCAGCACGAGGCTGGAATCCGTGGCGTTATGCAGGATGTTGGCGGTCTCGCTCATCTCCACCATGAAGGTGGACTGGCCGCGCGACAGATCGTCGCCCGCGCCGATGCGCGTGAAGATGCGATCGATAGGCCCGATCGTCGCCGCCGACGCCGGCACGTAACTGCCGACGTGAGCGAGCAGGACGATGAGCGCGTTCTGGCGCATGTAGGTGGACTTACCGCCCATGTTCGGGCCGGTGATGACCAACATGCGCCGACGCTTGTCGAGCATCAGATCGTTCGGCTCGAACGGCTCGTCGCGCACCTTCTCCACGACCGGATGGCGACCGCGTTCGATGCTGATGCCAGGCACGTCGGTGAGTACCGGTGCCGACCAGTCCAGCGCTTCTGCACGGTCGGCGAGATTCGCCAGCACGTCCAGCTCGGCCATGGCGGCAGCGGCGATCTTCAGCGCCGGCAGATGTTCGATCAGGCGGTCCAGCAACAGTTCGTACAGTGCCCGCTCGCGCATCAGCGAGCGCTCCTTCGCGGAGAGCACCTTGTCCTCGAACTGTTTCAGTTCTTCGGTGATGTAACGCTCGGCGTTCTTCGTGGTCTGCCGGCGCGTGTAATGCTGCGGCGCCTTGTCGGCCTGTGCCTTGGTGATCTCGATGTAGTAGCCGTGGACGCGGTTGTAGCCGACCTTCAGCGTCGGAATGCCGCTGGCAGCTTTCTCGCGTTCCTCCATGTCCACCAGGAACTGGTCCGCGTTGGTGGACAAGCGGCGCAGCTCGTCGAGTTCGTCGTCGTAGCCTTCGGCCAACACGCCGCCGTCGCGTAGTAGAACGGGCGGCTGCGCGATGATGGCGCGGGTGAGCAGGGCGGCGGTGTCGGCGTGATCGCCGATGCGTTCCACCAGGCTGTGCAATAGCGGGCTATCGAGGCCGTCGATGTCGTCGCGCAGGCCTGGGGCTGCAGCAAGACCGTCGCGCAATGTGGAAAGATCGCGCGGACGCGCCGACCGGAGCGCCACGCGAGCCAGGATGCGTTCGAGATCGCCCACGCCGCGCAGACGCTCGCGCAGGGTCAGGTGCCGACGCGAATCGATGAGGCTGCCAATGGCCTGGTGCCGACCGCGCAGGATCTGACGATCTCGCAGCGGGCGGTTCAACCAGCGACGCAGCAGGCGCGCGCCCATCGGCGTCACCGTTTCGTCGAGTACGCCGAGCAAGGTGTTATCGACGTTGCCGCTCTGGTGCGTGTCGATTTCCAGATTGCGCCGCGTCGCCGCGTCCATCGCGATGGTCTCGCCCGCGTTCTCCACCGCAAGCCCGGTTAGATGAGGCAAGGCACTCTTCTGGGTTTCTTCGACGTACCCCAGCAGGCAACCCGCCGCGGCGACGGCCAGCGGCATGCCCTCCACGCCGAAGCCGAGCAGGTCGCGCGTCTTGAAGAAACGGCACAGCTCGCGCGTGGCGGCGTCGACGTCGAAGTGCCAGGGCTGGCGTTTGCGCAAGCCGGGCAGGGCGGACACCAGCTTCGGCCAGGCGACGTCTTCGCTGACCAGGGTCTCGGCGGGTTGCAGGCGCGCCAGTTCGGCGGCGAGCCCTTCGGGCGTCGGTGTCTCGGTCAGCAGGAAGCGCCCGGTGGACAGATCGACCCAGGCGAGACCGTAGCCTTTGGGGCCTGCGGCAATGGAGAGCAACAGGTTGTCGCGGCGTTCTTCCATCAGGGCCGCGTCGGTGACGGTGCCCGGCGTCACGATGCGCACCACTTCGCGCTTTACGGGGCCCTTCGAGGTCGCCGGGTCGCCGATCTGCTCGCACAAGGCCACCGATTCACCGAGCTTGACCAGCCGTGCGAGATAGCCCTCTACCGCGTGATACGGAACGCCAGCCATGGGGATCGGCGCGCCCGCCGACTGACCGCGCTGAGTCAGCGTAATGTCGAGCAGACGGGCCGCCTTGCGCGCATCGTCATAGAACAGCTCGTAGAAGTCGCCCATCCGGAAGAACAACAGGATGTCCGGATGCTCCGCCTTTGCCGCCAGGTACTGGCGCATGAACGGCGTGTGGCCTGTGACATCAGTGGAAGGGGTGGGGGAATGCTGTTCCATCAGTGCCTTACGCAAAATTAGCGAATGTCCGGCGCCGACGCCGGGCGGAAAGGTGCGCTCCGAGTCGAATCCGGGCCTCAAGCCCTCTATCGTATTCGATGAGCACCAGCACGCGCCTCCCGGATTGGGATGCGCTTCATCCGCCGGGCGGGAAGGCCAGCGTCGTGTACCGCTTAATCGGGGCGCGGGTGGAGGGTCCGGGTCGAAGGTCAGGGCAGAATCCGAGCTTGATCCGAATCTCTCACAGGCTCACTTAGGCCATTCAACGATCATGTCGTTCAGCGGCAGCGAACCGTTCGCCGCGTGGCACGGCGATGGGGTCCAACGGTCGCCTTGCCCGAACAACTGCGCCTCGTGTTCCGTCCCGCACACGTTGAGCCGGTCGAAGACGTACGGCAGTCCTTGGGACCCTTCGAATGTCGCTGCGTTGCTTACCTGGAAATGGAGATGCGGCGCCGCCGAGCTTCCCGACTCGCCCAGTTCGCCGATAACCTGGCCGAGCGTCACCTGCTGCCCCTGTGTCACACGAACCGTGCCTTTCCGTAGATGGGCGTAGGCGGCGAAGGAGCCACCGCCCAGGTCGATGACCACATAGTTTCCAAACAATCCATTGAGCGACAACTCGTTCGACGCCGGCGGCGGGGTCAATGGCTCATGGTCCGACTGGCCATCGCGCACCGCGACGACCTTTCCGTTACCGACGGCAAGGACGGGTGTTCCGAAGCCAAACCAGTCGGCGAGCTTGGTCGCATTCGTCTCTTTGTTTGGATTGAATGCGCGCCCTTGGGCATCGATGCCAACGAAGTCGATCGCGTAGCGCTGAGGAATGGTCAGAAATCCGTTGACCGCAACCAGACTGCCCCAGTGATGCGACCGTGCATTTCCGGGGCCTTCATGCGCAAGCCAGCGTCCGCCTCGTAGCGGCGGACCCAAGCGAAGCGAGGATGGCGGTGAAACGGTCGATGCCAGCCCATCAACGCTGCTCAACCCATGTCGTTCATTGGCAAAGACGATTTTATGCGTGAGTGTCTTCGGTAAAACGTTGGGTGGGAGCGTCACCCAGACAAAAACGGTGCCGGTCTTCCCTGGGGCTATCGTTGCGGAGCCATCGTCGGTCGGCGCCGGACGAAATGAATGCGCCAGGTCGCTATGGTCCAGGTGGAGGAGCGGGTGATGGTTCTCATCCATGACCTCCAATTCGGAAACCTTCAGCGCTCCGGAGTCTTCGTAAACATTCGTCATCTGAAGCTCGTACGCCAGATGAGTGGAACCATCGCTACCCAGAAACGGCGCAGGCGGGAAGGGAACGCGCGCTTCGACCGGCGCAGCGGACTGGGCCATGGCCTCGACGCTCGATGCCAGCCATAGGGCGGCAACGAAATAGGCCCAAAAGTCCTTGGATATTCTCGGCATTCGCGTGCTCCCCCGAGCGTGGTCGCCGACATAACGACACTGCGCATGAAAGGAGTATGGCTCGGGGGGCGCGAACCGTGCACGGATTTCTTCACGTTTGGCCTGTTAAAGTTGCGCAACAGGGGTGCGCACAGTAACCATCAGGAGTTCCAATGCTCGGTGGCAGAAAGGAAATAGTGCGGGCGAATGCCCATTTCCGGTGGCTGGTCATGGCTGCCTTCGTGTTCAGCGGTGCGGCTTTTGCGGCGCCGCAAGACAGCACGTCCAGTAACTACGACACGCAGGACGCCCGCTTGAACGCGGCCTATCGGAAGCTCTCCCAATCGCTGGACGATGCCGGCCGCAAGTCGCTTCGCGACGAAGAACGGCAGTGGATCGCCAGCCGTGACAAGGCCTGCGGTGTCGCCTCAGGCAGCGTCGCCAAGAACGACTGCACCACGGACCAGACCCGTGCCCGTGCCGACGAACTGGAAAAGCGTCTCGCCTCCGCACCGTCGAAGACGTCCGGCGCGAGCAAGGGCGCCGTCGCTGGCGACTGGGGTTACCGCAGCGACTGCAACGTCGGCCACTACGCCGAGCTGGGTGTCGCCAACGCGGGTGCCGCTCCCGAGGGCACCTGGTCCGACGGCACGCGAACCAGCGGCGAGCAGGGCCAGTTCAAGGGCGAGTGGCGCGACGGCAAACTTTACCTGCGTTTCTGCGCAGAGACGGAGGAGCGCGGCGGCTATCCCGTGTGCCCGGCGTTTGGCGACGTGGACGCCTACGTCGTGCCCGAAGGCAAGCGTCTCGCCTGGTACCGCGTGGATGGGCCGGCCTCGGAAAACCATTTCAAGCATTACGTCACGCTGGATCGCGTGCCGAAAGGCGGCAAGGCGCCGCTGGATACCCAGTGCAAGGACGACTAATACGACGATCATGAGCCAGGAGTTGCAACATGCCAGGATTGACAGATAACGAAGCCCGGGCGTTGTCCTATTTCGCCATCGGCGTCAGCTCGGAGGGTGGCGACGTCGCCTACCGTCTGAGCTTCGCCGGCAATTACCGCACCGATGCCCACGGCAATACCGTGATGGATCCCATCGGGAACAGCGGTTTTTCCATCGGTACCTTGCAGACCGATCTGGGCCAGCACCCCGAAGTAGCGACGCAGCTCACCGACGCCTACCAGGCGTGGGCGCGCACGGCGCATCCCGATTGGGTGCTCAACGCCAACCAGCAGGCGCAGACGGTTGCCGACCTCGGTCGCACCGGCCGCCAGATCGAGGCGCAGCATGGGCGCCCGCTCGATAGCACGGTCAAGTCGCATCTCGACGCCTTCATGGCCAGCGATGCCGGCGTCGACTTCGTGCATCGCCACGATTCGGCGCAGGTCGAACGCCTGATGACCAATGCCATTGCGCCGCTGCAGCAGACGCCGCTGTACCAGCACGCGTCCGAGCAGGACCAGGCTCGCCTGATCACCATGACCGCCAAGCTCTACAACCAGAGCGAGACCTACGGTGGCCGTCTCGTCCAGCAGATCCAGAACGGCCAGCATCACAGCGTGGACGACGTAAAGCACTCCATCGACCGTTACCCCGGTTACGTCACGGAAGGGCGCGATCATGCGCTGGCTGGCGCAGCGCTGTTCAACGATCTTCGCGCGACCGACGCCAACCATCCGCTGCGACCGGCATGGAACACGGTGGTGGCGGACCCGCTGGTCAATCCCACCCGCCTTGGCAACGACCCGACGCGGCCGAACCTGCCGCACGAGTACGCCGCCATCCGCGACGCGTTCACCGATCCGGCGCATTCGCGCCCGATGGTGCAGGCCCTGGGTGAAGGCGGTTCGTATGCCAAGGGCAGCAATCATCGCGGTTTCTATGCGGAAGGCCGCGACCTGGTGACCTGGGATCGCTCCGGCAACGGCCACGCGCTGGTCAATGGCCAGTGGAGTTCGGTCAACAGCCGCGACGTGTCCACGCACGTCAATGCCGATCGCACGCTCGACGTGAACGTGCATCGCAACGGTACCGACGAGCGCCTGCTCCACATCACCCATCCGGGCAACGTGCGCAGCCAGCCCGCGGGGCGGGCGCCCGCGCATGCGCCGGCTCACGCCAGCGGCGATCACGTGCAGCACGCCGGCACCTTGCGCGAACACGATCATTCGCCGCAGGTCGGCGCCTTGCAGACCCAGCTTGCTCAGCTCGGCTACAAGGGGGCTGACGGCCGTCCGCTGCACCCGGACAACGACTTCGGCGCCAATACGAAGAGCGCCTTGCAGGCCTTCCAGCGCGACCACGGCTTGAATCCGGATGGCATCGCGGGAGCGAAGACGATGGAAGCGATGACCAAGGCGACGCAGCCGGCGCAGTCGACGCTTGCCGACGCCAACCATCCCGGCCACGCGATCTTTCAGCAGGCGCTCAATGGCGTGCATGCCGTGGATGCTCAGCAGGGGCGTACCCCGGACCAAATGAGCACCAACCTGGCCGCGTCCATCGCGGTGGCTGCGCACGCGCAAGGGCTATCGCGCGTCGATCACGTGGTGCTGAGCGATGACGCCAAACGCGCTTATGCCGTGCAGGGCGAACTGAACTCGCCGTTCAAGCAGATCGCGGAAGTGGATGTGAGCCAGTCCGTTGGAAAGACGATGGCGCAGAGCAGCCAGGAATGGCAGCAGACGGCGCAGCAACAGCAACAACAGCCGCAGCCGGCAATCGCGCAGCAGCAGACCCCGCCACAACAGGTCGAGCAGCCGTCGATTCCGAGGTAAGAGGGGAGGGGCGGGCAACCGCCCCTTGCCGCATGGCGGCTTTTCGCGCTGGGGCACGGCTCTAACCGATGCCCCCGTATGGATCGCCATGGCGGCGTTGGCCTTTCTGCGCGTGGCCGCGTGGATGGACGTACATCGGAGCAATGACGCATCCCACTGAAGGGACGTGCCTTTGTCAGATGGAGAGCGGCTCGATCTTCACCTTCTCCATCAATCGCGACGTGAAGTACTTGTCCTGGTAGTAGCGGATCTTTTCGCACATGACCGGGTGAGGAATGCCCTCGTAGAGGAAGACTTCCTTTTCGGTGCCCATGGCCTTCAACTCCTGCGGCAACATGAGTGCGCGCTTTTCTTCGGTGTGGCTCTTCGAGACGTCACCCTTCTTGCTCTTGGTGATGTTCTCGCGGCGCACCGTGGTGTAGCCGAGCATGTCGGAGTAATCGTTCGCGTCCTGCTGTTCGCGAGGGGCGTAGACGATTTGCAGAGCGTGGTTAGTGATGACGGTGCGCGAGACGTCCTTGCCGTAGGTGGCGTCGAGCTGAGCCATGCTCTGGATGATGGGCAAAAGGCGGATGTTGTAACCGGCCATGTACGACACCGCCGAGGCGATGATCTCCACCTTACCGATAGAGGTGAACTCGTCCATCAGCAGCAGGCACTGGTGCTTGAGCGACGGGTCGTTCTGCGGCAACACCTTGGTGTTTAGGTTGATCAGCTGACTGAAGAACAGATTCACGATCAGCCGGCTCTCCGCCAGCTTGTTCGGCTGGATGCCGATGTAGATCGTCATCTTCTTCTTGCGTACATCCGTGAGCTGGAAGTCGTCATCGCTGGTGGCTGCATCGAGAACGGGATTGATCCAGGCGTTCAAGGGTTCCTTGAACGTACCGAGGATGGATGCGAAGGTTTCGTTCGCCTGCGAAAGCAGGTTGGCAAAAGCCGACTGAGCGTTCGCACTCAGGAAAGATTCCTTCGACAGTCGCGTATACAGTTCGCGCAGATCCGTGCCGTCACCCGACGAAAGGCGATAGATCATGCCGAGCGTCGGCTTGCTTCGGATGATTTCCGGACGCCCCTTCTTTTCGTCGTCCTCCCATTTCTCGCAGAGGTATAGCGAGAAAGCCATGAACGCATTGCGTGCCTGGCTGACCCAGAACTTCTGATCGTCGGAGCCATCGGGATAGAGCATCGAGGCAATGCTCATCAGATCCGACACGCGGAACGCCGGGTCCTTCGACACATAGCTCAGCGGATTCCAGCGATGTGTACGGCGATCCTCCGCGAACGGATTGAACAGGTAGATTTCCTGACCCTGCGACTTGCGCCAGCCGCTGGTCAGATCGAAGTTCTCCTGCTTGATGTCCAGCACCACCACCGATTCCTGGTAGTCGAGCAGGTTCGGGATCACTACGCCCACGCCCTTACCCGAGCGGGTGGGCGCGGCGAGGATCACGAACTGTTGGCCGGGCAGCCGAACGAGATCGCCTTTGAACTTGCCCACCAGGATGCCGTTGGGCGCAGGCGAAAGCATCTTCTGCTTGCGCAGGTCAGCCGCCGTGGCGAAGCGGGCGTCGCCGTGCATCGCCTGCTTCTTGGGTTTCAGGAGGAAGTACAGGGCAATCAGCACGGCAATGAGCGGCAGAACGAAACCGATCAGGCCCGCCGTCTCGATCTTCCAGACATACGGCTGTACCTCGGGGCGTCTCAGCGCCCGTATGTAGGTCCAGTAGGTGTTCCAGCGAACGTGCTCATCCTTCAGGCCGAGGAAGAGCAGCGTCAGGTAACCCGACAGAAAGTTTCCGCAGCAAACCGCCGCCGCCATGAGTGCGGCGGCGGCATATCCCCTGTTCTTGCTCATGCAAAAAACCTTTCAACGCCTAGGTATTAGTGGTAGTTGGGAACGAACTCAGGCTGGCCAGCTGCCGAGTCCCAACCGCCGGGCCTCTGACCCGCCGGACATACGGTCGCGTATTGCTCAAACGATGCGACGTCGTCGGCCGACCATGGCTTGCCGTAGGGGTTCGGTTCGCAGGCAGGATTTACCATGTAGGTGGTACCAAGATACGGCGGCATTGGCCACCAGCACCGACTGGGGTCGTCCCGCCCCTTGGTACAGAACAGGAAGGGGTCGCCTTGACGATAAGTCAGTACCTGCGCCTGCGAGGCGAAGCCGAAAAGCATGAGTGCGATGAATAATCCGATTTTCATAAGCCTTCCTGTCGTGTCCTGTATGTATCCACCGTAGTGAGTCTCTGGGGGCGCGGCCGATTAGGGCGGTGCCAGCGTCGGAGGCTGTGGCGTCTGCTGAGCCTCCTTAGCCTGCATCGCTGCGCGCGTCTGCTGCTCGTTGGCCTGCTGCCAGGCTTGGGTGCTTTGCTCCACAGGCGTGTTGATCGCACGTTGAGTGTTCACCTCGGCGATCTGCTTGAACGGCGATCCGGCGTCGCCCTGGACGGCGTACGTGCGGCTCGCGTCACCATTGAGCGTCACGTGGTCGATCCGTTGCATGCCTTCCTGGCGTGCCGCTGCCGTCAGCGACGCAGCCAGGCGCTTACTGCTCTCGTCGGAACCTCGCTGATGCTCAGCGTCCAGACGCTCGACGCCTGCGCGTGCCTGCTGGAAGAGCGCGTGACCCGGGTGATCCGGGTGATCGACGCGTGCCGGCGGCTCCTTGTCCTGGAACCACGAGCCGGGATGCGTGATGGTGTTCCATGCCCCTGAGGCCTTGTTGCCGATCGCGTGGCCCACCTCGCTTACGTCGTTCGCGATCTCGTGGCCGGCGCGTTTTGCGGCGTCGGCGACCTCATGGGCGGCGTGGCCTACTGCACGCCCCGCCGTTGTAACGCCGTCCACGACCTCGTGGCCGGCACGCTTCGCAGCATCGGCAACCTCATGCGCGGCGTGTCCGACCGCACGCCCGGCGGTAGCGACATCGTCCGCAACCTCGCGGCCGGTACGCTTTGCGGCGTCGGCTACCTCGTGAGCGGCGTGTCCGACGGCGCGTCCTGCGGTAGCGAGGTCGTCCGCCACTTCGTGGCCCAGCGCGGCCGCGCCTTCGACGATTTCCTTTGGCACTTCCCACCTGGCCGACAGAACCTTGCGGACATCCATCACGTCATCGCGATAGCGATCGATCATGCCTTCGTGGGCGCGGTAGCGGGCCTGACTCTCGGGGCTGATGATCGACTGCCCGAGCAGCTTGCTGTCCGGCACGAAGTTGTCGATCGCGTGCGCGTCGAAGTCCGTCGCCTTGATCGGATTTCGCGGCGAGAGGATGCCGCTGTCGTCGCGGTAACCGGCCTTCGACAGGGTATCGATGTCCTGTTGCGCGGCGTAGATCCGTACTTCGCCGAAGTGTGTGCTCGCGGCGCTGACAATGTCACCGGCACGCACGTGGTCGATGACTTGATTGCCGCCAGCGGGTACGCCTTGCAGCAATCCCGCTGCGCCGTAGGCGTTGAAGGTTTCGCCCTTCAGCCCGAATTTCGCCGCATTGATTTCGGCAAGCGTACCGCCCAGTGAGTGTCCCGTGACCGTAACCTGCAATGGTCTGTGATGCAGGTTTGCGTCGATTTTGGCGCGCTCTAGCACTCGTTCGGTGAACGCGACCGAATCCGGGGTTTGGGCATTCAACCCAGTCAGCACCATGCCCGCGTCGACCCCACCATCGTGGATGGGCTCGCGATCGAACTCCGTGCCACGGTAGGCGATCACGATCTCGCCGGTGTCCACTCGGCGGTAAGCAGTCGCTTGAAATCCCGTACGCGGATTGTCCGCGACGTCGATGGCTTCATAGGTTGCGCCGCCGAGGATCTTCGGCTTGTTTAGCACAGGATCCTGATAGGAATCCTGTGCGAGTAACGCATAGTCGGTAGAGGAGAGAGTCATTGATGCTTCTCCTCGGAACGGACGGTGATCGAAAAGGTCGCGTTCGCTTCGTCCTGATACTTGGCCCGATCGTCTTCGCCCAAGTCGACGCGATCAAGATGCGTGGTGGCGTAAGAACGGTTCGAGTAGTAGCGCGTGGTGGACTTGCCTTTCAACAGGTCGTCATGAAAAAGCGGTGCGCTGAAGTCCACGCTCTTGACGAACAGGTTTGCGCTGGCAGCAACGACGGACCAATGACAGACACCCTTGCCGAAGTAATCTTCGTCCTGAAGAAGATCGGCGAAGACTTCGCCCTTATAGGTGCCATTGCCGGAGGGGGTCAGCGAGATGGGTACTCGCTTTTCGGGCGGTACCGTTGCGCCGGTCACGGGCGTTAGCGGTACACAGGCTTCATTCGCAACGCGATAATCGACCACGCCCTCGATACGATCGAATGGGCCGGGTGCCCCTTTCACCTCGATCGTGATCTCGTAGCGCATGCGCGGATTCGGGTTGAGCTTGACGTCAGGCTGTTTCATGGAGGCACCGTAGGCATGTGTGGACAGGAGCAGGAGGAGGGCGGTGAATACGCCGCGTTGCAGCGCTGTCGTCCTCATGGGCCTGCGCCCGGCAGGGTCGGCGCCGCCTGTTGCTGCTGTTGCGCCTGCTGTTGTTGATGGGCCGTGTTGGGGGCCTGCTGTGCCACCTGTTGCCAGGCGCGGCTGCTTTCCTCGACGGACGTCGCCATTGCCTGCTGGGTGTTCACCTCAGCGACTTGTTTGAAGGGCGATTGCGGGTCGCCTTGCACGGCGTACGTGCGGGTGGCGTCCTCGTTGAGTGCCACGTGGTCGATGCGGTGCAGGCCTTCCTGCTTCGCTGCGACGGTCAGCGATGCGGCAAGCCGTTCGCTGTTATGGTCCGGCGTGCGCTGGTGCTGGGCGTCCAATCGATGGACGCCTTCGCGTGCCTGGCGGTAGATCTCGTGGCCGGGATGCGCCGCATCGTCGAGCCGCGGCGCGCCGTGCGTTTGGGCCTTCTGCAACGCTTCCGTGGTGCGCGGTCCAACGATGCCGTCGACGTGCAGGCCGTGCGCGCGCTGGAAGTTTTCCACCGCTTCTTTCGTATGCGCACCGAAATGGCCGTCCGGCGAAAGCGGACGACCACGCTCGTCGCGAACGCCGAGCGCATTGAGGTTCTCCTGCAACGTCCGCACGCTGGCGCCGTGATCGCCTTCGCGAACGACGTGCGGAGCTTCGGCGTGCGTGCGTGCGGTCGCTGGCGCGGGATGATTGACGTGCCCGACCTCGCGATCGCGCCAGAACGTCTCCGGATTGATCGGACGCCCGTGCGCGTCCTTCATTTGATAGTGGACGTGTTGAGCATATTGAGTGGCGCCATCCGGGCCACGACCGCCCATGCGGCCGATCTCGTCTCCGACCTGCACGTGCTGGCCCACTTTGACCGACTGCGATTGCGTGTGCAGGATCTCGTGACTGTTCCCTTCGGCATCGCGGATCTTGATCGTGCCGTACTGGCCGCCCACGAAGGTGACTTCGCCGGCGATCGGCGAATGCAACTCGGGATGGGTCAGGTTGACGCCAGCCTGGCCGCCTTCGTAGTTGAAATCGGAACCGCCGTGAGGCCCCTTGGCGCGGTGTTCGCCGTAGTGGCCGGTGATATGTGCCGAGTGGTTACCCTGCTTGGGCAGGATGACATTCATGACGTCTTGATATGGCATGGGTGCATCCTCCGGGTCAGAGCGAATCGTCTTTCACGCGATACAGGTGCCAGCAATCGTCCTTCCGGAAGAAGAACGTCATCTGGTAATCGGTATCCGGTTTGACCAGCTTCACGGCGATATCGGTAGCGCTGGTGTCGGTGCGCTTCGCCGTCAGGCCATCCTTTGCCTGATCGGCCTGGCTCGGCATGATCGGGAAGGTGACCTGGTCCTTGGGCAGCGACTTCGAAACAGGCTTCGGTTCCGGATCGGCGTTGGGATCGACCGAATCGCTCTGCAGGGGATCGGTCACATAGGTCTTCTGCACGCTGACGTCGTTTTCGAAGAGCGGCAGGAACTGGTCGAAGCTCGCCGCCGGGCAGGTCGTCGCGCTCGCTGCTGCGGTGGATGGCGCAGCAGCGGTGCTTACATCGGCGGCGGTGGCTGTCGTTGCCGGGGACGGAGCCTGCGGAGGCGGCGGAGACGACGGGCCGCAAGCCGCCAGAAGCGCGGCAGCCAGGATGCATGTTGCGCTTCGCGCAGCAGTACGCAGCGCGCGAGCAGGCGGGAGTCCGTGAAACTCGTGGATGGCGTGAATCATGCGGTTCTCCATCATGGCGCTCCCATTCCCGGATGCGTGGGGGCGTTGGTCTGCTGCTGAGGCGCTGGCGCGGTCGCTTGTTCCGGCCGAGCCTGGGGCAGGGCGGATGCGCTCTGGTCCACGGGCGTGTTGACCGCCTGCGCTGTCTGTACGTCGGCAACGCGCTTGTGCGGCGACTGCGTATCGCCGGCCACGGCGTACACACGGCTGGCGTCGTCGCTCAACACCACGCGGTCGATGGACGTCATGCCTTCCTTCTTGGCCGCCACGGTAAGCGCCGCGGCGAGGTTCTCGCTCTGCTGGTCCGGCGTGCGATGGTGCTCCGCGTCGAGCTTGTGCACGGCGGCCCGTGCCTGCTCGAACAAGGCATGGTCCGGATGCGACGGGTCGTCGAGGCGAACGACAGGCTGCCGGGTCGCCGCGTCGAGTGCGGCAAGTGTCTTCGGTCCGGCCACGCCGTCAGCCGCCAGATGATGATCGCGCTGGAATGCTTCGAGCGCAGCCTGAGTGCCGGGACCGAACTTGCCGTCCACCTGCAAAGGCTGGCGATGCGCGTCGGTGTAACCAAGCCCCGCGAGGCTGGCCTGGAGTGTACGTACCTCGTCGCCGTGGGCGCCGGTGCGCAGGGTCGAGCCGTGGTCGGCGTGGTGCGCAGGCGCGGAGTGCGCGGAATGCGTGGGCAGCGACGCGGCACCGTGCTCGAGACGCTGCATCACCTCGGGCGTGAGCCGTCTCTCCCAGTCGTGGAAGCGCGTCTGCCGATCTTCCAGGCCGTTGTACTTGCCGTTGACGGCGTGCGTCGCCGCACGCACGTCTTCGCGTGCCTGCTCTGGTACACGGTTTTCCCAGTACCACACCGCAATGCGCGAAGCATTCTGCGGGTCCGCTGCGAGTTCCGGGTGCTTGACCAGATCGAGGTCAAGGGCCTCGCCAGCAGCGCGATAATTTTCCTTGCCGGTGAGCTGGATGTAGCCACGACCGTGGTATCGCCAGCCGTCACCGGGGGCGTCGTTGCCGTTGCGGCCGCCATACATCAGTTCGGCAAGGCGTTCGGGGCGCCCCTGCAAGGCCTGCAGACGGGCGGATTCCAGGGCTTCGGGGCCTTCGCGCCAAGCCGACTGGACGGGAATCTGCGAAATATTCCGCGTGTAGCGGAAGCTTTCCTCCAGCCGGTTCAGGCCGTTGGATTCATGAGTGACCTGGGCCATGAAATTGGCCAGCTCCCTCGGGGACCGGATCCCAGCCGCATAGGCTTCGGTCAGGACCTGCGTTTCACGATCAATCGCCATGTGTAGCTCCTGGTTGACTCACGGAATTGCTCGCTTCCTGCGTGTTTCAAACCAGCCGGTCCTGGCGGTTTCACATCAATGCGTAACGCTCAGGGCAACGTCACCTCCGGCAAGGTCGAGGGATCGAAATCGGAAAAGGCCACGGAGCCAAGTTCCTTCGGGGTCAGCTCCGACGACTTGTGCTTCCCGGTGATCGTGTCGTCCACGCGGCGTACCACGCGGGTCACGAACCAGTTCTTCTTTTCCGGCGCATAGGTAAAGGTGTATTCGTCGGACCAGTGCTCCCGGCTGCCGCCACCGTTGACGATGGTGAAGTGCCCCGCGTCGATCTTCGTGAAGCCGTAGGGATCGCCGGCCACGCCACCGCAGGTTGCACATGGCACCACGTGCGAATTGGATGCGGCCTTCTGCAGCACGCCCGAGGCGTCGCGCACGAGCAACAGCACGTCGCGTCCTGGCGAGTCATCCGTCTTTGCCGTCGCCGAAGAGGGCGGGTCGAGGATAAGAATGACATCGGCTCCGCCCTTGTCGGTCAGCGCACCCTTCACCGAGTCGAGGACCTTCGCCCCACCTGTCGCGAATCGTGTCAGGTCATCCATCTTGCTTCCTTTGTTCGGCGCGGATGCGGGTACCGAGTGAGACGTGGGTGCGTACGGGTTGTTCTGCGCGATGGCCCATGGGCTCAGAAGCAGCAGGGCGCAGGTACTAAGGCAAAGCAGGGTCGGATGATTTGTCATAGGTCACCATTACTGCGGTGGTTCGTATCAAACATGCCTGTGGTTAGGCGATGAACAAGACATGCCCCTCGGTTTGTCGGTTGACCGGTCTGTTCAGCGCTTTGAGCAGGACGCTACGCTTCGCCGTTAAAAAACAGGGTGGCTTTAAGGGAGAGCGCTTGGCATTGCCGAGGTGCGTAACATAACGCGAGGTGATGAGTCACTGAGGACCGCAGCAGCTACCGTCTTGTCTCTACTGTACGCGCCGCGCCACGCTGCAATCGCTGTAGACGACCTTGCACTCCGAGGCCACCTTGCTGCACGAACTTATGGCGTCTTCTTCAGCCTGCTGCTTATTCGGGGCCTTGACAGCGCTGTGTCCCCCCTTGCCCCAGCCCACGGCCGCGCATTGATTGTGGAAAGTCATCTCCACCTTGCATCCGGTGGCACCATGACTTTCGCAGTCTCTGGTGGCATCGCTCACGGCCTGCGATTTGCTGTCTCTTTCGATGACGGTCCCCGCACCACCGGTCGTTGAATCAATGACGATGGCGCCCCAGGAATCCTTCCAGACAGGCGCTGGCGCAGTAGGTTGATAGCTGCCTTGATAACCGGGCATGCCCGAGGCATTCGGTGGGACGCAGTTGCCGCCACCTGTGTTCACTCCGGTAGCACACTGCCCCCAGGCCGCGGGCGTGGAAGCAAACGTCAAGATGAGCAGGCCGAACCATGAAAGTCGCCGTCCAACTGATGTCATCATGTGTATCCACCGTCTTTCTGTTTGATCTGATCGGTTGCTTGGGCATAGCCGGAGCTTGAGCCAGTGCCGCCGAGCTGGGAATAGTTTCCGAAGGTGTTACTTTGCCCAGTCACTTGAGAGACATTCTGCTCCCGACCAGGCACAGTCGGAGGTACGTAACTCGCCGTACCCGGCACGCCGTAGCCACCACCGCCCGGCGGCTCAGGCTTGATATGTCCAAACGGCGAGTACGAGTTGAACTGGCCGAGCGTGCCCTGGAAGAAGGAGGCGGCCATGGGCGGGGCGCTGATGATCATGGTGGTGAGCAGCAGGCCGAGACCACCCTGCTGAAGTGCCATGCTGTTGATACCGTCGGTGCTGCCCGCGCCACCCAATTCCGGCATGGATAGCAGGTACTTCACGGCAAAGGAGGCGGTGACGGCCGCCATCATCTTCATCGCGATGGTCACCATGACGCTCAGTACGGCCAGCGAAAACACCGTGCCGATGCCATAGAGAAGCCACTTGCTGAATAGTTGCTTCGTGGGCTCGAACAGCAAACACATGATGAAGATGGGGCCGAAGCCCACGAAGAGGGCGAGGGCGATCTTATTGAGCAAAAGCATGGATCCGGCGATGACGCTCGGTCCCGCGATGCCTATACCGGTGAACCAGCGATCGCGGTCCTTCGCATCCTGAGCAGCCTGGTCGCCGCCCGTGTCGATGGCATCGATAGTGCCCATCGCCACTTCCATGCCAGCGAGGTTGTTGTCGATGTGCTGGAAGGGACTGCCGCTCTCTCCCGTGACGTACTGAGCGATCGTCGTCGACATGCCGTCGCTCAACGTCCAGTACACGGAAGACGACGAATAAGCGGCCGTCGTGGCGATGAAGACCACGAGGGTTGCTTTCAGCGAATCGCCGACGAGAACCATCATCGGCTGTCGCGACTGCCCGGTGACGATGCGGAATCCCTGGAACATGATCCACACGGTCAGCACCGAGACGGCGACGAAGCCGATGATCGTTGCCGAGCTCGACAGCAGCTTCCACTGCATGATGTCGATTTCAGTGCGCAGGAAGTCGTTGATCGTCTGAAAGAAGACGAAGTTCGTCGCCGTGTCGAGCGGCCCTGCAAGCATGGCAAGCGCCGAGTGACCAGCGAGCATACCGGTGATGTCAACCATGACGCCGTGTTCCGTTCATGTGGATGTGAAGAAGCGAATCAGAAGCCATTGGAGTCACCGATGCTCAGGGTCTGCATGCCAGAGGGCTTGGCGCTTTGCACGCCATCCAGCGACGCCTTCAGCGCAGCGCCCGTAGCCAGGCCACTGATCGCGCTGCCGATGTTGACGTCTCCGATGCCGGGCAGGGAGATCGAACCCCAATCCGAAGGCTGCTTACCCGTGCTTGCCGCGTTTGCAGCGATGGTCTGCTTGGCGCGCAGGAAGCGCAGGTTGGCCTCGTAGGCGTAGTTCACGGTCTGCATCTGCTGCTGGTCGAGCGCGATCAGGTTGTAGAGCGCGGTGAGCTTGTTGGTGTTGTCTTCGAGCTTGCCGAACTGGTTGGCATCGCTTGCCTGGATGGCTGCCCGCTCCTTGAGCAGCTCGCGCAACATGGCGTCACGCGTTGCGGTGTTCTTGTACATCGTCAGCATGTACTGGTACTGAGCGTTCTCGATGTCGACGATCTGCTGGCACGTCGCCTGCTGCGGTTGAGCGACGGCCTTGCAGCGCGTGCCGTCGTCAAGCTTGGTCGTGTCCTCCGGCAGGGTCTGCGTGGGGTCCTTCACGCGAGCGCCCGGCTGCTTCTCGTCGTACGTGCCGATTTTCAGCTTCTCGTTGATGGCATTGATGTTGCCATTCACCGTGGAACCATCGCCCAGCGTCTTGCCGAGCACCGAGTTGATGTCCGTCGTCTGAGTGACGGTGTCGTTGGTGTGTGTCTCGATCTGCTTGAGCGTGGCGTTGGCGTTGGCGTCGTTCACCGCCCACTGCGCATGGGCAGCGGGGGCGGCCAGCGACAGCGCCAAGGCGAAGGCGGCTGCGCCGAGCAGGCGGTGAAGGAGGGCGTTTTGCCGACGGAGGGTCGAGGGAAGGGTCATGGTTGGGTTCTCCAAGGTCAATGCGTGCCTGGGTCAGCGGGCCGCCGAGCGGGCAGGACGCGTCGAGGGGGAGGCGGGCGACGGCTTCTTGCCGCTGCCCTTTCGGTGTTCGTAGAAGGAGGGAAGCCACTGGTCCGGCGTGAGTTCGTCTGCCGGAACGCCCAGGTCCTCCGCTTGTCGCGCAAGGACCTCGTGCATGATCTCGATGTTGTCCGTGGACGCGGAGATCACCGCCAATGCGTCATCCATGCCACGCAGATTCAACTGGCACACTGCAGAGGCGTGCCCCTGTTTGACCAGGAAGCGGCGAGAGCGCTCGTCGAGACTCACCACCACCTGGTACTCCGCATCGGTCAGCTTGAGGCCGTTGACGTAGTCCTCGCGGCTGGCGTTCGGATTGGGTAGCAGAATCATCGTGGCGGTCTGCTCGATGAGTGCCGCGGAGATGTCGCTGGCCAGCGCATCCTCGGGGCTTTGCGTGGCAAAGATGCCCATGCCGTTCTGCTTACGGATGGTCTTCTGCTTGTTCTTGGCGAATTCCTTGAGACCGCCCTTGCCGTCCAGGATCTTCCAGAACTCGTCCATGACGTAGATCAGGCGGCGGCCATCGATCAGGGCTTCGAGGCGATGCAGCAGATAATTGATGACCGGCGCGCGGACTTCGGGGTTGTCGATGATCTCGGTGTAATCGAAGCCGATGATATTGGCGCGGGAGAGGTCGACCGTATCCTTCGGATTGTCGAAGACCCAGCCAAGCGAGTTGCCCGCAGTCCACTTGCGCATGCGAATGAAGAGGCCGTCGTCGCCGAGATTCGGCAAGCTCTTCTGGAAGTTCGTCATGTTGCGAAGATGCATGGGGGTGTCGAGGATCGCCTCGACGGCCCGGTAGATGTCTTCTTCCTCACGGGAGCTGTAGACGCTCTTGCCGGCCAGCACCTTGATGAGGTCGGCCAGGAACTGGACGTTCTCCTCCGTGCGCTCGCACTGGAACGGATTGAAGCCGGTGGGCTTGCCGTTTTCCAGGGCGAGATAGTTGCCACCGCAGGCGCGAACGAAGATCTCGGCGCCGCGATCCTTATCGAAGAAGAAGATCGTGGGCGCCGGGTCGAGCTTCTGCACCTGGCTCAACAGGAAGTTGATGAGCGCCGTCTTACCGGTACCGGATTTGCCGATGACCATGGTATTGGCGATGGCCTTTTCACCGAACGAGTTCTCGGCCGGATGCGTGGCGTGGAAGTTGAAGTAGTACGGCTGGCCGTTGGTCGTCTGCAGTGTCGTGACGCAGTCGCCCCAGGGGTTGTTCTGCTTCTTGCCCGTGGCAAAGTTGTGCAGTGGCGACAGGCCGAGGAAGTTGAGCGAGCTGACATTCGCCAGACGAGTGCGGTATTTCCAGTTGCCTGGGAACTGCGCATAGAAGGCCGAAGTCACCGCCAGGTCTTCCTTCACCGACACGAACCCTGCATTGGACAACTCGGCACGCGTGGCGGCGATCTGCTGCGACAGGGCTTCCTGCGCGGTCGAGTACACGGCCATGGTGAAATGGTACTCGCCAAGCACGAAATTGCCCGACGCAAGCTGGTCCATCGCCTGGTCCATTTCGATGATCTGGCTGACGGCCTTGTCGCCGGAGGAGATCATCATGCCCTTGGTGCGCTCCAGGGCCTTGAGCGCATCCTGGCGGCCCATGGGGCTGAAGGAGTGGGTGATGACGTATTCGAAATCGAGGTACTTGAGCCCGTTGAGGATGCCCGGATAGGTCCCCTCGACGTACTCCTTGATATTCAGGATGGCGCCGAAATGGTTGACGCCGTTAGGGGTCGTCAGCACGAAGTCGCCCGTCTTCGACGAAAACCGTTGCCGGCTGACCGGCAGGTAGTCCTTCACAGGGGCGGAAAGTACCGGTACTGGCTCATCGAGGCGATTCAGTATGTACCCGTAAAGTTCGAGCACTTCGGAGAAAACGACCCCGTTGGGTGCTTCATACATGCCCATGCGCGTGGGCGCATAGTCCTTGAGTACGGCCTCCACGTTGCCGGCCAGTTCCAGGATCGTGGCGATCGCTTGCGCTTGCTCGGCCTGAAGCCGTTCGACGTTCGAGGATTTCTCGACGAAACGTTTTCCCGAGACGACAGGGCGATAGATCATCGTCAGGTAAAGCTCGTTCTGCATGAGCTTCTGACTCGAAAGCGAGTCGTAATAGCCGTCCGAGAGCACCTGATTGAAGCTATGTTCGAACTTGCTCTTGTCTTTGATGCTGCGGCGGCGACGGATATCGTGCACCCAGAACGCCACGTTCACGAAGTCGGGCGCTCGCAGCGTCTGCAGCATGCGGTTGAACGTGTTATGGCGGTGTTCGATTTCCCACTCCTCCCTGCCCACGAACGGCAGGCCACCGAGGCGCCACACCAGCAGGAAATCGCCCCCCGTCGTCTTGAGGACGGTCGGCGAGACGTGGGTCGAGAATGGAATGAATTCGCCGATCGCTGCATCAGGAATGAACATGGCTCTGCCTACCGTCAAACGCACTGGAAAGGCCCTGGCAGAAATCTGCCAGGGCGGGAGTCGCCTTATCGCTTCGCCTTGCCTGGCTCGCGATAAGTGTTGGGCGTGAAGACCCACATGCCGTCGTGCTCGGCCAGATTCTTCACTCGGGTCCTGAACTGAAGCCGCAAGCCAAGCAGGCGGAAGATCAGCTCATCGCGGCGTGCCATTTGGCGCATCACGAAGATCGAGCAAGGAATCCAGAGGAGCCACCACATGTTGAAGTACATCGCCATCAGCAAACCGCTGCCCGCCCCAAGAAAGAAGGGCACATAGGGCACGCCCATGAACATGGGTGGGCGCGTGCAGCCGCGGAAGAGCGCGTTCTTATGCATGGAAGTGAAGCAGGTGCATAGCCATCTGCACCGAGTCCATGAGGAACGTAGCGGCGCCACCGCTGCTCGACACGCAGGCGGTCGAGTCACCGCTGCCGCCCACAACCATCTTCGCTACCTGCGCGGCTGCACCGATCAGCACGCCGCCTACGAGAGCCGGCGCCACGTCGGCGATACGCTTGTGGGCGAACGCGATCTGGTAGCCGGAGAAGATCACTGCGATGGTAACGACAACGATCGAAGCGGCGTTCAGCAGGGAGTTGATGTTCTGGAAGAATCCACAAACCTTCTTCGAGGTCTCGGCCACGTCCTGGGCAAGGCCGATCGACGGCAGGAGCAGGACGGCGGCGATCATCAGGAAGACGGCCATCTTGTTAAGCGACGTGCGGTCAGCCGGGGTGCTGGGAAGTTTGGACATCTCGTAGTTCCTTCGTGTTACTGGGCTGGGTACGGTTGCGCGAGCACAACCGGGTTGATGACGGCTACGGCTTCCGTAGCCGGTTTCGCAATGACCTGCTTCGTGCAGGGCGAGAGCAGGTCAGAAAACAAAGGCGCCATCGCCTCCTCCCTGGCGCAGATCCGCCGGATCGCCGGCGGGTGTCGAGGGTGGCGTCGGGGCAGCGGCGGCGGCTGGCGCAGGGTCGTTCGGGCCTTGGACCTGCGGCACGAAAACGCCGTTGTCGTTGGCCGACCCCGTGCCTGTCGCATTGGCCGATATGCCGATCTGCGACATCACGGCGGCGGTTGCCGGATCCGTCGGGATCCTGCCCGATGTCACCGACGGGCCTGTGCCAGGCACCGCACCGGGAAGAGGGAGTGCCGCGTTGCCTTGCAGTATCGGCGCGATCTGATTCTGTGCCGCTTGGGCTGCCTGTAGCGCCTGGGCGATCGATGCGGCGTCCGGCTCCATTCCGGTCATGTTGGTACTGGGAGTAGGCGTCTGCGCTCGGCTTGGTGGCGGGAGCCCTGCGGCCCGAGCAACGGCGGGAGCAACGGCGGCCGCGACGGCGGCATCGGCGACGCTGCGCATGGCCACGCGGTAGGCGGACCCGTCCACAGGAACCACCGGCGTTCCTTTGTTCGCGGCGTTCGTGGAGGTGCTCACCAGCGGGATCGCCAAGGCATTCGCAGCGAGCGCGCTCTGGCGTGCCATCGAATCGAATATTTTCTGGACGTAACCGTCCTGGTAGCCCGTCGTGAAGTTGCCGGAGTAGTAACAGCTGAACGCCTTGCCCCAGTCGCCGCCAGCACTGGTGTAGCACTGGGCGAGGATCTGCGATCCGGCGACGAGATTCGGGCAGACCTCGAACGCCTTCTCGTAGGTATCGAGGCCGTACTTGCCGAGGTTGGCGCGGTTTACCTGCGCCACACCCAACGAATAGTTGTAGCCGTTGGCTTCGAGCATGCGCACGGTCGCCACCGCTTCGCCAAGGTTTGCGGGCTGGCGCACGAGCTGGCCGCCGACGACGCCGATCGCAAACGGGTTGCGAGACGATTCGACGTTGACGACGTGCTGCATCACCTCAGCCGGTACGGCAAGGTTGGGGCAAGCCATCATTTCCATTCCTGGTACCACCGTTACAACTCCTGTCTAATGACCGATGTGTTTCGTGTGTTACCCCCCGTCCGGGGCCAGGCCCCGAGCGGGGTTGAAGTCGATGCCGGTAATGTGGCGGCGCCCGGCATGCGCCTTGATGTGGACAATGATGTCGATGGTGAGCATCAATAGTCGCTTGATCGTCGAAAACTCGAGTCCTGCACCTTCGTTGGATGCCTTCACCATCAGGCCCAACTGGTCCCACGTCTGCTCTACGCTGCCGGCGTGGCAACTGGTGATGGAGCCGGGGTGACCGGACGCGCAGTTTCGAATGAAGTAGAAGGACTCGTCGCCGCGAAGCTCGGCCAGGATGATCCTGTCGGGCTTCATGCGCAGGCACGCCTCCATGCAACTCTTCGCGGTGACGTTGGCTGCGCTCTGACCGCCCTTCGAATACAGCAGATGGACGACGTTAGGCTGGTCGATGAACAGCTCTCGCGCATCCTCGATGGTCACCAGCCGCTCGTCTTCCGGAATGTGCCCTACGAGCGACTTCATGAAGGTGGTCTTGCCGCTGCCGGTGGCGCCGGCCACCACGATGTTCTTCTTGCTCAATACCGCGTGACGGAAGAAATCCGCGTAACGCCGCTCCGCGCGGAGTTCGAGTAGCTCGCGATCCGCTTCGCTGATGGTGTTGGCACCTTCGAGGACCTGATCGAAGAAACCGTCTTCCTGGTATTGCGCCAACGTCTTGCTCTGGCGCGAAGGAAGGCGGATGGTGATCGATACACGGCCCGCCTCGCATGCGGGCGGGATAACGAACTGCGCACGCTGCCCGGTGGGGAAGGTCAACGAAACGACTGGGTCTACGTCGGTGATGCGCTGACCCGTATTGCTCTCGTTGACCACGGCGGTGCAGAACTGCCGAGCCCGCTCGTAGGTGAGCGACGGAACGTCCACCCGCTCCCACTTGCCGCGGCGCTCCAGATAGAGCTCGCCCGGCTTGTTGATGCAAATCTCGGTGACGTCGGACGACGACAGGTAATCCCGGATACCCAGTACCTCGTACTGGTAATCCAGAAAGTCGTTACCGACGGCGGCGAGAGCGGGTTCGTTCATGGATCAGTACCGCGCCACTACGCCGCTGAAGTCCACGTCCTTGGCGACGTAGATGGCCAGCACCGTGCCCTGGTTGATCGTGACCGTGGCAGGACGATTGGCGGCGCGCTGCACGGCCTGGTTCGCGAGCTGCTGCACGGTTGCCGCAGTGTTGCTCTCGAACGGGCTCTGCGTCACCACGCCGTTGCTGATGGTGGTCTGGCGAGGACCGTGCTCCGCGGCCTCGTACTTGAACGCATCGCTGAGCATCGAGATCAGCAGGGCGGCGCCGATACGGCTGCCCCAGTGAGCGTTGTAATAGCCGGGATGGCCGGCGCCGCCGAGGGTATCGATACCCGGGCTGGCCATGTTCACGTCGATACCCGTAGGCGTGACGATGCGATCCCAGATCACAGCGACGCGCGGGCCATTCGGCTCCATCTCGTACTTGCCGAGAACCTTCGAGCCCTTGGGGAGCAACAGCCGCTTGCCAGTGAACGAGTACACCGGTTCGGTGACGATGCAGGACGTGAAGCCGGGGATGTCGGTGATGATCCGTGTCTCAAGCACGCAACGAATGAACGTGCCGCGCAGCATGAGCGTGTCGGGGTGGGTGAGTGGCGAGGCATTCGAAACGTCCGGCAGCGGCTTGGCACCGTAGGCCGAATTCACGGGCACACCGCCTTGCGGCGAAGGACCGAGCATGCCCGGCATCATGCCGAACGCACCACCGGGACCACCCTGGCCGCCCATACCCATAGGCTCGCCGGCTGCGGCAGCCGCCTGTGCGGCCTGTGCGTCCATCATGCGACGTTCCAAAAGCGTCGGACCGGTGCGCACCGGCGCAGCGGTCGTCGTCCTCTGCGGTAGCGTCGACGGCAGCGCGATCGGCTCGGGCAGCTTGGGAGCCGCTTCCGGTACGGGCGCGACCTTGGGTGCCTCGGGAATGGTCACTGTTTCCTCGGCCTTTGGCTTCTTCGGCGGCGGCGCGGAGTTGCCAGAGCTGAGGAAGAACCAGGCCGCAAACAACAGGAGCGCCACGATGCCGGCCAGGAAGGCCAGCGCGCGACGATTCATCCGACGGACGTCGGCGGCGGCAAGCTGTGGCGCGCCAGCATCGAGGTCGGGCGGCGGCGCCTGGCGGCGCTGGTTGGCGTACGGATTTCCCGCGAGAGGATCGGCATGCTCGCTGCCCGCTTCCGTGTGCGGCACGCCGTTGTCGCGGTTCTCGTCGTCCGGATGATAGGGATTATTCGGGCTCACTTCTTCGTGTTCCTTCGCAGACCAACGACGTTGTTGTCGTGCCGGATGACCAGGTAGTTATAGGTGCCGTGGACCACGATGGTGTTGCCCTCCACCGTGGTGTTCACCACCGAATCCTCGCCATGTTCCTTTTCGCGCATGTAAACGGTCGGGAAGTTTCCGGTGGGAAACTGCTTAAGGTCAGGCATCTTGATGTACGTGAAACGGCCGTCGTCGTAGACGTTGACCGGCACGAGCCACGGCGCCGTCTTGCGCTTCACGGCATAGTCGTAGTCGAAGTTGTAGTCACGCCCCTTGACCAGCGAGGTGTCGAGTTCCGGCGTTTCAGCGACCTTCTTGGTTTCCGCAAGGAAACTCGTGTCGGACGGGTAGGTGAACGTGATCTTGTACTGGACGCCGGCACGACGAGCCTGGTCGAGGGTCTTCCAGTCGGTCGCCACGACCTTCAGCTCGAAGATGTACGAATGCGTGGCGGTACGAATCATCATGTTCGTATCGACGTCGACGTTCTTCGGCTTTACATAGAACACGTTGTCGCGGCGGGTCAGTTCCCAGCCGCTGCTGAAACCGGTGCTGTAGTCGAGGATCTTTTCGTTCGGGCTCAGCTCGATCTGGGTAGTGATACCCAGTCCCGTGCGCACGGTGTAGATCTTGTCGGGTTCGTACTGGTATGGGGTGACGACCTGTGCATGCACGACGCTGGTCGCGCAGGTGGTGAGCAGCAAGGCTGTCAAGCTCAGTCGGAGCATATTCTGACGCATCATCGACGACGCCCTCCATTGGCGGCGTTCGGTTGGGTGGGGGCGGCTGCCTGCGGTGCGGCCGTCTGCGGAGACGTGTTGTTCATCGTTGCGTTGTCGACGGGAATGGGCGACTGAGGCATGGCCTCCATGGACGCCGGCTGCTGAGCGGGCGCGGCGGCTGCGGCAGGTGCCTGTGCTGCGGCAGGCGCCTCGCTTTCCGTCGGCGGCGGATCCGCATAGTCGTTGTCCACGCGATAGTCGGTGACCTGGAAGCCCAACGGGTTCTCGACGCGGTACTGGTCGTCCATCTTGAGATTCGGGTTGTACGTGAACGCGAGCGTCGCGATCTTGCTGTCGAGCGGCACGGTCTGGCCGGTCAGCTTGTTGTAGACGCTACGCTGGAAACGTACGGTGGCACCCTTTGGCGTGGTGCCGTTTTCGCCCCCAATGAAGATGATGCTGGAGATCTTCACGCGGACGGCGCGATCACGTCCGTACGTCTTGTAAGGCGCGTCAGGATTGGTCTGAGCGTGCAGATCCGTATAGGCCTTTGCGATCTTCGGTGTCGACATCGTCAATACCGTGGCCCAGTCACGCAGGTTGATCATGGTCACGTCGAACGATTCGCGAGCCAGGATGAAATGCGTGACGTTGCTGCGATTGATCGCCTCACTGGCCGTGATGCGCCGATTGACGACATCATCGGTAAGGCGCGTCACCGAACTCATGCCGGTATACGCATCGGCAAGCACGATGTACGGCACCTTTTCCTTCAATGGCAGCATGTAGAAATAGCCGGCTGCGAGGATCAGCGAGAGCGAAATCGAGCAAAACGCCACCATCCACGCGCGGCGTTCGCTGCGCTGGGCCAGGTCCGAAACCGTGGTTTCGAAATCGACCGATCGCGCTACCGCGGCATCGATCTTGGGAGATTGTTTCTTGTTGAACATCAAGTAGGCCTGGCGTGACTGTCGCGGGAATTACTGAGCACGAGACACGGGGGCCGCACCGGCGGAAGCCGCGTCGGTCGGTGCCTGTGCGAGAGGAGCTTTCGCTGCGACGGTCGGCTGCGAGCCGTGCGTATCAGCCGACGCGGTGGGCGCCGGGGAGGCAGGTGTCGGGGGCACGATGGCAGCCGTTTCCTCTACGACAAGCTCCGGCCCGTTCGCTACGACCGTCACGCCTTGCGGCGCGAAGATCGCGCTGAGCTGTGATGCCGCGTCGCGTAGCTCGGACGTATGGATCTGCGCGGCCGACTTGGGCAGCGTGAAATCCGAACGCAGGCGATAGGAGAGCTTGGTTCCCGTATCGCTGGTCCAGCGCGTGAGCATGGTCTTCAGCGTGCCGTCCATCGGCGCGGCGTAATACGTGTACGGCACCGCCAGCGGAATCTCGACCGGCTTGTCGTCATAACGGTTGACCGGCTTCCAGCGGCCGCCGAAATCCTTCGGGGCAGGCGTGCCGCATGCCGAAAGCGTGGCGGCCAGAACGGCCACCAGGAGTGTGGTGAGTTTGGGAGGCAGGGCAGTTTTCACGCTTGGCTCTTATTTTTGAAGGATGTGATTCGAGGACGACGGGCACGGCGCCACGTGCCTTGGCGAGGGCTGGCCGAATGCAATCGTTGTTTTTCTGGGGTCATTTGCCCGGGCGCATTCGTGCCACCCGGCGCGACGGCCAAGCGAGGCGTCGCACACAGGGACTTGCCACCGGGACTGCTACCTCGGCCCAACCGGCCGCGAGCGACATGCAATTCATCCATACAACATCCTGTAGGAGCGCTTCCGCACCCTTGCACTACGTTCCAGCGAAGAATGGCCTAGCGGCGCCGGGTTGCGATCGTCGATCGCCTACCCGAAGTTGCGGCTAGCTGGCCTTGGATTCCCCACCCCTTTCACGGACCCTGTCCGCGGCGTAAAGGTAACGCAACAACGTTTTCTTGACCAGACGTTGAAGTACCTGTTTCTGCGATGCTTGTCACACATTGTCGGCATGCAATGTGTATGAAACGTAACAGCTGCTTGACACACGTCGCTTGGCAAGTGTGGCGTGGCGCACGGTCCTGCGGCGTATGTCTACGTCTCGTGAAGGTTGCGCTTGTAACCATCGACTCGCCCTTTTACGTCGTCCTGAAGCTGCCATCGCGTGATGTCATCCTTGCTACGCCGCTTTAATTGCGTGCTTCTCAAAGAACGCGGCGGGTTAGTGAGTCGGGAAATGGTGGCGTACCCTTGCACCGACGTCACGGCCTGCTGATCGAAGAGCGAAGTGCGTTAGCGCCAACGGACTTACCCGAACTCGCCCGCTCCGCAGCGTGGCGTTCGGTGCCGATGATCGTGGCTGTTCGCGACAACGCGTGCGCACAGCCCACTCACGGACTGAGCCGTTGGGTCATGTCTGTTCCTTGAAGAGTGCGGGGCCGTGGGGAGCGGCGCAAGGCAACTATAGGGGTCGCTTCGCAGCAATCTATAGTTGCGATATTAGCGTGACGCCCGCGAGGCGGGCAAGCGCCTTGCCGCAGTGATTCGTAGCGCCCGTCATGCGGCCCAGCGTCGACAGCCGCGATCGCCGGGAGTAGAAATGCTCTCTTTGACCGGGAGCCCCGATGGATGCCGCAGTGATTCCTTCCGATGCCGAACTGATGGCGCTGGCAGGGGAGGTTGCCGCCGCAGCGATTGAGCGGCGGGTGATGGTGGCGACGGCCGAGTCATGCACGGGTGGCTGGATCGCGAAGACGCTCACCGACCTGGCGGGAAGCTCCGTATGGTTCGAGGCTGGCGTCGTGACCTACAGCTACAGCGCGAAAGAGGCGCTGCTCGGCGTCAACCCGCGCACCCTGGAGAGGACAGGCGCCGTCAGCGAGGAGACGGTGCTGGAGATGGTTTCCGGCGCGCTCGCGCGGTACGGCGCCGGTGTGGCGGTGGCGGTCACGGGCATTGCCGGCCCCTCTGGCGGCACGCCGGACAAGCCCGTGGGCACCGTGTGGATCGGCTGGAAGCGGCGTGGGGGCTATGCCCACGCGCAGGTCCACCATTTCGACGGCGATCGCGAAGCCGTGCGGCGGCAGACGGTTGCCGCAGCGCTTGCTGGAATGACCGCCGAGCTCAAGGCTTGAACCGGCCGGCTATGGCAAACTTGGCAATTGCGGATCGCAGTCCCTGAGACCACGGTCGGGCAAGATACATCCCTACACACGAGACCGGAATTCACGATGGACGACAACAAGCGCAAGGCGCTGGCGAGTGCCCTAGGCCAGATCGAAAAGCAGTTCGGCAAGGGTGCGGTGATGCGTCTGGGCGATCGCGTCGACGACCAGATCGACACCGTGTCGACCGGTTCGCTCGGCCTCGACATTGCCCTGGGCATTGGCGGCCTGCCGCGCGGCCGTATCGTCGAGATCTACGGCCCGGAATCGTCGGGCAAGACCACGCTCACGCTGCAGGCCATTGCGTCCTGCCAGCGCGCTGGCGGCACCGCGGCCTTCGTCGACGCCGAGCACGCGCTCGACCCGAGCTACGCCGAGAAGCTGGGCGTCAACGTCGCCGACCTCCTGGTCAGCCAGCCGGACACCGGTGAACAGGCCCTCGAAATCGCCGACATGCTGGTGCGCTCGGGCGCCGTCGACATGGTGGTGGTCGACTCGGTGGCGGCGCTTACGCCGAAGGCCGAAATCGAAGGTGAGATGGGCGATTCTCACGTGGGCCTGCATGCCCGCCTGATGAGCCAGGCCCTGCGCAAGCTCACGGCCAACATCAAGAAATCCAACTGCCTGGTCATCTTCATCAACCAGATCCGCATGAAGATCGGCGTGATGTTCGGCAGCCCGGAGACGACCACCGGCGGCAACGCGTTGAAGTTCTACGCGTCCGTCCGCCTCGACATTCGTCGCATCGGTGCGGTGAAGAAGGGTGAGGAAGTCATCGGCTCCGAGACCCGCGTCAAGGTGGTGAAGAACAAGGTGGCGCCGCCGTTCCGTCAGACCGAGTTCGAGATCCTCTACGGCGAGGGCACTTCGCGCGAAGGCGAGATCATCGAGCTGGGCGTGCGGGAGAACCTGATCGACAAGTCCGGCGCCTGGTACAGCTACAAGGGCGACCGCATCGGCCAGGGCAAGGAAAACGTCCGCCAGTTCCTCCGCGACAACCCGGCCATTACCAACGAGATCGACGCGCAGCTGCGCGATCGCCTGCTGGTGAAGCCCGGTAGCGGCACGTCCAAGGCCAGCGACACCGAGCAGGATGCGCTCGAGGAAGTCTGAGCCCGGCACGGGTGGGCGCGGCACCAAGGCCGAACGTCCCACCCGCACCGCGTACGACAAGGCGCTCGGGCTTCTCGCCCGGCGCGAACACTCCCGCCGCGAACTCAAGCAGAAGCTTGATCGCGGCGGTTTTGCGCGTGACGAAGCCTCGGCCGCGATCGAGCGCCTGGGTGATCAGGGCTACCAGGACGACGATCGCTTCGCCGAGGCGCTGATTCGCAGCCGCGTGGGTCAGGGCTACGGCCCGGCCCGCATCCGGGCCGAACTGCGCAGCCAGGGCATCAGCGACGCCGTGTTGCGTCGATTGCTCGATGCGGTCGACGTGGATTGGGACGATCTCGCCGCCAGCCAGCTGCGGCGGCGCTATGGCGGACCCACGGCCGACCCCGCGGAACGGCAGCGTCGGGCGCAATTCCTCTTGCGTCGCGGCTTCGCCGCCGCCACAGTACGTGTTCTTACCCACGCCGATGCGGAAGACGCCGACGACGACTGAAGGCAACGAGCCTTGATTCTGGACGGAGCGTCCCCGCGATACGCCTCGCAGCTCCGAAGCCACGATCGCTCATGAAAACAGCCGAAATCCGTTCGACCTTCCTCGAGTTCTTCCGGTCCAAGGACCACACCATCGTGCCGTCGGCATCGCTGGTGCCGTCGAACGATCCCACGTTGCTGTTCACCAACTCGGGCATGGTGCCCTTCAAGAACGTGTTTCTCGGCAGCGAGAAGCCCGGCTACGTGCGCGCGGCGGACGTGCAGCGCTGCCTCCGGGCCGGCGGAAAGCACAACGATCTGGACGCGGTGGGTTATACCGCCCGTCATCACACGTTCTTCGAAATGCTCGGCAACTGGTCGTTTGGCGACTACTTCAAGCGCGACGCCATTCGCTATGCCTGGGAGCTTCTCACGGCGGTCTACAAGCTGCCGGCCGATCGCCTGTGGGTCACGGTGTACCACACCGATGACGAGGCCTACGACATCTGGCACAAGGAGATGGGCGTGCCTGCCGAGCGCATCGTGCGCATCGGCGACAACAAGGGCGCGCCTTTTGCATCCGACAATTTCTGGCAGATGGCGGACACCGGCCCGTGTGGTCCGTGCACGGAAATCTTCTACGACCACGGTCCGGACGTTGCTGGCGGCCCCCCGGGTTCGCCCGACGAGGACGGCGATCGCTACATCGAGATCTGGAATCTGGTCTTCATGCAGTTCGATCGCGCGCCGGACGGCACGCTGACGCCGCTGCCGGCTCCGTGTGTCGATACGGGCATGGGCCTCGAGCGTCTCGCTGCCGTGCTTCAGCACGTGCATTCCAACTACGAGATCGACCTGTTCGCGCACCTGATTGCCGAAGCGGGCCGTCTCACCGGCACGGCCGATTTGTCGAACAAGTCGTTGCGCGTCATCGCCGACCATATCCGTGCCTGCTCGTTCCTGATCGTCGATGGCGTGCTGCCGTCCAACGAGGGGCGCGGCTACGTGCTTCGCCGCATCATCCGTCGCGCCCTGCGGCATGGCTGGATGCTCGGCGTGCGTGGCGATTTCTTCTGGAAGATGGTGGCGCCGCTCGTGGCCGAGATGGGCGACGCCTATCCCGAGATCGCCGCCAAGCGTGCGTTCGTCGAGCAGGCACTGAAGACCGAGGAAGATCGCTTCGGCGAAACCCTCGAGCACGGCATGCGGCTGTTCGACGATGTCGCCGCCAAGTCGGGGCAGATCATTCCCGGTGTGGATGCTTTCCGTCTTTACGACACCTACGGCTTCCCGGTCGATCTCACGGCCGATATCGCCCGTGAGCGTGGCATGACGGTCGATATGGAAGGCTTCGAGCAGGCCATGGGTGAGCAGCGCGCACGTGCGCGCGCCGCCAGCAACTTCGCGACCAAGGCGCAGCTTCCTGCAGAGGTCGCCAGCGCCTTGTCGCCGACGATCTTCACCGGCTACGAACATCTCGATCTTGCCGACGCGAAGGTGGTCGCCATCGTCCGCGGAGGCAAGGCGGTGGATGCGCTCGTCGATGGTGAGGAGGCTTTCGTGCTGCTCGATCGCACGCCGTTCTATGCCGAGTCCGGTGGGCAGGTCGGCGACACGGGCATGCTGCGCAATCCGTCTGGTGCATTCGCCGTGGCGGATACGCAGAAGGTCGGCGGAGCGTTCTTCGCGCACTTCGGTAGCTGGCAAGGTTCCGCGCCGCTGACCAAGGGTGCCGTCGTCGGTGCCTCGGTCGACGCGGCCCAGCGTCAGGCCACGGTGCTGAATCATTCGGCCACCCATTTGCTGCACGCAGCCTTGCGCACTGTGCTGGGCGATCACGTCGCACAGAAGGGCTCGCTGGTCGCGCCGGAGCGGCTGCGTTTCGACTTCTCCCACTTCAAGGCCGTTACGCCCGAAGAACTGGCGCAGGTCGAGCGTATGGTCAACGACGAGATCCGCCGCAATCAGCAGGCCGAGATTCACCACATGGGCTACGACGACGCCTTGGCATTCGGTGCCGTCGCTCTGTTCGGCGAGAAGTACGGTGCCGAGGTGCGCGTACTGAAGATGGGCGATTTCTCTACCGAACTTTGCGGCGGTACGCACGTCTCGCGCACCGGCGATATCGGCTTGTTCAAGATCGTTTCGGAATCCGGCGTCGCCGCGGGCGTTCGACGCATCGAAGCCGTGACCGGCGCGGGCGCCATGGCGCGCGTAGCCGACGAGGAGCGCATCCTGAGCGAGGTCTCCGGGTTGCTGGCTGCGACGGGCGACGACGTTGTCGAGAAGCTTCGCCAGCTCTTCGATCGGCAGAAGAAACTCGAAAGAGAGGTCGAATCGTACAAGGCCAAGGCAGCCAGTTCGGCGTCCGCGGATCTGGCTGGCTCGGCGGTCGAGGTGGCCGGTATCAAGGTCGTTGCGGCACGGCTCGAAGGTCTCGATGCCAAGTCGCTGCGCGACAGCGTGGATGTTCTTAAGCAACAACTAAGCAACTGCGTCGTGATCCTCGCCGGCGCAGTCGATGGTCGCGTATCCCTGGTGGCAGGCGTCGGCGGCACAGCGCTGGGCAAGGTCAAGGCTGGCGATCTCGTCGCGGAAGTGGCGTCCCATATCGAGGGCAAGGGCGGTGGCCGCCCGGATATGGCGCAGGGCGGCGGCCTCGATAGCCCGGCGCTTGCGACTGTCCTGGCAGGCATTCCTGCCTGGGTGGAGGCCCGCCTGCGCTGAACGGCAGGTGGCCGGATAGACGTCGGTATGTTGTAAACGCGTCCCTGTGCACGCATTCACAGCCTCGTGCGTTGCGTACCCCGGTTTGGCTCGGCTAGTATCAGCCGAATGTCGAACCGCATCCTTCGACATCGATCCTTCGGGTCGAGATGGCAGGACAGCTAGTCAGCGACACACACAACTAGAGCCGGGGAAGGCAATCGGCCTTCGATGGTCGAAACGTCGATCCATTGACGGCAAGCACTCGGGGTGAGGTTGTCGTTGGTGGGGAAGCCAATACCTGATTTTATGGAGTATCAATCATGCTGATTCTGACCCGCCGGGTCGGTGAAACCCTGATGATCGGCGACGAGGTGACCGTCACCGTTCTGGGTGTGAAGGGTAACCAGGTGCGCATCGGCATCAATGCACCGAAAAACGTTGCGGTCCACCGCGAAGAGATTTACCAGCGCATCAAGAACGAGAATGACCCGGCCGGCCATTCCGGGGACGACCAGTAAAGTCTTTACGGCCGCGGCAAGGGCAAGTATCCTTGCTGGCTCGTTAGGGCACGGTCCTCGACGAACGATCACGGAGAGTTGCCCGAGAGGCCGAAGGGGCTCCCCTGCTAAGGGAGTATAGGGTCAAAAGCCTTATCGAGGGTTCGAATCCCTCACTCTCCGCCAGACACAGAAAAGCCCTGACTCGTCGGGGTTTTTTTGTGTCTGGCGACGGGGCGTATTGGCGCTGCGTGAGACGTCTAGACCGCGGTCGTACCTCGTAGCCGTAACGGTTCGGTCGGGTAAGTGGGCCAGAGGCCATCAGGCGTTG
>Ga0209674_100295_pt1 | contig 35325 bp, 28 predicted proteins | sample AraplaCvi_mMS_r2_FD_184279 | JGI IMG/M metagenome (GOLD analysis project Ga0209674, IMG submission 184279) | Arabidopsis root microbial communities from North Carolina, USA - plate scrape CL_Cvi_mMS_r2 (SPAdes) (version 2) | ecosystem: Host-associated > Plants > Roots > Endosphere | place: USA... | reverse complement strand
TTGACGATCACGCGATCATGCAAAGGACGAAGGTTCATACATACTCCTCTCTTGATTGAGACTGAAGAACGCTTGGAAAACCCGGCTGGCCGAGCCAACCGGCGAAGTTGTTAGCACTCTCGTGCAGTGAGTGCTAATTATATGGACGGGTGGTGACAAATTCAAGAAGCGGGGAGCAGACGCGCCGAAGGTCGTCCAACTCTTGACTTTGTTGAGTCTGGAGGACACCGTTTTAGACGAGAATGTCTCTCAAATACAGATACTTACGATCAAAAACCCTTTCATCTGGCGGTCGGGGCGGAGCCGCACGGCCGCCTATTTGATGCGCGATGGCGCTGCTCACATCACATCAGTGGAAACCCGAAGGCCAGGCTTTAAGGACAGTGGTCACACTCGCACGCCGATTCGGCGGGCATGTGCGCACATCGCGCGTTAGCCGTGGCGCGTCTTCCATTGGCGGTCGTCCGTGCTCCCGCGGGAAGAAAACCCCGCGACTTTCTCCTCCATACCGCTCCAACGTCAAAGTTGCGGATCGAGCAGCGCGACAGCGCGGTCCAGCAACTTTTCGAGGAGTGGACGGCGGCGCCAGTCGTCGAGCGAAATGCGTTTTGCCCGGGCGACGTCGCGATCGAAAATCGCCGCTTGCTGGCGTGCGAAATCCCGGTCGTAGATGTTCAGATTCGCTTCGTCGTTGAGTTTGAACGAGCGGCTGTCGAAGTTTGTCGAGCCGACCGACACCAGATACTCGTCGACGACAAGCAGCTTGCAGTGGAACATCGTCGGCTGATATTCGTGCATTTCGATGCCCGCCGCGAGCAGGTCGCCCCAGCATGCACGCGACGCCTCGCGCACCGTGTGGGCGTCGATGCGCTTGCCGGGAGTAATGACGCGAACCTTCACGCCGCGCTTCGCGGCTTCGACGAGCGCATTGATCGTCAGCTTGTCCGGTACGAAGTACGCGCTCGACAGGTGAATCGAATGCGTCGCGGCGGTGATGGCCATCAGATACATCAGCTGCATGTCGTCGCTGCCGCCCGAAGGCGAGCTGCTGAACATGTGCGCGAGGCCGTTTCCGGCAGCGTCGATCTCCGGAAAGTAGTGCGAGCCGTGGAGCACGTTTCCTGTCGCCTTGACCCAGTTGTCCATGAAGACGGCCTGCATCTGTCCGACAACCGGGCCTTCGACGCGAAAGTGCGTATCGCGCCAGTGCTTCTCGTCCTGCGCGTGCCCGGTCCATTCGTCGGCAATACCCACGCCGCCTGTAAAGCCAATGCGTCCGTCGATCACCAGCAGCTTGCGATGTGTGCGGTCGTTCATGCGGCCGAGACCGGTCCAATGCGGCTTGTGATACTGGATGACCTCCGCGCCCGCGTCGCGCAGCATCTGGAGATAGCGCCTGTCCATCTTCGACGAACCGACCCAGTCGAGCAACACATGCACGGCAATACCCGCACGCGCCTGGTCCGAGAGTGCGCGTGCGATGTCCTCCCCGATCGCGCCGGACCAGTAAATGAAGGTTTCGAAGGTGATCGTGCGCTGCGCCGAGCGGATGCCTTCCAGCATCGACGGAAAGATTTCGTCGCCGTTCAGGAGCACTTCAAAGCGATTGCCTCCGACGACGGCCGGGCCGAGCAGCAGCCCCATCGAACGTGTGAATTGCGGATCGTCGCTGGCGTACAGGCGCTCGATCTTGTGCTCGATCTTCTTCTCGCCGCTCGTCAGATTCGCGATGAGAAGCACGAGGAAGAGCGTGACCGCGACAGTGAGGACAATCAGGGCAATCGTCGGCATGCACGGGCCTCGCGTAGCGAACATTCGTCCGGAACCGTTAGTGTACGAGCGTTCCGCACCGCCGATGGATCAATGCTTATGTCGGCGCTTCACCGGCATCCAGTCCTCGTTCTAGCAAAAATCAAACGAAAAAAGCCCGGCGATTTCGCGCCGGGCTCGAGGGCCGCCAGTTCTCAGCGGTTACAGCATCAGGCGTTATTCGCGCCGTTGCCGTTGCGTGCTTCGATAACGACGGCCTTCACTGCCTTGACGCCGATACCGAGTTGCTTCTTCGCGATGGCCAGACCGTAGCTCGCAGCGATTTCATCGCTGTCGTTGACGCCGTTCGGCTCGATCACGACCAGCGTACCGTCGTTGAGCATCCGAACGCGGTATTCCGTCACCGCGCCGTCTGCACGAACCACCGTGCCATTCTTCCAGTCGCTGCCCTTGCCCTTCAGGTCCGGCGTCTTGTTGATCAAGCTCGGCGTACCTTCCAGTTCAATGGCGTTGCCGCGATCGACCACGTGGAACGTGCCACGGTTGTCCAGCGCTTCCGGACGGTCCGAGCGGAACACGACGAGCGTGTTACGTTGTGCGCGTTCTTCAGGTGCGTCATTCAGGCCCAGGCTCGCCTTGCCATCCATACGCAGCACAGATGTCGAGAGCGCGCCGTCAGCGATGTCCACGGCATCGCCACGTTGAGCCACGGTCAACGGCAAACCAACGATGAGCGCCGGAACTTCCGTCTTCGCGATTGTCTGGTCGCTGATGACCTTGCCTGCGTTTTTCGTGGCTTGCGCCGTACCGTTCACACCCGTGGCGTCAGCAACGAGCGCGGACGGGTTGTAGCCCGGGCGAACGTCTGCCTGCGCGAGGACAGCGGAAGTGTCGAGGATGTAGTTGCCTGCATCCGCACCAGCCAACGACAGACCTTCGCCGTTCACCGGCTTGTTAGTGCCAATGTTGCTGTTGTCGAACCTGCCGGTATTGCCGACGATTGAGACGTTATCGCCCGCAACCACGCCATGGAGCGCCAGATCGCTCATTGCCGCAACCGTGTTGCCATCATACGGCTTGTCTTTCGCAGAACCGGTCAACGTGACCGACTTTGGCGTAATGTCTGCCGTAGCGACTTCGTGCTTCGTGTCCAGAACGTAGTTGCCCGAGTCGTCACCCACGAGCGAGAGCCCCTGGCCGTTCACGGATTTGGACTTGCCGACGTTCTTCGTGTCGAACTGGCCGGTCGTGCCGTCCGCGGCAACCACATCTTTACCGATCACCCCAATCAGCTTCACGTTGCTCAGGTCAGCCGTGACGTTGCCGTCATAGGTCTTGTCCTTTGCGTTCGCGGTAGCCGTGATGAGCTTCCGATCGATGTCGGCGTGCGCAACGACGTCGTTTGCGAGAACGTAGTTGTTGGCGTCGGCACCGGTCAGACCGAGGCCGGTTGCGTGGACAGCCTTGCCCGTCCCTGCGTTCCTGTCTTCGAACGTAGCGCCCGTCGCAGTCGAATCAATGTTGTCGCCGCTAATGGTGCCGTTCAGCGCGATTGCACCGATCGTGGCCGTGGTGGTCGCATCGTAGACCTTGTTCTCGCCTGTAGCGCTTGCCGTGATCGTCTTCTTCGTGATCGAAGCACCCGTGACCGTCGTCGTCAGATCATAGTTCTGTGCGTCTGCACCCGCCAGCGACAGACCGGAACCGACAACAGACTTGCCCCTACCGGCATTCTTGTCCGAGAACGAACCGGTATTGCCAGAGATGGACAGGTTATCGCCCGCAACAATGTCAGTTGCGTTCAGTGACACGTTCGTCAGATCCGCACGGGTTGTGCCGTCGTACACCTTGTCCTGCGCAGTAGCCGTGCCTGTGATCGCGCGTTTGCTGATATCGGCGGTCATGTGCAGCGTTGCATCCTGCGAACCCGAAGCCAGCACATAGTTGCCTGCGTCGTTGCCCGTCAGGGACGTAGTAACCGTCACATCCTTTCCGACGCCCGCATTCTTGTCTGCAAACTGGCCGCTTGCGGACGTGCCGACGTTGTCCCCGGCAATAACGCCAGTAACGGTCGTGTGAGCCGTGGTCGCCGTGTTGCCGTCATAGACCTTGCCGTCCACGGTCGTCACGCTCGTGAGGGCCTTCGGCGTGATCGTGCCAATGTCACCCGAAAGCGTGTCTTCCGCGAGACGGTAGCCATAGACCTGCACGACCTTCGAGCCGTCCGGATTCGTGCTGCCCTGGTTCTGCGCGACGCCCAGCTTCACACCCGACAGCGTAACGGTCTTGCCCGTACCTGCGTTCTTGTCGCTGAATTGGGCGTTCGCCAGGTTCGCGTCATTCAGGATTGCGAGCGGGACCTTGTCGCCGTCAATGCCGATGAGGCCGGAGACCGCGACGTTACCGAGCGTGACCGTATTGCCCGTTTGCGTCCCGTTTGCATCCGTAACCACGGTCGTGTTCGTTTGCGTGGCGGTCGTGCCGTCATAGGTCTTTGTGACGGTGCCGACAAGCTGACCGGTCAGGACGGCTGAGCGCGAGTACAGGTAACCGTTCTTGCCCGCCTGGTCGCCATTCAGGATCTGAACGAGGTCCGCACGATTGCCCACCGGGTCGGTGATGACACCATTCAGGTCCGGTTGACCACGGTCATCGAGCGATGCCACGTCAGTGCCCACCCACTTGCCGTTGACCTTACTGTACGTGCCGTCCGATTCCTTGTACGTCGCTTCATAGACCTTGAAATCGACATCCAGATCGCGCCCGACATCCTTGTCCGGCGTGGTCGAGTAGACGAGCCAACGACCGCCCGCCCCTACCGTCAACGCATCGGAGCCGCGGTCATTCACAAAGTTGCCGCCTTGCGACTCCTGCACGTCGGTGGACTTGTGGTCTGCCGTTGCTGCTGCGAGGATCGCGTTCGTCCCGGCCGTGACCGTGCCATTCGTCGTGATCACGACGTTGCCACGGCCCGTGCTCGTTGCCGTTTGGTCTGCGTTTGCATCGCTGCCGACGTTGGCCGTGTTGTGGTCAACGGAATCCGCAGCCTGGACGAGCACCGAACCGGTGTTGTTCGTGACCGCACCATTCACGACAGCCGTGCCGCCGATCAGGCCAACCTGGCCGGCTGCGTTGAAGGTGAAGGGCGCGGACGTGCCGTCCATGTGACCGACTTCGATCGTACCGAGATGATCGGTGCTGCCGATCACGAGCGAAGGCGTGCCTTGCTGTTGCAGATAAGCGAGGTCGCTTGCGCTCAGGAACGTGCTGGAAGTGGTATTGCCGGTAACCGAACCGTCGCGGTTGACCGTGCCGTTACCCAGGACCACACCCTGGTCGTTGCTGACAAAGATGTTCGTGCCCTTGTCGGCCGACGCCAGTTGCAGACCGGTCGTCGCGAGGCCCGTCACACCGGTGTGGCTGATCGCGATCGTGCCGCCCTCCAGACCGACGAGACCCGTGGTGGTCGTTCTCGCTCCGGTCTTGTCCAGAACGGACGGGTCGAGCGTCGTGCCCGAGTCGAGCGTGACGGTGCTGTCCTTGTCCGTCTTGATCGTAGCGCCGCCGTGAATCTCCCAACCGGAGGTATTGACGTTGCCGCCTACGTTTAGACTACCGCCGAGAATCGTCTTGTTAGCGGGTTTCGTTCCGCCCGGACCACCTGCATCCGGAACAGCCCGGAACGTGCCGGCTTGACGGGAGCAGCTACCATCGGCACAGACGAGATCGACGGCACTACCGTAGGTGAACGTCGCGGTTTGGCCCGAGTTCCAACCCCACGCGTAGTTAAAATCGCCGCCGTTGGTCTTGACCTTACTGCTCACAACCAGATTGCCGCCACCCGCGTGGTCCGAATCGGCGTGGATGTAAATGTAGCCGCAATACGTCGTCAGATCGCCGGAAATGGCGAGACCGTCCGCGCCCAGAAGCGTAATCGTACCTGCGCCCGGCGTCGCACCATTCACGCCGGTCCAATTGGTGCTGCCATAAGCGCTCGTGGAAGTGGATTTGCCGTTTGCGTCAAGCCCGCCCAATGCCACGAGGTTAAAAACACCCTGATTGGTGTCGGGATTGTTGCCCGTATTGTTGCCGATGTGACCAGTGGGATTACCGCTGCCAAGGTACTGCCCGGCCTCCATATAAATGGAACCAGCCCCAGACACTTCAAGGGTATTGTTCTTGTTGTCGAATGTGATGAAGCTATTGTTCGCGCCCGTGACGGCCTGGAAACTCACGCCATCCTGAAGCTTGATCTTGCCGTCGCCCGTGGTATAACCCGCTGCCGTGCCCGTGGGTCCGTGCACAACTTGCGTCAGCGTATTGCCGTTCGCATCCTTCGTCAGGTCGTTGAAGTGAATCAACGTATTGGCGTAAAGGCTGACATTGGCCTCTTGCGCTTCCAGCGTGCTCTCGTAGATATTCAGAACACCGGTGGTATTCGTCTTTCCCCAGTCCGAAGGATTGGTGCTCGCACTTGCCGGAGCTTCACCGCCCCAGATCTGGATCGTGTCCGGGTCAAGCAAGAGAGTACCTGCTGCGCCGAGCGTGGACAGACCGTGCGTCACGCCCGTATAGCTCAGACCCGTCTTGCCCGAGACTTCGGCGAAACCACCGTTACCACCGTTCTTGCCCCCACGAATAAAAATCTCGCCCGAGAACGCATTGGTGCCGTCCGACCAGACCGCGACCGTACCGCCATTGCCCTTTTGCGTTGCATCCGCCGACAGAACAACGTTCTTGCCCGCTGTGACCGTCGTCGCATTGTTGACAGTAGCGTCTTCACCATGAAGACCGCCACCGATCCTGATCGTACCGCCCCCCAGTGCACCATCGGCCTTGATCGTCGCATTGTCGATCGCGATGTTCTTGCCTTCGATCACGACGTTACCGCCCACGCCGTCAGCCGACGAGACGTTCAGCGTTCCCGCCACGGTCGTATTGCCGTTTGCCGGGTCGTTGTCCAGAACGATGCGACCGTTCTTCGATTGCAGCGAACGCGCTTCAATCACGCCCGTGTTGTTGACCACGCTGCTGATAGCCGCGTCAGCAGCACGCGCCGTCAGCACCACTGCGGAGCCGTCAGCCGAAATCTGCCCTTCGTTGCTCACCAGTGCTTCGAGAGTGCCCTTCGTGACCTGAACGCTGACCAGACCGTCGCCGTTGAAGTCCAGATTGACGTCTTGCCCGGCTGCAAGCGCAACGCCCTTCGCGTTGATCGAGCCCTGGTTCGTGACTTGCTGACCGATCAGCGCGACCACGCCCTGGCTATTGATCTTGCCCTGGTTGACGATGTTGCCCATCGCTCCGGTGAACTTCGTTTTTCCCGCGAGGAAGTCGCTGTCGCTGATGTTCGCGCTCGAAGCAACGAGCCCCGCAACGTTGATGCTCGCGCCCTTGCCGATGACCACCCCGCCGGGGTTGATGAGCCACACCTGGCCGTTTGCGTTCATGGCGCCAAGAATCTGGCTCGCGCCGTTACCGCCGATGACCCGGTTCAGCGAAACAGCGGCGCTGTTCGGTTGTGCGAACGTGACGGAATTCCCTTGGCCAATGTCAAAGCCGTTCCAGTTCGTGACCATCTTTCCGGAATTCTGGGTGATAGTCATGGACGAACCGTTTTGCGTGATCGAGCCCTGGCCCGCCACGATTTGACCGCCAGTCGGAAGCGGCGGGGCTGCGTACGCTGCGTCTGCGACGGCAATGACACTGAGGACTGCGAGAAGGGCCGCGCTACCTGTGCTGCGTTTGCCGCGAGCGTTGGTGTTCTCGGCGACGGCGACGAATGAACCGATCGTGGCATTCCACACCAGCCGATAGACGTGATTCAGGGATGCTTTCTTCATTGGGAATCCTTATGAGATCGATGAGAGGGCCGTTCGGTCAGAACGCCATGCCGAGTTGGAGCCACGCACGCCAGCTGGTACTCAGGCCATCGGCGTTGTTACCTGACAGCGAAGCGCCATCATTGCGGCCGATCGTCCGCGCAACAGCCGCGTGTGCGTTCCAGCGACCGCTCCACACGTTCACGCCCAAACCTGCCGAGGTCAACGTCACCTTGTTCGTGTGGCCTTCGTTGATTTGCGAACCGGCGTAGTTCGTGTGATGCAAACGGATCTGGCCGACATCCACGAATCCGAGCGCCTGGACCTTGACGGATGGAACGCCGATGTTCACGAAACGGCGCAGCTCGACCGTCCCCAACCAGCCTTCGTCGCCCGAACCTTCACCAACCGGATAACCGCGAACGCCCGTTGGACCGCCAAGCAGAAACTTCTCCGAACTGTCGAGGTTGGTATTCGACAATTGGCCCGCCCAACCACCGTAGACGCTCCAGTTCTGGTCGAGGGTTTGCAGACGGCTGAAGTTCGCAGCGAGTTTGGTGAACGTCCCTTGCGTGCCCGCCGTCATCGAGTCCGCCAGTTGATCGACCGGGTTGCCCGACAGATCGACGTGACCTAACGTCACTGCTACCCGCCCTTCCGTCACACCACCTTGCAGCAGACCGTCGTAACGGTTGCCCGACAGCGAGAACGTCAAGTTGTCGAGCTTGCGCTTGCTCAGGTTCACGTCGAGCGCGCTGTCCTTCAGATACTTGTAGTCGTACATCACGGTCGCATTGAGGTTCTGCGTGCGCGTACGAATGAGCGGGTAATTCAGACCGGCCGAACCCGTCACAGCCGAACCGCGCAAGTCAAGTGCCGAGTAAGCCTCCTGAACGACGCGATAATGCAGATACGAGCCGCCTAGCAACAGCGTCAGGCCAGTGGGCGTCAGCGGCACGCTGTAGCCGAGGTTGGCGACTTCCGTGCCTTGGGTCTTGCTTAGACCGAGCGTGACCTGATCGTCCATACCGAGCGGATCATTCACGAAGAACGTTGCCGTGCCGCGCTCAATGCCGGTGCTGCGGTTGCCATAGTTGTCGATCGACAGTAGGCCGTTGACGATCGGAGTCGGCGTCGCTTCGATGAGAAGCTTGCTGGTGCCCGGTTGTGCACCCTTTTGCAGGATTGCCTTGGCGCTCACGCCCGGACGGTCGTTGATGAGCAGAAGTGCGCGTTCGAGGTCTTCCTTCTTCAGCGGTCGATCGGTCGGCAGGGCTGCGTTCGCGATGGCGGCGATCCGCTCATTGCTGCTGCGCGTCTTGCCGTGGATGGTTACGCGATCCTTGCCGGATTCCAGACGGCCCTCCACGATCGTGATGACGAGATTGCCCGCCGTCAGGTCCTGAGGTGCCAGGTAGGCGTAAGCGAGTGCGTAGCCTCGTCCGCGCAGATATTGGGTGATCGTATCTGCGATTTTTTGCAAACCCGCGTGGGTGAGTTTTTTGCCGACCATCGAGGCAGTAGCAGACTGCAAATCCTCTGCATCTGCCACACGCTTGTCACCGTTGAAGGTGATGGACTTCAGCGTCACAGTGGGGCCGGCTTCTGGTTCAGCTGCGCCCGGCGCAGCTTCGGACGGAATGACTTCCTCCGGGGTTGTGGCTTGAGGTGCGCGTGGTTGCGGGGCCATTTGCTGCTGATTCAGGAGGGAACCTGCATTCGGTAACGATTGCGCGTATGCAGGAGCCGCCAGGATCAGGATCGCCAGACCAATAGGAGTCGGAAGTTTTGTTCGGAGGGTCATGAGTTGCTTATGGCCGTTGCGGTCGACGCTCCGCTGCAATTGCGTCACCCCATTGGTTAATCTGCTGGTCATGCATTTCACCTTGATAGTAGTTAGTTATGCTTCTTATTAATGTCACCGATCCTGAAAAATGGGATTCGGTGATCAACCGCTCTTCAGCGACATGCGCGACGTACTTGAATCGTCAGCACAGCTGTGAGAACGGTAGGTCTTTGTGCCCTCGCGGACGTAAGATTGCTTGCCTCAAGCACGCTACTACCGTGGCTCGACACGTAAAACTTACGCTTTGCGCCGGGCCAGAATTTGCACTCGAGAGGAAAGACTTTGTAATTGATTCGCGAGAACTCGCGGATGATATATAAGCCACCAGGAAAGAACTAATAACAAGTGTCAAATCACACACCGTAGAACATGCGAGTTGAGCGGGAGCGACGGTCGAGTGGTTATGAACGCCCATGCGCCCGCCAGTTTTTGTACTAACACCCCAGTTAGCTCACCATTAGCACGTGACGTTATGCCCGCGAAGAGCGTACCTGTCGTCGCATTTGCGCTTCATCCCAACGTTTAGTCTTTGAGAATGCTCATGGCTGTGGTCTTTTCTCTGAAGCGTGCGCCGACACTGCGAGGCGAGTCGGATCCGTTCCCTAAAATTCCAATGCATTGTTAAATATGACAGGCACTATGCACAGATGCCTCATGCAGCAACGGGCCGAATGATGCTATTTACCAAATCAGCAATAGCGACTGCGTTCGACCAGGCGTTCCCAAGTCGATTACTTCCTTTATGGGGGAACGGGTCCATCAGTGCGAGCGAAGAGCGCTTGGCGCACATTCAATCCGTCTGCATGAAGGAAAAGCAATCCTATAACGGCGTTGTGAATGCGCGAACGGACAGGACATAGCAACTGCAGCTGCGGGGAGGAGCGCCAACTGCCTGCCTTGAAATTGTTTCTTACGAGCATGCGCCCGGACTCTGTCCGCCTCGGATACTAATGTGTGATTTCCCCTGTTGTCGCATCATTTTGTTTCGCCGGCGCTTAGTGGCTCATGCCTCATCCCCCGCGCAAGCGCTCTTCTATTCAAACAAGTTGGCACTATAAGAGACGAGGTGAGCCTACTCGCGTTAGACGCGGTGGCTCCCAAGAGGTGTTACAGCGACCCGGGTCTCAGCTCTGCTATTCGAAACCACCCTTTATGGGCTGATGTTTTATTGCGCTTTCTGTTCTAACTCTGGCGGCGTCACGGGGAATTTCATTTGCCCACGCTCAGACAGGCCGTGTCTGCGCCTCACATCGCCACACTCAAAGCCATCTTTACCCGCCTCTTGATGGGAAAGAATTTGGAATCACAGTGTAAGGATTCGAGCGATTGTAGTTAGCGCTATTTGGCCACGCGTTTGCTGAAGGGGCGAAATGCTTTGCTGGAGAGGAAAATCTTTACGGATCAGCCAAAGCTCGATCCAATACAGCTGTCCTTGATGGTCGTCGTGCCCGCCCAGTGAATGTGACGGCGAGCAGGATCTAACGGGAGAGCTCTCAACCGAAATTCGATTCCGCTACTCTCCGCTGCTTTGATTGCTCTCTCGGAACGTCAACCGACTTGGCTTGCACCTTAATTGCTCGCGACTGGGAACCCATCCACGCGGTATCCGCACATACGATGCACCGTCTCAATTCCGTCTTGGCGGGCGCCCATCTTCTTGTAGTGGACGACCAGCCGGACGAGCTTGGGTTGCTTATTGACGGTTTGCGCAGCGCCGGGTCCAGGATCACCGCTGATTGGACGGATCCGAGCCGCCGGCATATTTTCCCCCTCATGAGACACCTGTCTCTCCGTTGCCGATCGTTTTTCAGCGCCCCACGTCGGCGCGCTTGTCCGCCACATCATTGCGCTTATTGGTGGGCGCGAGGCGCGTGCTCCGCGGGATCCACACCTGGCGGAATTGCTCGTGCTCATGCTCTTCAGCGAACACCGACATCGATGGCTTGAGCAGGTCGTGCCGCGATACGATGCCGACCAGGCGGTACGTTTTCTCGTCTTCGGCCACAGGGAGACGGTCAAGTCCGGTGATGGCGAGCCGAGCGGCCACGCTTCTGCAAGTCTCACCCGGTAACGCGACGCGAGGCGGCGTTTCCCCGAAGAACGTGCCAAGCGGAGCACCGGCTTTCTCAGGGGGAATCTGGTCGAGCAGCGTCCGGTCTGCCATGCCCACCAGAATCCCGGAGTCGACAACCGGATAGGCACGATACTTCTGCCTCGCCCCGAAATAGTCGCGGAGTACTTCGGCGACCGTCATTTTCGCGTCGATTGTCACCATGGCGCGGGTCATGACCTCCTCGACATAGTGTCTTTCGAGTGGATCGATGCTGTACTCGCGATAGATGTGATAACCGCGGCGAGCAATCTTCTCGGTCAGAATCGAGCGACGCATGAGAAGGACCGTGAAACCATAGGCGACGGCGGCGGCCGCCAACAGCGGCAGCAATGCATTCACATCGCCCGTCAATTCGAATGCAAACACGGATGCCATCACGGGCGCGCGCATCATGCCACCCAGCGCGGCGGCCATGAAAATGAGCGGCCACACCGCGGGCTCGCCGCCCGGCATGTACGGGGCCGCGATGGCGCCCACGCCTGCGCCCATCATCAGCAAGGGCGCCAGTACGCCACCGGATGTGCCGGACGCGAGCGCAATCACCCAGATGATGGCTTTGACCAGGACGATCGCAACCACGACCTTCACGGCAAGGTGGTTTTGCAGCAGGTCTCCGATGACGTCGTACCCGACACCGAGTGTGCGGGGCTGAAAGTAGCCGCCGACACCGACGGCGATTGCACCCAATGCCGGCCACCACATCCAGTGGATCGGTAACTTGCCGAACATATCCTCGACTTTGTAGAGCCCGGTGGACAATCCCCAGGACAACGCACCGGTCACCACGCCTGCAACGGCCGACGACACGAGACCCATTGGACCGAGCGGCAACGTATGCAGCGGAAACAAAGGTCCGCTGCCCAGAAACAGCGGCCGCGTGAAACCCGCCACCGCACACGCGATGGCGACCGGCAGCAGGCTGCGAGGCCGCAGTTCGAATAGCAGGAGCTCGATGGCGAGCAGGACAGCCGCTACGGGCGTGCCGAACACCGCGGTCATGCCGGCCACGGCTCCCGCCACTAAAAGCGCCTTTCTTTCGGCACTGGATAAATGGAAGTATTGGGCAATGAGCGAACCGATCGCTCCGCCCGTCATGATGATCGGCCCTTCCGCACCGAAAGGCCCGCCGCTGCCGATGGCAATGGCCGAGGCGAGCGGCTTGAGGACCGCGACCTTCGGTGACATCTTGCTCTTGCCGAAGAGAATTGCTTCGATCGCTTCGGGTATGCCGTGGCCGCGGACCTGCTCTGAACCGTAGCGCGCAATCAGTCCCACAAGCAGCCCGCCAATGACGGGAACGGCAACGACGATTAGCCCAAGCGTGTTCTCCGACGGCGAGCGGTTCGCCGTGGACAGCGTCTGATAGAAAAACAGATTCGCGAAGAAGCGGATCAGGTGCAGCAGAAAATAAGCGGCGACGGTGCTCAACGCGCCGCCGACCGCCGCAATGGCACTGATCCGTAGAAGCCGGACATCTGTTGCGAAATCGCCCTTGTGCTCGCCCATGATTCCCCTTGCTTGTCAGCCGGTGGTCGACAGCGTGTGGGATCTATATATATCACAGTGTGATGAAGATCGTAGAAGCGGATCGAAGGCATCTCATGCCGGAGGGCACCATTCCAGCGACTTCAACGACTGCGCATACGAGCGACCAACGCGAGCAAACGGGCCGTCATCTCGTGTGCCGGCAAGTGCGCGAACCAGCCATGACCAGGAAGCAGCCATTCAAAACGATACGCGGCCAGCTTGCCGAGCGATTCAGTGAGTTCGGTCCACGAGTACCAGCACGCGTCCCTGAACGCGACGAGGTCCTGCTCACGCGGGCTCCAGGCCAGTGAATCCCCCGAGAAGAGCACACGATCCTCCAGCAGGTACACGACGCTACCCCGCGTGTGTCCCGGTACCGGAATGGCGCGCACGCCTCGCGCGATCGTCCGTGTTGATTCGTCGTTGAGCAGATCCGTCGCATACGGGGCAGCCGACCTGTCTTCGCGGTGGATCCAGACGCGCGCTCCAAACTGGCGTGCGTATTTGTCTGCGTCCGCGACGTCATCACAATGCGACAGGAGGATGTGCGCAATCCCGCCTGAAGCGTCAAACCATTTCACGAGTTCCGCCGCATACCGCGGTGAGTCGATCAGCAGATTGCCGTCCGGCCGCGCCACGAAATAGGAATGCGCGCCAAACGACGACCGGGCGTTGAATCCGCAACGCCATACATCCGCTGTGATTTGCTGCGGAAAGATCGCAGCGCTCGGGCGCGGCTGTTTCGTTTCGCTGCGTACCGACGCCGTAGGACATATCAACACCGCACGCCAGGCAGACAGCTGCTCTTCGGGCGTGACCGGCTGTCGAATGAAGACGCTTTTGTCGTTCCGTTCGGCAATTAGCCCGGGCGCGACGTGACGCGATGCGCCGCAATTGATGCACGCGGTGTCGATGTACCACTCGCCTGGAGCTGAGTCGGTATTGCGGAGCGGCTTCATTCGATCCTCCGATGCTGGCAACGCATGGCAAACCCCAGTTCCGATGATAGACCTTCGGACTCCCCAGACAGCGCCGCGTCAATGAAGGAAGTCCGAGGGTCCGGCTTCGTGACGATCCACCTCCGGCTCGCGAATCCCTGCCTGAAGCCTAGTTCATTACTAGGTGTTTACCCCTACAATACATTTTATTTAATTCTAGATAATCTTTCTAGAACGACGGGGCCCACGGAACAGATGGACCGCTAAGAGCGGCCAGGTTGCGGATCATCACGCTACGGAGTGCTAATCAGCTCACCCTCGGTTGATGGGCTGCTCTGACGAATACTCACGTTCGAGATGTCGTCAGTGCCGACAACTTCGATAGGAGACGCAGCACGCATTTTTCAACAGCAACCCAGTTCAACAAGAGGCTCAAGCTATGAAATTTCAACTCAAACCCATCAGCGCCGCGCTGACTGTCGCCTGTATCGCCATGGCCTACGGTCAAGCCGCTCGCGCCGACGTGACGGTCAAGATCGGCAGCGCTGCTCCGCTGACCGGCAACATCGCCCACATGGGCCAGGATGCCGCCGACGGCGTCAAGCTCGCCGTCCAGCAGATCAACAAGGCCGGCAATCTGGTCATCGGCGGCCAGAAGGTGGTCCTTGAAGTCGATTCGCTGGATGACCAGGCCGATCCCCGCACCGGCACGAATGTCGCGCAGAAGCTGGTCGACGACGGCGTCGTGGCCGTGATCGGCCACCTGAACCCCGGCGTGTCCATCCCCGCCTCCAAAATCTATCGCGACAACGGCGTCACCCAGATCACCCCCGGCTCCACCAACCCGCAGTACACGCTGCAAGGCTATAAGACCGCCTTTCGCGTGATCGGCACCGACGCCCAGCAGGGCCCCGCCCTCGCCAAGTACGCGCAGAATCAGAAGGTCAAGACGGTCGCGATCGTCGACGACGCCACGGCTTACGGCCAGGGCCTTGCCGACCAGTTCGAGAAGACCGCCAAAGCCCAAGGCATCCAGGTGCTGTCGCGCGACGCGACCAATGACAAGGCCACCGACTTCAAGGCGATTCTGACGAAGATCAAGGCCGAACGCCCCGACGCCATCATGTATGGCGGCGAGGACGCGACCGGCGGTCCCTTCGCCAAGCAGGCCATGCAGCTGGCAATCCGCGCCAGAATCCTCGCGGGCGACGGCGTCTGCACGACCGACCTGGCCAGACTGGCCGGCGACGCCGCCGACAACCTGGTGTGCTCTGTCGCGGGCGGCGATCTGTCCGCGATGTCCGGCAGCGCCGCGTTTGGCAAGGAACTGAAGGCCGTGTACGGCCACGATCCGGTGGTCTACTCGCCGGTTGCGTACAGCGCCGTCTATGTGATCGTCGATGCCATGAAACGATCGAACTCGATCACGCGCGCGGGCATTCTGGCCGCGATGCCCGCGACCAATCTCGACACGCTGATTGGCAATATCCGGTTCGACGAGCACGGCGATTTGAAGGACAGCTCCATCTCTCTTTACAAGTACGTCAAGGGCAAGCGAACGCTGCTGGAGGTCGAGAAGATGTGATCGAAGCGGTTCGGGCGCGGGAGCCTTCAGGCCCTCGCGCCCGAACCGCAGCGCACCCGGTGGATCTTTGCCGCAATCATTGAATAGCCGCCGTCCCCGGCGGCGTTCTTTCGCCCGCTCGCCAAGAAGACGTCTTCGCAATCGAGATTAGCGCTTGGCCTACTCCATGCAGGTCTATTAGTACACCGTACTATTCGCCCAACTGATCAGCACCCCGCCTTTGCGCTGCGACTGGCACGACCCAACTCCGCGATGAGCCGGATCCGTGCCTTGGATGCGTTCAGACCGTCGTACCCTGCGGTGATAAGGCCGAGCTTGTGCGCGCGATCATAGGCATATTTGGCAACGGCGGGATTGACCCGGAAACCATGGGCGCAGCGTGTCGACAACACGACAGGGATATGCGCTGCGGCTTCGCTCAGAACTCCCTCCGACTGCGCGGAGAAGCCCCCCGCGCCCTTGCCTGCCACGACGATACCGTCGAGCCCGGAAATATCCGGAAAGCCGTCGAGTGACCCGAAGGTCTCCATGACGATCGCCACGCGGGCGCCGAGATCGGCTTCATCCAGCTCCGCGTAGCTGTCATCAACGACGCCCGATCCTCTGAGCGTGACGATATCGGCCTCGATGGAGCCGCGGATCGCCGTTTCCGGTCCGAAGGGCTGAATGGCCTGCGGCCATATCTTGACGATGGAGAGCGGATCGAAAATCCGCCCCGCGAAGGCAACAACGACGCTCGCGCCCTGCGGCATGGCCCGTGCCACACTGGCAGAATCCGCCAGATTGCGCGGACCATCGGCATTGGCGTTGCCGCCGGGGATCGCAGCACCCGTCACAACGACAGGCCGGTCGCGATCGAAAAGCAGCGCGGCGGCATAGGCGACATCTTCCATTGCATCGGTGCCGCAGCACATCACGAAAGCTTCGCTCTCCCTGTCTTGCCGCATGACATCACGAGCGCGGCAAAGCGAAGCGAAGCTCAGATCGCAGCTATCGACGGGATCGATGTCATATCCGATCCAGTCTGTCTGACCGCTCAATGCGATCAGATCGCGCGCCAATAGACGCTTGATCGTCCCATCGGCCCGATAGCTTTCCGTGATGGTGCCGCCGCAATTCAGGAGTCCGATTTTCATCAGATTGAGCCTTTAGACAAGTGCCTTGGGAGTGTCCGAGTACATATCCGCAATAGCTTCGGCGTTTTTGATGCCCGTGCCTGTCAAGAGGACAACCGTCTCCTCTCGCGCGTGAATCGCCCCGACTCGAGTAAGCCGATCAAATCCTGCGACCGCAGTCGCCGAAGTCAGCTCCGGCAGAAGTCCCTGTCGCGCAATCCGCCTGAGCGCTTCGACGATTGCCTCTTCTTCCACAGCGACAGTCGTGCCGCCCGTCTCTCTGACAGCGTTGACCACCTGCGCGAGCCGCAAAGGATGGGCGATGGCCGTCCCCTCAGAGACGGTCTTCCGAACCTCGCGCGCAACGGGCGTCGCGACGCCGGCCTGAAAGCTGGCATCGATGGGCGAGCAGTTCAATGGCTGGCAAACGAAAAGCCTGGGCATCTTGCTGATCTGGCCCGCGCGCATCAGTTCCGAGAACGCCAGATAGCAGCCGAGTATATTGCTGCCCGCGCCTGCAGGCATAACGATGTTGTCCGGCGCCTGGAAGTTGAGGTCCTCCCAGATCTCGTAGCCGACCGACTTGGTCCCTTCGAGGAAAAACGGCTGCCAATTGTGGCTCGCGTAGAAAATGCTCGCGGACTGCCGGACTGCCTCGTCTTCACACGCCTGTCGAGGTCCGTCGACCAGTTGCACCTCCGCCCCATAAGCGCGCATCTGGGCGATCTTTACGGGCGACGCATAGGCGGGCGCCAGAATCTTCACGCGCATTGTGCCCGCAGCGCCATATGCGGCCACCGACGCTCCGCCGTTGCCCGAGCTGTCTTCCAGCACAGACGTGACGCCTTGTTGCCGTAACATCGACAGCATCACCGTGGTGCCGCGATCCTTGAAGCTGCTGGTGGGGCTGAACCACTCCAGCTTGAAATGCGGCCTGTGCTCGCCCCATGCCTTCTGCACAAGCGGCGTGCAGCCTTCCCCCATGGAGATGGGCGACACGATCTCGACTGGAAGCGATGCCCGATAGCGCCATTGCGAACGAAGGCGTCGGTCGATGTCGTCACGGGAAATTCCCGCCAGCGGCGAGATCAGGAGCGGTCTGCGGTCGTCCGAACACCACCGGGGCGTATCTAAAGGATAGGTGGTGCCGCTGAGCGGCTCGACATAGTGCGATTTCAAGTTTCGGACTCCTCTTTGGTGCATACCGGATCGCTGCAAGAGCGTCCCGACTCCAGGTTCAGGCGCCGCCAGCGCTCACCAGGGCCAGGCCACGGTGACGCCAAGGCCGAGGTGAGTGGCGCGGCGGTGGATCAATCGAGCGACGGTCAAGTCCTGCAGCGCGAGGCCGGTCATGTCGAACACGCTGATATCGGTCGGTTCACGCCGCCATTGGGCGCGGCCGGTGACCAGATCGCCCATCTCGATGGACGGCGCGTGCGGCGCCCATTGCAATTCTCCGAGCTCGCGGGCCTGCTCCAGATCGTCGACGACAATCCGGGCCCGATCGAGCACGCCCACCGGAAGCTCACGCTTGCCCCGGGTGTCCGAGCCGACGCAGTTCAAATGCGTCCCGGCGCGCAGGGCTGTTTCATCGAAAAGCGGGCCGCTGCCGGTCGTCGCGGTGATGATGAGGTCGCTCTCGGCGACCGCCTCGTCCGCATTGGCGGCGCATTTCAACTTGCATTCGTCGGCAAACAAAGATTCAAACTCTGCCTGCGGTTCCCGATCCACCGAGACGTAATTCACATGCGTCAAGGAAGGTAGCGTTCTGAGCGCAAACGCGAGCTGTGCCTTCGCCTGAATGCCGGTGCCGAAGACCGTGGCCACTGTGCTGTCCCGGCGCGCCAGCAGCGAAAGCCCCAAGGCGCCTGCCGCAGCCGTGCGGGCCGTGGTGATGGCGTTGCCGTCGATCACGCACATGGGCCGGCCGGTAGCAGGATCGAACAGCAGCACGGTGGCCTGATGCGCTTCGCCGCCGAGCGCCCGGTTCATGGGCCAGAAGCCGGCCGCCTTGAATCCCAGCAGGTCCTGGCTGCCGACGTCCCCGGACTTGATACCGAAGATGCCGCCTGTGCTCAGCTTTTCGCGCACGACCGGGAACACGCGGCCCGCGCGCTGTCCGTGCAGTTCGAAAGCCTCGCGCACGGCCGCGATGACGTCGTCCGGCATGAGCAATTGCTCGACCACATGCTTGTCGACGAGAAGGAGCGTGGCGTCACTTGGCATCGCTGTACACCGTTGCACGAGAGACGCCCAGGTGGACGGCAATGGTGTCCATCGCGCGACGGACCTCGAGGAGGCCAGCCGCCTTGAGTTCCTTGAGAAGCGAGCGGCGGTCCTCCGGCTTGAGCGAGCGCGGTGTGGACGCCATGCGCGCGGCGAACTCGTCGATACGGGCGCGAATGAGGTCGGCGCTGGCAGGATCCAGCGATTCTTTGGCAGGCGTGGTGCCCCCGACCGCCATGAACCTGCTCAGCATGCTCTGAAACCCCCGGAACAGCGTGAGGTCGACGTTCATGCACAGCGCGGCAATATAGTCGCCTTTGGAATCCTTGATGCCGATGGAAGTGCTCTTCACCTGGCGGCCATCGGAGAACTGGTTCGGATAGTTGGCGATGATCTGCTCGTAGGCCGGGTCCATGATGCGCGCAAGACCGAGTTCGGTCGCGGGCTGCCCGACTTCCCGACCGGACAGATTGTTGTGGATCGCCAGCACCGCGTGCTCAGGGTCGAGGAGGTCATGGACCACCACCTCGGTAAAGGGGGCAAAAGTCTGTGCCAGCCCTTCGGCGACCTGCTTGATCTGCGCCAGCAGTAGCTGCTGTTCGGGAGTCTTCTTCGCCATGTCCGCTCCAGTGGTTTTCTTGGCATGTTGGGCAGTTTGGCTATTACTGGAAGATTTGTCAAACCCCTAACAAACCGTCTAGCTTACTGACGGTGCCCGGTGAGGCTCTGCCTAGGCCTGACGGACTGGTCAATGCCTCACAATGCGCTCGCCACACCCCCAATCGATTCCTCTGACCTGACTCGGTACCGGACGGCCTCTTGATTAGCTATCCGTTAATTTCCGGTCGCCTGCGCCTTGATTTCGAGGTCTATCATGTGTCAAGCGCCCTTTCGCCTGGCGATTCAGCCGGCGTAATAAACGCGAGATGCATCGATGATCGAATCGGCAGATGTGATCGTCATTGGCTCCGGCGGGCTAGGCGCCGCAACCGCCTTCCACCTGGCGAAGAACCGCGCACTTAGCGTCGCGTTGGTCGAGCGGCTCGAAATCGGCTCACAGACCTCGCCGCGAGCGGCCGGCATGGTCAGTTGCCTGCGCAAGAGCGATTTGATGATCGACCTGGTCAAACTCGCGGCGCAAAAGATCAGGCAGTTCGCTGAAGACACCGGCGAGCCATTGGACTGAGTATGCTCAGGCAGCCTCAAAGTGGCGCGACGTGTTGCGGGGCTTTCCATTGACCCGATGCTGGGAGAGATGCTCGCCGAGTGGCTCGTCGACGGTGCCCCGCCGATCGATCTAACGCCGCTATCGATCCGCCGATTCGGAGCCGGCCCATGGCCGGACGACGAGTTGATCACGCAAGCGGCGTGGCAGTACCGTCATTTTTGCGGCGCAAGATGAGTAAAGCGCCGGCTCATTCTTCAACGAATCAAGTGACCGTTCCCCGGCCGATTGCCGCCTGACACTATGAAGGCAAGTTCAGAACTCAAACAAATGACGCCTCCGTTCACCAATCGACCACAACGGGGCATTCGAGACAATCGCCGCGTTTAGTGCCGACACTTCCAGAGTGGCTACAATGTAATCCGCCAGTTTACGGGTCGAAGCTCGAATGACAACGAAACAGAGATTTGCCACTGCGCTGGTTTGCGCGCTCGCCTGGATCGTTATCGACCAGTTCACGAAAGCATTGTTCAAGCAGATATTGTCGCCCGGCGAGGTCGTGTCGCTGTTTGCTGGAAGTCTCCTGGTTCTTCCCACCTACAACGATGGCGCGTTCCTCAGCCTTGGGGCGCACATGTCTGGCGCGATGCGCGCTGCCATTCTGGTATTTGGTGTTTTGGCGATTCTGATCGGCCTGGTAGGTTGGCTGTTGCGCTCATCCAGGCTTGGCCGAGTCGACGTCATGGCGATAGCATGCATTCTTGGCGGTGGACTTAGCAATCTCGTCGATCGCTGTGTCTATGATGGCCGCGTTTTCGATTTCTTGAACGTGGGTATCGGACGCCTGAGAACGGGCATATTCAATGTCGCGGACATCGGAATCATGCTCGGCGTAGCGCTACTCCTTCTCAGCAGTGTGAAACGCAAACCCACTTTGCCGCGGGACCGCAACAGCCTGAGGATCTAAACGTTGACTCAGCGCGTACCTACGTTGGTACACGGCGATTTCGCGCTATCCGGGTCAACGGCAATCACCGGGTACCTGGACGAGACATTCCCTGAAACGCCGATTTATCCCCGCGACCGAAATCATCGAGCAAGGGCGCGCCAATTTCGGGTCTGCCACCATATTGAAGTCGTCTTCGCGCTTATTAAAGGGCGAGCCGCAACGGAGCCGCGGGCTGACAATACGCCGATAAGCCGTACCGTCGCACGCGGTTTCGGACATGGATGCGACGATCCATTCGAGGGAAATGATGGACCTGCGTCAGCTGCGCTACTTCGCCGTGCTTGCCGCTCACCAGCACTTCGGGCGCGCCGCGGCCGTCCTGCATATTGCCCAGCCGGCACTCAGCCGGCAGGTGCAACTGCTCGAAGCCGAGCTCGGCGTGAAGCTCGTCGAACGTCATTCGCGCGGCGCATCGCTCACGCGCGAAGGCGAGCTGCTTCTGGATCGCGCCACCTTCCTGCTGCGCTACGCGGACCAGATCCGCGTCGACATCAGGGACCTGCAGGGCACACCGCGCGGCACGGTTGCGCTCGGCTTGCCGCCGGCGTTTGCCAGCTTCTTCGTGCTTCCTCTCACGCGCTTGCTGCGCGAGCGCTATCCGGAGGTGCGGCTGCGCGTCAACGAAAGCTTTTCGCCGTCGCTATCCGACGCGCTTGAACGCGGCACGCTCGACGTCGCACTGCTGACCGGCCCCATCGCCGCGCCCGCGCACATTCATGCCGAACTGGTGCTGACAGAAATGCTGTGCGCCATCGGCCCTGCGAGCGATGCGCGGCTCGCGGGGCCGTCATTGCGTATCGAAGCGTTAGGCGACGTACCATTGATCCTCGCCGGCTTGCAGAAGTCGGGCGTGCGGCTCGCGCTGGAGCGTAGCGCTGCCAATGCAAATCTGGTGCTCAACGACGTGATGGAGGTCGAGTCGGCCGATGTCGCCGCGCAGCTCGTTTCGGACGGTGCGGGCTGGACCGTGCACGTTGCGTCCGCCGTGCGCCGCGAGATTCAGACAGGGCGGCTGCGCGCGGTCCCGATCGACGGCCTGGTACTTGAGCGCTTTCTCGCCCACGCTCGGCAGCGTCCGCCGTCGAGCGCGACGATCGCGCTGATGAGCACGATCCGCGCGCTTATAGCGATGATGATCAGCGCCGGCGACTGGCCGATGGCGCGGGCGCACGAACCGACGGTGGTTGCGGCGGATACGCGCGATGAGTAAAGCGCAATGTGCGAGCCACGCGCGGGTCGGCGTCGTCAAATGCTACGGAAATTGAACCGCGTCGAGCGGTGCCATCTTCATCACGACAGGCGCTGCCGCTAACAGCGGCATGACGGCCGCGCGAAACGTGCGGTAGTGACCGGTGTCGCGATGCGCATCGATTGCTTGCTGAGTTTTGAAAATCTCGAACAGCCGGAAGGTCGTGACCGGTTCGAAGCTTACATACAGGTCGAAGCGCAGGCATCCCGGCTCGCTGCGAGTGGCCGCGAGCACCGCTTGCAGCGCGTGCCGGACGGCCTCTTCATGGCCTGGCTTCGGTACGAATGTCGCGAGAATAACCCGCAGCGCATCCGTCGTCGAAGGGCGTTCCGCTCGCGCCCGGGCAGCCGACGATGGTGTCATGGCAGCGGACACATGGGCACGCGCATCGTGCCGGGTTCGAGCTTCAGGTCCAGGTCGAGCCGGAAGCTGTCGTCGGGCTGCCGTTCGAATCGATGCAGCAGCGAGCCGACCGCACCGAACACCACGTCGCGGTACGCATTCGGATCTTCTGCATCGAAGATCTGCGTGGCGAGCGTCTTGTAGCCATTGGCCATCACGATGAAGTGAAGATGCGCGGGCCGCATGATCGCGCGCCGCTGTGCGTGGAGCAGTTCGCCGCACGGACCGTCCACGGGCACCGCATAGCCCGAGGGCCGCACACTGCGAAACGAGAAGCGGCCGTCTGCGTCGGTCTCGAAGCGGCCGCGCAGATTCATGTCTACCTGGTCCGGATCCTGGTTCTCGTAAAGTCCGCCCGGCGAAGCCTGCCAGGTTTCCACGCGCGCATTGGCGATTGGTTTGCCGTCGAGCGACAGGACGCGGCCATTCACGAAGAGCCGCTCGCCCGGCGTACCCTCTTCGGCGATATGCGCGCCGTTCTCGCGCAACGGCTGAGCCGCGCGCCAGAACGGACCGATCAGCGCGGGCTCCGTGCCGCCTGCGGCCAGCGCCTGCTTCGCATCGATAAGGCCGACCAGCGTGGCCAACCCGAGAATGTCCGCGAGCAGAATGCCTTCATGTTTTTCGGGGCCGGTCGCCTTGCCGATACGCACGAGGAAGTCGAGCCCGACTTCCAGTTCCTGATAGCTGAGTCCGACTTCCAGCGCAAACGCATGCAGATGACGAAGCAGCGCATCGAGAATCTGCCTGAGGCGAGGGTTCGTCGTTCGGCGGTTCGCAGCGAGCACGGCCTGAAGCAAAGCCTCGGGCGTTGCTGCGAGCGCTTCGTGGCCGTCTCCCGGTTCGAAGCCTGTGTCGGCTTCGGGCAGCGTGGGTGGCACTGCTGCTACGCGAGCGGATTCGTTCATTAGGTGCTTCGCCTCCTGCGTAAGTTAATTGCCGCTGGATCTGCTCTTATGGAGCGACCTGGCGGTCGGCACCTTGCGCTTCGTTCTTCAGATAGCCCGTTTCATCATATTGCAGGCCGGTGCCCTCGGCCGCCTTCAGCACGTCGGGATGCCACTCGATCCGACCCACTTCCTCATCGGTGCCGCCAACCACCGAATAGATCACGAGCGCATGGTCGTTGGGATTGCGAAAGCCGCGCATGACGCCGGTCGGCATCGAGATGCAGTCCCACTGGTTCAGTTCGATCTGGTGTTCGCCCTGATCGCCCCAGATCACGATCATCTTGCCATTGAGCGGAAAGAATACTTCTTCGGTCTTGTGCGAGTGCAGGTTCGCACCCTGGCCGACCGGCACTTCGATCAAGGTGACGCCGAAGCGATGCGCGCCCTGGATAGCCGGCTGCACGCCCTTGTTCTCGAGCACACCGCGGTTGATGATCTTGTACAGGCGCTTTGTGAATCCAGGCAGCCTGCTTTCGATGAAAGTCTCGCCGTACGGTTCGACCTTGCCCCAGCGCGCGACCCGCGTGGCTTCCATCTGCTGCGGTGTGATATCCATAGTCTGTGTTCTCCATAGAGGTATCGGGCGTGACCTGCATGTGTTGCGGCTCACCAGACGAAGCGTAAGGAGCCCGCTGCGCGAAATCCAACACCATTTTTTTAAAGGCTCAATAACTTTCCGGCATCGACGGCAGGTGTTCAGCACATGCCGGCAGCACAGCTTCGATAACAAACCGGCATCAAGTCCAGAAACATTCGGTGTTGGACGGGCGCGCTGGCCGCCCATTACGATCGGTTCAGACCGTCGGCGCTCGACCCGCTCGCCAGCGGACTCGACTACAACCGGGAGACATTCATGGACGACACAACTTGCGCCTGCGCCGAACGCGATACCCGTTCAGCAGATCACGACCTCTTCGACATCGGCTTCGTGGGTGTCGGCAAGATGGGCCTGCCGATGGCGCAGCGCCTGCACCGGCACGGCCACCGCGTATCCGCATTCGATGCAAGCAGCGAGCGCGCGTCGCTGGCCCGGGCTGCCGGCCTGTCTGTGCTCGACACGCTGGATGCGATTGCCGATGCGGCCGCAATCCTGATCACGTCGCTTCCGCATGACGCCGCTTTTGAAGCGGTAGCGTGGGAACTTGCCGCGCGTGCGCGTCCGGGGCAGTTATATGTCGATACCAGCACCGTGTCGACGAAGGCCTCGGCTCGCGTTGCGCGTGTGTTCGGGGAAGCGGGGGTCGACTATTTGCGCGTGACCGTGTCGGGCAATGCACGGATGGCCGAACATGCGCAGTTGACTGCGATTGCATCCGGTCCGCTCGAGCAGTATCGCCGTATCTTGCCGTTGCTGCGGCTGCTCGGACCATCACAGTTCTACGTTGGCGGAGCGGAAGAGGCACGCACAATGAAGCTGGTCATCAATTCGATGGTCGCCAATACCGTCGGCATGCTGGGCGAAGCGCTTGCGATCGGCGAGCAGGGCGGCCTCGACTGGCGCGACATGTGGCAGGTGCTGTGCGAAAGTGCGGTGGCCTCCCCCATCATCAAGGCCAAGGCGCAGCAGCTCGTCGCGCACGACTTCTCTCCGACCTTCACGGTGGAGCAGATGCGCAAGGACGTTGGCCTGATTCTGCAGGCGGGCGCAGATGCACATCTGGCACTGCCGATCACGTCGGTGGTCTCGCAGGCGCTCGATCACGCATCGGCGTTCGGCCTTGGCAGCGAGGACTATGCCGCGACGATCAAGCTCGCGTTGCGCTCCGCGCGTGCGCCGCGCAATGCATGAGCGAGGTGCGACATGCCCACTTCCACTTCCTCCGTCATGGATGGCGCAGCGACCAGAACTTCACGCGATGACGCCGTGCGCTACCGCATTGCCCTCGCGCTGGTCGTCAGTCTCTTCTTCGCGTGGGGGCTCACCTACGGTCTGCTCGATGTGCTGAACAAACATTTCCAGCAGACGCTCCACGTCACGCGCTTGCAGTCCGCGTTGCTTCAGACCTGCTATTTCGGCGCCTACTTCCTCGTCGCGATTCCGTCCGGACTGTTCGTCAATCGCTACGGCTACAAGCGCGGCATCCTGCTCGGACTCGCGACCTTCGCGCTTGGCGCGCTGCTGTTTGCTCCTGCGACGTCACAGCATCGCTTCTATCCGTTCCTGATGGCGCTGTTTGTGCTCGCATGCGGTGCGGCGTGCCTGGAGAGCGCGGCCAATTCTTACGTGACCTTGCTCGGGCCGCCTGATGGCGGCGCGCTCCGACTTAACCTTGCCCAGGCGTTCACCGGTTTCGGCGCGTTCGCGGGCCCCCTGATAGGTGGTCTGTTCTTCTTCCGGCCTGGCGCGGAAGTCGCGAATGCGGCAGCTACCGCGGCATCCAACGTGGCTTCAGTGAGAGCGACGTATATCGTGATCGCAACCGTCGTACTGCCGCTTGCGTTCGCATTCTGGCGCGTTGCGTTGCCGGAGCCGGGCCAGGATGCGCCGCTCCCGGTAGCAGACGCGAATGAAGCGTTGCCGCTGCGTCGCGAGCGGCGCTTCGTGTTCAGCGTCGTCGCGCAATTTTTCTACTTCTCGGCTCAGGTGGGTATCGCGGCATTCTTCATCAATTTCGCCACGGAACACTGGGCAGCGTTGCCGGTAAGCCAGGCGGCGTTCATCCTGTCCGGGGCGATGATCGCGTTCACGGGCGGCCGCTTTCTTTCGACCGCGTTGATGCATCGCTTCGATGCCGCCGCGATGCTGGCGGCATACGCGGTTGCCTCGCTCGTGCTTTGCATCGCCGCCTGCGTGACCAGGGGCCCAGTTGCGGTGGTCGCACTGACCGCCGTGTTTTTCTTCGAGTCCATCATGTTTCCGACCATCTTCGCGCTGGGCATCAGCGGGCTCGGCGCGCGTACGGGGCGCGCCGGCTCATTCCACGTGATGGCGCTGGTTGGTGGCGCTGTCGCGCCGTTGGTGATGGGCGCAATCGCCGACCGCTTTACGACGGGCACAACGTACTGGGTGCCGGTGGTCTGCTTCGCCATTGTGCTGGGTTTCGCGCTGTCGACCCGTGCCGCTGACCGTCGAGTGAGTCGGCACAACTCGACGTCATCGCTCGAATAAACGCCCCGCCAGACATGCGTTTTATTCTCATGCAGTCAACACTGAAGGAATTCACCATGTCAGAGCTTGAGGCTGAAGTTCATGCGCCGTTACGAACTCAAACTATGGGAGCTGCGCGAGGGGACGCTGTCCATCAAGACGCGTCTTTCCGCCACACAGTTCAGCCTCGACTGAGAGCGCCGCTGCGTCCATTCCATCACAGCGGCATGACGATGCCCGCCAGCGCTCGGGCGATCGACGCGACGTACTACTTCTAAGGGTGAAGATGAAAGCTGCAATCGCTTTGAAACCCGGCCACCTGCCGGTTTATGACGATTTTGCTGAGCCGGTGGCGGAGCCGGGCGAAGTCATTGTCCATGTAACAGCATCCGCGTTGAGTCAGCTCGCCCGTGGCCGTGCCGCGGGCCATCATTACAGCGCAACCGGACAGTATCCGTTTGTTGTGGGGGTCGATGGCGTTGGGCGGCTCGATGACGGAAGACGGGTTTACTTCCTGCTGCCGCGCTCGCCGTTTGGCGCGATGGCTGATCGAACGGTCGTCAAGAATGGACAGTGGCTCCCGCTGCCAGAGGACCTGGAAGACAGCACTGCTGCGGTGCTCGCCAACCCGGGCATGTCGTCCTGGGCAGCGCTGACTCAACGCGCGAGGCTGATCGACGGCGAGACAGTCCTGATAAACGGCGCGACTGGCGTAGCCGGAAAGCTTGCGGTCTGGGTCGCGCGACATCTCGGCGCGGCACGCGTGATAGCGACGGGCCGTAATGAAGCGGTACTTCGCACCGTCGGCGCGGACGCAGAGGTTCCTCTTGGCGAAGACCGGGAAGCATTCGAGGCCGCGCTGCACCAGCACTTTTCGAGCGGGGTTCACGTGGTGCTCGACTATCTGTGGGGAGCCAGCGCGCGCTCAATTCTTGTTGCGGCCGCGAAGGCCGGTCCTTCGGGACTACCGCTCCGGTTTGTCCAGGTCGGTTCCGCCGCTGGAAGCGAGGTCGCGTTGCCCGCTTCTGCATTGCGGTCCTCCGCTATCCAGATCATGGGAAGCGGCCTCGGCAGCGTGAGTGTGCACGGCCTTGTCGGCGCCATAGATGGTGTTTTGCAGGCCGCCGCAAAGGCGAGACTGTCGCTGGACTACCGCGCGGTCCCACTTTCTGACGTTTCGACCACCTGGGCCGGAGGGGGGCAACGCATCGTCTATGTGCCGAACCCGGCAACAGTCGCAACAGGGACTTATCGATGATCCCAGCGACCGCCCTGACAGTATCGCTAGGGCGGCGCACGTCTCGCTTCGAATGAAGGAAGCTGAGCGGCCAGTTCGACTGCTGTCCAGGTAAATGGTCAATGTCCTGAACATCGGGCCGAGCCACAGGAAGCGCGTATTGGGCACTGCGGGAAAGAGGCGTTATGCGGCGGCGCATCTCTGCGCATGTCGTTCCTGGGCAGCTTACCGTCGCAAGGCGCTGGGTCGTCGTCACATTTCCGTCATATTTTTCCGAGGGCCATGCACTGTCGCCCCGAGGCTCCCACGCCGCGTCCGGCGCCGTGGGCATGAGAACGAACGCCGGCCGTTATGCGCAGCGGCCGACCGCAACCCAGATGGAATCAGGGCCGCCATATCAACGGAGAGAGACCATGCAACGCCGCCAGTTTCTGAACACCCTTGCCGTCGCCACTGCGACCGGTTCGCTCGTCACCAAGGCAGGTGCGGCCGAAGCCAGGAAGCCGACGGCCGACTCGCTCGACCCTGGCCGCTGGTCGCCGCTGAACGCGGCGCGTCTGCAGTCGGTGCTCGACCAGCACGGCGTGAAAAGCAGGCAATACAACCCGAATCGTCGTCCTTACGCGGTGTTCGATTGGGACAACACGTGCATCATGAACGACTGTGAAGAAGCGTTGCTGATGTACCAGATGAATCATCTGCAGTACAAAATGACGCCGGATGAATTCGTTCAGGTGATGTGGAAGGACGTGCCTATGGGCCCGTTCATGAAAGACTACACGACGGTGGAAGGCAAACCGGTGACGATGGAGGATCTCGCCGCCGACGTCGACTCCGACTACCGCTGGCTGTATGCGAACTACAAGGGCCTCGCCGGAGACAAGAGCCTCGAAGCGATCCAGGAAACCGACCAGTTCAAGGATTTCCGCGCGAAGCTGTACTTCATGTACGGCGCGATTTGCGATACGCATCCGCTCGAAGTCGGTTACAAGTGGATCATCTACTTCTACAGGAACATGACGCCCGTCGAGATGCAGGCGATGGCGGCGGCGTCGAACGACCACGGGATCGGCGATGCGCTGCGCAAGGTCGCGTATGAAAGCCCGCATACGCTGCCGGGCAAGGCTGGCGTCGTGTCGGACAAGCATTTCCACGGCATCCGCATTCACGAAGAAATTCGCGCGTTGATGCATACGCTGCGTGCGAACGGCATCGACGTGTATGTCAGCACCGCGTCGCTCGACGATGTCGTGCGCGTGTTTGCCGGCCATCCGAACTATGGCTACGGCGTGCCCCCGGAAAACGTCATCGGCATGCGCCTGGAGATGAAGGACGGCAAATACACGAGCGACTACAAGAGCGGCTGGCACTTCAACTACGGTCCGGGCAAGACCGTGGGCATTCGCGGCGAACTGGAGTCGAAAAAGGGCTACGGCCCGCTGCTCGTGTTCGGCGACAGCGACGGCGACGCGTGGATGCTGCGCGACTTTAAGGACACGGCGGCCGGCGTGATCGTGAACCGCATGAAGAAGGGCGAGATCGGTGTGGATAGCAAGCTGGCGGCCGAGCAGCTCGGCAACCCCAACGCGCGTTTCATTCTGCAGGGGCGGGACGAGCACACCGGGCTGATGATCCCGGATGAGAAGTCGGTGAAGTACGGGAAGACAGAACGGAAGCTGCTGGCGTGATTCGCGGCAGTCTGCTTGGGTATTGAGGAGAAACCCGCCGTGAGGCGGGTTTTTTCCTGATGCGCCGAACGCGCGCAATAGATTAGGGGTGGAAGTCCCCAGTCTAACCTGATAATGGCGAAGGACTCGTGAGATTCGACCCAGCCGTCGTTTGTTCGCAGGCATGGGACGCTCGCAGGCAAAATCCGACCCACAACTGCCGGTCATTGCTGAGCGCTTGCGATGGCTGCTTGCAGGACGAGCGGCCGTTGGCTCGCCTGGCTCTTCCGGCAGGTCGTCAGCCGTAGCAGACACCGCTATCAAGCTGCCATGCGAAAGTAACCCGCCGGCTCGCGGCCATTCGCGATGGGATGTGGTAGAACGTCTCGGGCCCTACATTGCACGGCAGATTGCGTGGGTGCATCGCAGAGGCATCGACACGCGCTGGGACGAAACGGAGACTGTGTTTTTCTCTGTCCCTGCCAATCTGTTCGTCAAGCGTGACCTGGCCGACGCTCAGCGTTTCAATCGGATCGAGATTGCGCTCCACGACGATGCCTTCCGTTCGCAACGCCTGCTCGCCGAGCGCGGCAAGCTCCGTTTCCAGTTCATCCCTATTCCCGACCAGCAACTGGCCCGCTCCGCCAATTCCCGATGGCCGCTTGATTCGTGCGGGCCCATCCCGCCAGAGCCGGCGAGCCGCGTTGCAGGCGTCATCGTGCGAAAAGGCTGAGTAGCCCGGCAGAACCAGCGAGGCAGTGTGCTCGCCGAACGCCCTCGACCAGCCTGGCGGTGCCAGCCGCGCGTCTTCGGTCAACGGGTGTGCAATCAGCTTTGTCGCGACGAACGGGAACGGCACCACCCCGCCGAACAGATCGCAAACCGAACGCAAGCCGAGCCTATGCGCTTCAGTGAGCGTTAGCGTGTGGTCCGGAACCAGGCAACGATGGGCAGCATCAGTAAGCGTCGGGCCGAACTCGCCCGTAACCCGCGTGCCTTTCAGTTCCGCGATCTGCCGGGCGAGTTCCCGGAGCGTGCCTACCTCGTGACCAGCCCGCGCTGTACTGCATTCCTCCAAATGCACCAGGACAACGGGAAGCGGTGGTATCGCAGCGGGCGAAAGCGCCGATGGCTCCACTTCGTGCTCCTTTGCGCCGTCGCACGGCCGACGTATGGGGTTGGGGCTCACGTGGACGGGCAAGGCCGTCTTTTTGCAGTGAGCAAAAGCTGTGCCTTCCGTTAGCCCGTCAACCGGCGCCCGTGTCTCTGCAGTTATCGGATGGTCCACACCGTCCGTGGCGCCGTAGCCGATGTCACGAGCCGCAGCCCCTGCTAGCGCAGGGGCTCCAGAGCACTGCATCGCTTCTGCTACGCCCTGAAGTTGCTCCCGGGAAAACGCCTCACGGCCAGCATCGGGAGTCGATGGCTTGCCAGCGCGCCGCGGTCGGGTACTCCAGGTCGCGTCGCGCCGGCGCACAAGTCAGGCGCGCCGCAATGAATTTGTCGACGGTATCAAGCAATATCTCGATCGGGGCTGGCTTCCGGAGGAACACTGTCCAGCAGCGAGTGCCTTCCTCCGGTTCCGGAATAGCCGAGAGCAGCACCACCGGAACGTCGGGAAATGGCCCCCCCCATTTCAGGCGTCGGCAAAGCTCCCTCCCGTCCATTTCCGGCATTTCGAAATCGGTGATAACCAGTTCCGGAAAATGCGCGTGGGCCTTCTGCAGTGCGTCGCACCCGTTCCCGGCGAGCACGACGCGATGCCCGCGACTTTCCAGCGCAAGTTGGAGCGCCCATCGGTTCTCAGGATCGTCGTCGACGAGAAGTACGGTAGACATGGCGCGACATCGGGAAAGGTCCTGCAACGATTTTCGCAAGCCCCATACCTGGAGCCCGCGCTATCGGTTCCACCGGTGCGCGCGCGTGACAGCGTTCGTGCATGCGCCCGTCGTTTTGCTCCTGCCAGAGCCGCAGCATGTCCTGCAGCCCCCGACGCGCGGGATGAGGGCTGGCATGTGCATTGCACGTCTGCCACGTATCGTCCTTACGTGGGAGAACATCATGACAGATTCGACCCGCAAGGCAGTGCGTGGGGCACCGGCGGTGCCGACATCCCCGGCACGGGCACCGGGGCAGGCCCGGGGCCGGACCTCATGGCGGCGGCGTCGCTTGACGACACCCAGGTGATTTCGTCGGACGGTGAGGGCGTCGGCAAGATCTCCGACATCATGCTCGACGTGCGCAGCGGCAGGAGCAGCGGATAGCGCCCGGCCCTAAATCAGGTCCGTTGCCGGGCTTAGGCCGAGGCTGTGAAGAATTTTGTCGTGCCAGTGGGCGCCGTCACCGCCCCCGTGACCGCAGAGGCCCGTCCGCACTCTGTGTCGTACAGCCCGTCAATTTGCACCCCGGCCCCGATTTACACCTTGGTTTTTTCAGGAAAGGTCTGTCGCCGTTTTGCGGGTAACATTAAGCGCAAAAAGTGGAGACCGCCGATGAGACTTGCAGACTTTATTTCGCAAGACATGGAGCTGATCCTGGCACAGTGGGAGGCGTTCGCAGGCACGCTTCTGCCGGCAACCTGCAACCGACTGGATTACGGGATCATGCGCAACAGATTCTGCAGGCGGTCGTAAAAGACTTGCAGACGTCGCAAACCCGACAGGCTCAACGCGAGAAGTCGATGGGGCGCGCGCCCGTCGTCATCGAGGCTACCGAGACGGCGGCGCAAACCCATGCGCTGCTCAGGGCGCGGGCTGGCTTCAACATCAACCAGCTCGCCGCCGAGTATCGGGCACTGCGTGCAAGCGTGCTGCGCCTGTGGATGGACGATTGCGCGCCTCACGCCCCTGACGTGGGCGACATGATCCGTTTCAACGAAGCGATCGACCAGGCACTTGCAGAGTCGATCAGTTTTTTCAGTACCCACGTCGAGCAGACCCGGAACCTGCTGCTGGGCATGCTTGGGCACGATTTGCGCAGTCCGCTTCAGGCAATCCGGATGACTGCTTCCTATCTGGCTGCGCTGAACGCGGGCCATCACGTATCGGATGCCGCCGCCCGTCTGATCCGAAGCGGAGGCCGCATGCAGGCGCTCCTCGACGACCTGAGCGATTTCAACAGGACGAGGCTGGGCCTGGGGATCAATGTCGTGCCGGCCCCTGTCGACCTGGCTGACTTGCTGGCCGACGAACTGGACGAACTGCGTGCCGTTCATCCGCACAGGCAGATTGAGCTGGATATCAGCGGCAGCTTGAAGGGAAACTGGGATGGCCGGCGATTGCAGCAACTTTTTCAGAACCTGATCGTGAATGCCCTCAAATATGGGGCGCCAAATACGCCCGTGCGCGTCGAGGGGCACGGGGACGCGACGCAGGTCCGTATCGACGTCAGGAACCAGGGCCCTGTCATCGAGTGTGCGACGCTCGCGCGCATCTTCGAGCCCCTCACGCGCGGAACGTGCGACCCGCCGACCTCTCAAGACGACGGCGGCCTCGGACTGGGCCTGTACATCGCAAGTGAGATCGCCAAGGCGCATCAAGGGACGATCGAGGCATGCTCCGATGCAACAGAGACGGTGTTTTCGGTGTCACTGCCGCGCGCGGTCGGTACGGCAAATGGGCATTGACGGACCGCGACCGCGCCCCACTGAACCATACCGTCCGGCCGTCGACAGGCGCTGTAACAGTGGGCGGTGCCTGGCCCAGACCGCTGATTGGCCTGACCGGCTGCTAGTGTGCGTTAGCTTGTATCCCTCCATCTTCGGCGCCAGTCCTGTCGCGCCCAGATGTCGGACCTTTACATATCAGGCTTCAGCGCGTAGCGATCAGGGCGGTTAGGTTGAGCTAAAGTCGGAACTGGTGTACGGGGGAGTTGAGGCGGGAGATCGAAGGCGGTGGAGGTTTCAGCTGAGAATCTGATTGTCGAAGTCGGAAACCAGCAAACAACAAACCATCCACCATGCGCAAGTTTACGGAAAAAGCAGTTGTCGGTCTATCGGAAGTCGGTCTGGGCCTGGACGAATTGGTGCGACACGGAGCGCGGCAAGTGATTCAGCAAGCAATCGAAGCGGAGCTGTCGGCGCTACTGGAGCGATTCGAGAACGTCAAGACCTTGCATGGACAACGCGCCGTGGTACGCAATGGCTATCTGCCGGAGCGAGAAGTGTTGACGGCAGCCGGGCCGATTCCAGTGAAGGTCCCCAAGGTTCGCGATCGCTCAGGATCCGGTGTGAAGTTCAATTCCTCGATTGTGCCGCCGTATGTGCGGAAGTCGCCGCGCGTGAGTGCCGCGCTGCCGTGGCTTTATCTGAAAGGCATCTCGACGGGCGACATGAGCGAAGCGCTGAGCGTGCTGCTGGGTGAGGACGCCAAAGGCTTGTCGGCCAATGTGGTGAGCCGTCTGAAGGCGCAATGGGCCGATGAGCACGCCATTTGGAGCCGGCGCGACCTGTCGAACTCGCGGTATGTCTATTGGTGGGTCGACGGCATTCACACCGGGCTGCGCAGCGAGAACTCAGACGGCCAGTGCCTGCTGGTGATCATCGGCGTGAGGCCCGATGGTCGCAAGGAGCGAGTCGCAATCGGCGACGGTTATCGCGAATCGAAGGCATCCTGGCAGGAGTTGCTGCTCGATCTGAAATCGCGTGGCTTGCAGGCGGGTCCGCTCCTGGCAGTCGGCGATGGCGCGATGGGCTTCTGGGCCGCATTGGAAGAAGTGTTTCCCACGACGCGCGGCCAGCGCTGCTGGTTCCACAAGATGGGCAACGTTCTGAACGCGCTGCCGAAGTCACAGCAAGGCAAAGCCAAGGCAGATCTGCAGGCCATCTGGATGGCCGCCACGCGCGCCGACGCGTATGCGGCGTTCGATCGTTTCGTGACGCTCTACGCGGCGAAATATCCGAAGGCCACGGAAACGTTGAAGAAGGATCGGGAGAGCCTGCTGGCTTTCTACGACTTCCCGGCCGAACACTGGCAGCACCTGCGCACAACCAACGCGATCGAGTCGACGTTCGCGACGGTGCGCCACCGTACTACGCGTACACGCAACTGCGTGTCGCGACCGACCTTCCTCGGTCTGGCATTCAAGCTGATCGAGGAAGCCGAGAAAACCTGGCGCCGCATCAACGGCCCCGAACAGATCCAGTTGTTGCTGGAGGGCATTGCCTTCCAGGACGGCGAGCCGGTGCAAGACGATCAACCGGGTCAGCAGAAACTCGCCGCTTGACGTCGCCCGCTATCAACTGCCCATACACCAGACTTGACCTTATCTCGTGGAACGGTCGTTCCGTGCCGTCGCCTGGGGGGGCAAGTCATCGGCCTCTACGGACGCTTAGACCCGTGAGTTGGTGAGGCGGCTTGGCTACCCGCGCGGGCGGCTTTTGCGCTCATGCAGCAGCCTCGCGCATCAGTCGTTCGCGCGTCATCCGCAGATTGCTTAGAGCGAACAGCGTATGCAACTCTGCGTGTTCTTCATCAAGCCGCGATAGCGCACTTTAGATGCCACCGTGCGCGGCGATGAACATGGCGACGGCCGACCGGCAATAGGACTCGATTTCGTTGTCGTCAATTGCCCTCGCCTCATCGAAGCGTGCGATAAGCAGCAGATCGCATCCTTTGA
>Ga0209674_100288_pt1 | contig 36759 bp, 34 predicted proteins | sample AraplaCvi_mMS_r2_FD_184279 | JGI IMG/M metagenome (GOLD analysis project Ga0209674, IMG submission 184279) | Arabidopsis root microbial communities from North Carolina, USA - plate scrape CL_Cvi_mMS_r2 (SPAdes) (version 2) | ecosystem: Host-associated > Plants > Roots > Endosphere | place: USA... | reverse complement strand
CACCGCGACCACGAACCTGTCGTACCTCATCTATTCGCTCGGCCTGCAACAGTTCGACGTCGGTCTTGCGTCGGCGGGCGGCATTCTCGCTGTCGTGCTGGCCAATATCGTGTCGTTCTTCCTCGTGCGGATGCTCGCGAAGAACCTCAAAGGGGAGTACGAAAAATGAGCCACGTTGCTTCTACTGCCGCGTCGAGCGCGACGCCCATTACAGTGCCGGCGAAATCGCCGTTCGACGCGGTCCGCCGCGCGATTCCCGGCGTGATTGCGTGGCTCGTCGCGCTGCTGCTGTTTTTCCCGATCTTCTGGATGACGATCACCGCATTCAAGACCGAACAGCAGGCGTATTCGTCGTCGCTCTTCTTCACGCCCACATTCGACAGCTTTCGCGAGGTGTTTGCGCGCAGCAACTACTTTGCGTTCGCGTGGAATTCGATTCTGATCTCGGTGGGTGTCACGGTGCTGTGCCTGATTCTGGCCGTTCCAGCCGCCTACGCGATGGCGTTTTTCCCCACGCGCCGCACGCAGAAAGTGCTGCTCTGGATGCTGTCGACCAAGATGATGCCGTCCGTCGGCGTACTGGTGCCGATCTATCTGCTGTGGAAAAACAGCGGCCTGCTCGATACGGTGTCCGGTCTCGTGATCGTCTACACGCTGATCAATCTGCCGATCGCGGTATGGATGTCGTTCACCTATTTCGCTGAAATTCCGCGCGATATTCTGGAGGCAGGAAGAATCGACGGCGCGGCGACCTGGCAGGAAATCGTCTATCTGCTGATGCCGATGGCGCTGCCGGGGCTCGCTTCCACTGCGCTCCTGCTCGTCATTCTTTCGTGGAACGAAGCATTCTGGAGCATCAATCTGTCCAGTTCGAATGCGGCGCCGCTGACCGTGTTCATTGCTTCGTATTCGAGTCCTGAGGGCCTTTTCTGGGCCAAGCTGTCGGCCGCTTCGCTGCTTGCGGTGGCGCCCATCCTGATCGTCGGCTGGTTGTCGCAGAAGCAGCTCGTGCGCGGCCTCACGTTCGGGGCGGTCAAATGACGGCAGGCATGAGTGCAGGCAATCTCGCGCTGATCTGCGACTGCGACGGTGTGTTGATCGACAGCGAGGCGGTGGCGGCGCGCATGCTCGTGCAGGAACTGCAGGCGCGCTGGCCCGGCGCGGACGTCGAACCGGTGGTGTTGCCGCTTCTCGGGCTGCGTATCGAAAGCGTGCTGGAAGGCACGGCCATGCAGCTCGGCAAGAGCCTCGGGCTCGACGACATCCGTGCGATTCGCCGGTCGGTCGAAGCCGCCGCCGTGCAGGCATCGGCAGTGCAAGGCATCGAGCATGCGCTGGCGCAGGTCCCGCTTCTGAAGGGCTGCGCGAGCAACAGTTTTCGGCCCTACGTCGAGACGGTTCTGGCGCGCACGGGACTCGTGAGGTTCTTCGGCGACCGGCTCTTTTGCGCCGACAGCGTGGCTAATCCGAAGCCCGCGCCCGACGTCTATCTGGCAGCCGCGCGGGGTTTGCGCCTCGCGCCGTCCGCGTGCCTCGTCGTCGAGGACAGCGTCACCGGCGTCACGGCGGCGAGCGCGGCGGGCATGACGGTGCTCGGTTTTATCGGCGGAGGTCATGCGAGCGACGCGCAGATCGACAAGCTGCATGCAGCCGGCGCGCGGCATGTCTTCGACGACATGCTTCAGTTGCCGGAGCTCGTCGCGCAGTGGACGCTGAGCGCGACCGCCGCGGCGCCCTGAGCGCACAGCGGTGCGCGCGCCGGGCATCGGCAACGCAATGGCAGCAAACAGGCATCGGACAGGCAACAGCCAGGCAACAGCCAGGCAACAGCCAGGCAACAGCCAGGCAACAGCCAGGCAACAGCCACGCAACAGACAAAGCAACACGCAGCATTACACGGAGACACATCATGGCAAGCGTCACTCTGCGCAACATCCGGAAGGCCTACGACGACACTGAGGTGATGCGCGACATCAACCTCGATATTGCCGACGGCGAGTTCGTCGTGTTCGTGGGCCCGAGCGGCTGCGGCAAATCCACCCTGATGCGGATGATCGCCGGCCTCGAGGACATCAGCGGCGGCGATCTGACTATCGACGGCACGCGCATGAACGACGTGCCGCCCGCCAAGCGCGGCATTGCGATGGTGTTTCAGTCCTACGCGCTGTATCCGCACATGACGCTCTACGACAACATGGCCTTCGGCCTGAAACTCGCCGGCACCAAGAAGCCGGAGATCGACGCGGCGGTGCGCAACGCGGCGAAGATCCTGCATATCGATCATCTGCTCGATCGCAAGCCGAAGCAGCTTTCGGGCGGCCAGCGCCAGCGCGTCGCGATTGGCCGGGCGATCACGCGCAAGCCGAAAGTGTTTCTGTTCGACGAACCGCTGTCGAACCTCGACGCCGCATTGCGCGTGAAAATGCGCCTCGAATTTGCGCGCCTGCACGACGAGCTGAAGACCACGATGATCTACGTGACGCACGACCAGGTCGAAGCGATGACGCTGGCGGACAAGATCGTCGTGCTGTCGGCGGGCAACCTCGAACAGGTGGGCAGTCCGACGATGCTGTATCACGCGCCGGCCAACCGGTTTGTGGCGGGCTTCATCGGTTCGCCGAAAATGAACTTCATGGAAGGTGTCGTGCAGTCGGTCACGCACGACGGCGTCACCGTGCGCTATGAAACCGGCGAGACGCAGCGTGTCGCGGTGGAGCCCGGCTCGGTCAAGCAGGGTGACAAGGTGACGGTGGGCATCCGGCCCGAGCATCTGCATGTGGGCATGACGGAGGACGGCGTGTCGGCGCGGACGATGGCCGTGGAATCGCTCGGCGACGCAGCGTACCTGTATGCCGAATCGAGCGTTGCGCCCGATGGTTTGATCGCGCGCATTCCGCCGCTCGAACGTCACGCGAAAGGCGATACGCAGAAGCTCGGCGCGACGCCCGAGCATTGCCATCTGTTCGACAGCCAGGGCAAGGCGTTCCAGCGCAAGATCGTCGAAGTGCTGGCGGCTTGAGCTTATGGCGCGAGGAAGGCGCGGGCGGCGCCTTCCTGTTTTTCAGCCTGGATCGCAGGCGGCGAGCGCCGTGCTTACGCGTCTAACGCCGCGCGCGCGCACAGCTCGTCGGTCACGAGCCCCGACAGCCAGCCGCCTTTCAGCACGGCGATCAGCGCCTCGCGTTTGCGCTTGCCGCCTGCGAAACCAATGGTCGGCCGCCGCGGCGGCGAGTCGATTGAGATGCTGGTCACGCGCCGGCCCGTAGGCGATTCCACGCGCGCGCCGGCGGCATCGATCGGCAGTCCTAGCATTTCGGCCACTGCGCCGTTCTGCACCAGTTCCTTCACTTCCGCCGACGTGATGAAGCCGTCCTCGTGCAGCGGACACTTCGGCCCGATATTGCCGATGCCGACAAACGCCACGTCCGCCTCTGCCGACAACGATTCGACGATGCGATACAGCCTGTGATTGCACCACTGCGCGCGTTCGGCCTCGCTGTCCGCGATCAGCGGTGCGGGCAGCAGAAAATGCTTGCCGCCGGTCTTCTCCGAAATGTGCAGCGCGACGTCGTAGCGGTTCGAGGAGCCGTCCTGAGCGATGGCGCCGACCATCGACACGAGCCGGTGCTGCGGACGGTCCAGCTGCGCGATCTGATCGACCGCGGCTTTGAGCGTCCGGCCGCTGCTGACGGCCACCACCATCGGTTTTTCTTCGGCGAGGTAGCGCTCCATGACCTGCGCGCCCGCCACCGCGAGCTTGCGGTCGACCTCTTCGGGCGTGTCGCTGTCGATCGGCACGACTTCGCACATCGAAAGGCCGTAGCGTTTGGATAACTGATCGGCGAGCGACAGACAGTCGGCGAGCTGATGATCGACGCGCACGCGAATCAGGTTCTTTTCCACCGCGAAAGCGACGAGCCGCTGCGCGACCGGCCGGGACACCTGCAGCTTCTCGGCGATCTCGTTCTGGGTGTTGCCCGCGACGTAGTAGAGCCACGCGGCGCGAGTAGCAAGGTCGAGTTTTTCTGTGGACTTGGGCACGGTGACGATCCGCTTGAAGGGCGCCGATGATAGCAGCCGGCGCAGCGGGGTCGACGCGCGACCCGGCCGGCTGCGGTTTGCGCGGTGCTCTCGCGCTCAGGCGAGCCGTTCGCGCGCGGGGTCGAAAAGCGGCCGCACGTGACGGTACAGCGCGCGGTAAGCCTCGAGCCGCGCGCGCAATTCGACGTGGCGGCGCGGATTCGGCGTGAATTCCTTCTCGATGGGCGGCTTGCTGAGTACGGTCGCCGGATCGCCGCCCGCCGCGAGCCAGCCGAGGCGCGCCGCGCCGAGTGCCGCGCCTGTTTCGCCGCCGCCGTGCTTGCGCGTCGCGGTGTCGAGGGCGTCGGCGAGCAGTTGCGCCCAGTAATCGCTGCGTGCGCCGCCGCCGAGCAGCGACAGTGCCTTCGCTTCGGTGCCGGCTGCGCGCAGTGCGTCGAGGCCGTCCGTGAGCGCGAGCGTGACGCCTTCCAGCACCGCATAGCCGAGCAGCGCGCGATCCGTCGCGTGATTCATGCCGAAGAACACGCCCTGCGCATAGGGGTCGTTGTGCGGCGTGCGTTCGCCGGACAGGTACGGCAAGAAGAGCGGCGCGGTGTTGAGCGCGTCCGCGGGCAGTGCTTCGATTTCGGCGAGCAGCGTGGGCTCGTCGGTGGACGTGAGCTTGCAGACCCAGCGCAAACAGCTCGCCGCCGAGAGCACCACGCTCATTTGATGCCAGCGGTCCGGAATCGCGTGGCAGAACGCATGCACGGCGGAAGCCGGGTTCGGCCGGAAGCTGTCGCCGACCACACACAGCACGCCGGACGTGCCGAGCGACACGAAGCCGTCGCCCGGTTGCGTCGCGCCGATGCCGATTGCGCTCGTCGCGTTGTCGCCGCCGCCGGCCGCGACGATCACGCCGTCGCTCAAACCCAGCTCGCGCGCGACTTCCGGCAGCAACGTGCCGGACGGCGCGCTGCCTTCGGCGAGGCTCGGCATCTGCGCGCGCGTCATGTTGCAGGCGGCGAGCAGCGAATCCGACCAGTCGCGTTGGGCGACATCGAGCCACAGCGTGCCGGCCGCATCCGATGGATCGGACACCTTGCCGCCCGTCAGTTGCAAACGCAAGTAGTCTTTCGGCAGCAATACGCACGCCGTCCGCGCGAAGATGTCGGGTTCGTGACGCGCGACCCACAGCAGCTTGGGCGCGGTGAAACCCGGCATCGCCAGATTGCCGGCCACGCTGTGCAGGTCCGGTGCGCGCTGGGTGAGTTCGGCGCATTCCTTGTCGCTGCGCATGTCGTTCCACAGGATCGCGGGCCGCAGCACGCGGTCCTCGGCATCCAGCAGCACGGCGCCGTGCATCTGGCCGGACAGGCCGATGCCGCGAATCTGCGCAAACTCGTCGGGATGCTTCGCGCGCAAGGCGGCGAGCGCGCTACGCGTGCCGGTCCACCAATCTTCGGGATTCTGCTCGGCCCAGCGCTGATGCGGGCGCGAAACGGTGAACGGAGAGCCAGCGGTGCCGATCACGCGTCCGGTGGAGGCGAGCAGCAGGACTTTCACTTCGGACGTGCCGAGGTCGATGCCGAGATACATGGGCGCGAAACCTTCGTCGTTGGAGATGCGCTACTTTAGCCGCACACGGCGCGCGGTGCCATGCGCATTAAGCCTGGCACCGCGCGCCGTGTGCGCCGTGAACTGACCGTGAAGATGCCGTGCTGCGTTACAGCTGCCCGCGTTTCGCGAGCCACACGTCGACGCGCGCCAACGCGCCGGCCAACGCGGACTCGAGTTCCTGCGTGCCTGCCATGCTGCCCCACAGCAGCCGGTCCGCCGCGAACGCCTGCAACGGATCGGGCGCCGCAAAGAAACCTCGCGCGACGCGCTCGTCCATCACGCCGTCCTGGTAGGTGTAGGGCAGCGTGCCCGCCTGCCAGCGTTCGAGAAAGCGGAAGAACAGCGCGGGCAGCATCGCGGTCGCCGCCGGCGTGACGCCGCGCTCGAAGCATTCGGCGAGCGTCGGCGCAATGAAGCCGGGCAGTTTCGAGAAGCCGTCAGCCGCAACTCGCTGGTTTGTGTCCTGGATATAAGGATTGCCGAAGCGTTCGAGCACGACGTCGCGATAGCGTTCGAGATCGAGCGGGCTCGGCGTGAGACAGGGAGTCACGTCTTCGGTCACGTAGTCGAAAGCGAACTGGCGGATGTCCGCGTCGTGCGTGCCTTCGTGAATGTAATTCAGACCGACGAGCGTGCCGGCCCACGCAATACAGCTGTGCGTCGCGTTCAGAATGCGGATCTTCGCTTCTTCGTAGGGCAGCACCGAATCCACCAGTTCCGCGCCGACCTTCTCCCACGCCGGCCGGCCCGCAATGAAGCGCTCCTCGATCACCCACTGGATAAACGCTTCGCCCATCACGGGGCAGGCGTCGTCGACGCCCGTCGCGGCCTTCACGCGCTCGCGCACGTCCGACGTCGGGCGCGGCGTGATGCGGTCGACCATCGAACTCGGACACGCCGTGTTGTCGTCGAACCATCGTGCGAGTTCGCCCGCGCCGCGCAGTTCGAGGAACGCGCTCATGCCCGCATGAAAACGCTCGCCGTTGCGCCGCAGGTTGTCGCAGGTCTGCAGCGTGACGGGACCGGCGCCGGCTTTCATGCGCGCGTCGAGAATCGCCGCCAGCGCGCCGTAGATCGTGGTGTGTCCGCCCTGGAGGTCGGTCGAAAGATCGGGATTGGCCGTGTCCAGTCGATCGTGTTCGTCGAGGTAGTAGCCGCCTTCCGTCACCGTGAACGAAATGATCTTGCAGGCCGGATCGGCGCCGGCTTCGATCAGCGCATCGAGGCTTTCGGTCCACGGTAGGACGCGTTCAATGGAGCGGATCGTCTCGTAGGCGCGCTCGCCCTGCGGCGTAACCGTCTCGAGCGTATAGGTGCCGTTTTGCGCAGCCAGTGCTTCGAGCACCGCGTTCATGTCGCTGCGAATATTGCCGACGGTGAGCGACCAGCGCGGCTCGTCCGGCCGCCTCGCTTCATTCAGCCTGTGGAGATACCACGCCTGATGCGCGCGATGAAACGATCCCGCGCCGATATGCAGAATCACCTGTGCGGCCGCGCCGCTGCCTTGCTCGCTGCTCATTGTGCGTCTCCATCTGTCTCAGCTGCTGCGCGGCTTGTCGCGCGCATTTATCGGTCGATAGAGCATTTGCTCTGTATGTGAGCGAATGATCGTACCCGCCGAAACGAAAGTCAAGGCGAGCACGCGCTGTTTTCGTGGCGCGCCGCGGCGGGCGGGGGCCGCCGCGCTTCGTTGAGCGCGTGAAGGGACGCGGTGGAGCGCGCTTTATCGGGCCTTTTGCATTGCATCATTCTTGACCTCCCACGCGCCAGGACTTACCCGAATGCAAAAAAGTATCGGTCCGCGGTCTCATTTTTAGTGGTGGCCGGCGCGTTTGAAGGCTACTTTTCGCTCTACAAGACGAAGACGAGCGGCCGCTCTCCCGCGCCGCATCATGGAGGCAGACAGTGCAACCCGATCTCGAGATTGTGGAAGTACGCCGCGACGAGTCGTTCAAGGTGTGGTCGCACGGCTATCCGTATCGCACGGTACGCTGGCATTTTCATCCGGAATACGAGATCCATCTGATCGTGGCGACGACGGGCAAGATGTTCGTCGGCGATCACATCAGCAGCTTCGCGCCGGGCAATCTCGTGTTGATGGGCCCGAACCTGCCGCATAACTGGGTGAGCGACGTGCCCGAAGGCGAGAGCATTGCGCAGCGCAATCTCGTCGTGCAGTTCGGCCAGGAATTCGTGTCGAGCTGTGTCGAGAGCTTTCCGGAATGGCGTCAGGTCGAGGCGCTGCTCGCCGATTCGCGCCGCGGCGTGTCGTTCGGCGCGCGCACGAGCGCTGCTATCCAGCCGCTCTTCCTCGAATTGCTGGCGGCGCGCGGGCTGCGTCGTCTGGTGCTGTTCATGTCGATGCTTGAAATCCTGATGAACGCCGACGACCGCGAGACGCTCGCGAGCCCCGCTTATCAGGCGGACCCGACGGGCTTCGCGTCGACGCGCATCAATCATGTGCTTTCGTATATCGGCAAAAACCTCGCGAACGAGCTGCGCGAATCGGATCTCGCGCAACTGGCCGGCCAGAGCGTGAGCGCGTTTTCGCGCTATTTCCGCCGCCATACGGGCTTGCCGTTCGTGCAGTACGTGAACCGCATGCGCATCAATCTCGCATGTCAGTTGCTGACGGACAGCGAACTGAGCGTGACGGATATCTGTTTCAAGGCAGGCTTTAACAACCTGTCGAACTTCAACCGGCAGTTTCTCGCGGCGAAGGGCATGGCGCCTTCGAAGTTTCGCCGCTATCAGCAACTGAACGACGCGAGCCGCGATGCCTCGGAAGAAGCCGCCGCGCGCGGCAAGGGTATCGACGACGCGCCCCCGATCGTGGTCGCGCCCGGTTTGCCGCGTTCTGCGGCGGCGGCCGCGTATCCGCCAACGTAGCGCCCGCTTGATCCACCGCCGCGCCGTTTCTGGCAAGGCGCCTTGCATGACCCGTGTACCAACACGTATCGCGCTGTCCCACGACAGCGTGACGGACGTGCTCACTTCAAAAACGGAGACAACCATGACGCAAACCACCCTGAAACAGGCCTCGTCGACCCCATTCGCGCGCCGCGGCCTTCTCTTCGCGAGCCTGGCATTGAGTCTTTCATGCATCGCCGCGCCCGCCGCACAGGCGGCGCCGCTCAAGATCGGTATGACCTTCCAGGAACTGAACAACCCGTACTTCGTGACCATGCAGAAGGCGTTGAACGAGGCCGCTGCATCGACGGGTGCAACGGTTGTCGTGACCGACGCGCATCACGACGTGAGCAAGCAGGTGAGCGACGTGGAGGACATGCTGCAGAAGAAGATCGACATTCTGCTCGTGAACCCGACCGACTCGACGGGCATTCAATCCGCGGTGACGTCGGCGAAAAAAGCGGGCGTCGTGGTGGTCGCGGTGGATGCGAACGCGAACGGTCCGGTCGACTCGTTCGTCGGCTCGAAGAACTTCGACGCGGGACAGATGGCCTGCGAGTACCTCGCGAAGTCGATCGGCGGCAGCGGCGAAGTGGCGATTCTCGACGGCATTCCGGTCGTGCCGATTCTGGAACGCGTGCGGGGCTGCAAGGCGGCGCTCGCGAAGGCACCGGGCGTGAAGCTCGTGGATACGCAAAACGGCAAGCAGGAGCGTGCGACCGCGCTCTCCGTCACCGAGAACATGATCCAGGCGCATCCGAACCTGAAGGGCATCTTCAGCGTGAACGACGGCGGTTCGATGGGCGCGCTGTCCGCGATCGAGTCTTCGGGCAAGGACATCAAGCTGACGAGCGTCGACGGCGCGCCGGAAGCGATCGCCGCGATCCAGAAGCCGAATTCGAAGTTCGTCGAAACGTCCGCGCAGTTTCCCGCGGACCAGGTGCGCATTGCGCTCGGCATCGCGTACGCGAAGAAATGGGGCGCCAATGTGCCGAAAGCCATTCCCGTCGATGTGAAGATGATCGACCGCAGCAACGCGAAGGGTTTCAGCTGGTAAGCCGAATGCCCGCCGTTGCCGCCGCGCGCGGCCGACATGGCCGCCCGACAGGGCGGCGGGCAGCCATGGAGCACCGATGGACACGATACTCAAGCTCGAGAACATCAGCAAAAGCTTTCCCGGCGTGAAGGCGCTGCAGGGCATTCACCTGGAGATTGCACGCGGCGAGATTCACGCGCTGCTCGGCGAAAACGGCGCGGGCAAGTCGACGCTGATGAAGATCCTATGCGGCATCTATCAGCCCGACGAAGGCACGATCACGATAGAAGGCGAGCCGCGCCACTTCGCGAATTATCACGACGCGGTGGCGGCGGGCGTCGGCATCGTGTTTCAGGAGTTCAGTCTGATCCCGTATCTGAATGCGGTGGAGAACATCTTTCTCGGTCGCGAGATGAGGACCGGTCTGGGCCTCCTCGAACGCGGCAAGATGCGGCGCGCGGCGGCGGATATTTTCGCGCGGCTCGGGGTGTCGATCGATCTGTCCGTGCCGATTCGCGAACTGTCGGTTGCGCAGCAGCAGTTTGTGGAAATCGGCAAGGCGCTCTCGCTCGAAGCGCGCATTCTGATTCTCGATGAACCCACCGCGACCCTCACGCCCGCCGAAGCCGAGCACCTGTTTGCGATCATGCGCGACCTGAAAAAGCAGGGCGTCGCGATGATTTTTATCTCGCATCATCTGGAAGAAATCTTCGAGGTGTGCGACCGCATCACAGTGCTGCGCGATGGTCAATACGTCGGCATGACGGAGGTCGCGCAGTCCGATGTGAGCCGTCTTGTCGAGATGATGGTGGGGCGCCGCATCGAAAGCAGCTTTCCGCCGAAGCCGCCGCTCTCCGGCAGCGCGAAAATCGTGCTCGACGTGCAGAAGCTGCAGTTGCTGAAAGACGGCCCGGTGCTGCAATTCACGCTGCGCGAAGGCGAGATTCTGGGCTTCGCGGGACTCGTCGGCTCGGGCCGCACCGAGACCGCGCTCGCCGTGATCGGCGCGGACCCGGCTCATGCGAAGGAGATTCGCATCAACGGCGAGGCCGCGAAATTGTCCGATCCCGCCGATGCATTGCGCGCGGGCGTGGGCATTCTTCCCGAAAGCCGCAAGACGGAAGGGCTCATTACGGACTTTTCGATCAAGCAGAACATTTCGATCAATAACCTCGGCAAGTATCGCTTGCTGCGCTTTTTCATCGATCAGCGCAGCGAAGCGCGCGCCACCGCCGACATCATGAAACGCGTGGGCGTGAAGGCGCCGACCATGCACACCGAAGTGGCTACGCTGTCGGGCGGCAACCAGCAGAAGGTGGTGATCGCGCGCTGGCTGAACCATCACACCAACATTCTGATCTTCGACGAACCGACGCGCGGCATCGACGTCGGCGCAAAGGCGGAAATCTATCTGCTGATGCGCGAACTCACCGCGCGCGGCTATTCGATCATCATGATTTCGTCGGAACTGCCGGAGATTGTCGGCATGTGCGATCGCGTCGCCGTATTCCGGCAAGGCCGTATCGAGGCGCTGCTCGAAGGCGATCAGATCGACTCGAACGCCGTCATGACTTATGCAACCGCCGGCACTCGTGGAGCCCTGCATGAACACGCCTAATTCCTCTTCGTCGCCGAAAACATCGAGCGTGAGCAGCAATACGCCGGGCGCGCCGGTTCGCTTCACGTGGGCCGCGTTGAAGCGCTCGACATTGTTCTACCCGTTCATCGGCCTGGTCGTGGTGTGCATCGTGATGGTGTTCGCGAGCGACAGCTTTCTCTCAGCGGCGAACATCGAAAACGTGCTGCGTCAGGTGTCGATCAACGCGATCATCGCGGTCGGCATGACGTGCGTGATTCTGACGGGCGGCATCGACCTCTCGGTCGGCTCGGTGATGGCGCTGTCGGGCACGCTCGCCGCCGGGCTGATGGTGGCCGGCATGAATGCGCTCGCTGCGTTGGCAATCGGCGTTGCAGTGGGCCTCGGTTTCGGCGCGGCCAATGGGTTCTTCGTCGCGTTCGCCGGCATGCCGCCGATCATCGTCACGCTCGCGACGATGGGCATCGCGCGCGGCCTCGCGCTTATCTATACCGGCGGCTATCCGATTGACGGCTTGCCCGACTGGGTCAGCTTCTTCGGCAGCGGCAAGATTCTCGGCATTCAGGCGCCCGTGGTGATCATGGCCGTGATCTATGTGATCGCATGGGTGCTGCTCGAGCGCATGCCGTTTGGCCGCTACGTGTATGCGATCGGCGGCAATGAACAGGCGACGCGGCTATCGGGCGTGCGCGTCGCGCGCGTGAAGCTGATCGTCTACACGATAGCGGGGCTCACGTCTTCGTTTGCCGCGATCGTATTGACCGCGCGTCTGATGAGCGGCCAGCCGAACGCGGGCGTGGGCTTCGAACTCGACGCCATCGCCGCCGTGGTGATGGGCGGCACGTCGATCTCCGGCGGGCGCGGTTCGATTATCGGCACCTTGATCGGCGCGCTGCTGCTCGGCGTGCTGAACAACGGGTTGAACATGGTCGGCGTGAATCCATATGTGCAGAACGTGATCAAGGGCGGAATCATTCTGCTTGCGATCTATATCAGCCGCGACCGCAGAAAGTGACGCTCTCTTTTCATCGATTTCCACCTGGCAGGATATGCAATGACGAATCCATTCACACCATCCGACAAGCAAAACATGACGGCGATTGTCTGCCACGCGCCGAAAGACTATCGCGTCGAACAGGTGGCGCGGCCGCGCCCGCGAGCGCACGAACTGGTGATCCGCATTGCGGCTTGCGGAATCTGCGCGAGCGATTGCAAATGCCATTCGGGCGCAAAAATGTTTTGGGGCGGCCCGAGTCCGTGGGTCAAAGCGCCGGTGATTCCGGGGCACGAGTTCTTCGGCTACGTGGAGGAGCTCGGTGAAGGCGCAGCCGGGCACTTCGGCGTGGAGGTGGGCGACCGCGTGATTGCGGAGCAGATCGTGCCGTGCGGCAAATGCCGCTATTGCAAGTCGGGCCAATACTGGATGTGCGAGGTGCACAACATCTTCGGCTTTCAACGCGAAGTCGCGGACGGCGGCATGGCCGAGTACATGCGCATTCCGCCGACCGCGATCGTCCATAAGATTCCCGATGGCATTTCTCTCGAAGACGCCGCCATCATCGAACCGCTCGCGTGCGCAATTCACACCGTGAATCGCGGCGATCTGCAGCTGGACGACGTCGTCGTGATTGCAGGCGCGGGTCCACTCGGCTTGATGATGACGCAGGTCGCGCACCTGAAAACGCCGAAGAAGCTGGTCGTGATCGATCTGGTGGAAGAGCGCCTTGCGCTCGCGCGCGAGTACGGCGCCGACGTGACGATCAACCCGAAAAAGGACGACGCGCTCGCGATCGTCCATTCGCTGACTGACGGCTACGGCTGCGATGTCTACATTGAAACGACCGGCGCGCCGATCGGCGTCAACCAGGGGATGGACCTGATTCGCAAGCTCGGGCGTTTCGTGGAATTTTCGGTGTTCGGCGCGGATACCACGCTCGACTGGTCCGTGATCGGCGACCGCAAGGAGCTCGATGTGCGCGGCGCGCATCTCGGGCCTTATTGCTATCCGATCGCCATCGATCTGCTCGCGCGCGGACTCGTGACATCGAAAGGCATTGTCACACACGGGTTTTCGCTGGAAGAATGGGACGAAGCGATCAAGGTCGCCAATTCGCTCGATTCGATCAAGGTGCTGATGAGGCCGCGCGCGTGAGTTTGAGTCTGATCCTGCGCCTCTAGCGGATCGGCGTGACATAACAACGGAGACTGTATGGAATACGTCATCGGCGTGGATATCGGGACGCAGAGCACGAAGGCGCTGCTGGTGGACCGGCATGGCGCTATCGTGGCGCAGCATGCGTCGAGTTATCAGCCGGATACGCCGAGGCCGCTGTGGGCCGAGCAATGGCCGGCGGTATGGTTCAAGGCCGTCACCGAATGCATTGCCGCCTGCGTGCGACAGGCAAAGGAGGCGGGCGTGGCCGCGGATTCCATCCAGGCCGTGTGCGTAAGCAGCCTGTACGGCGGTTCCGGCATTCCCGTCGATAGCGAGATGCGGCCGCTGTATCCGTGTCTGATATGGATGGACCGGCGCGCGACCGATCAGGTCGAGCGGGTGCGGGCCAACGTCGATCTCGATCGGCTTTACTCGATCACCGGCAACGGCGTGGACAGCTATTACGGCTACACGAAGATGCTGTGGCTGCGCGATCACGAGCCGGAGGTGTGGGCGCAAACGCGCTACTTCCTGCCGCCGAACGCTTACGTGATCTACATGTTGACGGGCGAAATTGCCGTGGATCACAGCTCCGCGGGCAACATTGGCGGCATCTACGATATCGCGAAGCGCGACTGGTCCGACGAGGCGCTCGATATGCTCGGCATTCCTGCGACGATGATGCCCGAGCGTCTCGTGGAATCGTCGGAAGTGGTGGGCGGTTTGCTTTCTCAATGGACCGAGCAGCTCGGTCTCGCAGCAGGCACGGCGATTGTGGCAGGCGGCGTGGATGCCGCGGTCGCGACGTTCGCCGCCGGCGTGAGCCGCGCCGGCCAGCATGTGGCGATGATCGGCACGAGCATGTGTTGGGGCTACATCAATCAGACCGTCGATGCACGTCACGGGTTGATTAGCATGCCTCACGTTTTCAACGGCCAGCGCGACATCTATGTGTTCGGCGGGGCGATTACCGCGGGGGCGTCGGTAACCTGGTATCGCGATCAGTTCTGTCAGGCGGAGATTGAAGCCGCACGCGCCACGCCGCATGGCGATCCGCATCGCCTGCTTGAAGAAAGCGCAGCCAAAGTGCCGGCCGGGTCGGATGGCGTGATGTTTCTGCCGTATCTGATGGGCGAACGCAGCCCCGTGTGGGACGCGAAGGCGAGCGGCGCGTTCGTCGGGCTGAGTCTTTTTCATACGCGGGCCCATCTGTATCGCGCGGTGCTGGAGGGCGTGTCCTTCGCGTTGAAGCACAACATCGAGGCGGGGCGGCAGGGTGCTCAGTCGCTGGAGGACAAGCTGATCGTCGTGGGCGGCGCCGCGCATTCGGACCTGTGGATGCAGATCATTGCCGACGTCACCGGCTATCCGGTCTATACGATCGAGCAGGAAGTGGAAGCGGCGATGGGCGCCGCGTTGCTCGCCGCGCTCGGCGTGGGACTGGTTTCGCGCGAGGCGGCGCAAGGCGGCTGGATCACGCTGATCGAACGAGCGCAACCCGACGCCGCGCGCATGGCGCGCTACGACGAGCGGTTCGGCATCTATAAGGACCTGTATCCGGCACTGAAGCCGGTCATGCATCGCTTGCAAACATCATGAATGCTACTTTTGATTTCTCGGGCCGCTCGATTCTCGTGACGGGCGCATCGAGTGGGATAGGGCGGGCAACGGTCGAGATGTTGTGCGCTTGCGGCGCGGAGGTCGTGGCCGCGGCGCGCAATGCGAACGAGCTTGCGCGTCTTGCTGAAGAGACCGGCTGTGAGCCGTTGAAGCTCGACGTCAGCGACGAGGCCGCGATAGACGAGGCGTTTCTCTCGCTCGGTGCTTTCGACGGTCTGGTCAATTGCGCCGGCATTGCGTTGCTTGAGCGAGCGGTGGACACCACGGCCGCGAGTTTCGATCGCGTGATGGCGGTGAACGCGCGGGGCGCGGTGCTGGTCGCGAAGCATGTCGCGCGTGGAATGATCGAGGCGAAACGCGCCGGCAGCATTGTGAATGTTTCCAGCCAGGCGGCGCTTGTTGCGCTTGACGATCACTTGAGCTATTCGGCTTCGAAAGCCGCGCTCGATGCAGTGACGCGGGCGTTGTGCATCGAGCTCGGCCCGTTCGGAATCCGGGCGAATAGCGTGAATCCGACTGTGACGTTGACGCCCATGGCGGTGCAGGCGTGGAGCGAGCCCGCGAAGCGGGAGCCTGCCTTGAAGGCCATTCCGCTGGGACGCTTTGCAGAGCCTGCGGAAGTGGCTTCGGTTGTGATGTTCTTGTTGAGCGATGCGGCTTCTATGGTGAGTGGGGTTTGTTTGGCGGTGGATGGGGGGTATGTGGTTCGGTGAGCGAAGCAAGAACGAACGTGGCAGCGAAGCGTTCGGGACCGACTTCGGCGTGCACTCGCCGGCCCGCTTGTCGACTGCTCGTGGACTTACAACATCGTCCTAACCTGCCAAAGCTCAGGAAACAAAACCACATCGAGCATCTTGCGCAAATAAGGCGCGCCGCTCGTCCCGCCGGTCCCCTGCTTGAACCCGATAATCCGCTCAACCGTCGTCACGTGTCTGAAGCGCCACTGCCGGAAAGCGTCCTCGAGATCGACCAGCTCTTCGGCCATCTCATACAACTCCCAATGCTGCGAGGGATTGCGATACACCTCGAGCCAGGCGGCTTCGACGGAAGCATCATGGACCGTGGGCTGCGTCCAGTCGCGCGCGAGCCGCGCAGGTGAAATCGCAAAGCCGCGACGCGCCAGCAGCTTGACCACTTCGTCGTAGAAGGACGGTGCTTCGAGAGAAGCCTTCACTTCGGCGAGCACATCGGCGCGATGGGCATGCGGCTTGAGCATCTGCTCATTCTTGTTGCCGAGCAGAAACTCGATCTGCCGGTATTGATAAGACTGGAATCCCGACGAGCTGCCGAGATAGGGGCGCATCGACGTGTATTCGGACGGCGTCATCGTCGCGAGGACGTTCCAGGCCTGCACGAGCTGCTCCATGATTCGCGAGACGCGCGCGAGCATCTTGAACGCCGGCGGCAGCTCGTCGCGATGCACCGCGGCGAGCGCGGCGCGCAACTCGTACAGCGCGAGCTTCATCCACAATTCGCTCGTTTGATGCTGAATGATGAACAGCATCTCGTTGTGATCGGGCGACAACGGATGCTGCGCGTTCAGCACCGTGCCGAGCGACAGATAATCGCCGTAGCTCATCGACTCGGAAAAATCGAGCTGCGCGTCGTGCCAGCCGTCGGCTGCGGTCGCGTTTGCGGCGGGCGCATTCGCGGACGCAGCGCGCCCATGACCGAACGGGCAACCCTGCGCGGGCACTTCTTCGGGCAAGCCCGGCGTTTGCATGTGATCGTTCATTCGTGCGCTCCTCAGGTCACGGCGCCGCGTGCGGCAAATTCGGGCGCGCGCCAGGTCTCGCGCGCGAGCACGTCGCGCAAGGTTTCGACGGCGTCCCAGACATCGACGAAGCGCGTATAGAGCGGCGTAAAGCCGAAGCGCAGCACATGCGGCTCGCGATAATCGCCGATCACGCCGCGCGCGATCAACGCCTGCATCACCTCATAGCCATGCGGATGCTCAAAGCTCGCATGCGAGCCGCGCTGCGAATGCGCGCGCGGCGTGACGAGCTTCAGCGGAAACTCGCTGCAACGCTTTTCCACCAGCTCGATAAAGAGATCGGTCAGCGCGAGCGACTTCCGGCGGATCGCCTGCATGTCGGTCTGCAGAAACACGTCGAGCCCGCATTCGACGAGCGCCATCGACACCATCGGCTGCGTGCCGCACAGATAGCGGCCTACGCCCGGGTCCGGACGATACGTCGGGTCCATCTCGAACGGCGCGGCATGTCCCCACCAGCCGGAAAGCGGCTGCGCAAAATCGTTCTGATGCCGCTTCGGCACCCACACGAACGCGGGCGAGCCGGGACCGCCGTTCAGATATTTGTAGGTGCAACCGACGGCATAGTCCGCGCCGACGCCATTCAGGTCGACCGGCACCGCGCCGGCGGAATGCGCGAGGTCCCACAGCGCGAGCGCGCCGTTGTCGTGAATCAGCTGGGTCAGCGCGGCCATGTCGTGCATGTAGCCGGTGCGGTAGTTCACGTGCGTGATCATCGCGATGGCGGTGTCGTCGCCGATCGCCTCGGGAAGTTCTGACGGATCGTCGACGAGACGCAGTTCATAGCCGCGGTCCAGTTGCTCGATCAGCCCCTGCGCGATGTACAGATCCGACGGAAAGTTCGAGCGCTCGGAGACGATCACGCGGCGCTTCGGGTCGCGCGCATGGGCGAGCCGCAGCGCGGCGGACAGCACTTTGAACAGGTTGATCGAAATGGTATCGGTGACGACCACTTCGTTGTCCGCCGCGCCGATCAGCGGCGCGAGCTTGTTGCCGAGACGGCGGGGCAGCGAAAACCAGCCGGCGGCATTCCAGCTGCGGATCAGTCCTTCGCCCCACTCGGCGGCGATCACGGTCTGCGCGCGCTGCGCGGCGGCGGCCGGCGGCACGCCGAGCGAATTGCCGTCCAGATAGATGGTGGTCGGCGACAGCGCGAACTGGTCGCGCAATGTCGCGAGCGGGTCGGCGCTGTCGAGCGCCAGGGCTTCTTCGCGGTGATTCATGGTGGGTCTCGTTCGTTCGCGGATTGCGGATTACGGATTACGGATGGGGGCGGATGGAAAATCAGTGCGTGTCGGGCAGCGCGCGCAGGACCGCGCGCACCGGGCTCGCGTCGAGCGTGGTCAGCTTGAGCGGCAGCGCGATCAGTTCGTAGTCGCCGGGCGCGACCTCGTCGAGGACGATGCCTTCGAGAATTGCCATGCCGTGCGCGCGAATGCGATGGTGCGCGTCCATCGTTTTCGACTCCTGAGGATCGAGCGACGGCGTGTCGATGCCGATCAGCTTCACGCCGCGGGCCGAGAGCAGGTCGATGGTTTCCGGCGCGACCGCGCAAAAGCCGCTGTCCCACGCCGCGGTTGGCGCGTTTTTGTAAGTGCGCAGTAAGACTCGCGGCGGCACATCGGCCAGCGCGTCCTGCAGGTGTTGTGGCGTCACAACAGGTGACGCGCCAATGCAATGAACCACGCGGCATCGTCCGAGATACGCGTCGAGCGGCACGTGGCCGATCGCGGCACCATCGGCGTCGTAGTGCAACGGCGCGTCGGTATGCGCGCCGGTGTGCGGCGAGAGCGTGAGCCGCGCGACGTTGACGGGCGAGCCGGCCTCGATTCGCCAGACGCGCTCGATGCCCACCGGCGTGTCGCCCGGCCAGACGGGCGTCGCCGTATCGACGGCGGGGGTGATGTCCCAGAGTGTTTGCATGTCCGCACTGAAGTGGATGTCTATACGGAATGATAGGTGGCCGGCCGCGAAATGTGATTGCGAAAAAATCTCCTTCTTGCCCCGCTCTTGGAACATAATTTGAGTCAAATGGGAAAGGGAGACCGAATATGAACGCAATCTCGCTCGACGCCACCGATTGCCGTATCTTGACGGTGCTTCAGCAGGAAGGACGAATCAGCAATCTGGATCTCGCGGAACGCATTTCGCTGTCGCCGTCGGCGTGTCTGCGGCGCTTGCGTCTATTGGAGGAGCAGGGCGTGATCGAGCACTATCGCGCGTGTCTGAACCGCGAGGTGCTGGGCTTCGAACTGGAGGCGTTCGTGCAGGTGTCCATGCGCAACGAACAGCAGAACTGGCACGAGCGCTTCGCCGAGGCGCTGCGCGACTGGCCGGAGGTGGTGGGCGCTTTTGTGGTGACAGGCGAGACGCATTATCTGCTCCGCGTTCTCGCGCACAACCTCAAGCATTATTCGGATTTTGTGCTGCAGCGTCTCTACAAGGCGCCGGGCGTCCTGGATATCCGCTCGAATATCGTGCTGCAGACCTTGAAGGAAGATTCCGGCGTGCCCGTTTCGCTGGTCACGCGCACGGGCACGCACGGCGCTCCGCACAACGATCGCTGAGGCGCCGCGGCGCTGGCCGGGCGGCCCTCCTGGCGCGCAGTGCGCTTTCCTGCGCGGTCTCGGCGGGCCGTGGCTGCGGCCGCCGAGACAGCGGCCCAGACCGGGTGGCGCGTGCCGCCTACAGCGGCTTTAATCCGTGAAACTGGCCGTTCTGGAAAACCAGCGGCGCAATCTGAGCGGCATTCTCGTGCACGCCGCAACGCTCCACCTCGCCGACAAAAATCACGTGATCGCCTTCTTCATAACGGCTGCGGTTATGACATTCGAACCACGCGAGCGCGCCGTCGAGCACCGGCATGCCGCTGTCGCCCGCCGCGTGCGACACGCCTTCGAAGCGGTCGCCTTTCAACGTGGCAAAGCGCTTGCATAAATCGAGCTGCGACGCGGCCAGCACATTCACGACATAGTGGCTGTTCGCGCGAAACACCGACATGGACGCCGAGCGCGTCGCGAGACTCCACAGCACGAGCGGCGGGTCGAGCGAAACCGAGTTGAACGAGCTGGCGGTGATGCCGATCAATTGTCCCGACGGCGCTCGCGTTGTAATCACGGTGACGCCGGTGGCGAATTGGCTGAGCGCCTGCCGGAAGGCGGGCTGGTCGAAGTTGGGCGGACTGGCTTGCTTCATTACGCGCAAGCCGCCGGTGCGTGGTGGCCGAAAGCCGCGCTGGAGCGCTCGCGCGCACGGCGGAAAGCAGATGATTCGAAAGTCATAGTGAAAATCGTCGATTTGTCCCAATTTTAACTGCAATCGCGGCGCACGGGCCGCGACGCAACCGGCGCACCGCAAAACCGGCTAAGCTGGAACGCTACGCCGATGGCACGGGCGTTGCGGCAAAGCGGAAGCGGCATCGGCCGATCACGAGTTTGAAGGAGCGAGCAGCATGAGTCAGACAGGCGAAATCGCCACTTTGGGTGGCGGATGTTTCTGGTGCCTCGAAGCGGTCTATCTGGGCGTCGACGGTGTGAACTCGGTGGAATCGGGCTATGCGGGCGGTCACACGCAGCATCCGAGCTATGAACAGGTGTGCGACGGCGACACGGGACATGCCGAAGTGGTCAAGGTCGACTTCGATCCGTCAAAAATCAGCTACCGCGAGATTCTGGAGATTTTTTTCGCCATCCACGATCCGACGCAGCTGAACCGGCAAGGTAACGACGTCGGCACGCAATACCGCTCGGTCATCTTCACGCACTCCGACGCGCAGCGCGAGGCGGCCTTGCAGGCGATCCGCGAAATCGGCGCGGAAGGCATCTACGACGGCCAGATCGTCACGCAGGTGTTGCCGCTCGACGGCAATTACTGGCCGGCCGAAGCCTATCATCAGAACTATTTCGCGCAGCACCCGAATCAGGGCTATTGTTCGTTCGTGGTTGCGCCGAAGGTCGCGAAGTTCCGTCAGAAGTTCGCGCACCGGATCAAGGCGGGCTGAGCGGCCTACGGCAGTTTCATGCAGGCGCGTGCGCCTGCTCGTGCGCGAGCCGCGCGTACGCTTCCACGATCTCGCGCGCCAGTTCGATACAGCTGAGCGGGGCCGAGCCTTCCGCCTTGTTGTTGACCGCGATCACCACCGGCTGGCCGGCAAGCGCATAGCGCGCGGCCAGTTCGGCGAGCGACGCGCGGGTGGCCGGATCGCGGTCGACGAGCTTGTCGAACGGCTCATACTTCGCCTTGGCCTGCTCGTATTTGAAACCGCCATGCAGGCTCCAGCGCACGATGAGCGGACCCGCCGGCTCACCGTCCAGCAGCGCGAGGGCGGCTGCCTGCCGTAGCGGATCCGGCATCCGCGCATGAATGCCCACGCAGTAGCGCACGCCCGCCGCTTTCAGCGTACGAATGAAGCGCGGCGTCAACAAACTCGCGTCACGGATTTCAACGGCGTAGCAGGTTCCGTCAGGCAGCTTCGGTAGCGCCGTCAGAAAATCGCCCAGCCGTTCGATGAACGCCGCGGGCTGCGCCAGCATCTGGTCGGGCAGTGGCGAAAGCTGGAACACCAGCGCGCCGGCCTTCGCACCGAGACCTTCCAGACACGGCGTGACGAACTCGTCGATCGCCATGTGCGCGTTCAGAAAGCACGGATTCAGCGATACCGGCTCGCCGCGTTCGGCACGCATGGTGGCGTCGGTGATGGTCATCGGCGCCTTGACGATAAAGCGGAAATGCTCGGGCACCTGCTGCGCGTAACGCAGGTATTCGGTGACGCTGAGCGCCTGATAGAACGACCGGTCGATGCTCACCGTTTTGAGCAGCGGATGCGCGCCATAGGCCGTGAGGCCGTCGCGCGAGAGCTTGCTGTTGCTGTAGTCGTCGCCGTAGACGATGCCGTTCCAGCCGGGAAACGACCAGGTGGAGGTCCCGAGGTGCACTTGCGACGGCAGTTGCGCGGCGAGCGCGAGCACGTCCGGCGAGGGGGGTGCGGGAAGAACGTCGCGCGTGCGGCGTTTTTTGGGCGCTTCCACGGCGACGGCGGCGGCGGGCGCGCCGCTTTGCGCAGCGGACTGCGGCGGTTCGTCTTCCTGCCAGAGGGGCGTGGCCCCAGCCGCTTTCGAGCGGGCAGCGCGCCGGCTTCCAGCTTGGGGCGGCTGCGCGGAAGACGGCGCGCGGCTCTTTTCTTGCGGCGGTGCATCGGTCCGGGCGTCGGTCCCAGTGTCGCTCCCAATGTCAGCCCGGGAAGGCTTCGCACGGGTCTCGGCTTGCGGCAGAGCGGCCGGCGGCGCTTGCACCGGCATCCCGAAGAGATCGCACTGTATCGCTTCGCTCGAGGCTGCCGCTTGCACTTCTCGTGCCTCTTGCGCCTCTGCTCGACGTGGCGCATCGGCCTTGCCGGGCGTCTCTGTAACTTCGCTTGTCCTGCTCTGGCCCATCGAGATTCGACCTGCTGTTCAGTGGTGCGCACCGCGGCGGCACGCTCGTGCACGACGCCGCGTCGCTTGCCTCACAGCGGCTTTTCGTACATGTAGTGGCGCGACCACGGCAAGGTTTTCGCGCTGCGGCCGGCCTTGCGGCAGACGACCTGATAGATGGAGACGTCGTCGTTTTCGAATGCGTACGCGCAGCCGGCGAGATACACGCGCCAGATGCGGAATTTTTCGTCGTCGACGAGCTTGCGGGCTTCTTCCGCGTGCGCCTCGAAATTTTCCGCCCAGATGTCGAGCGTGTGCGCATAGTGACGGCGCAGGCTTTCCACGTCAACCGCTTCGAGGCCGCCGCGCTGCATGGACTCGAGCGCGAGGCTGATATGCGGCAGTTCGCCGTCCGGGAACACATAACGGTCGATAAACTCGCCGCCGCCGAGCGCCGTCTCGCCGCTGTCGGCGTCGCTCGACGTAATGCCGTGATTCATGGCGATGCCGTCGTCGGCGAGCAGATCGTGCATTTTCCTGAAGTAGCCGGGCAGATTCTTGCGGCCGACGTGCTCGAACATGCCCACGCTCGTGATGCGGTCGAACTGACCCTCGACGTCGCGATAATCCTGCAGACGAATCTCGATCTGATTCTCGAGACCGGCGGCTTTGACGCGCGCGGTGGCGAGATCGAACTGGTTTTGCGACAGCGTCACGCCCACGCATTGCGCGCCGAATTTCTGCGCCGCGCGCAGCACGAGCGCGCCCCAGCCGCAGCCGATGTCGAGCAGGCGCTGCCCCGGCTGCAACTGGATCTTGGTGAGGATGTGGTCGATCTTCTTCAGCTGCGCGGTGGCGAGGTCTTCGTCGCCGTTCTCGAAGTAAGCGCACGAGTACACCATATTCTCGTCGAGCCAAAGCTTGTAGAACTCGTTCGAGACGTCGTAGTGGTACTGGATCGCTTTTCTATCGGACGCTTTGGAATGCTGGAAATAGCGCCGCACCCGCGCGAGCTTGCTCGCACTATTGACCGTGTTGCGCGCGAGCTGATAACCGACGTTGATGATGTCCGAGAGCTTGCCCTCGATGTCGATCTTGCCCTTGACGTACGCCTCGCCCAGATTGTCGAGGCTCGGTTCGAGCAGATAAGGCAGCGCCGTTGCGCTCTTGACGTGCAGCGTGACCTGAGGCGCGGCGAAGCGCCCGAAATCGTGCTGCTGGCCGTCCCACAGCACGAGACGTGCCGGTAAGTCAGCCTTGGTTTTGACTTCTTCCACCCACTGCGCCAGCTTTTTCTCCCAGAACATGCGATTTCTCCGTGTCCGTTGAATTAAAGCAAAGCTTGTGCAGACCGCAGCCCGGTGCGGCGCAACTCCAATGCCGCGAGATGCAATCCGTGCCGCGCGCTGCTGCGTCGGCAACGCGCCGGCGATGTTGCTGTTTCTGATTCAGGGCGACAGACGGCAGATCTGCCAGTCGCTGGTTTCGCTCGCGCGCGTGTAGAGCAGGCGGTCGTGCAGACGCGACGGCCGCCCTTGCCAGAATTCGATTGCTTCGGGCACCAAACGATAGCCGCCCCAATGCGGCGGACGCGGCGGTTCTTCGCCGTATTGCAGGCGCATTTCGCGTTCGCGGGTTTCGAGCTGCGAACGGCTTTCAATCACCTGACTCTGGTTGGATGCCCACGCGCCGATGCGCGAGCCGAGCGGACGCGACGCAAAATAGGCGTCGCTTTCCTCCGCGCTCGCTTTGACGACGCGCCCTTCGATGCGCACCTGGCGCTCCAGCTCGATCCAGTAGAACAGCAGGCTTGCGTATGGATTCGCGGCCAGCTCGCGGCCCTTGCGGCTCTCGTAGTTGGTGAAGAACACAAAGCCGCGCTCGTCCACACCCTTGATCAACACAATGCGCGCGGACGGACGGCCGCGCGAGTCGACGGTGGCGAGCGTCATGGTGTTCGGCTCGGGCAGTTTCGCCTCGACAGCCTGTTGAAACCAGACATCGAATTGTCGGAACGGGCTGCGGTCCACATCGCCGATGTCCAGAGAACCCAGCGAATAGTTTTTTCGAAGTTCGGCGAGTGAGGTCATGTTCTTATGCGCACGCTACAGTCAGGCCAGTATAGCTAAGGCGCCGATTTTTTGCGCGCAGGCAGATCAAGCGCCAAGGCTTCTGCGCGCGCTTCGCGGTCGATGTCCCGGTCGGTTGCCGGAGAAGGGCGCCTGCCATGCGAATCGATACGTTCAGGCAAAATACGGACTGCGCGCGCTCGACGCGCGCTCTGTTTTCCGCCCGTTCACCGAGTTCCATCATGTCGACCACCGCGCAATCCGATCTTACTACCAGCCTCCACGGCGGCGAAACCGCCGACCACGCGCGGCGCTTCGGCGGCATTGCACGTCTGTACGGCACGCCGGCGCTCGCCGCTTTCGAAGGCGCGCATGTCGCGGTGATCGGCATCGGCGGAGTCGGCTCGTGGGTCGCCGAGGCGCTGGCGCGCAGCGCCGTCGGCACCCTGACGCTGATCGATCTCGACAACGTGGCGGAGAGCAACACGAACCGGCAGATTCACGCGCTCGACGGCAACTACGGAAAACCGAAGGTCGAAGCGATGGCCGAGCGCATCGCCGCCATCAATCCGGCTTGCGACGTGCGCCTCGTCGAAGACTTCGTCGAGCCCGATAATTTCGCGGCGACGCTCGGCGGCGGCTTCGACTATGTGATCGATGCGATCGACAGCGTGCGCACCAAGACTGCGCTGATTGCGTGGTGCGTCGAGCGCAAGCAGCCGTTGATCACGATTGGCGGCGCGGGCGGCCAGCTCGATCCGACGCGCATTCGCATCGACGATCTTGCGTTGACGATTCAGGACCCGTTGCTCTCCAAGGTGCGCGGCCAGTTGCGCAAGCAGCACGGTTTTCCGCGCGGGCCGAAAGCAAAGTTCAAGGTGAGCGCGGTGTATTCGGACGAGCCGCTCATCTATCCGGAAGCCGCGGTCTGCGATATGGATGAGGAAGCGGAGCACGTCACGACGTCGCCCGGACATACCGGGCCGGTGGGCCTGAACTGCGCGGGCTTCGGTTCGAGCGTGTGCGTGACGGCAAGCTTCGGATTCGCCGCGGCCGCGCATGTGCTGCGGGCCTTGGCGAAAGAGGCGCGGTAGCGCGCGCCTGGCATGCGCGGCCCGCGCGAGAGAGGCTGGGCGGCTCAGTACAGCGCGGCGCTCAGCTTACGCCGCCATTGCGACACCAGCTCCGGCTGATGCGCGGCGAGATCGAACACCGACAGCATCGTCTTGCGGCCGATATCGTCGCGGAACGTGCGGTCGCGCTGCACGATGGCAAGCAGATGCTCCAGCGCGCCCGCATATTTGCGGTGAGCGATCAGCGCGCTCGCCAGATCGAAGCGCGCTTCAAGGTCGTCCGGATGACTGGCCACGCGGGCTTCCAGTGCGTCGGTCGGCGGCAGGTCGGCGGCGGCGTCCACCGCGTCGAGGCGCGTCTTGATCGCGTTGAAGCGCGCGTCGATGCCTTGCGTCGTCTTCGGCGACAGCAGGTCCACTTCGTTGCGGGCTTCGTCGATACGGTTGTCGTCGAGCAGCATTTCGATGCGGTCGAGGCGCGCTTCGTCGAAACCCGGGTCGAATGCCAGCGCGGCTTGCAACGCCTCGTACGCGTCTTCGCGCCGGCCCTCGGCAAGCGCGGCCTGCGCCTCGACGCGCGCCGCGTCCGCGCCTTGCGGCACGAGCCGTTCGATGAATTCGCGCAGTTGCCCTTCAGGCAGCACGCCGACGAACTGGTCGACGGGCCGGCCGTCCGCGAACGCCATGACGTGCGGAATACTGCGCACCTGGAAGTGCGCGGCGAGTTCCTGATTCTCGTCGACGTTCACCTTGACGAGCTTCCATTTGCCGCCGGCTTCTGCTTCGAGTTTTTCCAGCATTGGGCCGAGCGTCTTGCAGGGGCCGCACCACGGCGCCCAGAAATCGACCAGCACAGGGGCCAGTGTCGACGCCGCGATGACGTCCTTTTCGAATGTGGCCAGAGTGGTGTCCATTGCATCCTCGTCGATAAAACGGTTGGTCTGTTACATGGGGCCGAACGGCGCGGATTCAATGCGCGTCGCGCCGCCTGCCGCCACCGCCGTCATTTCCGCCGTCATTTCTTTTGCGGCAGTGGAATCCATTCGGTTTCGCCCGGCACCTGGCCCATTTCCTGATTCGTCCACGCCAGTTTCGCGGCTTCGATTTTCTCGCGGGAACTCGCGACAAAATTCCATTCGATAAAGCGCTCGCCGTCCAGCTTCTCGCCGCCGAGCACCATGACGCGCGCGCCGTGCGTGCTCGCGAGCGTGACGGTTTCGTCGAGCGCGAGCACGGCCATCTGGCCGACTTCGAGCGGCGTGCCGTCGATTTCCAGATCGCCTTCCACGAGGTAGACGCCGCGTTCCTCGTGCTCCGGTTCCAGCGCAAACGCGCTGCCCGGCGCGAACTCGCCCGCCACATAGAGCGTGCCGGAAAACGTGCTGACGGGCGAGCTTTCGCCGAAGGCGGTGCCCGCGATCACGCGCAGCGTCACGCCGTTGCGCTCGACGACCGGCAGCGTGCTCGCGGCGTGATGCGCGAAAGAGGGCTCCACGTCTTCGTCTTCGAGCGGCAACGCGACCCACGTCTGAATGCCGTGGATGGTCTGGCCGTTCGCGCGGTCTTCGGCGGGCGTGCGCTCCGAATGGACGATGCCGCGTCCGGCCGTCATCCAGTTGACGTCGCCGGGGACGATTTTCTGCTCGGAGCCGAGACTGTCCCGATGCATGATCGCGCCTTCGAACAGAAAGGTCACCGTGGCGAGGCCGATATGCGGATGCGGACGCACGTCGAGGCCGACGCCGGGAGCGAGTGTCGCGGGGCCCATATGGTCGAAGAAAATGAAAGGTCCGATCAGACGGGCGGCCATTGCCGGCAGCACACGGCGCACAGTCAGACTGCCGACATCGCGCAGATGCGGTTTGAGAACTGCCTTGATGGAAGAGGACATGGGCGGGCTCGGCTGAGAAGGGAAGAGGCTTGAATGGACGATTCTACTGCGGCAGGCGAAACGACGAGTTTTTACCGACACCGCCGTGCGGAAACCCGTAGGGCGGGTGATCCCATGCCGTGCCACCCTCCGCTAAACTGACGGGTTCAATACTTCATTGGAGACGGGGATGTCGCCCAAAGATCTGCTGCTCGCGCTGGTCGTCGTGATCGCGTGGGGCGTCAATTTCGTCGTGATCAAGGTGGGCTTGCATGGCGTGCCGCCCATGCTGCTCGGGGCGCTGCGCTTCTCGCTCGCGGCAGTGCCGGCCGTGTTTTTCGTCAAGCGCCCGCAATTGCCGTGGCGCTGGCTGCTTGCCTACGGCCTCACCATTTCATTCGGGCAGTTCGCGTTTCTGTTTTCCGCGATGTATGTGGGCATGCCGGCCGGGCTCGCGTCGCTCGTATTGCAGGCGCAGGCTTTTTTCACGCTGATCTTCGCCGCGTTGTTCCTGCACGAGCGCTTTCGCTTGCCGAATGTCGTCGGCTTGCTGATCGCGGCCGCCGGGCTTGCCGTCATCGGCATGCAGGGCGGCCACGCCATGACGCTCGCCGGCTTTCTGCTCACGCTGTGCGCCGCGTGCTCGTGGGCGCTCGGCAACATCGTCACGAAGAAGGTCGGCAAGGTGGATCTGGTGGGGCTCGTGGTGTGGGGCAGTCTGATACCGCCGCTGCCGTTCTTCGCGCTGTCTTATGCGTTCGAGGGGCCGCAGCGGATTGCCGCCGCGCTCTCCGGCATCAGCGCGATGTCGATTTTCGCGATCGTTTATCTCGCGTTTATCGCCACGCTGCTCGGCTATGGCTTGTGGAGCCGCCTGCTGGCGCGCCACCCGGCGAGCCAGGTCGCGCCGTTTTCGCTGCTCGTGCCGATTGTGGGCCTCGCGTCCGCGTCCGTCTTTCTCGACGAACATCTGTCCGGAGCGCAGGTTGCCGGTGCGCTGCTGGTCATGGCGGGGCTGGCCGTGAATGTGTTCGGCGGCTGGGTCGTGCAGCGCCTGTCGCCCGCGCGCTGAGTCGCTGCATGAAACGAAAACGGCCGCATTGCTGCGGCCGTTTGTCGTTGGATTGTCCGGCGGCGCAGGCGCTTTGCGCGCGCCCTACGTCATGCGGTTTTTCGCAAGCGGCGGATTTGCCGCGAAATAGCGCTTGATGCCGTTCATGATCGCGTCCGCCATCTTGTCGCGATACGCGTCGTCGTTCAGGCGCCGCTCCTCGTCCGGATTACTGATGAACGCCGTTTCCACGAGGATGGACGGAATATCCGGCGCCTTCAGCACGGCAAACCCCGCCTGCTCGACGGATCCCTTGTGCAGCTTGTTGATGCCGCCAATTTCCTTCAGCACGAAGTTGCCGTAGCGCATCGAATCGCGAATCTGCGCAGTGGTGGACATGTCGAACAGCGCGCGGTTGACGGTGGCGTCGGCGGATTTGATGTTGATGCCGCCAATCTGGTCCGACGAGTTTTCCTTGTTGGCCATCCAGCGCGCGGCCGCGCTCGAGGCGCCATGCTCCGACAAAGCGAACACCGACGAACCGCGCGCCTCGGGCGTGGTGAACGCGTCCGCGTGAATGGACACGAACAGGTCCGCGCCGACGCGCCGCGCCTTTTGCACCCGCACGTTCAGCGGCACGAAGAAGTCGGCGTCACGCGTCATCATGGCGCGCATGTTGGGCTGGGCGTCGATCTTGGCCCTCAGCTTCTTCGCGATGTCGAGCGCGACATGCTTTTCGTAAGTGCCCGAACCGCCGATCGCGCCCGGGTCCTCGCCGCCATGTCCCGGGTCGATCGCGACGGTCAACAGGCGCACTGTGTTGCTCTTGCCGGACTTCGGCGTGGTGAACGCGTAGGTGTCTTCGCCGCTGTCCTCGTTGCCGGGACTGCTGGTGCTGTTCGCGCTGCTGCCGCTGCCTTTGTTGCGGGCGAGCGCACTGGGCGGCGTGGCCGGCGCGCCGGGCGTCGACGGCTTGGCGATGATGGGCGGCAAAGAGGGCGATCCGGACGGCGATCCCCCGTGCGCCGGCGGATGCGGCACGGCCTGTGCCGAGCCGTTGCCGCCGTTCTGCGCATAGCGCTCGAAGAACGCTTCGCTGTTGTCGGCGAGCGGCGGCGTCGTGCCCGGGCCGCTCAACGTGGCGGGCGGCGCGCTGTTTTCTTCGTTCAGCGTTTGCTGCTTGCGCTCGCTTTGCGCGAGCAGTTCCATCAACGGATCGGGCGCGACGGCCGGATACAGGTCGAACACGAGCCGGTACTTGTACGCGCCGACAGGCGGCAGCGTGAACACCTGCGGCTTCACCGAGCCCTTCAGGTCGAACACCATGCGCACGACGTGCGGCTGGAACTGCCCCACACGCACCGATTGAATCTGCGGATCGTTCGGCGTGATCTTCGAGACGAGATCCTTCAGCGCCTGGTCCAGATCGAGACCGCTCAGGTCGACCACGAGCCGGTCCGGGCTCTGCAGCAACTGCTGCGCGTTCTGCAGAGGCTGATCGGATTCGATCGTCACGCGCGTGTAGTCTCGCGCGGGCCACACGCGCACGCCGAGCACCGAGCTGGCCCGCGCGAGACGCGGCGCGACGAGGCCCAGCACGAGGGTGGACGCGCCCGCGCGGAGAATCTGCCGGCGCCGCCAGTTATGCGTGGCGGTGGCCGCCGATTCGATCGAGCGGAACGGTTTGATCAACATCTTTCGAGACATGCCTTTCCTGTTTCGCTGTATGCCCGTGCGACGAGTACGCGGCCGTCGCCTTCGCTCGCCAGGTCGAGCGAGAAGACGAGATCCGGCACGCCGAGCAGCACGCCCGCGCGCTGCGGCCATTCGACGAGGCACACTGCGCCGCTGTCGAAATATTCGCGAAAGCCTGCGTCGGCCCATTCGGCCGGATCGGTGAATCTGTACAGATCGAAGTGGTAAAGCGCGAGTTCCCCGGCCGGCCGTTCCAGCACATAGGGCTCGACGAGCGTGTACGTCGGACTGCGCACGCGGCCGGTGTGACCGAGGCCGCGCAAGGTGGCGCGCACGAGTGTGGTTTTGCCGGCGCCGAGGTCGCCGACCAGTTGGACTTGTAGACCGTGAAATGCCTGCGCGTTGAGCTCGCCGCGCTCGCCTTCCTGAGCAAGGGCCACGCTTTCGATAGCCCGTGCGAAGCGCTCGCCGAATGCGAGTGTGGCGGCTTCGTCCGCGAACGCGAAGAAGCGTTCGAGCAGAACTTCGGCGGGCGGCGCGATCGCGCGATCGGGATGGTCAGGCATTCTCGTAAAATGGCGTGATGAACCGAAGTCCGGAATCCCCCGTGAGCCCTGTGTCCGACGCGTCTGCCTCTGGCGGCGAGGCGCGTGCCGAGCGTCAATTCGATGAGGCGGCGCTGCGCGCGCTCGCGCAGAACATCAAAACGTGGGGCCGCGAACTGGGGTTCGGGGCGATCGGCATTAGCGATACCGATCTCTCCGCTGCCGAAGCGCCGCTTGCAGCCTGGCTGGAAGCGGGTTGCCACGGCGAAATGGATTATATGGCCAAACACGGCATGAAACGCGCACGGCCTGCTGAGCTTGTGGCCGGCACGCTACGTGTGATCACTGCCCGCATCGCCTATTTGCCCCAGCAGTCCATGAGCGGAAAGCCAGCCGAGAGCGAGCGGCACGAAGCCCCGCACAACCGCGACTGGCGGGCCGCCGAGCAGGCACGGCTCGCCGATCCGTCGGCGGCCGTCGTATCGATTTATGCGCGCGGCCGCGACTATCACAAGGTGATGCGTAACCGTCTGCAACATCTGTCAGAGAAAATTCAGGCGGAGATCGGGGCGTTCGGTTATCGCGTGTTTACCGACTCCGCGCCGGTGCTCGAAGTGGAGCTTGCGCAGAAGGCCGGTATCGGCTGGCGCGGCAAGCATACGCTGTTGCTGCAACGCGATGCCGGCTCGCTGTTCTTTCTCGGCGAGATCTATGTGGATGTGCCTTTGCCGACGGACGCCGAGACGTCGCCGGAAGTCGCGCCCGAAACGCCGGGCTCGCATTGCGGCAGTTGCTCGCGCTGCATCGGCGCATGTCCGACAGGCGCGATCGTCGGTCCTTACAAAGTGGATGCGCGTCTGTGCATCTCGTATCTGACGATCGAACTGAAGGGCAGCATTCCCGTCGAGATGCGTCCGCTGATCGGCAACCGCGTGTATGGTTGCGACGATTGCCAGCTCGTGTGTCCATGGAACAAGTTCGCGCAGGCGGCGCCGGTCGCCGATTTCGACGTGCGGCATGGGCTCGACCGCGCGTCGCTGCTGGAACTCTTCGCTTGGAGCGCGGACGAGTTCGACACGCGCATGCAGGGCAGCGCGATCCGGCGCATCGGCTACGAAAGCTGGTTGCGCAACCTCGCCGTGGGCATGGGCAATGCGCTGCGGGCCTCGCCCGACGCATTGAGCGACGAGGCGCGCGAGGCGATCGTCGAGGCGCTCACGCGCCGGGCCGACGACCCTTCGCCGCTCGTGCGCGAGCATGTGCAGTGGGCGCTGGAAGCGGCGTAAACTATCCGTCGGCCATTCATGGGTGCGGCGGCAGTAAGCAGAAAGGAGGCGGCATGTTCAACGCAGTGATCGATGCGCCGTTCGGCAAGGTCGGCATTCGTCTCGAAGGGGAGGCGGTGCGCGAGATCGTCTATCTGCCGGAGTCGACGCCAAACGTTGCGCCGGACACGCTGTTGGCACGGCGCGTGGCCGAGCAGATCGAGCGGTATTTCACAGAGCCGTCGGCGAAATTCGAATTGCCGCTTGCGCCCGTCGGCACAGCGTTCCGGCGGCGCGTGTGGCAGGCGCTCGCGGAGATTCCGCCTGGCGCGGTCGTCACTTATGGTCAACTGGCGAAGCAGCTTGGCAGCGTGCCGCGCGCGGTCGGCCAGGCGTGCGGCGACAACTGCTTTCCGATCGTGATCCCGTGCCACCGTGTGGTGAGTTCGAGCGGAATCGGCGGATTCGCGCATCATGCCGAAGAAGGCTTTTTTCGCAACGTCAAGCGCTGGCTGCTTGCGCACGAAGGCGTTCCTACGCATGAGCGATACCCTGGTTGACGACGCAAGCGCGCAGTTGTCGCACTCGCCTTTGTTCACGGCGAGCTCCGCTTCAATCGACGCATTCTGCGACGCTCTGTGGCTTGAGCACGGCCTGTCGCGCAACACGCTCGACGCGTATCGGCGCGACCTGCGCCTCTTCAGCGAATGGCTCGCGCAAACGCGCAGCGCGTCGCTCGACACGGCCAGCGAGGCCGATCTGAACGCCTACAGCGCGGCGCGTCAGAAAGATAAATCGACGTCGGCCAACCGGCGGCTCTCCGTGTTTCGCCGCTATTACGGCTGGGCCGTGCGCGAGCATCGCGCGAAAGTGGACCCGACGCTGCGCATCCGTTCGGCGAAGCAGCCGCCGCGCTTTCCGTCCACGCTCAGCGAGGCGCAGGTCGAGGCGCTGCTCGGCGCACCCGACATCGAGACGCCCCTGGGTCTGCGCGATCGCACCATGCTCGAACTGATGTACGCGAGCGGTTTGCGCGTCACTGAACTCGTCACGCTGAAGACCGTGGAAGTGGGCCTGAACGAAGGCGTGGTCCGCGTGATGGGCAAGGGCTCGAAAGAGCGGCTCATTCCGTTCGGCGAAGAGGCGCACGGGTGGATCGAGCGTTACCTGCGCGACGCGCGGCCCGCGCTGCTCGGTGCGCGCGCAGCCGATGCGCTGTTCGTGACGAACCGCGCCGAGGGCATGACGCGCCAGCAGTTCTGGAACATCATCAAGCGTCACGCGGCGGCCGCGGGCGTGCATGCGCCGCTGTCGCCGCATACGTTGCGGCATGCGTTCGCGACGCATCTGCTCAATCATGGCGCCGATCTGCGCGTGGTCCAGCTGCTGCTCGGACATACCGACATTTCGACCACGCAAATCTACACACACGTGGCGCGCGAACGGCTGAAGTCGCTGCATGCCACGCATCATCCGCGGGGCTGATGCCGCTACGCGTTCAAACCAGTTCGCGCAGCCGGTGCTTCAGGATCTTGCCCGTCGATGCCGCCGGCAGCGCCGCGAGCACCTTGACTTCCGCGGGACGCTTGTAAGGCGCGAGACGCTCGGCGCACCACGCAACCAGTTCGTTGGGTGTGACGGTCGCGTTCGCCGCCAGTTCGACGAATGCAATGACTTCCTCATTGCCCTCGACCGCACGACCGATCACCGCCGACTGCACGACCTGCGGATGCGCGTTCAACACATGCTCGACTTCGGCGGGATACACATTGAAGCCCGAGCGGATGATCAAATCCTTGCTGCGCCCGACGATATGCAGCGCGCCGTCGCTGTCCTGCCGCGCGAGGTCGCCGGTTTTGAGCCAGCCGTCCTGCGTGACGGCGGCGCGCGTCTGCTCCGGATTGCGGTAGTAGCCGAGCATCACGTTCGGGCCGCGCACCCATAGCTCGCCGATCTCGCCGGGCGCGGCATCCACGCCGTCCAGACCGACGAAGCGCACTTCCACGCCCGGAATCACCGCGCCGACGGAGCAGTCGCTGCGCGGCGCGTCGAGCAGGGTCTGCGAGACGGTGGGACTGCTTTCGGTCATGCCGTAGCCGTTGTGCAGCGGCAAACCGTAGACGCTCTCCACGTGCGCCTTGAGCGCGGCGTCGAGCGGCGAGCCGCCCGAGTAGACAAAGCGCAGATGCGGCGCGCGCCACGCGTGTCCGTGCGTTTTCAGATGCTCCAGCAATTTCGCGTGCATGGCCGGCACGCCCTGGAATATCGACACACGTTCGTCGGCGAGGGCGCGGCGCACCGCTTCCGGCGCAAAGCGCGGCGCGAGGCGCAAGGTCGCGCCGGCGTGCAGACTGCCGAGGCACACCGACGCGAAGCCGTACACATGCGAAATGGGCAGCACCGCATACACGACATCGTCGGGACGCACCTGGCGCAGACGGCTCGACACCGCGGCGATAAAAAGCAGATTGCGATGCGACAGCATCACGCCTTTCGGCGCGCCGGTAGTGCCGGTGGTGTAGATCAGCGCCGCGCATTGGCGGTGGTTCGCGGCTTCGACCGGTTCCGCTTGGGCCGCAGCGTCCACCGTGTGGGACCATGCACCGATGTCCGGCGCCAGGGTCGGCGCAGGCGTCGCCCCGTGACGCTGCGCGTGCTGGCTGGCATCGACGGAGCTTTCCGTCACGTACGCCGTCACGCGCGGCTGCGCGTGCGCGCGAATCGCGTCCAGTTCCGCCGCCGACAGCCGCGCATTCGACACCAGTGCCCACGCGTCGAGCCGCGCGGTGGCGAACAGCAACACGATCTGAGCGATGCTGTTCTCCGCCACGATCATCACGCGATCGCCGCCGCGCACGCCCCATTGGCGCAACAGAGCGGCGGCGGCCTCGACGGCTTCCTGCAGCTGCGCGTTGCTCAGGCGGCGCGCGTCCTCGATGAGCGCGACATGCTGCGGATCGCGCGCGGCGGCCAGCGCGGGAAGATCGGAAATGCGCGCGGGCAACGCGGCCAGCAGCGCGGGAACGTCGAGGGCGGGACGAGAGGGCGAAGGGTTGCTCAAGGGCGTCTCCTGAATGCGGTTGCGTGCCCGGTGTGCATCGCGCCGGAACATTTTCGAACGATCGTGCCACAATGCCCGGGTCCGCACAATTGGCCATTCGGCAAATAGGCGTTGTGCAAAGTCGCCATTACAATGCGCCGATGAGCAAATCCAGACACGTTTCCGAGACGCCCGCCACGCAGTTGCTGCGCCGGCACGGCGTCGTCTTCGGCGAGCATCCCTACGACTATGTCGAACACGGCGGCACGGGCGAATCCGCGCGCCAGCTCGGCGTGGACGAGCATCATGTCGTGAAGACGCTTGTCATGGAAGACGAGCACGCCAAGCCGCTGATCGTGCTCATGCACGGCGACCGCACGGTCAGCACCAAGAACCTCGCGCGGCAGATCGGCGCAAAGCGCGTCGAGCCGTGCAAGCCCGAAGTGGCGAACCGGCATTCCGGCTATCTGATCGGCGGCACGTCGCCGTTCGGCACTCGCAAGCAGATGCCGGTGTACGTGGAGTCGAGCATTCTGGAGCTGGACCGGATCTGGCTGAACGGCGGGCGGCGCGGTTTTCTCATCAGTATCGAGCCGAAGGTGCTGGTCGATCTGCTGGGCGGGAAGCCGGTGCAGTGCGCGAGCGTGGATTGACGTTTGCCTGAATGTTTTCGCGGCGCGTGCGTTGGGTAGAATGTGCGCCGTTTTGGCCCGCCGCCTTGCGGTGCCGGCCGGTTTCCGTTCCCTCGTTGCGGTTGAGGTATCCAGCTACAGACCGCCGATTCTTATAAGAGTCACAGATGCAAAACCTGATCGTTGCTGTCGTTGCCTACCTGATCGGTTCGGTGTCGTTCGCCGTGATCGTGAGCGCCGCCATGGGGCTCGACGACCCGCGCTCCTACGGCTCGGGCAACCCGGGCGCGACCAACGTGCTGCGCAGCGGCAGCAAGACGGCCGCAATTCTCACGCTGATCGGCGACGCCTTCAAGGGCTGGCTGCCGGTGTGGTTCGTCGTGCATTTCGGCGCGCGCTACGGGCTCGACGATACCTCGGTGGCGATCGCCTCGGTCGCCGTGTTTCTGGGCCACCTGTACCCGGTGTTCTTCCGTTTCAAGGGCGGTAAGGGCGTGGCGACGGCCGCCGGCGTGCTGCTCGCGATCAACCCCATTCTCGGCGTGGCCACGCTGCTCACCTGGCTGATCGTGGCGTTCTTCACGCGCTATTCGTCGCTGGCAGCGCTGGCTGCGGCGGTGTTCGCGCCGATCTTCGACGGCTTTCTGTTCGGGCCGCACATCATCGCGCTCGCCATTGTCGTGATGAGCTCGCTGCTCGTGTGGCGTCATCGCGGCAACATCGGCAAGCTGATGCGCGGCGAGGAAAGCAGGATCGGCGACAAGAAGAAGGCGGCGGCCGCGGCCGGCGTGGGGGCGGGCAAGGAACGTTGAACGGTTGCCCAGCGCCGGCTGCGGCTTGGGCCCGGCGCTGAGTCGATAGGCGCCTGTAAGCGTCGGTCAGCCTCGACAAATAGACCTTAATCGCGGAAATTGTTGAAGTCGAGCGGCGTGTCGGTCACGTCCTTGCGCAGCAAGGCGATCACGCTTTGCAGATCGTCGCGCTTTGCGCCGGTGACGCGCACGGCGTCGCCCTGAATGCTCGCCTGGACCTTGATCTTGCTGTCCTTCACAAGGCGCACGATTTTCTTCGACAGATCGCCCGACACGCCTTTCTTGATCTTGATGACCTGCTTGACCTTGTCGCCGCCGATCTTCTCGATCTTGCCATAGTCGAGAAAGCGCACGTCCACATTGCGCTTGGCCATTTTCGAGAGCAGCACGTCTTTCACCTGGCCGAGCTTGAAGTCGTCGTCGGCATAGGCGGTGATCTCGTTTTCCTTGTGTTCGACGCGCGCGTCGGACCCTTTGAAGTCGAAGCGGGTTGAGATTTCCTTGTTGGACTGCTCGATCGCGTTCTTGACTTCGATCATGTTCGCTTCGCAGACGACGTCAAAC
>Ga0209674_100287_pt1 | contig 36895 bp, 39 predicted proteins | sample AraplaCvi_mMS_r2_FD_184279 | JGI IMG/M metagenome (GOLD analysis project Ga0209674, IMG submission 184279) | Arabidopsis root microbial communities from North Carolina, USA - plate scrape CL_Cvi_mMS_r2 (SPAdes) (version 2) | ecosystem: Host-associated > Plants > Roots > Endosphere | place: USA... | reverse complement strand
CATGTACAGCACGCAGGTGTGCCCGTATTGCCAGATGGCCGAACGTCTTTTAAAGTCGCGCGGCGTCGAGAATATCGAAAAAGTACTGATCGACAAGGACCCGGCCCGTCGTGAGGAAATGATGACCAGGACCGGTCGTCGCACGGTGCCACAGGTGTTCATCGGCGAGAAGCATGTCGGCGGGTACGACGACCTTTCCGCGCTCGATCGCGCGGGCGGTCTGACGCCTCTGCTCGAAGCCGCCTGAGTTCGCGCGCATCTTGCGCGCGTGTCCCGGCGGGTGAAACACAAGCCGGCGCATCGTTGCTCCTCACCGGAGCCGGCGGTGCGCCGCAACGATCCGGCGGCCCATGGAACCCGTGGGCCGCCGCTACGCATATCTATCAGGGAATCACACCATCATGTCCGACGATAATAACCAGCCGTTCTTCAACATCCAGCGCATCTATCTGAAGGACATGTCGCTCGAGCAGCCCAATTCGCCGGCCATTTTCCTCGAGCAGGATATGCCGTCGGTCGAAGTGGAAGTCGACGTGAAGGCGGAGCGCCTCGCGGAAACCGTGTTCGAAATCCTCGTGACCGGCACCGTAACGGCCAAGGTGTCGGACAAGGTTGCGTTCCTGATCGAAGCGAAGCAGGCCGGCATTTTCGACATCCGCAACATCCCGGCTGAGCAGATCGATCCGCTCGTCGGCATTGCGTGCCCGACCATTCTGTTCCCGTACCTGCGCTCGAACATTGCGGACGCGATCACGCGCGCGGGCTTCCCGCCGATCCACCTCGCCGAAATCAACTTCCAGGCGCTCTACGAGCAACGTCTCGCGCAAATGAGCGGCCAGGACGGCGCCACGGCGCAAAACGGCGTCACGCATTAAGTGTCAGAGGCAGTGCCGGCCATGAAGGTTGCTGTCCTCGGAGCCGGCGCATGGGGCACAGCCCTCGCCGGGCATCTGGCCGTTCGGCACGACACCGTGTTGTGGGCGCGCGATTCCGCGCTTGTTGCCGATCTGTCCGCGTCACATGAAAACGCCCGCTATCTGGCGGGCGTTGCTTTGCCCGCGGCGCTTCGCTACGAGGCGGACCTGAACGCGGCGCTTGGCCACGCGCTCGCCGACGACGCGTTATGCGTCGTTGCGACGCCTGTGGCCGGACTGCGCAGCTTGATCCAGTCGATGCGCGATGCCGGCAAGGTTCCGGCGCATGTCGTCTGGCTGTGCAAGGGCTTTGAGGCGGACTCGCAGCTGCTGCCGCATCAGGTGGTCGCGGCGGAACTGCCGCAGCACGGCAGCAATGGCGTGCTGTCGGGCCCGAGCTTCGCGCGCGAAGTCGGCCAGGGCTTGCCGGTCGCGCTGACTATCGCGAGCGCTTCAGCGGCCTGCCGTGAGCGAACGGTGGCTGCGTTCCATCACGGCGCGATGCGCATTTACACCGGCGACGATGTGATCGGCGTGGAAGTGGGCGGCGCGGTGAAGAACGTGCTGGCCATCGCAACAGGCATTGCCGACGGTCTCGGTCTCGGCCTGAATGCGCGTGCAGCGTTGATCACGCGCGGGCTCGCCGAAATGTCGCGCCTCGGCGTGACATTGGGCGGACGTGCCGAGACGTTCACCGGTTTGACGGGGCTCGGCGATCTGATTCTGACTGCCACCGGCGACCTGTCGCGCAACCGGACCGTTGGCGTGCAGCTTGCCGCCGGTCGTTCGCTCGCCGATATTCTGGGCGGCCTCGGGCATGTGGCCGAGGGCGTGCGCTGCGCGCAGGCCGTGCTCGCCATTGCGCGCGCTCATGCAATCGACATGCCGATCACCCAGGCGGTCTGTGCCGTGCTGTTCGACGGCGTGGCCCCGCGCGACGCCGTCAGCGCCTTGCTGCGACGCGACTCCAAGGCCGAATAGGCCCCATTGCGCCTTTTTTTCTCCGTCGTTTCAATCAGTCGTTCGGCGTGCAAAACGCTGAACGGCTGCCTGCTCTCGCTGTCCATTGTGTATTGACTCCTGGGTCAGCGAGGTTCACATGCTCACTATCGATCGTTGCACGCTGGAAGCGCGCGTGGCCGACATCACGACGCTTGATGTGGATGCCATCGTCAACGCGGCCAATACTTCGTTGCTCGGCGGCGGCGGTGTGGACGGTGCGATTCATCGCGCGGCCGGCCGGGAGTTGCTGCACGAATGCGAAACGCTGGGCGGCTGCGCGACCGGCGATGCCAAACTCACGCGCGGCCACCGTTTGCCAGCGCGATATGTGATCCACGCGGTCGGCCCCGTATGGCGCGGCGGCACGCACGGCGAACCCGACCTGCTCGCTTCGTGCTACCAGCGCTCGCTGGAGGTGGCGCGCGAGGTGAATTGCGCGAGCATTGCGTTCCCCGCGATTAGTTGCGGCATCTACCGTTTTCCAGCCGACGAGGCGGTCCGCATCGCGATCGACACGGTACTCGAAAACCTGCCGCGCATGCCGCAGCTACAAAGCGTGATCTTTGCCTGTTTCGACCACGCGATGTTCGAGCGCTACCACACTGAATTGAGAGGCCGTCAGGCGCCACCCTCGAAGCCCATCTGACGCCACGCTTCGAACACCACGATTGCGACGGTATTGGATAGATTCAGGCTGCGGTTGCCGGGACGCATGGGCAGCCGCACGCGCTCTTCGCTGCCGAATTGCTCAAGGACCGAGTCCGGCAGGCCGCGCGTTTCGGCACCGAACACGAACCAGTCGCCGGCGGCGAACGCGTGGTCGTGAAAGCGGCCCGAGCCGCGCGTGGTGAACGCGAACATGCGCGATGGCTCGGGCGACTCCTTCGCGATGAACGCCGCCCAGTTCGCATGCACATTCATTTGCGCGTACTCGTGATAGTCGAGGCCGGCGCGGCGCAGCTTGGCGTCGTCGAGCGGAAAGCCGAGCGGCTCGATCAGATGCAGGCGCGCCCCCGTGTTCGCGCACAGGCGGATGACGTTGCCGGTGTTCGGCGGAATTTCCGGTTCGACGAGAACGACATTGAACATAACAGTAGCCAGGTAAAAACTAGTTTTTCGGTGTGCGCAGCGCGACAAAGTTCGTGACCCGGCGCGCGCCCGCTGCCTTTAATGTGCGAGCCAGCGCTTCGAGCGTTGCGCCGGTCGTCATGACGTCGTCGACAATGCCGATGTGCTGCCCTTCGACGCGTCGCGCAACCTCGAACGCGCGCCCAACATTCATTCGGCGCGCGTCGAGGTCGAGCCGCGACTGTGGCGCGGTTTCGATGACCCGGCGCAGCAGCGTCGCGTCAGCGGGTACACGCAATGCACGAGCCAAAGGCCGCGCGATCTGCCAGGCCTGGTTATAACCGCGCTCGATCAGGCGGCGACTCGCAAGCGGCACCGGTGCGATCACGTCCGGACACTGGGACGGGTCTTGCCTGGCATCTTCTGCGAGACGCGCGAGGCGCCGCGCGAACTCACGCGCCAGCATGAGCTGCGCACGAAACTTCAGGCCGACCGCGAGCGTGTCGAGCGGCGCGCGGTAGTCGGCGAGCGCAAAGGTCGCGTCGAACGGCGGCTTTTCGGCGATGCAGTCTGCACAGCGATATGACGCACGGCGCCCTCGGAATGTGACAGGCAGCGGAACGGCGCATACGTCGCACCGCAAAGCGCCGTTATTCCAATAGGATTCGTCGCAAAAGGTGCACAGCGGGTTATGCGACAAATTGCCGCACAACGTGCAGGCATTCGGCAGCACCGCCTGCAACGTGCGCGGCCACGCCGATTCCAGACCGCGCGCGAATCGCGCGAGGCCGCTTCGTGACGACAGGAAATGGGCTCGGAATGACATACGGGGACGGCCGCTCGGGCCTTCGGCGCTGAATCGAAGGAAGCGAACGAGTATACTTCGGGCTCCACGCCAGTACGACACCCATGTCCCCAACGCCCCCTCAATCCGACCGTCCGGCCTATGACTCCCGGCGCCTGCGGCGGATTTTCGATCGCCGTGCCGCGACTTTCGACGACGTCGCCTTTCTGCCGCGCGAAATTTCGCAGCGCATGCGCGAGCGTCTCGATTACATCAAGGTCGCCCCGGCGAGCGTGCTCGACGCGGGTTGCGGCGCGGGCGAAGATATTCCCGCATTGCGCGAGCGTTTTCCTGAAGCGCCGGTGTTCGGCACGGATCTGTCGCGCGGCATGCTCACGCGCGCGCTGCGCCACGATTCCGGCGACACGAGCTGGCGCCGCTTCCTGCCGGCCACGCTCGGCAAGGCGCTGGGCGCGCGCGGTCCGCGCTTCGCGCAAGCCGACTTTGCCGCGCTGCCCTTCGCGGCGGGCGCGTTCGAATTCATCTGGTCCAATCTCGCGCTTCACTGGCACTCGCGGCCCGACCTCGTGTTCCCGGAATGGCAGCGCGTGCTGAAGGTGAACGGGCTCCTGATGTTCAGCACGCTCGGCCCCGACACGCTGAAGGAGTTGCGCGGCGCCTACGCTGAAGTGGAAGCGGCGCACGGCATCGCCTCGCGCAAGCACGTGATCGATTTCGTCGACATGCACGATCTCGGCGACATGCTCGTGGAAAGCGGCTTCGAGATTCCCGTGATGGACCAGGAGACGCTCACCATCACTTATAAATCGCCGGAGTCGCTGCTCGCGGACGTGCGCCGTTGGGGCGCGTATCCGTTCGAGCGCGAACCGTCTTCGGGCGCGGCGGCACGCCGGTTGCACAAGGCATTGCTGGCCGCACTGGAAGCGCGCCGGCGCGGCGACGGCACTATCGCGCTGACCTTCGAGGTGATCTACGGACACGCATGGAAAGCCGTGCCGCGCACGACGGCAGAAGGGCATGGCATCGTGCGGATCGAGGACATTGGACGAGGTTCGCCAAGGAATCGCTGAAGCGGTAAAGAGGGCATCTGTTATGTCTGAAATTACCGTTTCCAAACACCGGCAAAAGGTGCGGCAAAACGGCGCGGAGGCTTGTCGCGCCTGGCTTGTGGGGCAGCCGGGGCTTGCTTGTGGATGCTATGGATCACGCCTATAATGCGTCAGTTTGTCGCCCGGGGTTCCCACATTTGGGGCGGCAGGCCCGAGGCACTGGGCCGCAGCAAGAGTGGGCGCGGTAGCGGTCAGGCGGCCGGAACAAGAGGCCGTGGTCTGGCGCAGTTGGAGCGTCCCAGGCGGCCTTTGGGACGATCGGCGGGAGGCAGCGATGGAAGCATCTGATCTGCTGGCGGAGTCAGAACCGGTCCTGAAAGACTGGACGATGAAGCGCAACTGCTCCATGTCGCCCCGGCAGTTCGTCTGTTTCTACGTGTCGCTTGCGTTGTTCTCGTTGGCAATTGCTTTCATGCTGGTTCTGGTCGGCGCCTGGCTGGTGTTGCCGTTCACCGGTATTGAATTGCTGGCGGTGGGCGTCGCGTTTGCCATTTATGCGCGCCATGCTGTGGATTACGAACGCATCCGGCTGTTTCCGAACCGGCTCGTGATCGAACAGGTGAGTGCCGAGCAGGTCACGCAGTTCGAGTTCAATCCGCGCTGGGTGCGGATCGAGGCTGGCGCAACACCGCGTGACCAGATCAGGCTGATCTCGCGCGGCGAGACGATCATGATCGGGCAGCACCTCGCGCAGCACCGGCGCGCGCAGTTCGCCGGCGAATTGCGTATGTGGCTCGCGCGGTGTTAGACGCGCCGGGGCATGCGGCGTTCGCGGCAGCGGTGAGCGGGCGGGCTAGCGGGGTCGGCGGGCCAGCGGGGTCGAGGGTTTGAATGGAAATTTTGGGTAAGGAAGCTATGAAAACAATCAAGCGAGCGCTCATGGGCGTGCTGGCGATGAGCGGACTGCTTTTCGCCGGCGCCGCCCTGGCAGTGGGCGATGTTCCGGGCGGCCCCGCCGTCAACGAGATCAATCTCCAGCCGCCTGCGACGAAAATCGCTGAGGAGCTCTACAGCCTCCACACGCTGATGCTGATTCTGTGCACGGTGATTTTCGTCGGCGTGTTCGCTGTGATGTTCTATTCGATCTTTGCGCACCGCAAATCGAAAGGGCACAAGGCTTCGAACTTCCACGAAAGCACCACCGTCGAAATCATCTGGACGATCGTGCCGTTTGTCATCGTCGTCTTGATGGCGCTGCCCGCCACCAAGACGGTCGTCGCGATGAAAGACACCACCAATGCCGACGTCACCATCAAGGTCACCGGCTATCAGTGGAAGTGGGGCTACGACTACGTGAAGGGTCCGGGCGAGGGCATCAGCTTCCTCTCCACGCTCGCCACGCCGCGGGCTGAAACCGACGGCCGTCAGCCGATTTCCACGACGTATCTGCAGGAAGTCGACAATCCGCTCGTCGTGCCGGTCGGCAAGAAAATCCGCATCATCACCACCGCGAACGACGTGGTCCACTCCTGGTACGTGCCGGCGTTCGGCGTGAAGCAGGACGCGATTCCGGGCTTCGTGCGCGACACGTGGTTCAAGGCGGAGAAGGTCGGCACGTTCCGTGGCTTCTGTACCGAACTGTGCGGCAAGGAACACGCGTTCATGCCGGTCGTGGTCGAAGTGCTGTCCACCGACGACTACGCGAAGTGGGTCGACGCGCAGAAGAAGAAAATGGCCGCGGGTCAGGACGACCCGAACAAGACGTACACGCTGGCCGAACTGATGGAGCGCGGCGGCAAGGTCTACGCAGCGAACTGCGCGGTCTGCCATCAGCCCACGGGCAAGGGCGCAGGCGCGTTCCCGGCGCTCGACGGCAGCAAGATCGCCAACGGTCCGATCGCCGAGCACGTCAGCCTCGTGCTGAAGGGCAAGAACGCCATGCCTTCGTGGGCGCCGACGCTGAACGATGTGGAAATCGCTTCGGTCGTCACGTTCGAGCGCAACTCGTGGGGCAACCACACGGGCGACATTCTCCAGCCGAAGCAGGTCGCGGACGCGCGCAACGGCAAGCTGCCGGAAGGCGGCAACCATCTCGCCGACGCCGGCGCGGCGGCGTCCGATGCATCGGGCGCGCAAGCCCCATCGGGCGCGGCGGCTTCTGAAGCGTCGGGTGCGCAAGCCGCCGCGACGGGTTCGGAAGGCGCAGCGGCACTGCCGGCCAGCGTCTATTTCGAAACCGGCAAGAGCACGCTGCCGGCCGACGCCAAAGCGGCAGTCGAGGCCGCTGCGGCCTATGCGAAGGCACATCCGGACGCGAAGTTCGCCCTGTCGGGCTTCACCGACGCCACCGGTTCCGCCGACACCAACGCGAAGCTCGCGAAGAGCCGCGCGGAAGCCGTGCGCGACGCGTTGAAAGCAGCCGGCATCGCCGAAGACCATATTATTTTGAAGAAGCCGGAAACGATCACGGGCGGCAGCGACGCAAAAGAAGCGCGCCGTGTTCAGATCAGCGCGGCTGCAAGCCCGGCTGCCTGACATGTCATGGTCAGCACCGCAGTATTCGCTTTAGGAGATTGTCATGTCTAGCATCGGACACGATGTAGTCGCGGGCCACGAGCACGTGCACGGCGACCATGCCCACGAAACGCCGCACGGCTGGCGTCGTTGGCTGTTCGCAACCAACCACAAGGACATCGGTACGCTGTACCTGATCTTCTCGTTCACCATGTTCCTCTCCGGGGGCGTGATGGCGTTGATGATCCGTGCCGAGCTGTTCGAGCCGGGCCTGCAGATCATGCGCCCCGAGTTCTTCAACCAGTTGACCACCATGCACGGCCTCATCATGGTGTTCGGCGCGATCATGCCGGCCTTCGTCGGCTTTGCGAACTGGATGGTGCCGCTGCAGATCGGCGCATCGGACATGGCCTTCGCCCGTATGAACAACTTCAGCTTCTGGCTTCTGCCGGTGGCGGCTGTTCTCCTCGTCGGTTCGTTCTTCTCGCCGGGCGGCGCGACCGCCGCGGGCTGGACGCTCTACGCGCCGCTCTCCACGCAGATGGGCCCGGGCATGGACTTCGCGATTTTCGCGGTCCACCTGATGGGTGCGTCGTCGATCATGGGCGGGATCAACATCGTCGTGACGATCCTGAACATGCGCGCGCCGGGCCTCACGCTCATGAAGATGCCGATGTTCGTCTGGACGTGGCTCATCACCGCGTACCTGCTGATCGCCGTGATGCCGGTTCTGGCTGGTGCGATCACCATGGTGCTGTTCGATCGTCACTTCGGCACGTCGTTTTTCAACGCGGCAGGCGGCGGCGACCCGGTCATGTACCAGCACATCTTCTGGTTCTTCGGGCACCCCGAGGTGTACATCATGATCTTGCCGGCGTTCGGGATCGTGTCGCAGGTCATTCCGGCGTTCTCGCGCAAGCCGCTGTTCGGCTATAGCTCGATGGTGTACGCCACGTCGTCGATCGCGATTCTGTCGTTCATGGTCTGGGCGCACCACATGTTCGCCACCGGCATGCCGGTCACGGGCCAGCTGTTCTTCATGTACGCGACCATGCTGATCGCCGTGCCGACGGGCGTGAAAGTGTTCAACTGGGTCGCCACCATGTGGCGCGGTTCGCTCTCGTTCGAAACGCCGATGCTGTTCGCGGTGGGCTTCCTGATCGTGTTCACGTTCGGCGGTCTGTCGGGCCTCATGCTCGCGATGGCGCCGCTCGACATCCAGTATCACGGTACCTACTTCGTGGTGGCGCACTTCCACTACGTGCTGGTGGCGGGTTCGCTGTTCGCGCTCTTCTCCGGCTGGTACTACTGGGCGCCGAAGTGGACCGGCTGGATGTACAACGAAACGCGCGGCAAGATCCACTTCTGGGCGTCGCTGTTCTTCTTCAACCTCGCGTTCCTGCCGATGCACTTCGTCGGTCTCGCCGGCATGCCGCGTCGTTACGCCGACTATCCGGCGCAGTTCACCGACTGGAACCAGGTCATCTCGATCGGCGCGTTCGGTTTCGGTCTCGCGCAGGTGTACTTCCTGTTCGCGGTTGCATTGCCCGCTTATCGCGGCGGCGGCGATCACGAAAAGGCGAGCGACAAGCCGTGGGACGGCGCAACGGGCCTCGAATGGACCGTGCCGAGCCCGGCTCCATTCCACACGTTCGAACATCCGCCGACCGTCGAGTAATCGTCGTTGGGCGCGTTGACCGGTTCCGGCGGCAGCAGCAGTGCCGCTTCCGAACCGGGCGGCCGCGAAAGCGGCGAGCGCTGTGAAATGGCTGTAATGGCCGCAGTGAGCAGAGCAGTAAAAAGAGCAGCACAAACGGTATTCAGAAACGTGAGCATGACGCGCAATCCACAGGAAAGACGTACGCCGGAGCAGATTCGCGCGAGCAACAGGCGGTTAGGTCTCGTGCTGCTTGCTATCGCAGCGGTTTTTTTCGCCGCCGTCATCGTCAACCAGGGTTGGTTTTCCTGACGGGAACGGGTAGCCCGGTTTGCAGGTTTGTTGAGGATTGAGATGTCGACGCAGCCGCCGGCTCAGGCCGATCGCTCTTTTAACCGTTCGATGCTGATCAAGCTGTTCGTCGTCGCGTTGATGATGTTCGGTTTCGGTTTCGCGCTGGTGCCCATGTACCGCGCGATCTGCCAGATCACCGGCATCAACAACCTCGTGCAGCGCGATGCGACGGCGCGGGAGGCGAAGAATACGCAGGTCGACATGAGCCGCACGATTTCGATCGAATTCGATGCGAACGCGCGCGGCCCGCTCGGTTTCAAGCCTGAGCAGCACAGTCTGGACGTGCATCCGGGCGAAGTGACGGCGGTGATGTACGAGGTCAGCAACGAACAGGCGCGCACGATTCAGGCACAAGCCATTCCGAGCTACGCGCCGAAGCAGGCGACCGAGTACTTCAAGAAGATCGAATGTTTTTGCTTTACGCAGCAGACGTTGAAGGCGAACGAGACGAGGCGCATGCCGGTGGTTTTTGTCGTCGATCCCAAGCTGCCGAAGGATGTGAAAACGATCACGTTGTCGTACACGTTCTTCGAGTTGAACACGCCGGCAACGGCAAAGGTCGGAAGCGCGGCGCTTCCGGCTGAGACGGCGGCCACGGTCGCCAATCCCGCCTGACGGCCAAAGCCCGGGCGAAGGAAGACAACAATGAGCGATAACAGTGGCGGCCCGCGCAAAAGCAGCTTTGGCCAGTCGATGCGGGCGGTGTTCTGGTCGTTTTTCGGGGTGCGCAAGCGGCGCGATCTGGAAAGCGACGCCACGCAGCTCAATCCGCTGCATGTGATTATCGCGGCGCTGATCAGCACGGCGATTTTCATCGGCGTGCTGATTCTGGTGGTCCGGGCGGTGGTCGGCTGAGACGCCGACACGGTGCGGGCACGATGCAGGACCGGGCGCGCGGCGCCCAAGAATTAGAGTGAAGCGGTGCGGTACACACGCGCCGTCGAAGATGCAGCCGGAGTTTCCGGAACAACTGGACTGAAGTGGAGAATCAAGAATGAGCGGTCAAAACGAGAGCCCGTACTATTTCGTACCGCATCCGTCGCGGCATCCGATCAGCGCCGCGGTTGGCTTGCTGATCATGCTCGGATCGCTGGCGGCCTGGATCAACGAACATGAACTGGCGCCGATCGGCGTGGTCGTCGGTCTGTTGTGGCTGCTCTTTACGTTGTGGCACTGGTTCGGCGACGCCATCGCGGAATCCGAAGGCGGCATGTACGGCAAGAACGTCGACAAGTCGTACCGCTGGAGCATGAGCTGGTTCATCTTCTCCGAGGTCATGTTCTTCGGCGCTTTCTTCGGCGCGCTGTTCTATGCACGCGCCATTGCGCTGCATGAGCTGGCCAGCCTCGACTACAAACTGATCTGGCCGGATTTTTCGGCGGTGTGGCCGAACAACGGTCCGGCTTCGCTCGTGTCGACCTTCAAGTCCATGACGCCGTGGCCCGTGCCGACTATCAATACGGCGCTGCTGCTGTCGTCGGGCGCGACGCTCACGGTCTCGCACCACGCTCTGCGTGAAAATCATCGCAAGAAGGCGATTGTGTGGCTGGCGGCTACGCTGGTGCTCGGCGTCTGCTTCCTGTTCCTGCAAGGCTTCGAATATTTCCATGCGTACAACGAACTGAACCTGACGCTGGCTTCAGGCGTGTATGGCTCGACGTTCTTCCTGCTGACGGGCTTTCACGGTTTCCACGTGTTCCTCGGCGGCACGATGCTGGCGGTGGTGCTGGTGCGCATGATCCGCGGCCACTTCACAGCGGATCACCACTTCGCGTTCGAAGGTGCGGCCTGGTACTGGCACTTCGTGGACGTGGTCTGGCTCGGGCTGTACGTCGTCGTGTACTGGCTGTAAGAATGCCGGCCTGCGCGCCGGCCGCTCTTGCGGATCGTGCGCGGGCCTGTTGCGTAAGCTGTTCGCGGCGCGCGTTGCCAAAGAAGCGGTCGACGCGCAAGGCGACGGGCCGTCGTTGGGCAGGTCGCGAGCAGTTCACAAGCAGTGAGCGAACAGTGCGCAAGCAGCGGGCGGAACGTCCGCAGCAAATACGCACAAATGGATGCAGCGCCGCCCTCGACCCTGTCAGGGCGGCGTTTTGCTTTGGCGCAAGAGAGCTCTAATTCCGGACTCAGCGCCCGTACGGAATGCCGGTAGACTGAATCCAGCCCATCCAGTAGGCGAACAGGATGAAGAGGAACAGCGAGATCGACAGTCCGACTCGCGTGGCGAGCGACCAGACCATCCGCTTGGTTTTGCCCTTGTCATGCATCATGAAGTACAGCGCCGACACCATGCTGGCGATGATCAATGCAAAGGCAATGGGAACGAGAATGTGCATGGAACCTGCTGAAACGGAAAAGCGCGAAGGCAAGATAGCCATTATCTCACCGCGAGCCGGCGTTTGCCCCGCGTCTCTCGCGGCGATCAACGCAGGGCGGGAGTGCGGTCGATGAAAATCCGGCTCGTTCCGGCGTTGTTGATCCTCTTCGTCGTGGTGGTGACCGTGCGGCTCGGTTTCTGGCAGCGCGAGCGCGCGCATCAGAAGGAGGCGCTCGAGGCGCGCATCACGCAATTCGAGAATGCACCTGCGCAGGCCGTCACCGGCGCGCCCGTGGCCTTGAAGGACATCGAATTCCATCGCGTCAAAGCGCGCGGCACGTTCGTCGCGGACAAGGTTGTGTATCTCGATAATCGTCCGTATAACGATCAGCCGGGCTTTTATGTCGTGATGCCTTTTAAACTCGCCGACGGCGGGTACGTGCTGGTGAACCGCGGCTGGTTGCCGCGCAACATGAGCAATCGCGAAACGATCGCGCCGTACGTCACGCCGCCGGGCGAGATTGAAATCGAAGGCATTGCGCGCGCGGATGCGACGCGCGCCTACGAGCTCGGGCAGGGCGGGTCGGCCGCGCATCAGCTGATTCGCCAGAATCTCGACGTCGCCGCCTACGCCGCAGAGACCGGATTGCCTTTGCAATCGTTCGTGATCCAGCAATTGAGCGACGACGGCGACAAGCTCGTGCGCGATTGGCCTGCGCCAACCAGCGGCGTCGAGCGCAATTATGGCTACATGTTCCAGTGGTGGGGCATGGCGGCTGCGGCGCTCGCCTTTGGCCTGTACGCGGCGCGCCGCGCGGCGAGGAAAGAGCATGCGCCCGGCGTGTAATGCGCAGTGCTGCGCGCGGCTTCACGCGAATCCCGCGCCGGCAGAACAATCATTGAAAGAGGTCAGGTAGTGTCCACGCAATCTCCCCGTTCGCCGCAGTCCGGCAAATCTGCCGTCCAACCCGCCGCCGCGCAGGCCAACGCCGCGCCGGCCAATGCCGCCCAACCCGCCGCGGCGAAGCCGATGCCCGGCCAGCCCAACGGCCGCGGCTCGTGGCAACGCGGCCGCTGGATGCTGCTGCTGGTGGCGATTGTCTGCGGCGCGCCGATCGCTATCTCGTACTTCATGTATTACGTGGTCAAGCCGACGGGCGGCACCACGAGCTACGGCACGCTCGTCGAACCGCAGCGGCCGATTCCGGATTCGCTCGTCGTCACGGGCGAAGACGGCAAGCCGCTCAAGCTCGCCTCTCTGCGCGGCCACTGGCTGATGATCTCCGTCGACAGCAGCGCCTGCGACAAAGCCTGCGCCACCAAGCTCTACTTCATGCGGCAAATCCGCGCGGCACAGGGCGCGGAACGCGAGCGCGTCGTGGAAGTGTGGCTGCGCACCGATGCGGGCAAGGTCGCGGACGTGATACAAAAGGCGTATCCCGACACCGACATGCTGGTCGCCGATCCGGCGCAGGTCTCGGCGTGGCTGCCCGTCGACCAGGGCACCCAGATTTCCGACCACCTCTATCTGGTCGATCCGAACGGCAATCTGATGATGCGTTTCCCGAAAGACCCGAACCCCAGCAAGATCAAGGGCGACCTGACCAAGCTGCTGAAGTGGTCGCGCATCGGCTGACGCCGTCACCAGGGTAAAGAAGATGTTCGTTCTGCAATTAGGCCTGATCGGCTTGTGTATCGCGTTGTTGCCGCTGTCCTACGTGTGGGTCAAGGCCGACGACAACAAATTCCGCAAGCTCGTCTGGCTCACCACTTTTCTCACGCTCGACCTCGTGATGTTCGGCGGCTTCACGCGCCTCACGGATTCGGGGCTCGGCTGTCCGGACTGGCCCGGCTGCTACGGCACGTCGTCGCCGTTTATCGCGCACGCGGCCATCACCGCGGCGCATCAGGCCATGCCGACCGGCCCCGTCAGCATGACGAAGGCCTGGATCGAGATGATTCACCGCTATTTCGCCATGGCGATCGGCGTGCTGATCATTGCGCAGACGATCATCGCGTGGGTCGCGCGCATCAAGCGCCGCCCGCTGCACGTGTCGCCGTGGTGGCCGACTTCGCTGCTGCTGCTGATTCTCGTGCAAGGCGCGTTCGGCGCGTGGACCGTGACGATGAAGCTGCAGCCGGTCATCGTGACGACGCATCTGCTGCTCGGTCTCGCACTGCTCGGCACGCTGGGCTGGCTCGCCGCGCGGCAAACGCCGCTGCCCGCCTATGAACCGGAGGCCGCGCGCTGGCGCGCCGCGGCGCTCGCCGGTCTCGTGCTGCTGGTTGCGCAGATCGCGTTGGGCGGCTGGGTGAGCACGAACTATGCTGTGCTCGCATGCACGGACTTCCCCACGTGCAACGGACAATGGGTTCCGCCAATGGATTTCACGCACGGCTTCCACCTGTGGCGCGCGCTCGGCATGACCGGTGACGGCGACATGATCACGCAAGATGCGCTCGTCGCCATTCACTGGACGCATCGCACATTTGCGTTCGTGGTGATTGCCTACCTGGTGTGGTTTGCGCTGAAGCTGCGCCGCTTCGAGTCGCTGCGGCGTCCCGCGAACGGCGTCTTGCTGGTCGTGCTGATCCAGTTCGTCACCGGGCTGTCGAACATCGTGCTGCAATGGCCGCTGCCTATTGCGGTAGCGCATAACGGCGGCGCCGCGGTCCTGCTGCTTTTGCTCGTTATGTTAAACTTTCGAATCGCTTATAGCCGTCCCGGCCGCGCCGTGTTGCCTGCGCGCGATGCCGCGCCAGCGTGACTCCACATGGACAGCACAACACTCTCCCAAACGCCCGGCAGCCGGATGTCCCAGTACATCGCCCTGACCAAGCCGCGCGTCACGCAACTCGCCGTGTTTTGCGCCGTTATCGGCATGTTTCTGTCGACGCCGGGCATGGTGCCGTGGACCGTTCTGATCGGCGGCACCGTCGGCATCTGGCTGTTGGCCGGCGCGGCGTTTGCCATCAATTGTCTCGTCGAACAGAAGATCGACGCGAAGATGCGCCGCACTTCGTGGCGTCCGTCGGCGCGCGGCGAAATTACCACTGCGCAGATTCTGCTGTTTTCGGCCGTGCTCGGCGGCCTCGGCATGTGGACGCTCTACACCTTTGCGAATCCGCTGACCATGTGGCTCACGCTCGCCACCTTCGTCGGCTACGCGGTGATCTATACGCTGCTGCTCAAGCCGGCTACGCCGCAGAACATCGTGATCGGCGGCGCCTCGGGCGCCATGCCGCCGGCGCTCGGCTGGGCCGCCGTGACGGGCCATGTTCCCGGCGACGCGTGGATTCTCGTGCTGATCATCTTCGTGTGGACACCGCCGCATTTCTGGGCGCTCGCGCTGTATCGGCGCAAAGACTATGAAAACGCCGGCCTGCCCATGCTGCCCAACACGCATGGCGAAAAATACACGCGGCTGCACATTCTGCTTTACACGGTGATCCTGTTCGCCGTCACCATGATGCCGTTCATCTCCGGCATGAGCGGCGTGGTCTACCTTGCCGCGGCCGTCGTGCTGGGCGCCGTGTTTCTCGCGTACGCGTGGAAGATCTACCTCGAGTATTCTGACGATCTGGCGCGCCGAACCTTCCGTTATTCGATCGTCTATCTGTCGCTGCTGTTCGCCGCGCTGCTGATCGACCACTATGTGCGCGTTGTGATCGGCGCGTAATACCCATGCTCTCTACCCGCTTCGGGCGCGCGGCGCGCGCCGCTGTGATTGCTTGCGCGCTCGGCGGCGCGTTGTTGGTTGGCGGCTGCGGCAAAGAGCAGCCGGCCTTCCAGAATCTCGACATTACCGGCAATACGCAATTCGGCAGCAACTTCTCGCTGCCGGACACGTCAGGGAAGGTCCGCACCATGGCGGACTACAAGGGCAAAGTCGTCGTGCTGTTCTTCGGCTATACGCATTGCCCGGATGTCTGCCCGACCACCATGGCCGAGCTCTCGCAGGCGCTGCAGCAACTCGGCCCCGAAGATGCGAAGCGCGTGCAGGTGCTGTTCGTCACTGTCGACCCGGAGCGCGATACCGCACCCCTGCTCGCGCAATATGTGCCGGCGTTCAATCCGACCTTCGTGGGTTTGCGGCCCGCCGACGAGACCGAGCTCAAGAAGGTGACGAAGGACTTCCGCGTCTACTACGCGAAGGTGCCCGGCAAGACGCCTGACAGCTACACGATGGACCACACCGCCGCCAGCTACGTGTTCGATACCGACGGCAAGCTGCGCCTTTTCGCGCGCGATGGCCAGGGCGCCGCGCCGTGGGTGCACGACATCAAGCTGCTGCTCGACTGACGCGGCGGCGAGGCCGCGTCCGAAGCAAGTCGGAACCGCGTCACCGCGGCGTCACTGCAGAGTCACCGCGGCGTCACCACAGGCACATCTGCCCGCGACAACCTCAAACCGGTATCGGCAGATTCAGGCCCGGCGCGAGCCGCGTGGTCTTGAATTCCGTCACCTCATAACGCGCGAGCTTCTGCACGGCGAACGGGTCGCTTGCGAGGATCGCGTCGAGCCTGTCGCGCTCGATGCGTACCGCCAGAATGATGCCGCCGTCGCGCGGCACTTTCGGCCCGGCGGCCACGAATACACCCGCCTCGAACTGCTTTGCCAGGAATGCGCGATGCGCTTCGAGCGCGTCGTCGATCCGTTCGAGCGGTGCGGTGTAGATGAGGTTGATGACATACATGGATAAGCGTCCTCGCGAGCAGTGAAGAGGCCGCGAAAACTCGCGGCAAGACTCCGGATTATCTGCCACCGCGCCGGGCAGTGGTGTCCGAGCGCGTCGCATACTCATATGCCATTGCGGTATTTCCCATCTTGCGCAGCCTGTGAGACGATTTACGGTCCGGCTGGAGGCGCCGCTGTCGTTGCGCGGTGACGCGTGTGTGCTGAGCGCGTGCTTCCGGCTATCACCCGGGTCCGTTTGCTAACGGCTCCGATCAGAAACAGCGAGAATTACATGCAGCGCAGAAACATCCTCAAAGCCCTCTCAGCAGTGATCGCCGGCGCGGCGATCGTCACCAGCTTCGGCGCACATGCCGACGACAAGGTCATCAAGGTCGGCACCATCAGCGGCCCGGACGCGCAGATCTGGGAAGTCGTCACGAAAGTGGCCAAGCGCGAGGGCCTCAACGTGAAGGTCGTCGAATTCAACGACTACGTGCAGCCGAACGCCGCGCTCGACGCGGGCGACCTCGACGCCAACAGCTTCCAGCATCAGCCGTATCTCGACAGCCAGATCAAGCAGCACGGCTACAAGATTGTCGGCGCTGGTCTCACGTATATCTCGCCGCTCGGCATCTACTCGAAGAAGCTGAAGTCGGTGAAGGATCTGCCGCAAGGCGCGAAGGTCGCGGTGCCGAACGATCCGTCGAACGAGAACCGTGCACTGTTGCTGCTGCAAGCGCAGGGCGTGATCAAGCTGAAGGCGGGCGCGGGCACGAACGGCAACAACGCGACGGCGCTCGACGTCGCCGACAATCCGAAGAAGATCAAGCTCGTCGAACTCGACGCCGCGCAATTGCCGCGCTCGCTCGCCGATGTCGACGCCGCCGCAATCAACACGAACTTCGCGCTCGCCGCCGGTCTGCAGCCGACCAAAGACGCCATCGCGCTCGAGGACATTCACAGCCCGTACGCGAACCTGATCGCGGTCCGCACGCAGGACAAGGACAAGCCGTGGGTGAAGAAGCTGGTTGCCGCGTATCAGTCCGAAGACGTGCGCCAGTTCATCAAGACGCAGTTCAAGGGCTCGGTGGTACCGTCGTTCTGACGAAGGCGGCCTACAGCCCCAATTCCCAGCGCTCGATCATCAGGTCCTTGCCGAAACGGCGCTCCGGCGCCGTGCTGACGAGCTCGAATCCGGCACGCTTGCACAGGCGCCGCGGTTCTTCCAGAGTGCTGGCCGTGGTCAGCGTCAATCGGGTGTAACCGGCGCGCAGCGCGAAGTGCGTTGCTTCCGCTACGAGGCGTGTGCCGATGCCGCCGCGCTGCACGTCCGGCTCGACCCACAGGAGCCGCACGCCTGCCACTGTCGTCGAAACGGCGACGACGCACACGCCGCCCACTACCATGCCGTGCTGATCGGCGACCACGCACCGTTCGCGAACGGTATCGTTGCGCTGCGTGTAGTCGGCGACGACGCGCGCGAGCAATCCTTCGAATGATTCGTCCCAACCGTGTTGCGCGGCGAACCATTGCGCCTGCCGATGCACGAGCCAGCCGCATTCGCCGGGGCGCGGCGCACGGAACGCCACGGCGTCCTGTCGCGGCTTGTCGCCAAGGAGCCTTTCGATGAGGTTCATCGCGGCAATCAACTGTTCCTGCGAGCTCACGCTGAGACCGCCGAGCAGATCCAGCACTTCCTGACTGGCGGCGGCGTCGAGCGGCGCATAGGCCGCGTGCCCCTCATGCGTGAGCGCGATCAGCGACTGACGCGCGTCCGTCTCCGACGGCCGTCGCGTGATGAGATTGCGTCGCTCGAAATTGGTCAGCAGGCGGCTCAGATAACCGCTGTCCAGTCCCAGCGCGCGGCCGAGCACGGACGCAGTCTGCGCGCGTCCGCGCGACAGCTCGTGCAGGACGCGCACCTCGGTCAAGGAGAACGTGCTTTGGGCCAGGTGCTCATGCAGAGCGCCGATAAGCCGCGTGTAAAAGCGATTGAAACGGCGGACTGCCTGAGCCCGCTGCAGCGCCTCGGAATCGGTCAAATGCTGCTCTCCGGATTTTATGCATTCGCGTATCACTATATTGGAACGCGCCCTTATTAACAAAGGCGCGTGGGCTGCGCCTGCATCGCGCGATGCGAAGAAGCGCCGAGCTAGCGGCGCCCAAAAGTGGGCAAGTGGTCCGCAATTGGCCACCAACGCGTGCCACCCATCTCGAATACGGGTAAGTCCTGGGGCGGGGAATCCGGTGGCCGAAGCGGGTTCTTCACCGTGGAAAGCCCGCGCCACAAGGCTTTCCATATCAACAGACCAGCCTATAACCAGTTCGTTGACTGGTATTATGTTGGTTATATAATGGGCTCTTATTTTTGTAGGCCGGATTTTGGCAAGGTCGCACGGAGCGCCATGGAAACCCGCTGGTCCGCACTCATGCCTGACGCTCGCAACGTCACGCCGCTGTATCTGCAGCTCGCGCGCAATCTGGCGACGGCCATCCATTGCGGCGTGTGGTCGGCGGGCGAGGCGCTGCCTTCCGAGCGCACGCTGTCTGACGCGATCGGCGTGTCGCGCATCACCGCACGCAAGGCGATCGAGCTGCTGGTCGAGCAAGGCCTGATCCGGCGCGCGCGCGGTGCGGGCAGTTTTATTACGCCGCGCGTGGAAGATCCGCTGTCGCGGCTCACCGGTTTCACCAAGAAAATGCAGCAGCGCGGCTTTCGCCCTGACTCGGTATGGCTCGAGCGCGACATCCGCGCCGCCAATCGCGAGGAGCTGGTGCACCTCGGTTTGTCGCCCGGCGCGGCAGTAGCCAGCCTGCGCCGCTTGCGGCGCGCGGACGGCATTGTCATGGCAGTTGAACATTCCGCGTTGCCGGTCGCGATCGTGCCCGATCCGCTCGCCATCGGCGTCTCGCTTTATAGCTACCTGGAGCAACGCGGCGCGGCGGTCGTGCGCGCCTTGCAGCACTTTCGCGCGGTCAACGCTTCGAGCGAGATCGCTGCATTGATGGATATCGAACCGCGCTCGGCGCTGCTGGTCATCACCCGTATCGGTTACAGCGCCGATCAGCGCGCAATCGAGTTGACCGACACCTATTGCCGCGACGACTACTACGACTTCGTCGCTGAATTGCGCACCTGAGCCGCGTCCGGTTGCATCACGCGAGCCGCACGAGCCGCACTCACCCGCGACGCCGCCCAGCCCATTCAGCCTCGCCCTGTATCACGCCTTGCAAGAGAGACTCATGCTGACCGGAAACATACTCACCACCGAAGGGTGGATTCACGGCACGCTCGAATTCGAAAACGGCCGCATCACGGCGCTCACCGGCGAGCGCGTCGATCCCGCTACCAACGATGCGCCGTACATCCTGCCGGGTTTCATCGACCTGCACGTGCACGGCGGCGGCGGCGCCGACGTGATGGAAGCCGGCGACGCGATCCAGACCATCACGCGCACGCATGCCCGCTTCGGTACCACCAGCCTGCTCGCCACCACCATGACCGCGCCGCGCGACGAACTGATGAGCGTGGTGGCCGGCCTCGGCGACGTCGCGCGAGTCCGCACGCCGGGGTGCTCGCGCGTGCTGGGCGTGCATCTGGAAGGACCGTACATCAACCCCGGCAAGCTCGGCGCGCAACCGGACGCGGCCGTCTCCGCCGTGATGGACGAAGTGCTCAAGTATCTGTCCATCGCGCCGATTCGCGTCGTCACGCTTGCCCCCGAGATTGCGGGGCACATGGACATCATCTCGGAGATGGCGGCGCGCGGCGTGCGTGTGCAACTGGGTCACTCGCTCGGCACCTACGACGACGCCGTCGCCGCGCTCAAGCACGGCGCGTGCGGCTTCACGCATCTGTTCAACGCGATGTCGCCGCTGCATCACCGCAATCCGGGGCTCGTCGGCGCAGCGCTCGCGCACGCCGAGTTCGCCGAAATCATTCCCGATCTGCTGCATGTGCATCCCGGCGCGATCCGCGCCGCACTGCGCGCGATTCCGCGTCTTTACGTGGTCACGGACAGCACGTCGGCGACCGGCATGCCCGACGGCGAATACCGCCTCGGCAGCCAGCACGTGACGAAGTGCCTCGGCGGGGTTCGCCTCGCCGACGGCACGCTCGCCGGCAGCACCCTGACGATGGATCAGGCGCTGCGCAATCTGGTGTCGATCGGCCTGCCGATCGCCGATGTTTCCAACCGTATGTCGCGCTATGCCGCCGACTACCTCGGCATCGAAGACCGCGGGCGCCTCGCGCGTGGCGCGTGGGCCGACGTCGTCGTGTTCGATCGTGAACTGGCGCTGAGCGCGACTTACGTCGAAGGAGAAGCAATTGTCGAATATGCTTAAAGAAGCGCTGGCGTCCGCAGAGACGGTCGCCGCGCAACTCAGGGACACCTCGCGCGTCGAGGCGTTGGCCGCACGGCTTGCGGAAAAGCCGCGCCACGTCGCGCTGACTGTCGCGCGCGGCAGCTCGGACCATGCTGCAAGTTATTTCGCATCCCTGACGATGAGCCGCCTCGGCGTGCCCGTCGCCTCGCTGCCGATGTCGGTTGCGACGCTGCAGCAGGCACCGCTCCAGGTGCGCGATCAGCTCGCTCTGGCGTTCTCGCAGTCGGGCAAGAGCCCGGATCTCGTCGGCACGATGCAGGCGCTGCGAGCGGCCGGTGCGCTGACCGTGGCCGCCGTCAACGCGCCCGCTTCGCCGCTCGCCGACGCGTGCGAGTGGCATCTGCCGCTCGTGGCCGGTCCCGAGTTGAGCGTGGCCGCGACCAAGAGCTATATCGCGATGCTGTCGATGTCGGCGCAGCTCGTTGCCCATTGGCAGAAAGACGCGGCGCTCCTCGACGCGTTGAACGCGCTGCCCGCCGCGCTGCAGGCTGCGGGCCAGCTGGACTGGTCGCAAGCGGTCGAGGAATTGCGCGGCGTCGAACGCATGATCGTGATCGGGCGCGGTCTCGGCCTTGCCATTGCGCAGGAAGCCGCGCTGAAGCTGAAGGAAACCTCCGGCATTCAGGCCGAGGCGTTTTCGAGCGCGGAAGTGCGCCACGGCCCGATGGAGCTGATCGACCGCGACTATCCGCTGCTCGTATTCGCGCCGCGCGGCCCGGAGCAGGCGGGCTTGCTGCAGCTCGCGCGCGACATGCGCTCGCGCGGCGCGCGCGTGCTGCTCGCCGCACCTTCGAATGTGGCCGAGGCGACGCTGCCGCTTGCCACTACCGCGCACGCGGCGCTCGACCCGATCGCCGCCATCCTGTCCTTTTACGTGATGGCCGCGGGCCTCGCGGCCGCGCGCGGGCGCAATCCCGACGCGCCGCGCCATCTCAACAAAGTCACCGAAACTCACTGACGAGAGAATCAGATGCGACGTGTCGAGGAGTCCCGCTTGATGAGCCATTCTGAAGGCCATATTGTTTTGCTCGCGCCGATGACCGGTCCGGTCGTGCCGCTCGCGAACGTCCCTGATCCGGTGTTTTCGGGCGGCATGTTCGGCGACGGCATCGGTGTCGATCCGCTCGAGGGCCGGCTCGTCGCACCATGCGACGCCACCGTCACCCATCTCGCGCGCACTGGCCACGCGGTGACGCTGGCCACCGCGGAAGGCGCGGAAATCCTGCTGCATATCGGCATCGACACGGTCGAGCTGAACGGCAAGGGCTTTGCGCCGATGGTCGAGCAAGGCGCGCAGGTGCGTGCCGGCGACGTGCTGATCGAGTTCGACCAGGATCAGGTCGCGCTGCATGCACCGAGCCTCGTTTCGGTGATTGCGATCGCCAATTCGGACGCATTCGAGATTGTCGAGCGCGCGCAGCGCGGCATGCTGAAGGCGGGCGAAACACCGTTGTTGCGCCTGCGTGCCCGCGACGGCGCCGCGGCTGCGGCCTCGCGCGAGCTGAGCGCAAGCAGCGTGACCGAAGAAGCGCGCGCGCAGATCACGCTGGCTCACGCGGGCGGTTTGCACGCGCGCCCGGCGGCGCGTGCTCGCGAAGCGGCGCGCGGCTTCGATGCGCGTGTCGAGGTCCGCTACGAAGGACGCAAGGCGCCAATCGAAAGCGTGGTCGGTCTGCTGGGTCTCGGCGCGGGGCAGGGTTCCACGGTCGAGTTGCTCGGCGTGGGCCCGCAGGCGCAAGCCGCCGTCGACGCAATCGCGCATGAACTGACGCGCGAGGCGCTCGGCGAAGTGGAAGAGAAGCCCGCGCGGCAAAGCTCGCCCGCGCCGCAAACGGCGGCGCCCGCCGTCGGCGAGGCGCTCGCGCCGAACACGCTCGCGGGTGTGTGCGCGGCGCCCGGCGTCGCGGTCGGCAAGCTGGTGCGCTGGGACGACGCCGACATCGATCCGCCGGAGCAGGCGAGCGGCACGTCGGCGGCGGAAAGCCGTCTGCTCGACAAGGCGCTTGCGACCGTCGACGCCGATCTCGGCACCACGGTGCGCGACGCGTCGCAGCGCGGCGCGGTCGGCGAGGCGGGCATTTTCGCGGTGCATCGCGTGCTGCTCGAAGATCCGGCGCTGCTCGACGCCGCGCGCGACCTGATCAGCCTCGGCAAGAGCGCGGGTTTCGCGTGGCGCGAAGCCATCCGCGCACAGATAGACATCCTGAATAATATTGAAGACGCCTTGCTCGCCGAGCGTGCTGCCGATCTGCGCGACATCGAAAAGCGCGTGCTGCGCGCGCTGGGTTATACCAACGCGGCCGCGCGGGCGCTGCCGGACGAAGCCGTGCTCGCCGCGGACGAGTTCACGCCCTCCGATCTGTCGACGCTCGACCGCTCGCGCGTCACCGCGCTCGTCATGGCGCGCGGCGGCGCGACCTCGCACGCGGCGATCCTCGCGCGCCAGGCCGGCATTCCGGCGCTCGTGGCCGTCGGCGACGCGCTGCATGCGATTCCCGAAGGCACCCAGATCGTGGTGAACGCGAGCATCGGCCGCCTAGAGTTTGCGCCGACCGAGCTGGACGTCGAGCGCGCGAGGCTCGAGCGTAGCCGCCTCGCGGGCGTGCGCGAGGCGAACCGCCGCATGTCGCAGCAAGCGGCGGTCACCGCGGACGGTCGCGCAATCGAAGTGGCGGCGAACATCGCCACACTCGACGACGCGAAGACGGCCGTTGAAAACGGCGCCGACTCCGTCGGCCTTCTGCGCACCGAGCTACTCTTCATTCACCGCGCCGCCGCGCCGACCACGGACGAGCATCGGCAGAGCTATCAGGACATTGTCGACGCATTGAGCGGGCGCACGGCGATCATCCGCACGCTCGACGTGGGCGCCGACAAGGAAGTGGATTACCTGACGCTGCCGCCGGAGCCCAATCCCGCGCTCGGCTTGCGCGGCATTCGCCTCGCGCAGGTCCGCCCGGATCTGCTCGACGATCAGTTGCGCGGCCTGCTTGCCGTGAAGCCGTTCGGCGCCGTGCGCATTCTGCTGCCGATGGTGACCGACGTCGGCGAACTGGTTCGCATCCGCAAGCGCATAGACGAATTCGCCCGCGAGCTCGGGCGCACGGAGCCGATCGAAGTAGGCGTGATGATCGAGGTGCCGTCGGCGGCGCTGCTCGCCGACCAGCTCGCGCAACACGCGGATTTCCTGTCTATCGGCACGAATGACCTCACGCAATACACGCTCGCCATGGACCGCTGCCAGGCGGACCTCGCCGCGCAGGCGGACGGTTTGCATCCGGCGGTGCTGCGACTCATCGCGGCGACCGTGCAAGGCGCGAACCGGCATGGCAAATGGGTCGGCGTGTGCGGCGCATTGGCGGGCGATCCGCTCGCGATGCCGCTCCTCGTCGGCCTCGGCGTGACCGAACTGTCGGTTGATCCGGTCTCCGTGCCGGGCATCAAAGCGCGCGTGCGCAACCTCGATTATCAACTGTGCCGCCAACGTGCCCAGGACGCCCTGGCGCTCGAATCGGCGCAGGCGGTAAGAGCAGTCAGCCGGGAAACCTGGCCGCTGGACTGAAACCCGCGGTCGGCAGCCGTCCGGCCACACAACTTAACGACGTCCGTCGACAACGAGACATGGATTGGAGGTAATCAATGGATGGGAATCCGTTTCTGAAGATACAGCGCCTGGGACGCGCGCTGATGCTGCCTATCGCGGTGCTGCCGGTTGCCGGCCTGCTGCTGCGGCTGGGTCAGCCCGATGTGTTCAACATCAAGATGATCGCCGACGCCGGCGGCGCGATCTTCGACAACCTGCCGCTGCTTTTTGCAATCGGCGTTGCGGTCGGCTTTGCGAAGGACAACAACGGCGTGGCGGGTCTCGCGGGCGCGATCGGTTATCTGATCGAAGTCGCGGTGATGAAGGACATCAACGACAAGCTCAACATGGGCGTGCTGTCGGGGATCGTGGCGGGTGTCGTCGCGGGCTTGCTGTACAACCGCTACAAGGACATCAAGCTGCCGGATTACCTCGCGTTTTTCGGCGGCAAGCGCTTTGTACCGATTGTCACGGGCGTGGTCTGTCTCGGGCTCGGCATTCTGTTCGGGTACGTGTGGCAGCCGGTGCAGGCCGTGATCGATACGGCCGGCCACTGGCTCACCACGGCCGGCGCGTTCGGTGCGTTCGTGTTCGGCGTGCTGAACCGGCTGCTGCTCGTCACGGGGCTGCATCACATCCTGAATTCGCTGACGTGGTTCGTGTTCGGCACGTTCACGCCGCCGGGCGGCGCCGCGGTGACGGGCGACCTGCATCGCTTCTTCGCCGGCGATCCGACTGCCGGAACCTTCATGACCGGCTTCTTCCCGATCATGATGTTCGGTCTTCCCGCCGCGTGTCTCGCGATGTTCCATGAAGCGCCGAAGGAGCGCCGCGCGGTGGTGGGCGGCCTGCTGTTCTCGATGGCGCTGACGTCGTTCCTCACGGGCGTGACGGAGCCGATCGAGTTCAGCTTCATGTTCCTCGCGCCGGTGCTGTACGTGATTCACGCGCTGTTGACCGGGCTCTCGCTCGCCATTTGCTCGGCGCTCGGCATTCACCTCGGCTTCACGTTCTCCGCAGGCGCAATCGACTACGTGCTGAACTACGGTCTGTCGACCAAGGGCTGGCTGGCCATCCCGCTCGGTCTCGCGTATTCGGTCGTGTATTACGGGCTGTTCCGCTTCTTCATCCGCAAATTCAACATGGCGACGCCGGGCCGCGAGCCGGCCGCCGCCGACGAGCAGGTCGAGTCGTTCGCGGCGGGCGGCTTCGTTTCGCCGATTGCAGGGGCCGCCGTGCCGCGCGCGCAGCGCTATATCGCTGCGCTCGGCGGGGCGTCGAATCTGTCGGTAGTGGATGCATGCACGACGCGCCTGCGTCTGTCGGTTGTCGATTCCAACAAGGTCTCGGAGAACGAACTGAAGACGATCGGCGCGCGCGGTGTGCTCAAGCGCGGCGCGACCAATGTGCAGGTGATCATCGGGCCGGAAGCAGACATCATCGCCGATGAAATTCGCACGGCGATCGGGCAGGGCGGCGGCGCTGCTGATCGTGCCGCTGCCAGCGTGGCAAAGCCCGCGGCCGTCGCTGCTGCTCCGGTTGCGGCCTCGGCCCCGTCTTCGGCTTCGTCAGGCGCGGCCAATGGTCCGCTCGACCCCGATCCGTTGCGCTGGCTCGCGGTGTTCGGCGGCGCGGGCAATGTGTTGTCGCTCGACGCGGTGGCCGCGACGCGTCTGCGGATCGTCGTGCGCGATCCGTCGGCGGTGGATCGCCAACGTCTGGCCGCGCTCGATACCGCGTGGGTATCGGCGGACACGTTCCACATTGTCGTCGGCGATGCCGCGCGGCGTTATGCGGACACGCTCGCAACGCGCATGCCGGCGAGCGGCGGCGCGGCGCCTGTGCCGGCCTGACGCAATCAGGATGGCGGCGGAGCGCTTTCGTTTGCGCTTTGTCGCCGATGGACTTTAGTGACATAGAAGCGCTGCGAACGCGGCTGGCGCGCAGTAATAAAAAAGCCCTGCCGTCATGCGACGGCAGGGCTTTGCTACTTGCGGGCTGCTTTCGTGCGCTTTGGGTGGCGCGTGGGTGGCGCTCTCGGGCAATTCGTAACCCGCCTACAACGCCGCCCGTAAGCCGCGGACGAGCGTTACGCGTATTCAGTCAGCGCGCCACGCATCTTCTTCATGGCGCTCGCTTCGATCTGACGAATACGCTCCGCCGACACGCCGAACTCGTCGGCCAGTTCGTGCAGCGTCGAGCCGCCCGAACCGTCGTCCTGCACCTTCAGCCAGCGAGCTTCGATGATGCGGCGGCTGCGGGCGTCCAGCGCCTCGAGTGCGGTCGCGATACCGTCGCTTTGCAGCTTGTCGCGCTGACGCGAGGCCAGCACGGCAGTCGGCTCGCTGTGCGAGTCGGCGAGATACGCGATAGGCGCATACGACTCTTCGCCGTCTTCAACCTGGCCTTCTAGCGCGATATCGCCGCCGGACAGACGCGTTTCCATTTCGGCCACTTCTTCGCGCTTGACGTTCAGCTCTTTGGCGAGACCGTCGATCTCGTCCGGCGTGAAAGCGCCCAAGCCTTGTTTGTGACTGCGCAGATTGAAGAACAGCTTGCGCTGCGCCTTCGTGGTGGCGACTTTCACCATGCGCCAGTTGCGCAGAATGTATTCGTGAATCTCGGCCTTGATCCAGTGCATGGCGTACGAGACGAGGCGCACGTTCTGTTCGGGATCGAAGCGCTTCACGGCCTTCATCAGGCCGATATTGCCTTCCTGGATCAGGTCGGCGTGCGGCAGCCCATAGCCCAGGTAGTTGCGCGCGATCGAAACGACCAGCCGCAGGTGCGACAGCACGAGGCGGCGTGCGGCCTCGAGGTTGTCGTGCTCGCGGAATTCTGTGGCGAACTGGCGTTCTTCTGCCGGCGTCAGCATCGGAATCCGATTTACGGCCTGGATGTAGGCGTCGATATTGCCCAGTTGACCGGGCAGCAGGGAGGAATGCGAGAGCGCCAGCGCACCTGCCGGAGCGGCCTTAGCCGACGACGGGCTCAGAGTACTCGGAAGGGTCAATGCATGGCTCACGTGTAAAACTCCTTTGGAATCAGGCAAAAGCTTGTTCAGTTAACGACTCCAGCGTTGGATGTTAGCACTCTCGTTTTCCGAGTGCTAATACTTAGAGGTCGTAGGGGCATCGAAGTTCCGTCAATTCCTATCGAATCTGCGTTTTCAATAGTCATCATACGCGCCTTTGGCGCTCGCCGCAGAGGCCGTATAAATTACCTGACGAAGCGCCTTCGCTCTCACTTTCGACCGATTTTTTCGCTTTTTAACGTGAGTAATTGCGAAAATTTAAGTTTCTTAAGATGATCCGCCGACTTCCGATTGTCTTTAGAATAAGCAGGACTATTACAATTTGTTCAACCTTTGCTGAGCTCGGGTGTCCAGATGAACAACAAAAAGAATGTCTTGCGCGGTCTGGCTCTAAAAAGCGGCTGTGCGGCCCTGCTGCTTGGCCTTTCCGGCGTCGCCGCGGCCGACCAGTTCGGCGTGCAGATTGCCGGCGGGCTTGGCGACCATCATGTCAGGAAGCTGGACCTTGGCATTGTCTGGGACCCGAACCTCACGTGGTGGCAGATCGGCGACTGGCATTTCGCGCTGATCGGCGAGGCGCACGTGGCATGGTGGCATACGAACGAAGGCAATGTGCACGGGAACATCGGCGAGATCGGTGTGACGCCTATCATTCGCTTCATTAAAGGATCTGGATCGATCCGGCCTTTCGTCGAGGCCGGCGCCGGCGTCCGCCTTCTGTCGAGCCCCCGGATCTCTTCTGACTTCACGCTTTCCACCGCGTTCCAGTTCGCCGATATGGCGGGCGTCGGCGTGCAATTCGGCGGACATCAGCAGTATCAGGCCGGCTACCGCTTCCAGCATGTGTCGAATGGCGGTATCAAAGAGCCCAATCCTGGTATAAATTTCCACCAGCTATATCTGCAATATAACTTCTGACCGTGGCCGCGTCCGGCTCACCGGTACAAGGGGCTGAGCAATGGCGGCAAAGACAATCGAGGCGATTCGCGGGCTGGAAAGGGAACGCTTCCGCGCGATGGTCGACGGCGACGGGCAGTCGCTCGACGCGCTGCTCGCTGAAAACGTGAGCTACGTGCACACGAACGGTAAGCGCGAGACGAAGCGGCAGTTTATCGACGGCATTACCGCGGGGCGCCGCCGCTACCGGCAGATCGAAGTGCAGTCGCAGGACGTGCTGCCGGTCGGACGCGAAACCTGCGTCGTGACCGGCCGCGCGCTGATCGAGATGGAAGCGAACAACGGCGCGCTGCTGTTCCCCATTGCCTACACGGCGATCCACACGCACGAAGACGGCCAGTGGCGGCTCATCGCGTGGCAGGCGACGCGTTGCGCGATCGAGTGAACTCAGGCCGGCGTTCTGGCGACATCCACGATCAGCTCGACCTGCCGCTCGATCGCCCCCGGCACCGGCGCCTCCCCGCGCAGGACCGCGCCGATCCACGCCGCGGTGGTCGCGGCGTCGCGCGCTTCGGGTAACTCGACTTCGGGCGCGTCGCGCGAAGAACGTTCGTGCGGCACGCGCGTTTCGCAGATGCCGTCGTGCAGCCAGTCCATCTGCACCTGACGCCGCGTGTCCGCCACCGCTTCGCCTTCCGTGCCGCGCGCGAGCAGCGCGCCGCCCGCCGCCGCATCCGGATGTGTGCTGAAGAGCTCCGTGAGGCTGTCGCGATACGGCGGATGGGTGTAGTTCACGAGCCGCAGTCCGGCGGGCGCGAACGGCTGCAGAATTTTCACGAGCGTGTGCGTCGAGTTGCGCACGCCCATGCGCCGGCGCAGCGCGAGCAGATGCGCGAGCTTCGGCGCGAGGATCTCGATGGGCGCGAAAGCCATGCGCCGCTCGGCGAGACCGTCTTCGATATCGTCGTGCGAGCTTGCGTGCGCAATCCGCAGATGCGTGAATATTTCCGCGCTCGTCACGCGGCCGGGATCTTCAGTTACGCCGTGCACGAGAACCGGCACGCCCTCGCGCGCGAGCAGCAGCGCGAGGAGCGGCACCAGGTTCGGCTGCTTGCGCGCGCCGTTGTAGCTCGGAATCGACACCGGCCGGAATTCGCCCGGCGGCAGATGAACCGGTTCGAACGATGCATGCGCGGCCGCCAGCATGGCGGCGAGTTCGTCGGCGGATTCGCCTTTCACGCGGTAGGCGAGCAGGACTGCGCCCAGCTCGAGTTCGCCGACGCGGCCGTCGAGCATGGCGGTGTAGAGCGCGCGCGTGTCCTCGGCGGTGAGCGCGCGGGCGCCGTTCGGCCCGCGGCCGATCTCCTTGATGAAGCGGGCGCACGGGAACGGGTTGGCGGTGTCGGCGGAATCGGTCATGAGGGCAATGGACGTGCTGGCGTGCCGCCGGGGAGCCGGCGGCCGCGGTATTCAAAGGACGATGTCTGGTGTGAGTATCGCATCTATGGCGGTCCCGCGAGACCCGGCGGTGTCGCGCCGCCCCGCTGGACTGGCGCGCGCCGCCTTGCGCCGCGCGTTACACTCGCGGTTTATCGCCGCGCCGCGGCTCATATCCAATGAAAAACGGAGAACCGGATGAGTTACGTTTTTGCGCCGGCACCGGGGGTTGCGGTGCCGGTTGTCGGGTCCAGCGAACAGTTTCCCGTGCGCCGCATCTACTGCGTCGGCCGCAATTACGAGGCGCATGCCCGCGAGATGGGACACGATCCGGATCGCGAACCGCCGTTTTTCTTCGGCAAGCCGGCGGATGCCGTTCTCTATGTCGCGCCTGGCGCGACGGGCGAATTTCCGTATCCGTCGCTGTCCAGCAACGTCCACTTCGAAATGGAGCTGGTCGCGGCGATCGGCAAAGGCGGCAAAGACATTCCCGCTGAGCGCGCGCTCGACCACGTCTACGGTTACGCGCTCGGTCTCGATATGACGCGCCGCGACCTGCAGGCGGAAGCGAAGAAGCTCGGGCGCCCGTGGGACATCGCCAAGGGCTTCGATCATTCGGCGCCGCTCGGACCGATCCATCCCGTTGCCACGGTCGGCCACGTCGGAAAAGGCGCGATCTGGCTGTCCGTCAACGGCGAGGAGAAGCAGCGTTCAGACGTGTCGCAGCTCATCTGGTCGGTGGGTGAAACCATTGCCTACCTGTCCACGCTGTTCGAACTGCAACCCGGCGATCTCATCTTCACGGGCACGCCCGAAGGCGTCGGCGCGGTGGTGCAGGGCGATCTGATGAAGGGCGGCGTCGACGGGCTCGGCGAGCTGAGCGTGCGCGTGGTTTGACGCGGTTTGGGGAGGAGACAACGACATGAAGCTCTACAGCTATTTCCGCAGCTCGGCGTCGTATCGGGTGCGCATCGCGCTGAATGTGAAGAATCTGCCGTACGAGTACGTGCCCGTGCATCTCGTGCGCGATGGCGGCGAGCAGTTGAAGCCGGAGTATCGCAAGATCAACCTGGACGGCATCGTGCCGACTCTGGTGGACGGCCACGAGGTGATGCCGCAGTCGCTTGCGATCATCGAGTATCTGGAGGAAACGCACCCCGAGCCGCCGCTATTGCCCAGAACGCCGGCCGATCGCGCATATGTACGGTCAGTCGCGTTGCAGGTGGCGTGCGAGATTCATCCGCTGAATAACCTGCGCGTGCTGAAGTATCTGAAACACACGCTGCGCGTCGACGACGACGCCAAGGACGCGTGGTACCGTCATTGGGTGGAAGCCGGCTTTGCGACGCTCGAGGCGCATCTTGCGGGCGACGAGCGCACCGGCAAGTTCTGTTTCGGCGACGCACCGACGCTCGCCGACGCGTGTCTGATTCCGCAAGTGTTCAACGCGCAGCGCTTCAAGGTGGATACGGCGAAGTTTCCGACAATTCAACGCATTTACGATCACGCGATGCAGACCGATGCGTTTGCCCGCGCCGCGCCGGGCGTGCAGCCGGACGCCGAATGAATCTGCGGCGGCGGCAGTGAAGACAAAAGGGCACTCCGCGGAGGGCCCTTTGTTTGTCGCCTTGCTTTCAGCGGTGGTGCGGCCTAAGGGACCGCCCGGTCGCGCCTCAGGCGCCCAGCAACGCGTCTGAAAACTCTTCCGCGCTGAACGGCTGCAGATCTTCGACCTTTTCGCCGACGCCGATGAAGTACACCGGAATCGGCCTTTGCCGCGCGATAGCCGCAAGAATGCCGCCTTTCGCCGTGCCGTCGAGCTTGGTCACGATCAGCCCCGTAAGCCCGAGCGCGTCGTCGAAAGCCTTGACCTGCGTGAGCGCGTTCTGCCCCGTATTGGCGTCGATCACGAGCAGCACTTCGTGCGGCGCGCCGTCCTGCGCCTTGCCGATCACGCGCTTCACTTTGCGCAGCTCTTCCATCAGATGCAGCTGCGTGGGCAGACGGCCGGCCGTGTCCGCCATCATCACGTCGATCTTGCGCGCCCGCGCGGCGCCGACCGCGTCGAAAATCACGGCGGCCGGGTCGCCGCTTTCCTGCGCAACCACCGTCACGTTGTTGCGCTGACCCCAGATCGCCAACTGCTCGCGCGCGGCCGCGCGGAACGTGTCGCCGGCGGCCAGCAGCACCGACTGGTTAAAGCTCTGCAGATGCTTGGCGAGCTTGCCGATGCTGGTCGTCTTGCCCGCGCCGTTGACGCCGGCGATCATGACGACGAGCGGCTTGGCGCGCCCGAGCATGAGCGACTTTTCCAGCGGTTTCAACAGATCGACCAGCAGCGCGCGCAGCGCCGCTTTGACCTGCTGCGGCTCGGTGAGACGCTCGGCGCGCACTTTCTCGCGCAAAGCCTCGAGCAGGAATTCGGTGGCGTCGACGCCCGCGTCGGACATGAGCAGCGCGGTTTCCAGCTCTTCGTACAAATCCTCGTCGATCTTCGTGCCGACAAAAATGCCGGTGAGGCTGGAACTGGTCTTCGACAAGCCCGTCTTCAGACGAGTCAGCCACGAGCGTTTCGCGCTCGCGTCCTGCACCGGCGGCGGCACGATTTCCACGGTCTCGAGCGACGACTCTTCGAAATCCGTCTCGGGCTCGGCTTCTGGCGCGAATTGTGGGGCGAGCGACGGCGCAGCCTGCGGCGCAACTTCGGCGGGCGGGGCGGCCGGCGTTTCTACCGCCGTGGACTCGTCGACGAACTCATCTGCAGCGGTTGGCGACTCGTCTGGCGCGTTTTCGGACTCTTTCGAACCCTTGAATCGTTTGAAAAAGCTGAACATGATCTGGCGTGGTGAGAGCGCGCGCCGATGCGCGCAACCGGCACAGCACCGGCGGGAGCGGCAGGCAGCGTGGCAATGCGGGATGCAAGGCGCTGGAAGCCGCACATTTTATCAGGCGCGCCGTCGCGCGTCGTATCGTCCGAACGGCCAGGCTGGACGCGCTGCGCCCCTGTGGTAACGTGGGCGCTCCGGTCCGCTTGTGCCCTCGCGTGCGCGAAGACGGCGGACGCTTTCATCAACGTAATCGAATCTGCATGCCTCGTTCCGCACCTTCACGCGCCCACGGCGCTTCGTCCAAAGGCGGCAAGCCGCACGCCATCCGGATTATCGGCGGCGACTGGAAACGCACGCCTCTGCCCGTGCTCGACCTCGACGGGCTGCGTCCCACGCCGGACCGTGTCCGCGAAACGCTGTTCAACTGGCTCGGCCAGCGTCTGGACGGCGAGCGCTGCCTGGACCTCTTTGCCGGCAGCGGCGCGCTGGGTTTTGAAGCGGCGTCGCGCGGCGCCGCGCGCGTGCTGATGGTCGAGCGCAATGCGCGGGCGGCCGCGCAGTTGCGGGCGAATCAGGAGCGGCTCGCCGCGCGCATGATCGAAATTGCTGAGGCCGACGGTCTGCGGCTTGCAGCGAGCCTGCCGCCCGGTTCGTTCGACGTGGTGTTCCTCGACCCGCCTTTCGGCGACGATCTGCTCGACAAGGCGCTCGCGCTCGCCGCCCCGCTCGTCAGCGAAGACGGCTTTCTCTATGTCGAAGCCGGCGCGGAACTGGAGCTGAGCAAGAACGAAGCGCTGACCGGATGGAAAATGGTGCGGCAAGGCAAAGCCGGCGCTGTCCACTTCCATTTGCTGCAACGCGAAAATGAGGAATAATGCGCCTTCCATAACAAGCGCCGGACGGTTTGACGTCACGCGCGCGGCCGGTGCCAAATGCGTCGCGTGGACGCTTTGACGTGCCCAACTGTCTGAAGAGAGGAGAAATCTCATGGTAGTCGCCGTGTACCCGGGCACGTTCGATCCACTGACGCGCGGTCACGAAGACCTCGTTCGGCGGGCGTCGAGCATTTTCGACACGCTGGTGGTCGGCGTGGCCGACAGCCGCAACAAGAAGCCGTTTTTCACGCTGAAAGAGCGTCTGGATATCGCTCACGAAGTGCTCGGCCATTACCCGAACGTGCAGGTCATGAGCTTCAAAGGGCTGTTGAAGGACTTCGTGCGCACTAACAACGCTCGGGTGATCGTGCGCGGCCTGCGTGCAGTGTCGGACTTCGAATATGAGTTCCAGATGGCCGGCATGAACCGCTATCTGCTGCCCGACGTCGAGACCATGTTCATGACGCCGTCCGATCAATACCAGTTCATCTCGGGCACGATCGTCCGCGAGATCGCGCAACTGGGCGGCGACGTGAGCAAGTTTGTGTTTCCGTCGGTCGAGAAATGGTTGAAGGAAAAGGTCGCCGCATTGGACCCGAATAACGGCGCTCCGGCGGGGCAGCCATAACCGGCGTAAACTGTCGGTTTGACGGAACGAAACCGGCTCTGGCCGGCATGAAGTGAGAGAAGCATGGCCTTGATGATTACCGACGAGTGCATCAATTGCGACGTGTGCGAGCCCGAGTGCCCGAACGACGCCATTTCGATGGGCCCGGAAATCTATGTAATCGACCCGAAAAAGTGCACCGAGTGCGTCGGTCATTTCGACGAACCGCAGTGCATTCAGGTGTGCCCGGTCGAGTGTATTCCGCGCGATCCGGAGCATCTCGAAACGCCGGAAGGGTTGATGGCGAAGTACCACGCGCTGCAGGCTGCAAAAAGCGCGTGAGCTTTCGTGCAACGGAACGGAAAACGGCGAGGCGCAGGCCTCGCCGTTTTTTATTGAGTTGCGCCGGTCCGCGGCTAGCTGACGTAGCTGCCGAAAATCTCGCGCAATGCGTCGAGCAGAATGTCGCATTCGGCGTCGGTGCCGACGGAGATGCGCAAATGCTGGTCGATTCTCGGTGCCTTGAAGTGGCGCACGAAAATCTCCTTCTCGCGAAGCCGCGCGACCAATGTCGCCGCGTCGTAGGCTGCATGGCGAGCAAACAGCAGGTTGGCCGCCGAGGGCACTACGTCGAAGCCGAGCGCGCTTAGCCCCGCCGCCAGCCGTTCGCGGCTCGCAATCACCTTGGTGCAGGTGTCGCGAAACCACGCGTCGTCCTCATAAGCTGCGCGGGCGGCGCCTTGCGCGAGGCGGTCGAGCGGATACGAATTGAAGCTGTCTTTCACGCGATTGAGCGCGTCGATCAACCCGGCATTGCCAAACGCGAAGCCGACACGCATGCCCGCGAGCGAGCGCGACTTGGACACCGTCTGCACGACGAGCAGATTCGGATAGCGGTCGATCAGGCCGATTGCCGATTCCGCACCGAAATCCACGTACGCTTCGTCGATCACCACCACCGAATCGGCGTTCCTGGCGACCAGCCGTTCAATGTCCGCGAGCGGCAACGGGCGACCGGTCGGCGCGTTCGGATTGGGAAACAGGATGCCGCCGTTGGGCACCGCGTAGTCGTCCACATTGATTGCGAAGGTGTCGTCGAGCGGAACTGTCCGATAGTCGACGTCGAAAAGCCGCGCGTAAGTCGGGTAGAAGCTGTACGTGATGTCAGGGAACAGCAAGGGCTTGTCGTGCTTCAGCAAAGCCTGGAAGGTGAGCGCGAGCACCTCGTCGGAGCCGTTGCCGACAAATATCTGATCGGCGCGGATGTTGTGATACGCGGCGACCGTCTGGCGAAGCTGGAGCGCGGTGGGGTCGGGGTAGCGCCGCAACGACTCGCCGGCGTCGCCGAGTTCCTGGCGGATCGCGTCGAGCACGCGCGGCGAAGGCGGGTACGGGTTCTCGTTGGTGTTCAGCTTCACCGGATGGGCGAGGGCCGGCTGTTCGCCCGGCACGTACGGCGTGAGACGGTGAACGATGTCACTCCAATATCGGCTCAAAGCTTTCTCCCAAGCAAGACGGTTCGGGGCCACGAGCGCGCGCCGCGCCGCGGCACCGCCCGGCAACACGGATTACGAATTGCGATGCAGTTGCATCATCGCGCGTTCAAGCTCGCCCTTGATGATCTGCGGCATGACGGCGAGCGCTCGCTCGATAGACGCGTCGATCACGTCCTGCTCTTCGCGGCGCGGGGGTTTCAACACGTAGTTGGCGACGTCCGGCTTCGCGCCCGCGCGCGCGCTTTCGGGAATCAGATCGCGCGGATGGCCGATGCCGATGCGCAGCCGCCAGTATTGCTGCGAGGACAAATGTGCGGTGATGTCCTTCAAACCATTATGGCCGCCGCTGCCGCCGCCGAGCTTGAGCTTCACGCTGCCGGGCGGCATGTCGAGTTCGTCGTGCGCGACGAGAATCTCGTCGGGAAGAATCTTGAAGAACTGCGCCAGCGCGACCACCGACTGACCCGAGCGGTTCATGTAAGTCTGCGGCTCGAGCAGGTGCACTTCCTCGCCGTGAAGCCGCGCCTTCGCGTAAAAGCCGTGAAAGCGCCGCTCGTCGCGCAGCGTGATGCCTGCCTCGCGCGCCAGTTGATCGACCAGCCAGAAGCCTGCGTTGTGGCGCGTCGCGGTGTATTCGGCGCCCGGATTGCCGAGCCCGACGATCAGCTTGATCATGATTGCGTGGGTCCATCAGGCCCGGAAGCCGAACGCGGCCGAGCCGAAAAAAACCGAAAAAAAACCCGCCGGGGCGAACCTCGGCGGGTCACGTCGACCGTCTCATTGAAACGGATCGAGAGGATTGCTTGCTCAGTGCGCGATGGGCGCTCAAGCAGCCGGCGTTTCGCCTTCAGCGGCAGCAGCGTCGCTTTCCGACACGGCGCCAGCCGGGATCGTTGCCGAAGCGACGACCGGGTTTTCAGCTTCCACGTGAGCAACCAGCGCCACGCCTGCCGGCAGCGGGATGTCCTTCGCGTGAACCGATTGACCGGCTTCGATCTTGGCCAGGTCGACTTCGATGAATTCCGGCAGTGCCGACGGCAGGCACTCGATTTCCAGTTCGTTGACGACGTGCGAGATCACCGCGCTCGACAGCTTCACTGCCGGGTTGGTTTCCTGGTTCATGAAGTGCAGCGGCACCTTGGTGTGCAGCTTCTTCTTCGCGTCGACGCGCTGGAAGTCCACGTGCAGCACGAGCTGACGGAACGGGTGGTATTGCACGTCGCGCAGCAGAACCTGTTGCGACTTGCCGCCGATTTCCAGATCGAGAATCGACGAGTGGAAAACTTCTTTCTTCAGCGCGTGCCACAGCGCGTTGTGGTCCAGTTCGACCAATTGCGTTTCAGCACCAGCGCCATATACGATGCCCGGGGTCTTGCCCGAGTTACGCAGGCGGC
>Ga0209674_100279_pt1 | contig 38524 bp, 38 predicted proteins | sample AraplaCvi_mMS_r2_FD_184279 | JGI IMG/M metagenome (GOLD analysis project Ga0209674, IMG submission 184279) | Arabidopsis root microbial communities from North Carolina, USA - plate scrape CL_Cvi_mMS_r2 (SPAdes) (version 2) | ecosystem: Host-associated > Plants > Roots > Endosphere | place: USA... | reverse complement strand
GCGGGATCGCTGCCGCCAAGCTGCAGCGCCACCGGGTGTTCCTGCTGGCTGTGCTCCAGCAAGCGCAACTGCTTGCCTCGCACCAATGCCGCACTGGTCACCATTTCGGTATACAGGCGGGCGTGCGGGGAAAGCAGGCGATGGAAATAGCGGCAGTGCCTGTCCGTCCAGTCCATCATGGGCGCTACGGACAGGTGCCAGTCGTTGGGGTTGATGCTGTGCATGGTGCCATTTTAGCCGGCGTGCGGCACGCACCGCGATCCGGAAGCGGCTATGGAGCTTCCGCCTTGGCAAGCCTCGCCTTCCTGGATGGGCACGTATCCATGGCGCGCTTGTAGCCTTCACGTGCGCGCGTTCGAGCCATGTAGGACCGCTCGACCTCGCCGAGGGTGACGCCCCCGCTTGTTTGCGCCAGCTCCAGCGCGTAGGTCACCGAAATGTCAGCGGCTGTGAACGTGTCACCGGCGAGATAAGGCGTACGTCCCAGTTGCCGCGTTACCAATGTCAGTCGGCTCTCGAAAACGCTCAGCGCTTGGTCGGCACTCCAGTTCTTTCGCTCGGACTCCGGCGCAAAATTGCGGGCGCCGACGACAAAGTAGATGGAGGCCGCAAGACCGGCTTCACCGAGGTGGAGGAATTGCTGGTATGCGGGAAAGCTGGAATCGTGCGGATGGGGCGCGAGCGGTGTCGGCCCGTAACGAGCCATCAGGTATTCCATGATCGCAATGGATTCGACCATCGTGACGTTGCCGTCCTGGATCGCGGGAATAAAACCGGCAGGGTTGCGACGGGATCTGCATTGGAGCGAGTCTGCGCCCGCTACTGAAAAGCGCAAAATCATGTGCTTCTGCGCAAGAACATATGCGTGGCGCGTTCGCCGGAAATCACTTTGTCGCACCGATAACCAAGCGCGTGCATATCGAGGCCTTGGAACAGGTGTTCGCCCCTGCCAAGCAGCACCGGCCCCAACGCAAGATGCATTTCGTCGATGCGCGATGCGCTCAACAGCTGCCGTATGGTTGCTACGCCGCCGCCAACACGCACATCCTTGCCGTTCGCCGCTGAGGTGGCCTGCTTTACGGCGGACTCGATGCCATCGGTGACGAAATGAAACACGGTGCCACCCTTCATTGCCAAAGGTTCGCGCGCGTGATGGGTCAGCACGAACACCGGCACGTGATACGGAGGTTCGTCGCCCCACCAACCCTTCCAGCTTTCATCCGGCCATGGTCCACGCACGGGACCGAACATGTTGCGGCCAATGATCCATGCGCCGATTCCGGCAAAACCTTGTTGGGCGATCTCGTCATCAATGCCGGTTTCGCCATCGTCGCCGCCCTGCATCGATCGCCACATGCGCGTATGGAAAAACCACTCCATCAGTTCCGGACCGCGCACACCCAGTGGATTCTCGAGACTTTGGTCCGGGCCGGCGGCATAGCCGTCCAGGGATACAGCGAAGCTTCTCACCACAAGCTTGGTCATAAACCCTCCGTCAAACGAACTAACGATACGGCCATACCTTCGTGGCCCGTGACGGACCTTGGATGTGTTCCGGTTACCTGTCAATCATATGTTCGCCCATCGCCGCATAAGGAGCATTTGATGAGCTATTTCATCAGTCGTTCCAGAAGAGCCAACATGCTGCCGGGTTTTCCCCACTCGATGGATGGCAATACCAATTGCTTGAATTGCCATCCTTGCTGGTCTTCAGAGACGACTGTCTTGTATTCGAATCGACTTATCCGCGCTCCCGGATCAAGTATCAGCTAGGGCAATGCATTGTTACCCCGGATGGTCTTCGTCACTTTGCCGCCCTCATCGAGAAACTCGATTTCAGGCGTTCCTTTAGACGGGACCTTCATCTGAATTCGTTCATTGCCGGCCGCGTCCATCAACGAGAGCAATGCTGCTCCGTCGGCGGTTCTTCCCACCCAGACACGGCGATAGCCGCCGCCGTTTTCCTTGCTGTCGGAAACAGCCATTCCCGCCATGCTGTCTTCCTTGTCATCAACGCCCAGGAGCTGCACTACCTGGTTCGCGTTGTAGCGATCAAACGACAAGCTTCCGCCCGAGTCCACGACATCTCCGTGCGCATCACGCCTTCCACCAAAGATCAGGCCACCATTTTCAGAGCCTTCGTCGTTGAAAAAAATCATGCCTGCCTGTGGCCGGTCAACCTTTGGCTGTTCTTTGCCCTTGACGATCACGCCAGGCAACTTCGCACTGTCCGAAATGACCATCCTCAGCGTGCCGTTCGGTTCGCGTACGTTGATACGGTGGACATCGATTTCATCAAACGACGGGACGTGGTTTTTTGAGAACCCCGCCAATACCGATACCGCGAACACCGCAGTGAGCACACCGGAATAAATAACCAGGAAGCGCTGACCGAACATAGGCTATCTCCATATAACAAAGGTGATCAAGCGAATTGCCCACCGGACGGGGGCAACGATCGTGCAACGTGACCAAACCTTACGCAATCGCCGCCGTGGATCCAATCCACCATCTGGCGCCACGGACAGCTGCCAACTGTTGTGGTCGATGCTGTGCATGGCTGCTACCCCTGTAAGGAGATGTATGCCTACGCATGCGGCTCAACGCATAGGCCATGTCCACTGCGCAAGACATTGGCTATCTTAGGGAGGCACAAGAATCCTCCGCCCGGGGAGTCGGACAGGCAGGGGCGGACAGCGGACCTATTTCGAGGATGCATCCATGACTGCGACCGGTGTCCCAGTTCAGCGCGCCTTGCCTGGCTCCAGAGGGAGCGCCATGCCGGTGCTCGCCATTGCCTTACTGTTTGGCATGGCCCACGTATTGACCAACGGACAGTACGGCTTTCACCGTGACGAGTGGCAATTTCTGAGCGATGCCCAGCATCTGGATTGGGGCTTCGTGCCTTATCCGCCCTTGACCGCTGCGCTGGAACGCCTGGGCCTGGAAGTGTTCGGCCTGTCGCTCGTAGGCCTGCGGCTGTTTTCGGTGCTCGCGCAGGTTCTGGTGATTCTCGCCAGTGGACTGATGGCCCGCGACCTGGGAGGTGGCCGGTTGGCGCAGGCGTTTGCGGCCATCGCGGTGGCACTGTCGCCACTGCCAATGTTCGAGGCGACGGAATTCCAGTACTCCTCGTTCGATCTGTTGTGGTGGGTGCTTATTGCCTGGTGTGTAATCCGGCTGTTGCGTGACGATGAGCCGCGTTGGTGGATAGCGATCGGCATACTCGCCGGCCTTGGGCTGCAAACCAAATATTCGATGGCGTTCGAACTCGCTGGCGTGCTGGCGGGGGTGCTGCTCACTGGCGCACGGCGATATGTCACGAGTGGCTGGTTCTGGACCGGCGGCGCGATCGCGCTGCTCCTGTTTGCCCCCAACCTCGTCTGGCTGATCAAACACGACTTCGTTTCTTACCACTTTTTGCAAAGTATCCATGCGCGCGACGTACATGAGGGACGCGCGGATGGTTTCCTGCGCGATCAATTCCTGTTGAATGCCAATCTGTTCGCCGCACCGGTGTGGCTCGCGGGTTTGTTCGCTTACTTCAACGACCGCCGCTATCGCATGCTCGCCTGGATGTATGTGGTACCGCTGCTGCTGTTCCTGCTTGCCCAAGGACGCTTCTACTACGTCTGCGGTGCTTACCCCATGCTTCTGGCCATGGGGTCGGTGGTGGGAGACCGGTGGTTGCGTGCCATGCGTCCCGCATGGCGGGTGGGAATCACTACCCTGATGGTTGCGGGAGTCTTCGCCATCGGCATCTATGCGGCGCTTCGCATCGTACCCATCGCATCGAGCGGTCCATTGCGAGACTACGCGCTTCGCAACAATGGAGACCTCCGCGAAGAAATCGGCTGGAACGAACTCGTCGCAAAAGTGGCCGCCATTCGTGACGCCTTGCCTGCAGAACAGCAAGCCGACCTCGCGATCGGCGTAGGGAACTATGGCGAGTATGGCGCCATCGCCCTGCTCGGACCGCGCTATCACCTGCCCATGCCGATCACCACCGTCAACTCCGGCTGGCTGCGCGGCTATCCGCAGAAGCCAGCCACGGCCGTTATTTTGCTGGGCAATTCGAAGGAGCGCGCCGATAAGTTGCTCATGGATTGCCGCCTCGCCGGCCACAACACCAACGCGCTGGGCGTAATCAATGAGGAAAGCCGGGATCATCCCGATATCTTTGTTTGCGGCGCGATGCGCAAGCCATTGAGCGAGCTTTGGAAGCACGGACCGGATTTCAGCTGAGCTGCCGCGCAAGCATTCCCGTGAAAGCCCATGGCCGTCCTGGGACAGGCACCTTGCGCGCGGTCCCGATGGCCGCATATGGAAACGCGTGCTAACACGAAAACCTCCTGGATCGCGTAATCTATAGGCCTGCCCCGTGGCAAGCACGGCACTCGCAAGGCACCGGCAATCGCCTCTCCCCGCGAGTAAAAAACCCCGCTGTTCGATGCAGCGTCCCCATTTCAGCAATCGAGAAGACAAGAACCATGGTGGCTTTGGCGACCGAGCAAGTAATCGACGTCCATCACTGGAACGGAAGCCTTTTCAGCTTCCGCACCACGCGCGATCCAGGCTTTCGTTTCGACAGCGGGCAGTTCGTGATGATCGGCCTGGAAGTGGAGGGCCGTCCGCTGATGCGCGCCTATTCGATCGCCAGCGCCAGTTGGGAAGAACACCTGGAGTTCTTTTCCATCAAGGTGGAAAACGGCCCGCTCACCTCACGGCTGCAGCACCTGAAACCGGGGGATCGCGTTACGGTGAGCCGCAAGCCGACCGGCACGCTGGTGCTTACGGATCTGAAGCCCGGCAAGCATCTTTACCTGCTTGGCACCGGCACGGGCCTTGCGCCCTTCATGAGCATCATCCGCGACCCGGAAAGCTACGAGCGCTTCGACAAGATCGTGCTGGCGCATGGCGTGCGCAACATCAGCGACCTCGCCTATTCGGATTACCTGCAGAACGAACTGCCGCAGCACGAGTACCTGGGTGAGCTGGTGCGCGAGAAATTGATCTATTACCCCACGGTGACGCGCGAGCCGTTCCGCAATCGTGGCCGTATCACTGACAACATCGTGGACGGCGCCATGGCCGCTGCGATCGGCTTGCCGCCGCTCAATCCCGAGACGGATCGCGTGATGCTGTGCGGCAGCCCGGCGATGCTGGACGATCTTTGCGCATTGCTGGATGCGCGTGGTTTTCAGGCATCGCCGCGTACGCGCGAGCCGGGGGATTATGTGATCGAGCGGGCGTTCGTCGAGAAATAACGGGAATCGTCAATCGGGAATACGGAATCGTAGGCCGGTCGCCGCGAGCGTTGATTCGCTTTACCGATTACCGATTTCCCATTCCCGATTCCCGTCTCAAGAATCGCGCACCCGTCCCTTTCCCTCGTTATCCCAATACCCGAACACCCGCCGCGCAATCAGCTTGTAAAGCCGCTTGCCGGTCGCGCGCCACAGGCGCGAATGCGGTGCGGGCGTATTCAACATCGCCTGTTGCCGTGCACTCAAGGCATGCGCGCAATAAGTACGCTTGTGCTTGAGCAGATGACGCAGATCCTCGCGCGCCAGCAGCCGGAACAGGCGGCCACGTTTTCCGCGCGTCCAGGCGATCTGGAAATCGACCAATGCCGGATGTCCATCCGCCCGCACCAGCCAGTTCGGCTCCTTGGCCAGATCGTTGTGCACGATGCCGCGCCGATGCAGTTGCGCCAGCAGCCGTAGCGCATCGCGATAGTAGGCGGCATCGCGCGGTTGCGCCTGTTGCATCGGCCGTCCGTCGATATAGCTGCGCAGCAGTTCGCGGCCATTCCACGCCAGCAAGGAAGGCACGCCGTCGATGCCTTCCAGCTTGGCCAGCGCACGTGCTTCGCGCGCCGCCGCACGATGGGCGAATGCGCGCGCCCACCAGCGCGCGGCGCGGATATCGCGGCGGATGCAGCGCACGCCGTTGCGCTCGACGATCTCGATGCGCCCCAGTTCGTCGGCCTTCAGCAGCGTGGTGTTATCTGGCACGGGTTCACCCAGGAAGTAACGCGTCCACCATAAAACGGCGACAGGCTATTGTGGCCGATCCACGCGCTTTAAGGACCCCGCATGCTTTTCATGGATATCGCGCTGTATACGCTGGCCATCGCCCTGATCGTCGGCGGCCTGATCGGCACCGTGCTGCCGACCTTGCCGGGCATTCCGATGATCTTCGGCGGCCTCTGGCTGGCGGCGGCGCTGGACGATTACCAGCACCTGGGTGTGAGCTGGCTGATCGTTCTGGGCATACTGGCCGCTTTCGGCGTGGCGATGGATTTTATTGCCGCCTCGCTGGGCGCCAAGCGCGTGGGGGCCAGTTCCATGGCGATCTGGGGCGCGTCGATCGGCACCTTCATCGGCATGTTCCTGGGTATTCCCGGCCTTATCCTCGGCCCGTTCGTTGGCGCCCTGGCCGGCGAGCTTATTTCCAGCAAAAGCGTGCTGCGTTCCGCGCACGTGGGTGTCGGTACCTGGCTCGGTTTGCTGTTCGGCACGCTGGTGAAGCTGGTGCTGTCAGTGGTGATGGTGGCGCTGGCCGCGGGCGTGTGGCTGCTCAATCTGTAACCAAGCTTCTGGGACATGGCAGAGATCGGGCCTTAGCGAATAAGCTCGCGCGACCAACCGAGCTCATAGGGATATCCATCATGAAGAAACGTCTCGCCCTCGCCGCGGCGATCGCCCTGGCTGCCACTGGATCGGCGTATGCGCAAGGCACGCAGGCACCGCCATGGGTCGAACGCAGCAACGATGACGCCAAGGCTCTGCTCGACGTCATCGCCGAGTTCAATCCCGAGAACGCCACGCAGATCGGCCTGACCGGCTACGACGACAAAGTCAGCGACCTGAAGCTCGATGCCGACGCACGGCAGCGCAAGGCGTTGATGGAGGCCAAGCGCAAACTCGAAAGCAAGCTGGCCGCGGAGAAAGATCCGAACGTGCGCCAGGATCTGCAGATCATGATCAAGTCGGCCGGGCTATCGATCGAAGGCATCGATCTCAACGACAAATACATGCTGCCCTATCAGGACATGGGCCAGCTCATTTTCAACGGCGAATTCGCACTGCTGCGCGACGAAGTGGATGCCAAGCGCCGGCCGAACGCGCTCAAGCGCCTGGAGTGCTACGTCGGCAAGGCGCCGGGCTGCACGCCGCTGACCAAGCAGGCGGAAGCGCAGACTGCAGCGCGCCTGGCCGACGCGCACTTGCTTGGTCCGTACAAGGGCAATGTCGATCAACAGCTATCCAACAGCCAGCGTTATGCGCAAGGCGTGCGGCAGTTGTTCGAGAAATACAAACTCGACGATGCCCAGGCCAAGGCCGCACTCGATGCGCTGGATGCGCAGCTCAAGGAATACGACGAGTGGGTACGCAAGACCATCGTGCCGCGCCAGCGCACCGATTTCCGCCTGCCCGAACCACTGTATGCCTATAACCTAAAAAGCACAGGCATCGACATCGCGCCGGAAGAGCTGATCAAGCAGGCGCAGATGGAATTCTCGGAAGTGCGCCAGGCCATGCAGATGATGGCGCCGGTCGTCGCCAAGGATGAAGGCATTTCCTCCAACGATTACCGCGACGTGCTCAAGGCGCTCAAAAAGCAGCAGCTTGGCAAGGATCAGGTGATGCCGTGGTACCACGAAGTGATCGGCAAGATCGAGGACACGATCCGCCGCGAACACATCGTGACCCTGCCCAAGCGCGAGATGCAGATCCATCTGGCTTCCGAAGCGGAAACGGCCGCCACGCCTGCGCCGCACATGGATCCGCCGCCACTCATCGACAATCACGGCGAGCGCGGCACCTTCGTGCTGACCATGGGCAATCCCTCCGCCAATGGCAGTTCGGATGCGTATGACGATTTCACGTACAAGGCCGCCGCCTGGTCGCTCACCGCGCACGAAGGCCGCCCTGGCCATGAGCTGCAATACTCGGCGATGGTCGAACGCGGCGTCTCCCTAGCGCGCAGCCTGTTCGCGTTCAACAGCGTGAACGTCGAAGGCTGGGCGCTGTATTCCGAAGGCGAAATGCTGCCGTACGAGCCGCCGGCCGGGCAGTTCGTCACCCTGCAGCTTCGCCTGATGCGCGCGGCACGCGCCTTCCTCGATCCGATGTTGAATCTCGGCCTGATCAGCAAGGAGCGCGCGCATGACGTATTACGCTACGACGTGGGCTTGTCCGAAGCGATGACGCGCCAGGAACTGGATCGCTACACCTTCAACAGCCCCGGTCAGGCGACGGCCTATTTCTACGGCTACATGCATCTGCAGCAACTGCGCCTGCAGACCGAGCTGGCGTTGGGTAGCAAGTTCAATCATCAGGCGTTCAACGACTTCATCATCGGCCAGGGCGTGCTGCCGCCGGATCAGATGGCGGAAGCGGTGCGTACGCAGTTTATTCCTGCGCAGAAGCAGTGATTTTGTAGCTCATGGCGTAAGCGGGGGCCTGGCGACTTTGCTTTGAACGGAGGCGCTGGGCCCCGGCTTTCGCCGGGGCGACGGCAATAAGGCAACACGGTTCAGTTATCGCAACGTGCACAGATAACTCAGCGTTCGATGATGAACGCCCCGAACGCCACGCCCAGATTCCATCCCCGCCCTTTGCCGGTCAACGCCAGCGACACGTTGCCCTTGGTCACCACTTGGCTATTCGCACTGGCCTGCGCGCCGGCATGCGCCTCGGCGCCGCCGTAGTGGCCCAGCACTTCGTGGATGTCGTAAACGCCGGTGAAGTTGCCGCGCCCGTCGTCGATCTCGGTTTTGCCGAAGGTCAGGCCGCCGCCTTCGGCGCGCAGGTGCACTTGCATGCTTTGCCCGTTGTCGCAGGTGACGGTGCCGCTGCCCTCGGCCCGCTTGTAGAACGCCGACCAGCCCGACAAGCGAAATTGCATCTTGCAGTGAATGTCTTCGGCAGCCCGAACTGGCGTCGACAACGCCAACCAGGCCAAACCCAGCGCCAAAAACCTCGCTCCTTTGACGAAATGGTTGATCTTCATCAGTAACCTCCCGCGTTGGACACGGAGATTGTGTCAAACATCACACTATGTGATGCGTGAAGAGCGTCGTCACGCGAACTCCACGGTTCACCAAGCTCCCTTTCTGGAAGATAACTATCACGGATATCGCCTCCCCGATATCCGTTAATCCTGCAGCCCCGCACCCCCGCGGGGTTCTTTTTTTTGGGGCGCTTCCATAGAAAAAACTCCCCCGCCTGCTGGAGGCGAGGGAGCTCGATAGCGCTTGGGTCAATACCTCAAGGTCACGCTGCTGGACGTGGTGGAAACGTTGTAGCTGCACTGCGGCGAGGTCGAACCGACCGGATAGTCCGCGCCCCACGGCGTGCTCGAAATCTTGGTGAATGCCGTGTTGTAAACGGCAATGCTCGAATACGTCAACGGTGAACTGGCCGGTAGCTGATTGCAACTACTGACGCCGTACACCTCCAGCACGCCGCCGAACACCCACCGCAAGTTACCGTACGGGCTGGTGGTCAGGGTGGTGCTGGTGTTCTTGGTCACGTCCTTGGAGGTGATCTTCCAGGTGCTGCAGCTATTGGCCGCCTGGCATTGCGTGGTGCCCAGAATGGTGTCGCCCACGCTCACGTTGATCGGGCCGCTGTAGTACGTGGTGCCGCTGACGCAGCAGTTCCAGCTCGACAGCGTCCATACCGTGCCGCTGAAAGCGCCATAGCCGAGCACCGGCTGCAGGATGCTCTGTACGTTCGGCAATTGTTCCAGTCCAGGAAAGAAATAGTCGGTCTGTCCGGACTGGTTGGTCGGCGTGCTCGGCACTTTCCAGGTTGCGACAATCTTGCCGATGTTCACCGAGCTCGAGTAATTGGCGTCTTCCACCCACCCATTGATGGTGGGTTGGCGCGCCTGGATGGGCGGCAAGGAGAAACTGCCGTTTGGTTCCACGCGCGAGCCATCGAAGCGATAGTGTGCTTGCGTGCAGAGCGCCGGTTTGCGCACCAGGCCATTGGCGGCTTCGATGCTGCCGTCGGCTTGCAGGGTTTCGCCTTCCTCCACGCGCTGCACGCACGACGGCGAGAAAAAGCCGTTCGGCGTCACCACGTAATCGGTCGGCACGCCTTGCGGGCGCACACTCGCTTCGAATTCGCCGACAGCTTTGGGGGTAAATGTTTGCCCGGCATTGTCCGCCGCAAGCGCCGCACCCCATGCACCGAACACGGCCATGACGACCAGTGCGCACGTACTTCTCCAGGTTATCCGCTGTGTAGATGGTTTCATGATTCGCGTACTCCCTCTTCAACGTGAGTGAACGCGCTCCTTCGCATACGAAGGGTTTTTCACCGCTCGAGGTGAAGCACGAAACAAAAAAATTCCCCGATGGGGCAAGTCCCCGTCACGATCCTTGTCGTTCGCCCCGGTAGGCGGGGCCGAGGCACTGTCGGCGCCGGGCCGTGCACCGCCGGTGAAAAAGGCGCTGTTTTTTCACGCAATTTGGACGGCTATTGCACAAACCGGAAAAGCAGGCATACGCTGGAGCCGCATCGCCGCGATCCCCCCGTGTCCCCACACGGCGTGGTGGTGCCTACAACTCACATCGTTCTGTCAGGAGGTCGTCCTATGTCGTCCGCAGGCCTGGCTGTCGTTCGTCGTGCGCATCATCCGAATCTGGACATGATGCGCGTCGCTGCACTCAGTGCAGCCATCACCCTCAACCTTGCCGCATTGGTCTTCGCACTGCGTCCGTTGGCGCCGCAGTTTGCCGAAGTCGTTCAAGCCACAAAAACCACCACCATGCGGATCTTCCAGGATCCGCCACCACCGCCTCCGCCACCGGTCATCGACGTGCAGCCGCTACACAAAACGGTACCGGTCACGGTGCCGGTGCACGTGCCGGTGCTGCCGAAGATGTCGCCGCCGATCACCACCGCACCGCTTTCGACAGAACCGACGGACAACCCGCAACCAAGTCCGCCGCCGCAAACCGTGACACCACCGCCAAGCATTGCACCGGGCGTGGTATCGCTCGCCTATCGTTCCTCGCCACTGCACTTTCCGACCCAGGCATTGCGCATGCGCATGCAAGGCACGGTGTTGCTGCGCGTACTGGTGGATGAAAGCGGCAAGCCGATCGACGTGGTCGTCGAGCACAGCAGCGGCTATTCCGTGCTGGATAGAAGCGCGCGCGAGCAGGTGTTGTCGAGCTGGCTATTTCAGCCCGCGATCATGGACGGCCGCGCGGTGAAAGCGTGGGCGCAGGTGCCGGTCGACTTCGTGCTGCAGGATATGTAACGGAACAGGGATCAAGCAGGGAATGGGGAGTCGTGGATCTCCATCCACGCCATGCCTCGTTCCCTGCTTTTTCTCAGCGCGATACCGCGGCGGCGGTCGGCTTGCGCGCAAGATGGACGATCGTCCACACCAGGCCGAACAGCAACAACGCCGGCAACAACACGGGCAGCAGCGATAGCGCGATCACCGGCAATACCAGCAGCATCACCAGCCCGCCGATGAAGAATCCGAGCGCGCCCGCAAGCAGGCTGAAGACGCCGCCGATCAGGCCAAAGGCCACCTTGAAGACAAGGCCGATCAACGAGCCGACCAGCCACAGTGCGCCCACCGCCACAACGATTGCCATCAGTTCGATCATGTCCGTTCCTCCGACGTCGGTGCACGGTTGGATGCGCCCGTGTACTTCATGGTTTAAAGCGCTGCATGCAGTCAGACAAAGGATTAAGAATTTGTCTGCAAACGCCTCAAATGCCGTACTGCCTGACCAAGATCGGGGTTAAGCATAGGCCGATGCGCGCTGTTCTTCATGCCTCGAAAGTCATAGTTTCCGGCTATCGCCTTACGACCATTTAACGGTGCGCATGGTCCACTGCGGGCCATCTCCGGTCTGCTTACGAGCCTTATGCGTACATACCGACACAGTCTCAAGAGCCTGCGTGATATCGCGCTCGCTTATTCGCTGGAAAAAAATCCGGATCTCGCCTCGCTTTCGCGTGAGCTTGGCGCCATCGTCCATCGCGACGCGCAGGCGATTGCGGACGGTCTGCATGATTTGCGTGCGCGCAATCGTGGTTTTGAACGTTGGATGCTGGCGCGGCGCGGGCACCCGGGCGTCAGCGTATTGGTGATGGCATGGCCGCCTGGCTATAGCTCGCCGTCGCATGATCATGCGGGTTTGTGGGGTATCGAGCTGAGCTTGTATGGCGCGCTCGAAGTGGAATCCTGGTCGCGTGCAACCACGGCCGATCCGTGGCAATTGCGGGGACGCGATTGGCTGGGCCCCGGCGACGCAACGTGGTTCGATAGCGATCCGCCCTACATGCATCGCTGCCGTAATCTTTCGCGACAAGAGACCGCGCTGACGCTGCACGTCTATGGCGGCGACCTTCAGGATTACGCCACCTACGAACAGGTCGCATCCGAACCGCATTGGCTGAGCTTGCCGCAACGCGCACGGATTGCCGGACCGCTTCGCGTCTGATATCAACACAAGCCCTGCTTTACCCCTTCATCAAGGAGTGACATGTTTCGACGCGTCGCCATTATTGGCGGCGGCGCCGCGGGAGCCACGCTGCTCAGCGAATTGCTGGAGCGTCCCGTTGCGCAGCCGTTGCATCTGGATTGGTACACCGGCGGCGGCACGCTTGGTCGTGGCATTGCCTACGGCACGCGTTCGGAGCGTCATCTGTTGAACGTACGCGCGGCGTCCATGGGCATGGTCGCCAGCCGCCCCGGCGGCTTTCTGGAATACATGCAAAAGCGCGATCCCAACATTTCCGGCGCGGATTTTCTGCCGCGTTGCTGGTACGGCGATTACCTCGAAGCCGAAACGGCGAACGCGCTCGCGCGCGCCAAGAGCCAGGGTCATGACGTGCGCGTCGTGCCGTACCAGGTCGACGCGATGGTGCCAGAGAACGACGGCGTCACCATCTTCCAGGGCGAAACCACCACGCGCGTGGAAGCGGCCGTGCTCGCGCTCGGCACGCTGCCGCCGTGTCCGCTTCCGCACGTGGACGATGCAGCCCTGGCCAGCGGCCGCTATGTCACGCAGCCATGGTCGTTGCTGGCGGACGTCAAGCCGGATCAGCAGGCGCATCACGTCGCGATCATCGGGCTTGGATTGACCGCGGTGGACGTGATCGTCGAATTGGCTGCGCTATGGCCCAACGCGCGTTTTACCGCGCTGTCCCGTCACGGCCTGCTGCCGGAGGTGCACCCGGACAACGCCTCGCTGCCGTACGAGGACAGCGACGAATTGGTCGAGAGCATGCGCGACGCGCCCGACATCCGTACCTGGATGCATCTATTGCGCGATGCCATCGCCAATGCCGATGACTGGCGCCAGGTGGTCGACAGCCTGCGCCCGCATACACAAAGCCTGTGGGGGCTGCTGCCGCGCGCGGAACGCGCACGTTTCCTGCGCCATATGCGCTGGGCGTGGGAACGGTCGCGCCATCGCCTGCCGCCGCAAGTCGCGCAGGCCATTGGCAAACTGGAAGAAGAAGGACGCCTGCAGCGGCTGAGTGGACGCCTGCATGGCGTCACGCTGGGTGAGCGCGGTTTGCAACTCGCGTTTGTGCCGCGCGGCCGGCAACAGGCAAGCACGCTCGACGCGGATCTGGTCGTGCAAAGCGTCGGCCTCGACAACGACGTGCGCCGCACGCAGCATCCGCTGCTGCAGCAACTGGTCACCAACGGCCATATCCGTCCGGATCCATTCGGCCTGGGGATTGACGCCACACCCGACGGCCGCCTGCTACACGACGGCAGCGCGTGGCCACGCTTGTTCGCCATCGGTTCCATGCTGCGCGGCACCTTGTGGGAATCCACCGCCATGCCGGAAATCCGGCAGCAGGCGCGGCAGATGGCCGATCATCTGCTCGAAAGGGAATAATTCGCAGTCAGGTTGCCGCGGGCACGGTCCGGCGGCAGCCAGCATGTTCGCGACGATAGCCTTGGGTTACGCTGCGCCAACCCAAGCCATGCGCGCGCAGGAATGGTCTACCCGCATTCCATGACTCTTCCGCACCTTCTGCCCCTGCTCGCCTTCCTGCTGCACCTGGCCGGCATCCTGGCCGCGATGCATGCGCTGATGAACACGCGCACGCCGCAAGGTGCGTTCGCCTGGGCGCTGGGGCTGTCGCTGCTGCCTTACGTCACCCTGGTGCCTTACCTGTATCTCGGGCGCAGCCACTTCCAGGGCTATGTCACCTTGCATCGCGCGCATCGCAAGCGGCTCTCGCAGGCATCGGAACGGGGCGAGCATGTCAGCATCCCGGAATCATGCGTGCGCTACAGCGAAATGGCGCAAATGGTGCACGGTACGTTTCATTCCGGCCAGCAATTGAAACTGCTGATCGATGGCGACATGGCCTTCGAGGCGATGTTCCAGGCGATCGCCCACGCCGAGCGCTGCATCCTGATGCAGTTCTTCATCTTCCACGACGACGCGCTCGGCCAGCGCATGCAGCGCGCATTGCTCGAGCGCGCGGCCGCCGGCGTGCGCATCTTCGTGTTGTTCGACGGCATCGGCAGCCATGCCCTGCCCGGCCGTTACGTGGAGACGCTGCAGCAAGGCGGGGTCGCCATTTATCCGTTCGCCACGCGGCGGCGGCCCAATCGGTTTCAGCTCAATTTCCGCAACCATCGGAAGATCCTGGTGATCGACGGCTGCGTGGGTTTTCTCGGCGGTCTCAACGTGGGCGATGAATACCTCGGCCTGAAACCGCCGCTCGCGCCCTGGCGTGACACGCATATGCAGCTGGCCGGCCCGGCCGTGACCGATCTACAGCGCAGCTTCGCGGTGGATTGGCATTGGGTCACCGGCGAACTGCCGCCAATGTTGCCGCCCGCCCCCGCGCAAGGCGAAGCGCTTACGCTGATTGCCGCTACCGGCCCGGCCGATCCGCAGGAAACCTGCTCGCTGTTTTTCACGGTTGCGATCAACGCGGCGCGCAAGCGCTTATGGCTGACCACGCCCTATTTCGTGCCCGACCAGGCCGTGCTGTCGGCGCTGCGCCTGGCGGTGATGCGCGGGGTGGATGTGCGCGTGATGCTGCCCTCGCGCCCCGATCATTTCACGGTATTTCTCGCGTCCACCTTGCACGTACACGATGCGCTCGGCGCGGGCATCCGCATCTATCGCTACCAGCCTGGCTTCATGCATCAAAAGGTGATTCTGATCGACGACGACACAGCGTGCGTCAGCAGCATGAATCTGGACAATCGCTCATTCCGATTGAATTTCGAGATCGGCGCGCTCAACGTGGACCAGGCCTTCGCGGCCGACGTCGAACGCATGCTGGTGGAGGACTTCGGCAACGCGGTGGAAATCACGCGCGAGGAATATCGCCGCTCGCCTTATCTGCGGCGGCTGGCGATGCACGTGGCGCGGCTGTTCGATCCGGTGCTTTAGCGATGCTCTCTGATCTATTCGGGTACATGGAATAGATCCAACGGGATCAATCCCCGCGCAGGGCGCTACGCCAATCGCCACCGCGCAGCAGCCAGCCCAAGCCTGCGCCGACCAGCGCGCCGATCAATTCCCAAAACACGCGCAGGCCGATGTTGTCCGGATCATGCACCTCGGCCAGCTTCGCCTTCAAAAACTGCAGCGAATCCATGCGTGTGTAGTTGAAATAGACCAGATCCCACATGTCGCCGCTGGCGGTGAGCAGCAGGGAAACCAGGAAGGCGATGGTCATCATGCGCAACGGCGTCCAGCCCTGACGATGGCCGATCGCATACACGACCAGGTACAGCAGCACGGCCGCGGCGGCACTGATTCCACCCGCTTCCAGACCGCCCACCAGTCCGTATTCCATCCACGATTGGTCGTAGTGCATCAGCGCCCCCGAAGTGATCGCTTGCATTATGCCGCCGATCCGCGGTGGAATCTTGCGATGAACACCCAGGCCGCGCTTGTCCTGATCGACGTCCAACCGGATTTCATGCCGGGCGGCACGCTTGCCTGTCATGAAGGAGACGCCATCGTCCCCGGTATCGACCAGTTACTGCGTCGCCGCCTGTTCCGGCAGACGGTCGCCACGCAGGACTGGCATCCGCGCGGACACGTTTCTTTTGCCAGCATGCATGCGGGCAAGGCGCCATTTGAGCAGATCCCGCTATATGGCCGTCCACAAACGCTTTGGCCGGATCACTGCGTGCAGGGCACAGCGGGCGCCGCATTGCATCCGGGCATCGACTGGTCGCCGGTGGATGTGATTCTGCGCAAAGGCGCGCATCCCGATGTGGATTCCTATAGCGCCTTCCAGGAAAACCACGGCCCCGACGGCGCCCGCCCCAGCACCGGGCTGGCCGGCTGGCTGCGCGAGCGCGGCGTGACCGAGATCTACGCCGCCGGCCTGGCGCGCGACGTGTGCGTGCTGTGGACCGTGCAGGATGCCTTGGCGCTGGGTTTCCGCGCGAACGTGGTTTGGGATCTCACGCGGCCAGTAACGCCGCAGAGCGAGGTCTCCACGCGGACGACACTGGAAGGGCTGGGCGTCAGAATCGTTTCGTCCGCGGAGCTCCAGTAGGTTGGGCTGAGGCGCAGCCGAACCTACAGGGAGTGCATGGCAAGTTCAGGCTTCGTCTTCGCCAGCCACATTCACATGCACGTCCTCATCCGCACCGATCCACACATCGATGCTGATCGGCCGGCAACAGACCTGGCAATCCTCGATGTAACGCTGGTCGCCGGCGGAGGCATCGACCAGGATCTCGATGCGCTCGCCGCAATAGGGACACTGGATGACGCGCGGCGTGATCATGCGTACACCGCCGCGCGTTCGGCCAGTTGCGCGATGGCCGCGGGAATGGCGGAAGGTTCGTCGACGGTGAGCATGCGCGGTGCGTCCGCCTCGCCCAGGCTGTTTTCCAGCTCGTGCTCCCACGTTACGTGATAGGGCATGTGCACGCCCCACCCGCCCAGGCGGATCACCGGCTCGATATCCGAACGCAGCGAGTTGCCCACCATCGCGAATTGCGCCGGCTCAAGCGAAAATTCGCTGAGTACGCGGCGATAGGTCGGCGCGTCTTTTTCCGACACGATTTCGATGCGGTGGAACAGGTCCGCCATGCCCGATTGCGCCACTTTCTTTTCCTGATGAAACAGGTCGCCCTTGGTGATCAGCACCACGGCGTGATGCTGCGCCACCGCAGCGACCGCGTCGCGCACGCCCGGCAGCAGCTCCACCGGATGCTGCAGCACGGTCTTGCCGATCTCCACCAGTTGATGGATATCCGCCGCCGAAATGCGGCCTTCGGTAATGGCGATGGCGGTTTCCACCATCGACAGCGTCATGCCTTTCGCGCCGTAGCCGAACAACTTCAGGTTGCGCCGCTCGGTGGCCAGCATGCCGGCCTGTACCTGGGTATCGCCCACATCCACGTAGCGGCCAATGATCGCCACGAAGCGCGCGCTGGCCTCACGGTAATAGCCCTCGCTGTGCCAGAGCGTGTCGTCGCCGTCAAAGCCGATGAGCTTGAGCATGAGCCTTGCCTTCAGGTGGGGCCGGCAAGCTTACCGCGCCCGCCAACGGCGCGCATGGCCGCCGCCGGCATGCGCGGCGCGGACGCTACAATTCGATCACGGCATAGGCGGCGGGGAGTTTCAGCATGAACCACAAACGGTTTGAGTCCTTCTGGCAGCGACCACGCGTCGTGCAGATCGGAGGCCGGCCGTTCATTTCCCAAGGCCTCAAGGACCGCTTCTGGGATGACTTTTACCATCGCGCCCTGATCATGAGCTGGCCCGCGTTCTTCGGCGTGGCCATCAGCGTGTTCCTGATGTTCAACGCCGTGTTCGCCATGCTCTACCAGGTCGATCCGAACGGCATCGCCAACCAGTATCCGAAGGGCCTGTCCGGCGCGTTTTTCTTCAGCGTGGAAACGCTCGCCACGGTGGGCTACGGCGATATGCATCCGCAGTCGGTCTACACGCATGTGGTCGCCACGGCGGAGATCATCCTGGGCATGGGCAATATCGCCGTGTTCACCGGCCTGATCTTCGCCCGTTTCTCGCGCCCCCGCGCCAAGATCCTGTTCGGCCAACATCCGATCGTGCGCATGATCGACGGCAAGCGCACGCTGATGATGCGTGCCGCCAACATGCGGCAGAACCTGATCGCGCAGGCTTCCGCGCAATTGCATCTGCTGCGCATGCATGCGTCGCCGGAAGGTTTCCAGATTCGCCGCATCGAAGACCTGAAACTGGTTCGCAACGAGCATCCTATCTTCGTGCTCAGCTGGAACGTGATGCATGTGATCGATGAGGAAAGTCCGCTCTACGGCGCGTCACCCGAAAGCCTGGAAGCCAGCGAAGCGGCACTGCTGCTTACCATCGAAGGTATCGACGAAACCACTTCGCAATCGATGCTGGCGCGCCATCAGTGGGGCATCCAGGAAGTGCGCTGGAATCACCGGTATGTCGATCTGGTGCAGAGGGATAGCAACGGTGTCAGCGTGATTGATTACACCGTCTTCCATGACGTGTTGCCGCTGGATGAGGGGCAGCAACTTACGCAATGACTCCCTCCCCTGCTGCACGCAAGGAAGGGAGCAGATTCACGCCCCGACGCGCTGCCTTTCCGCATCGATATCCTTCACCGGCCGCACCTCGATGCACCCGGTCGCCGCCCACGGAAACGACTGCGCAATGCGCACCGCCTCATCGATGTCCGCCGCCTCGATCAGGTTGAATCCACCCAGGTATTCGCGCGCTTCCGCAAAGGGGCCATCCACCACCGTGGCGCGGTTGTTGCGCACGCGCACCGTCTTGGTCCGCGCCGGGGGTTCCAGTTGCATCGAATCGAGCAGATGGCCTTCGGCGCGCAGCTCGTCGGCGTGCTTGAAACAGCCGTTCATCATCGTGTCGAACTGGCCCGGGGGCAGGGCGTCCAGCAGGGTGTCGTCGTTGTAGATCATCACCAGGAATTTCATGGCATTCTCACGCAGCGTAGGGGGCAGCCGGCGCAGGGTAGGCCAAGCCGGGAACGGGGTCCAGGGCCATTTTTCAGGGTCCCAAACTCATTGTTCGAGACGAGGCCAGTGAGCCTGTCATATAGTTCGCCCCATCAAATCGTTGAATTCGAGGCGGAGCCCTTCCGCTTCCGGCCACCCGAGTAACCTGAATGGGAAGTTTTAGCAACGCCTGGCTTGCGCTGGGTTTGATCGGCCAGACGGTGTTTTCCGGTCGTTTTCTGCTGCAGTGGCTCTACAGCGAGTACAAGCGGCGCAGCGTGATTCCGATGGCGTTCTGGCATGCCAGCATCATCGGCGCCCTGCTGTTGCTGTGCTACGCCTGCTACAAGAAAGATCCGGTCTTTATCGTCGGCCAGGCCAGCGGCCTGCTGATCTACGTGCGCAACCTGCAGATGCGCAAGCGCGACCGGAAAGAACCGGCCGCCGAGTCGGAGCTGGCGTCATGAGCACAAGCCGGAACCCTTCCAGGAGCGTGCCATGACGCTGGACAACCAAACGCTGTGGATCGGCGCCGGGCTGATGGGCCAGGTGCTGTTCGGCGTGCGCTTCCTGGTGCAATGGCTGTATAGCGAAGCGCGCGGCCAGAGCCTGATCCCGCCGGTTTTCTGGTACCTGAGCGTGGCCGGTGGCGTGATCTTGCTGAGCTACGCGATCCACCAGCGCGAAGCGGTGTTCATCATCGGCGAAGCGGTGACGCTGGCCATTTTCCTGCGCAACCTGATCATGTTGCGCAAGCAGCCCGAAGCGGACTGATTCCCGGCCTCGGCCATGCGCAACTATCCGGCCTTGCTCGGGCTTGCCGCGATAGCCTTGCTGATCGCACGTTCATGCCTCGCCGGCACGTTCGACACCGCGCCGGAACAGGCCGTGCTCGCTCGCCTGCTGCCGCAGCAGGCGCATCAATTCGAACTTGGCGCGCTCGCGGCTAGCCCCGGCCGCGAGCGCTTTCGTATCGCCCAGGCGAATGGCCATATCCGCGTGGAAGGCAGCACGCCTAGCGCCTTGCTGTTCGGCGTGAACTGGTACCTGAAATACGTGGCGCACGTGCAGATATCGCCCAACGGCGATCGCATCGGCAGCGCGCCGTTCCCTTTGCCCACGACGGTGATCGAACAGGAAACGCCGTACGCCTATCGCTATGCGCTGAACGAAAACGTCGACGGTTACACCACGGCGTACTGGGATTGGCCGCGCTGGCAACGCGAGATCGACGTACTGGCGCTGTCCGGCATCAATGCGGTGCTGATCGAACGCGGCATGGACAGCGTCCTCTACCGGACGTTCCGCGACGTCGGCTATACCGATGACGAGATACGTCATTGGATCACCCAGCCTGCGCACCAGAACTGGCAGCTGATGGGCAACCTGTGCTGCTTCAACGGACCGGTCAGCACGGCATTGATGCGCAAGCGCGCACGGTCCGCGCAACAGATCGTCGCGCGGCTGCGCGAACTCGGCATCACGCCGGTACTGCCCGGTTTCTATGGCATCGTACCTGCGGATTTCCAGCGCAGATTTCCCGCCGCGCACGTGGTTCCGCAGGGCGAATGGGCCGGCTTTACGCGGCCGGGCTGGCTCGATCCGCGCGATCCGATGTTCGCCAAACTCGCTGCATCGTTCTATCGCCATCAACACGAGCTGTTCGGCGACAGCAGCGTCTACGACATGGAAGTATTCCAGGAAGGTGGCGACGCGGGCGATGTGCGGGTGCCGGAAGCCGCACGAGCAGTGCAGAACGCCCTGCTCGCCGCACATCCTGGCGCGCGCTGGATGATGCTCGCCTGGCAAGGCAATCCACGCCAGGATCTGCTCAGCGGTGTCGACCGCAAGCATCTGCTGATCATCGACATCGACCACGATCGCGTGCCACGCGATAACCGGCAGAAAGATTTTCAAGACGCACCGTTCCTGTTTGGTGGCATCTGGGAATTCGGCGGGCGTACCACGCTGGGCGCCAACACCCGCAACATCACCGAACGTCTGCAACGCCTCGGCCGCGGCAACGACAACATGATCGGCACGGCCGTGTTCACCGAGGGCATGGACACCAATCCGTTCGCCTTCGATCTGTTCACCGAGATGGCCTGGCGCAGCAAGCCGGTCGATCTCGACGCATGGACCGCCGATTACGTGCAACGCCGCTATGGCGCCCGCGATCCGCATGCACTGGAGGCATGGAACGTAGTGCTGCATACCGCCTATGACATTCGCATCGACCAGGTCGCGTTCAACAGCGAGCGCGATGCCGCGCAGGAATCCTTGTTCAACGCGCAACCCAGCCTTGGCGCGAATCGCGCATCGAACTGGTCGCCCGAAGCGATGCGCTACAGCGCCGAAGCGTTCAAGCGTGCGCTGCCCGAGATGTTGCAAGTCGCCCCTGCCCTGCGCAGCAGCGAAACCTATCGCTACGACTTGGTAGACATCGCGCGCCAGACGCTGGCCAACGAAAGCCGCCTGCTGTTGCCGCAGATCAAAGACGCGTACGACGCCAAGGACCGCGTGCGCTTCGAAACGCTTACCCAGCGCTGGCTGGAACTGATGGAACTGCAAGATCGACTGCTCGCCACGAATCGCTTCTTCCTGGTCGGCCGCTGGCTTTCGTGGGTACGCCCCTGGGCCACGACGCCTGACGAATACGCGCGGCTCGACTACGACGCTCGCGCACTGCTCACCACCTGGGGCGATCGCAAAGCCAGCGAAGGCGCCAGCCTGCACGACTATGGCAACAAGGACTGGGCCGGGCTTACGCGTGATTATTATCGGCTGCGTTGGCAGGCGTATTTTTCGAGTCTTGACGTGGCACTACGCACCGGTACGCCGCCCAAGTCGATCGGCTGGTTTGCCATGGGCGATGCATGGAATCGCGGTACGCAGCGCTACAGCGATCGGGAGGTTGGGGATGCTTATGAGATTGCATCGCAAATTGCCAAACGCTTGAAGTTGTGAGCTGCAGGAAGCCAAAAGCTTACCTCACCGTCATTCCGGCGAAGGCCGGAATCCATGCTCCGTGCCTACGATGAATTCCGGCCTTCGCCGGAATGACGGTGGGGCCTGATCGAGTCGCCCGTCGACCGCCCACCCTCGCCATCCGACCGCTTACGTCATCGCCACGGCCTTGGTCACAAAACGCGTGCCCCGCCACCGCAAGCCCTTCAGGCTCAACGCACTCCTCATACCTCCAAAGGATGCGTCATGACCGCCGTCCGCAGCTTCCGCACGTTACTCCTCGCCATCGCAGGGCTGATTTTCCTGCCCCTCGCCCTACCCGTTCACGCCCAGGATTCGATGCCCACAGCGGCAGACGAAACGCAGCGTACCGAAGCCGGCGTCATGGCTGTCGACAATCACTGGAGCCTGGCCGAGATGACCGGCGATACCGCATGGCTCGACCAGATGCTGCTGCCCGAATACCGCTCGGTCGGCCATGACGGCAAAGTGCATTCCAAGGCCGCGATCGTCGCCGGCGCAGCCAAGCGCAAGGGAACCAGCCTCGACCAGGCCGAACAGAAATTTGCCGCCTATCGCAAGGAGCATCCCTACGGTAGCGCGGTGGTCGTGCATGGCGATACGGCCGTCATCAGCTTCTACGATCCAACGCTGGGTCCGCAGAACGGCGTGAAGTCGTCCGACGTGTTCCTTTACGTCGACGGCCATTGGCACGCCCTCTACTCGCAACACACCGACGTGCATGCGTAACGAGCTGGCGGGGCCTTATGCCACCGACCACTCCGCCGCTTTGCGCGCATGAATTGCAGTGGTGTCGAACAGCGGCACGAAGGCATCTTGCATTCCCACCAGCATGCTGATTTCGGTGCAGCCGAGGATGATCGCCTCGGCGCCTTGCGCAACGAGCTTGGCCATGATGCGGCGGTATTCATCGCGTGAGGCGTCGACGATCTTCCCCAGGCACAGTTCTTCGTAGACCACGCGATGCACGATATCGCGATCGTCCTTCTCCGGTATCAACGCCTGCAATCCATGCTGCGCCAGGCGTTCGGCATAGAACGGATGCTCCATGGTGAAGCGCGTACCGAGCAGGCCGACCTTGCTGAAGCCCGCTGCACGGATATCTTCGGCTACCGCGTCCACCACGTGCAGCACCGGCATGCGCACCGCCGCTTCGATGGCGGGCACCACCTTGTGCATGGTGTTGGCGCAGATCACCAGCGCTTCGGCGCCCGCCCGTTCCAGCCGTTGCGCCGCGTCCGCCAGTACGTTTCCGGCCGCATCCCAGTCGCCGGCGTGCTGCAGGCGGGCGATTTCCTCGAAGTCCACGCTGTAAAGCACCAGCCTGGCCGAATGCAGGCCGCCCAGCCGCGCCTTGATCGCCTCGTTGATGAGCCGGTAGTAGGGAACCGTGGATTCCCAACTCATGCCGCCAATCAAGCCCAGGGTTTTCATTGCCGATCCTTTCGCCATGCGGCGCCGAGGGAGGCTCCAGCATGCCTTATGAACGAGCGCGACTGTAGTTTCCTGGCGACCCGCCGATAACCTTGCCGAGCCCGCAGCTTCCGTGCCGCAGGCGGCTTTGCCAGGAGACCTCCATGATGATCAGCACGCGCCCCAATCTCGCTTACCTCAAGGCCGCCTGGGCGGCACACGCCAGCATCAGCGCCGAGCATTGCAAGCGGAGCTACGAAGAAGCGGGCATTTCCTTCGAGCGCGTCAATCATTCCTGGATCGTGCGCAAGAACCAGACCCAGGTGTCGACTATGCCGCTGCGCTATACGCGCCAGGAGTTGCGCATGGGTTTTCTGGGGCGCATCGAGATGGAAGCGCGCAAGGCCGCGGCCGAAATCGAAGCCGTGCTGTTGCGTGATCTGGACGTGCCCGAAGGGCATACGTTGATCGTGGAGCTGGAGGAATCCATGCGGCATCTGCGCCGCACCGGCAACCGCGCGCTGGCGATTTTCATGCTGCCCACCGCAGAAGCGCCCGAACGCATCGGCGTGGAAATCCAGGTATTTCTGGATGCACCCCGCGCATGCCTCTATGCACACCGCATGACCGGCGAAGGTCACGTCGGCGCCGACCTGCTCGACGGCTTCGCCAAGCGCGATCGCCACCCGCGCGCCGCCACGTATACCGAACTGGCGCAGCGCATCGCGCACACGCTCAACAGCGTGCTGGAGCAGGCCAGCGTGCAGTCGTTGCACGTTCAATAACACATCCGCTCGACGTTTCTTTCACGCACTGGCGCGACCGAAGCTGCCATCGATAGGCGCGGCGTCGTAAGCTTCTGGTTCTCCTGTTTTCGGAAGGGGTAAGACCCATCGAGCTGCGATTCGCATGCGCGTCGCTGCTCGTCCTCGCTCCACCAAAGCAAGCTCATCGCACCAAGCCCACTCCATTTCCCCAGGACGCTGACGATGAAATCGATCCTCTTGGCATTCACGCTCGCATGGCTCAGCAGCTCCGCGTTCGCCGCCGATCAAGGCGGCGGTGTGCAGCACATCAATCCTTCCACCTTGAGCGCACCGCACGGCTACACGCACGTGATCAGCATCTACGGCGGACGCACCATCTACATCGCCGGCCAGGTGCCGTTGGATCAACACGGCATGCTCGTCGGCGCGGGCGACTTCGCGGCGCAAGTGCGGCAAACCTTCGAAAATCTGAAAGCGGCCCTGGCCGCCAGCGGGGCCGGTTTCTCTGACGTGGTGCAGATGACCACCTATGTGACCGACATGTCGCAAATCGATACCTATCGAAAGATCCGCGACGAATACATGCACGATCCCTTGCCGACGGCCAGCCTGGTGGAAGTGAAAGGCTTGTTTCGCAAGGATGTGATGCTGGAGGTGAGCGCGGTGGCGGTGATGCCGGTAGCGCCGCATAACCTCGCCAGGCCCGCCGAACGCACGCCCAAAGGCTGAGCACCTGGGTCTTCGCAAGCGCCGGAACCGCTGGCTCCGGCGCTTTTTCATGTCCGCTGGTCAAAATCATAAATGGCTTCCCCTGGAAATCATTGACCGAGGTTTGTTCGACTTCCGCATCAATGACCGAGGGGAAACGCAAATGGGCGGAACGACACTTCGCAAATGGATCCACATCGCCAGCGTCGCTTGCGCGCTGGGGTTCGTGATGCCCGCCGTCCAAGCAGCCCCGGGCGAGCGCGATATCGCCATCGACGTGCAGAGCGTGACCTCGCCGCTGGATCGCTTTTACAACTTCTCCGTCGGCTCCGATTACCCCGGCACGTTGATGCGCGAGGACAGTCTCGCCCAGCTTCAAACGGTGAAAACAGAGCTCGGTTTTCGCTATATCCGTTTTCACGCGATCTTCCATGATGTGCTCGGCACGTATCATGAAGTCGACGGCAAACCGGTGTACGACTGGACCGGCATCGATCATCTCTACGATCGATTGCTGGCGATGGGCATCCGGCCTTTTGTCGAACTGGGATTCACGCCGGAAGCGATGAAAACCTCCGATCAGCATATCTTCTACTGGAAGGGCAACACCTCCCATCCTGTGCTTTCGAAATGGACGGCGCTGGTGGATGCTTTCGTGCGCCATCTGGAGCAACGCTACGGCCAGCGCGAAGTTCGCAGTTGGTATTTCGAGGTGTGGAACGAACCCAACCTGGCCGGCTTCTGGGAAGGCGCCGATCAGAAGGCCTATTTCGAACTTTTCGATGCCACCGCGCGCACCCTCAAGCATTTTGATCCGCAATTGAAAGTGGGCGGACCGGCAACGGCGGGCGCGGCCTGGGTACCGGAATTGATCGCACACGCCACGCAGGCCGGTGTGCCACTCGATTTCGTCAGCACGCACACCTATGGCGTGGATGGCGGCTTTCTCGATGAGCACGGCGAAAGCGACACCAAGCTTTCATCGTCGCCGGATGCAATCGTCGGCGACGTCCGCCGTGTGCGACAGCAGATCGAGCAGTCCTCCAAGCCGGGCCTGCCGCTGTATTTCACCGAGTGGAGCACCAGCTACACGCCGCGCGATGCAGTGCACGATTCGTACGTGAGCGCCGCGTACGTGCTCAGCAAGCTCAAGGCATCCGAAGGCATGGCGCAAGGCATGAGCTATTGGACCTTCAGCGATCTGTTCGAAGAACCTGGCCCGCCCACCGCACCGTTCCAGGGCGGCTTCGGCTTGATGAATCCGCAGAGCATCCGCAAGCCGGTGTATTTCGCCTACAAGTATCTCAATCGCCTCGGTTCCCACGCGTTGAAAACGAGCGATGCGCAAAGTTACGTGACCTGGGACGATGGCGTGCTCAAAGCGCTGGTGTGGGATTTCGTGCAGCCGAAGCAGGATGTGAGCAATCGTCCTTTCTACACGAAAGTGTTTCCATCGCACTCGACCGGAAACGTCAAATTGGAACTGCAGCACATGCATCCGGGCACCTATCGTGTCGAACTCCACCGGACCGGTTTTGACGCCAACGATGCATACACGGCCTATCTGCGCATGGGTTCGCCCAAATCGTTGAACACCGATCAACAGAAAAAGCTGCAAGCGCTGACAACGGATGCAGCGAAGCAGCAGCGGCTTGTGGTCGGCGCGAACGGCCATGCAAGTCTGGTCGTGCCCATGCGCTCCAACGATGTCGTGCTGGTGGAGATCAAACGGGGCGATTGATGCCTGCCTCGCCCGCACATGCGCCTGCCCGCGCGGCGGCGCATGATGGCGGGCGGCGGGGTGCGCTGCCCTTGCCATCATCCATAGCGAGGGCCACCCCATGCTCGACTGGCTGGATTACCGCAAAGAACTGCTGGGCCGCATCGGCGACATCGCCAAGCTCAGCCCCGACACCGTCGCCGGCTACCAGACCCTGTCCAAGGCCGGCCAGAAAACCGGCCACCTGGACGCCAAGACCCGCGAGCTGATCGCGCTGGCCGTGGCCGTGACCACACGCTGCGACGGATGCATCACCGTACATACGGGGGAAGCCCTCAAGCACGGCGCCAGCCATGAAGAAATCGCCGAGGCATTGGGAGTGGCCATCGCCCTCAACGCCGGCGCAGCGCTGGTGTACTCGGCGAGGGTGATGGATGCGGTCAACGCACACGAGGCGGGCTCCTAGGGGCTATTCGCACCGCGTTTCAAAATTCGGGACGCCAAACGTCTTCATCAAGCCAGCCCACGGCTGGCCGATGACCTTGGCTACCCGAATACGGTGACGCTGTGCCCATGACCTTTCACGAGATCGAGCAGCACCTGGCCGACTTGCAAAGCGCCGTGCCGCGCCTGCTGCAGGACAACGCCGGCACCGAGTTCTGGATCGAATTCATGGAGCGCGCCGACGCCATCCGCGATCACGTACCGCTCGAACACTACGACTGGGTCACCGAGCGCATCTACGAAGTACTGGCGAACCATGGCATTTCGCCGCCGTCGCAGTGGATCATCGCTGCAGCCAGGGCGGGCTAAAGCCCTCTGCCAATCGGCCGATAGGTTCCTCAGGCACCCTATTCACGCGGGCGCTAAGGGGTTTCATCATGGCTACATCATCCGTCGTCGCAGCGCTGATGCTGCACAACCAGTCCTGTTCCCAATGCCGCATGGGCGAGCCATGCGTGGTGACGGAGCGCATCCAGGACGAGTGGCTGCGGCAGCAAACCACCGCCAAGCCCGAGCCGAATGCAGCATGCTGGGCGACTGAAGACGCCGCCTGAGGCGGCTTCCCGGCAGCGCGAAAACAGCTTGCGCTTGTCGCCTCGCTTGAACTTCATCGCGAGGTTGCTTCCCCACCCCATCCCTCCCCTACTACCCGTAGGGGAGGGAGCAGACCGCGCTTGCATCTGGTCAGCGCCACGTCCCAGCTGTGCTGGCATGCCGTTCCTCCCCTGCGGAAGTAAGGGAGGCGCCGGGGGCGCAAGCGAACCAAGTGAGTTGAGTGACCACGCTATAAGCTCCGTAGGCTGGGATGCAATCCCAGCTCGTAGGCTGGGGTGGCAATCCCAAGGAAGCAGCAGAGAAAGCTGGGATTAGCATCCAAGCCTACGCGCTCGTATAGGTAAGTGCGTGTCGGTAGTCATCGCGACGCCGGAGCTGGGTCTGGCAAGCCAACTGCTGCAATGTCGTGTGGCGACTGAGCCTTGCGGCGTCTGCGAAGAAAAGGCTTTTCGACGAAACGGTAAGAAAGATATCCGGCAACCACTGCAAGAAGGGCGGATATCGCCATCCCAAGCCAGAACCGATGTGTCACCTCGTTAATAACGATTTGCTGGATCGGAAAGCCGTAAATATATAAGCCGTAAGAAATATCGAACTTTCCGTTTATCAGCTTTTCGCTGAACGACTCGCCGATAACCGCAACGGTAAAGGTAATGCCAAGCGTCCCAAGTACGCTGTATTCGAGCTTTCCAGGCATGAGAAACATGCCAGCCACCCCAAACGCCAACAGTAACCACTTGCTTGGGTACCAAGTTGCTTTCGTTACGGAAAGCAGTGCTCCACCACTGAAGCATATCCCGAACATGCAGAGGTAATTCAGCGGGACACCATAAAACGAAAAACCGGTGCCGGTGTGCACAAGCGACGCGGTTCCCAGAACGGACCCGATAAAGAGGGCAAGAATGACCTTCCATGATCGTGAAAACGACAGCGCGACGCCGATGATGATGTAACAGACGCACTCAATGGGCAGCGTCCAAAGGCTTCCGTTGATCGCGTTGGGATAAATGTAGTTGGCAAAAACGCCTGGAATAGCCGGCCCCAAAAAGGTGGAATACTGCAGGAACGTTACCCATGCGAACTTTGACGTGACGTAGTCCCATTTCAGCCCACTGATGTAGACAGCGCCAAGACCATAGGTCATCAAGAACGAGCACACCACCATGGCAGGCAGCAGGCGTCGCAGCCTTCGCTTGCTGAATTCGATGAAATTGCCGGATCGCTCAAAGCTGACCGGCATGAAGTAGCCGGAGATCGAAAAGAAGATGGCGACCGCGACGAAGCCATAGGTGTCCCAAAACGGATAAACAGGCTCCGCCGACCCATGTAGTGCAAATTGGTGGCTGAATAGCACTAGCAAAGCAGCGAAATGACGTAACAGATCGAAGCAATTCCCCCGTCCACCCTCATGATTTCCCATCGACGCACATGTCCCTTTTTAAGTTTCTTCAAACTCAGTGTGTGCGGCCAGTCTTCAAAAAGGTTGCGTCCTTAGCTCGTAGGCTGGGATGGCAATCCCAGCTTCAGGAAACAGCGGAAAAGCTGGGATTAGCATCCCAGCTTACGCACTGATCCAAGTGTGTGAAACGTGGGGAAACCTCAACCCCGTCCCCTTTTTCCACCGATTCGAGTTTTCGCAAGCTATTAATCATTCATTTTACTTCTTCTTAAAATCTTTAAATGGACCTTCTAGCAGAATCACCGCGTCGCTTTTCGACAATTCCATCGATCTAGCCACCACCTGTTCATTGGACATAAACGATAACGTGCGCTTGACGAGTTTTCGCCCCTTTCCCTGATACTCCCTCTCCTCCAATTGAATATAATCAATTAAATTCGAATTAATTATTTTAATATCCCCAACGCCTAATGATCCGATCATGTTATTAATGCGGATCTCTTGCCTATAAATACATATTTTCTGCCTCCACAAGAACTGCCACAAATTGAATACAACAACTAAAGCAATCATAGGAAACCACTGCGCAATAAAGTCGCTTAAACCTGAAGGGTCGAAATGGCCGTCAGCCAACATCTTTTTCAGGGCAAACCCTAGGAGAAAAATCGCGGCCAAAATGCCCAACAATCGCCCTTCGCGTGGTCGAATGGTGATTTGCACCCCTTTCGGAACCTCGTTAATTCGTAGTCGCGCCCACCTATTCATTGGCCGGAACCCACTCCAACTGCAATATGATGCCCAAAGAAATTGAAAGAGGTGTGCATGTAAAAGCCGTTCTCGGGATTACAAGCAGAAGGATCGGAAAGAAAGACTCCGGCGCCAGCACTGGCGCCACCCAAGAATGGTATAGATGGCCCTCCATTTCCCTCAAAAAGGTTTACCCACTTAATCTCACCACTCACATACTCATAGCCCCCAAAGCTCGTAGGCTGGGATGGCAATCCCAGCTTCAGGAAACAGCGGAAAAGCTGGGATTAGCATCCCAGCACTACCAAGATGCACGTGAGGCGGGCCATGCTCTGCTCGGTATAGAAAACAAATGGGAGGTAATTAAATCTTATTAATTGCTCCCGCCCCCTTTTTCCTGGGGTTACTTGTAGCCAAGAAAATCTTTGATCTCAAGAGTCCCCTTCGCAACCAGATATCTTCCACCCCCACCATTTATGTGAGTTCCTGGCTTATTTCGAAGCAAGAAAACAACATAGTAATTTTTTCATCTTCACTAACACCAATCGCGTAGCTGTTTATATCAGCAACGTATTTCTCCAACTCCCAATCCGAAGCTGGCCTTTGCTTTAGCTTTTTCTCAAAATCAATTCTCGCGACCTCAATCGCCTTAATGATGGGAGCCGTAGCAAATTGAGCCGAACTACTTGGCGCAATCGACATCAACCCACCAACACCCATCAATGCAACACTCAGCAAAATTACGTGGCGCATATTTCCGTGCCTTTCAGAGGCCAACAAAGGGGACGGGGTAATTAAAGCTTATTAATTGCCCCGCCCCTTTGCCGGAAGTTATCATTCCAGTCTACGCTCCGATCTTGACTCGATCACCTGAGGCTATTTACCCAAAAGACGTCGGATAATGCTTTTACCCGATGGACCCAGATAGTAATGAACCTCTGGCAAACCCGATGGTTTTGCAGTCCATGGATCGTCGCTTGTTAAACGGGGAACAAAGATGACTTCGATCGCGTCATCTTCCCGATTGACAATAATTCGATAGCTGTCTGGCTTGTAACCGTCCCCTCTAAACCTATCAAGCGCATTTATGATCGCCTGAGAGCGCTCAAAGCCAAGATCAATCGACGCTTGGCTAGAAGAAGCATGAGCAAGCTGAAAGGACATGGCAAGCGACGCAAGAAGCAATGAAGGTAACTTAGTGTTTTTTTTCATAGCCACTCTCAACTATTTGATTGGATTCGTTTGGCCAGACCCCGGATCGTATTGCAAAAATTGACCACTTGGCGTCCCTAGATAAGACATCCATGATCCGAAAACTGTATATCTTAGCTTGGACAGATCCTTGTCTTGTGACGAAAAGCAATTGTCCGCATAGCTACTATGCGCTTTATCCGTTGGAACCGGCTCGCCATTCACCAATCGAGTGTAATTTCCGTGAGTATGATAATCGGCGAGAGGCATACCTCCAGCATCGTGTATTTCTTGTCTGGCGGTTGGATTAAGAGCATCTGAGCGCTCGAAGTTCCCTGCAACAGGCTGCGTCGCATAGAAAGCGTTTCCGGACCGATAGATCGCTCCCGCATACTCTACGTTTTGGGATATCGAAATTGGATTAATGTAAGTGAGTGCGTCAATTGCGGCGGCCCTGACCGTTGGAAACGGATCACCGGGCCGAAGGCCAAGTAGATCACTGTAGTTGATAGGGTCGCCATGCACATAGGCATATGTGTTGACACCTCCTACCAACCCAATCGGATCACTCTCAAGATACCGCCCCACCCAGGGGAAGTAATCTCGATACCCATTATTCCAAAGGCTCAACTCCGCATCGAAATACTGACCAGGTAATCCGATGTTCAGCGGCACTACATTGTTGGTACCCATCCAGCGCGAAAACGGGGTATTTCCCACACGCCAGGCAAGATTTTGGCTTGCGTCAGTCATGGCCTCAGGGCGCCCCAGCTGATCCACGTGAATATCTTCCACCTGCCCGCCATGCATGCGCGCGATCAGACGGCCGTTGAGCCACAGGTAGTCCACCCACATGCCGCTGTCATTCTCGGCTATCAGGTGATTGCCCTCGTCCGGTGCGAAATAGGTAGTCGCGCCGCTGACCGACTTCATCAACCGCTGCCCTAGCGGATCGATGTAATAGGTATTACCGAAGGCCGTGGTCATGCGATTGAAGGGATCGAACTGCCAGCGGCTGATCCCGTTGGCAACGGTACTATTACCCATTGCGTCGTAGGCGAAGGTGACCCCGCCGGCATTGATCATCCGGTTGCTGCCACTGTCGTAGACGATGTTCATGCTGGTGCCATTGACCGTCTGCGCAATGCGATTGCCATTGGCGTCGTACTGATACGCCTCGTTTTCGGCACCACCTTGAACCGATACCAGCCGCGATTGATCGTCGTAGCCGAAGCTTTCAGTCAGGATGGGCGAAATAAAATCCTGCTTCCTGATGATGCGACTGGCGTTGTCGTAGTACACACCGTAAGTCAGTACGCCAGGCACGTTTGCGCCAGTGAACCGGCCATCGGTGTCGTAGTACAGAGTGGTGGTAAGGCCATTGCTGCCCACCCAGTTCGCCATCGCCTTGTCTTGCGGCTGATAGGTGATCTGGCTGGCTGCCGCCCTTCCCGCTCCGCCGATATTCAAACTCACCGATGACACCACACCATTGGTGTAGTTGTAGAGCGCCTGGTTGCCGTCCGGATAGACCACCGTAACGACCTGTCCCATCGCGTTGTAAGCGTAGCCCACGGTGTAGCTGGTACTGCCGACGGTGAATGCTCGACCGCTGATCCAACCCTCCGGCGTGTAGCTATAGCCCACGCTGCCATTGGCATCGGCGGCGGTGCACATGCGGCCCAGGCCGTTGGCGCATGAGTCATAAGTGAAACGTTGCGACTGGCCGCCCGCGCTCAGGACGGTAACGCGGCCGATGGCATCGTAGGTGTACGTTGTCTGCACACCATTGGCGCGAGTCATGCTGGCGCGTCGCCCAATGCCGTCATAGCTATAGCTAGTCGTGCCGGTATCCGGGCTGCTTTGTTGCCATAGATGTCCCAATCCGTCGTAAACATAGCTTGTGACCAAACCGCGCGGGTCGGTGACGCTTGTGACGTGGTCGCCGGCATCGTAGGTGTAGGTGATCGTAGTGGTCGCCTGGACGGTACTTGCGATCAGGCCAAGGGCCAGGACCATGGCCCAGCGTTGGCGTACCCGCATCCTAAGATTACGAGCATCTATTCCATTCAATCGCTTCATGTTGTTCCCCTTATGTCGTCCTTGGCGCCTTACGGTCCGGAAAATGAAGCCCAGGCCGAGCATCCCATCGCATTGCAAGCTCGTACTTGGTAGCTGTATTGCATGTCGTAGGGATCCAGGCCGCTTTCCACCCGATAGGTCAACGCGGTTCCGCTATAGACGGTGGCGCCGGTCTGGATGCGTCGCACTTCGTAGCGCGTCGCGGTGCTGCATGCACTCCAAGTGGCGGTATAGACGTCCGCCTTGCCGTTCAGCGTTTCGTTTATGAATGCATTGGCAGGCACAGGCGGAAACAGTGAGACGACGATGGTCGCCGCACTGCTCCACGGACCGCATCCAGCGGCATTGCAGGCTTGCGCTTGATAGCTGTAGCTGCCGTTGCCTCTACCTGTGGTAGGCCAGCTTGTTGCACCACCCGGCGCTGGCTGTACAGCCGTCCAGCTCCCACCGTTGGCTTGCTCCTGCAAGTTATAGGAGGCGGCATTGCCGATGCTGGTCCAGCTCACGGTGTACGTGCCGCTGTTACTGCTGCCCGGCAGGGATACGCTGGGCGCACTGGTGATGGCGGTAACGGCCACGTTGACCGCAACGACACCGCTCCACGGACCGCACCCGGTGGTGTTGCATGCCTGCACGCGGTAGCCGTAGTTGTTATTGGCCTTGCCATTCGCAGCCCAGCTCAAGGCGCTGCTGTTCTGCACCGTATTCCAACCGCCGCCGTTGACCTGCTCCTGCAGCACATAGGCGGCCGCGGCGCCAATGCTGTTCCAACTTACTATGTACGTTCCGCTGGCATTGCTGGCGGGCGCGTTCAGGCTAGGGGCACTGGATGGAATCGGCGGGCTTGCGCCGCCACCTTCGCTAGTCTGAGTCACGCGATCCAATGCATCGTATTGATGGCTGGTCACGTGACCCATGGCATCGGTAATCGATAGCACGTTGCCGTTGCCATCGTAGGCATAGGTCAGCGATTGGCCGTGCTGGCCTGTACGCTGATAGAGCCTTCCCAGTCCGTCGGAGATGAAGTTTTCGATCAGGCTGGTGGTAGTGCCACGCACAATGGTGTGCTGGGTGACATCGCCGTTGGGGTCGTACTGAAAACCCTCCGTGGACGTACCGTCTTTGTCGTTGTGGGTGATGGTCTTCACCTGCATCACCTGATCCCGATTCCAGGTAGTGACCTGCCCGTCCGGCCCGGAGAGGCTGGATAACAAGCCAAAACCATCATAGCCATAGGTCCACGTGGCGTTTCCACCGTTGGGATGCGCTGTCTTGGTGGACGTCCTGCTGCGCGCATCGTAGGTGTAGTTCACCGTGTCGCCATTGGGGCCGGTGACCGCGCCAGGTTCACCCATCCCGGTGTAGCCACTGTAGGAAGTCGTCTGGCCAAGGCCATTGGTAAAAGACGTGAGATTACCCAGGCCATCGAAACGATAGGTATCGGTATCGCTTCCGTTGGGCGACGGCTTGGTGACGGTCATGGTCTGCACCAGGCCGTTGCCATACAACGTGTAGAGGTAGCTGGTCGTGAGGGTCTGTCCGGCGATGCCGTTCGCGGAAAGATTGGTCACGCTGACGGAAGCAATGCGGTTCTGCGCGTTATAGCTGTAGGCGGTCTTGCGAACGCCTTCTACCGTCACGCTCAGCAAGCGGTTCAAGGTTGCGTTGGGATCCCACACGTAATCGGTCTTGCGCGCGAGCGACGTGCCGGCCGCTTCCGTTTGCGTCTGAAGCTGGCCGTTGGCGGCGTAGTTATAGGTATGAACGTTGCCGTTGTTGTCGACCGTCTGCGAAAGGTTGCCGTTGTTGTCGTAAGTTCGGGTATGGGCGGTGGGACCACATGTGCTGGTGCCGCCATCGGCGATGCTGCTCAGCAACCCGTTCACGCCGGCATAGGTGTTGACGGTGACGTGCCCTAGCGGGTTGGTTACCGTGGCAACCAGATTGCCAACGTTGATGTCGGTGGTATCTGTGCGGTAGGCGATCGTGGTTTTACCGCTGCCATCTGCGTAAGACGTGCTGATGGCCCAATCCCAGAATCTGCCGAAAATCGGGGTTCCGTCGCTGTTCGTTCCGACAACGGTTCTGTCGTACGTGGTGAGGGCATAAGGCACACCGTTGTAATCCACCTCGCGAAGCATGACATTGCTCGAAACGAGATCGCTCTGAAGGCCGATGTTGGTGGCTGGGCTGCCGGGAAAATTGATCGACGTGACGGTACCGCCCTGCTTGTAGCTCGCGGGAAGTTCGGTACCGATGTAAGAATACGTATTGCCACCTGGATCGGTGATCGTGACGGTAGGCGTACCGTTGCTCGGCAGTGCATAGGAAAAACCGATCGACTGGCCATTGGTATGCGTCACTGAGGTCAGCAACGTGCCGTCGGCGTTATACGTGTAGGTCCAGCCAATGCCGGAAACGTCAACGATCGACAGAATGGCGCCCTTTGCAGAATAGACCTGCGTGCTGCCGTCCTCATCCCGCAAGGTGTAACGGCCGCTGGCCGGATCGCGTGTCAGCACCTCCACCCCATTGCCCGCGACCGGATACGACGTATCGTTCGCACCGCCGGTGAAGGCCACCATGGAACCGTCCGGCCGGTGCAGCGTCCGCAGGTTGCAATCGGTGCCGTAGGCACAGGTGGTATCCAGCAGGTAGTCGAAATTGGTGGTCCACTGAGCCACCGCATTGCCGCTGTTGTAGTACAGCTCGAACTTCAGGCCCATTTCGCCTGGCCGTTCGAACAAGGGGAACGTCTCGATCTTGCTGCCGCTGCTGAGAAGTACGGGGTCGCCATTTTTATCAGCGCCGCCGCTTGGATTGTGCTTACAACCGACGGTTGCAGCGGCGCTCCCGGAGGAGAACTGTTTCTTGAGTAGACTGGCAAGGATCTTGCCGATCGACGGCATATAGCCGGATACGGGCTGCGGAGGGCTATAAGTAGCAACGCCGGCCGACCTCTTCAGGTCGCCGAGTGGATCTATGTAATACCCCTGAACATTAGACCCGGGTAAGTTCGTGGCGTTTTGCGGGGTGCTTTGGGCGGCAGCCGTGAACGGCCACGCATACAGCGAAGCCACGGCCGTCATTACACCCCACAGAAAAAGACGCTTCCGCGCGGAAGACGATGCCCCTCGATCGGCGATAGTCGCTGCACCCATGACAACACCCTTGGCGCGCACGGAGCGCAGCCCTTCCTTGTTTCCCCTAGACACAAACTTCCCCTTTGAGCTGCGCTGCACGAGCCTGCGAGTTGAATACGAACTACGCGATTATCCGTCGTGACATGTCATGCGCCGATCTCAAAAATTCGGCGCATCTTCCATGGAAGCTATGCGAACGACATGACATTGATGGTTAAGACGGCCCGACGGGGCAATCCCCTACCACCATTGCGGAATGCGATACGACGTTCGACTTAGCAATAACGCAACACAGCCAAATGCGGCAAGCTCCGAATAGGCCATGGATCAACCTCTCATGACGGTCGCACTCCATTTGGAGCCCGATGCAACCTTTCACCGGTCAAGCGGCACCCACGTGGCGACTAGCAGCTGCGGCTATCGCTGAAACGTCGATCAAGGCGTCTGTGCAAACCTGAGATACATCCGCAAGCAATGCCATCGAAAAATGGCTCAGCGAGGTATTCGATGAAATGCATACAGGACAGCAGTACCACCAATCCATCCTAAGTTCGCAGCGTGATAGAGCGGTGCGTCAGCGATTCCAGAGGATGGCTCTGGACTATCTGGCTCCGGGCGAGGATGTGCTCGATATTGGCGCCGGCACCGGCATCGATGCGAAGGTGTTTGCCGTCAATGGACACCGCACATTCGTGTACGAGCCATCAGGATCCATGGCGGAATACCTGGTGGAATATTGTCGCGATGAGATAGCCGACAAAACTGTCGTCTTCATTCCATCGCCGCTTGCCTGCAAGGTACATGCGGCCACGGCAGACTTTGCGGTCCTCAACTACTTCGCCGATCACGCGCTGCTTTTCGAGCAATTGTCGCGCGTGATCGATCACGCGGGATTTTTCCTGGCCAGCATGCTGAGCCCGTACTACCTTGCGGATATGCGCTATGGCTGGTGGTGGACCAACATGCCAAATCTCATACGACACGGTCACTACGCCATACCGAGCGAAAGCCATGTTCATCGTTTCACGCCAGGCGTGGTGGCACATGCAGCGACGCCCTATTTTCAGCTTGAGCGAGTCACGCCACACGGCCTTGGATTAGCCAGTCAGCTTTATATGTTCCTGCTGTTCCGGCGCAACTGACATGTGGAAAGACTGGCTACGACCGTTCGTGCGTCCGCTGCCGCAATGGTCGCCGATTGCCGTGACCACTCCATCGCGAACGGTTACCGCCACCTTGCGGGGGAACGGACAGCTGGTGGACGTTACGTCAGACCATACTGTCGCCTCGCTGAAGCCGCTTACGATTGCTGCCAGCCTTGATGTCGCCGAGCATCCCACACTTGAATACGTCGATAACGCAACGGGCAAGCTGCTCGGCTTGTTGCACTTGGCGCGAACAGGCTCGATCACCCTGGAAGGTGCATCGATTACTCTTTATCAGGTTGAAGCCGGCGGACACCGTTGTCTGAGGTGGCCGCGACGCGCATGGAACGCATGGCTTCAGAACCGGAGCATGCTGAAGAATCAGCCGGCGAACCATCTCAATATGGCCCCCGCCGTCGCTCAGCAGCTTATGGTCGCCTATCTATGTCCGCGGCCGGTCATCTTGGTTTCTGTCGATGCGCCCGGGCACTCGAATATCTTTCCGATGGATCTGATCGGCCCACTGGAACGCAGCGGGCTTTTTTCGCTCGCGCTGCGCAGCACCAATGTTTCCGAGCCTGTCATGCGCGAAGTGTGCCGGGTTGCGCTTTCCAGCATTCCAGCGGACATGAAGGCGACCGTGTATAAGCTCGCCCAGCATCATAAGCAGCCGCTGCAACATTGGGATGCACTTTCCTTTCCCGTTCGTCCAACGCCAAAGCATGCCATTCCGGCAGTGGCGGCGGCGCTACGTGTGCGGGAGTTGGATATCGTGCAAACCCAGGTGATCGGTTCGCATACCTTTTTCGTGGGTCGCGTCATTTCCGATGAAGCCTGGTCGGAAGGTGCACAGTTGCATCACACGGCGGGTTTTCATCAAGCCTACCGTCGCAGGCAAGGCATGCCATTCCCTGAGGCTTAAGGCAACACTGAATAAGTATCGTCGTCGTCATTATGCCTGGAAGGCTCGCAGGGTGTGTTGCGTGGCGCAGGGAAGACTGGCCGTCTTGCCAAGCCGCGCGGCGCAGCCTGCGGGCTTTCCAGGCATCACCCCATCATTTTCAATGGCGGTCTCTAGACTCAAGTGCAACACCCTCAACCAAGGTGCTGCATGGGTCGAAATTACAGTCATCTGAGCGCCGAAGAACGCGGCGCCATCATGGTGGGCAAAGCGCGCGGAGAGAGTGCTCGGC